>WUUC01207635.1_pt1 | contig 27624 bp, 11 predicted proteins | sample 6278441 | NCBI WGS metagenome assembly WUUC01 (sample SAMN13675441, study PRJNA597444) | soil metagenome | isolation source: soil | place: USA: Washington | collected 2017-10 | reverse complement strand
CGGTCAGAGGTGGTACCGGACGGGGGACATGGGGCGATGGATGGGAGACGGGGAGATAGAGTTTCTGGGGAGAGAGGATGAGCAGGTGAAGGTGCAGGGGCACCGGATAGAGTTGGGAGAAGTGGAGCGTGCGTTGGAGGAGCATGCGGGAGTGCGGCAGGCGGTGGCGGTAGCGCAGGGTGGAGGCAATGGCAGTGTGGGCAGCAATAAACGTCTCATTGCTTATGTCGTCCTGCGTCCGCAGGATGCTCAGGCGGAAGAGAAGGAAGTTGTTCCTGCGTCTGCTCCTGCGTCTAAAGAAGCCGCAACGTCGTCGCCGTCGGCTGCGGTCCTGCTCGATGTCGAAGCGCGCAAGAGTTTCAAGGAAAGACAGCCGGGATTGCGCGAAATAAACGGCGACCATCCGAAGGTTGATCTGGCCTTCGCGACTTCGTTGGAAGAGGCGGGCGAGACCTATTTCCGGCGACGCACACACCAGACCTTTAGCGTCGAGCCGATAGCTTTAAATCAATTCGCGGAGTTCATCGGTTGCCTGCGACAGATATGGCTCAACGGCAAGCCGAAGTATCGTTATGGCTCGGGCGGCGGGTTGTATCCGGTGCAGACTTATCTACACGTGAAGCCCGGACGCATCGAAGGTCTCGACGCTGGCGCTTATTATTATCACCCGCTCAAGCACGAGTTGATTCGTCTTTCAAGCTGCGAGAGTCTGGACGAGAATCTACACTGGCCTGCCAACCGTGCGACCTTCAAGGGTTCGGCCTTCTCCATTTTCCTCGTCGCGGAGATGGACGCCATCGCGCCGATGTACGGGAGCGCGGCGCGCGACTTCTGCCTCGTCGAAGCGGGGATGATGTCGCAATTACTGGAGACTGAAGGCGCGTCTTCCGGCGTCGGCCTCTGCCAGATAGGCAGCCTCGACTTCCCGCGCATACGCGACCTCTTCAAACTCAAAGAGAGCCACGTCTTGCTGCACAGCCTCGTCGGCGGGCGGGCTGTGCCCGCGCAGGTCGGCAGCGTCGAACTGCCCGGCGGCAACGGTCACAAAACGAGCGACGATGCAGCAGCCGGAGACGGCGCAACACGTAGAGCGTCTGTCGCGTCCGTTCGGGCGACTGTAAGCGTTGACGAGTTGCGAGATCATCTAAGGCAGAAGTTGCCTGACTATATGATTCCCGGCGCGTTCGTGGTGCTCGATGCGCTGCCGATGTCGCCCAACGGAAAGGTTGATCGAAAGAGCCTGCCGCTGCCGGAAGCGTCCACGCAGGAAGCCCCCGCTGCCTTCGTGCCGCCGCAGACGGAGATGCAACAGTTGATCGCGAAGGCGATTCAGGATGAGTTGCTCATCGAACGCGTGGGCATCCGCGACAACTTCTTTGAGTTGGGCGCAACCTCGCTCTCTCTGGTCAAGGTACACCATCGCCTGCGCGCAGCCCTGCAATTGGATTTCCCCATCGTCACTTTGTTCCGCTACCCGTCTATTGAATCTCTCACGGAGAATCTCGGTCGGGAAGAGAAGCGAGTTGACGACAGCGTTAACTATTCGGAGCGTGCGAGCAAGCAGCGAGCGGCGCGTCGCCGACGACGCGAGAAGCACGAGCAGGAGACTTAAAACCTGCGAGCCGTTTCCCGCTCTACGCTAAGGGGCGTGGGCTTCATCAGCGAAGTCACGCTTTGCGCGTGACGCCGAAAAATTCCGGGGGTCGGTCTTTATTTAAGGAAGCAGTCTTATGAGCGACGAAGAGATGCAGGATTCCGGCCACGATACGAGCGTGGCGATCATAGGGATGTCGGGACGCTTTCCCGCCGCGAGAAACAAGGAAGAGTTCTGGCGCAACCTGTGCGACGGCGTGGAGGCCATCGCTTTCGCGAGCCGCGAGCAGTTGGAGAACTCCGGCCTAGACCCGTCCGTGCTCGAAGACCCGCAGTTGGTCAAAGCCTCCGCCATCATCGAAGACATGGAGATGTTTGACGCGCCCTTCTTCGGCTACAGCCCGCGCGAAGCCGAATTGATGGACCCGCAGCAGCGTCTCTTTCTGGAATGTGCCTGGGAGGCTTTCGAGGACGCGGGATATAACCCGGAGAAGCTAGACGGGATGGCGGGCGTCTTTGCCGGAAGCGGCATCAACACGTATCTCATGCACGTCCTGTCCAGCCGCGATGCGGACCCCACGCTCGACGGCCTGCAACTCACGGTCGGCAACGACAAGGACTATCTCACCACGCGACTCTCCTACAAGTTGCATCTCAGGGGGCCGAGCGTCTGCGTCCAGACGGCCTGCTCCACGTCGCTCGTCGCCGTACATTTAGCCTGCCAGAGTCTCCTCGGATACGAGTGCGATGTGGCGTTGGCGGGCGGCGTCTCGATTCGCGCGCCGCAGCCGCGCGCCTATCGTTATCAAGAGGGCAGCATCCTTTCGCCGGACGGACACTGCCGCGCCTTCGACGCGAAAGCCGGTGGGACGATCTTCGGCAACGGCCTTGGAGTCGTGGTCCTGAAGCGTCTGCAAGATGCGATTGAAGATAGGGACCACATCTACGCGGTGATTCGCGGGTCGGCTATAAATAACGACGGGTCTCTGAAGGTCGGCTACACCGCGCCGAGCGTCGAAGGGCAATCCGTCGTGATAAAACTGGCGCTCGCAGCGGCCAACGTAGATGCTTCGACCATCAGTTCCATAGAGGCTCACGGCACGGCCACTTCGCTGGGCGACGCCATCGAGATCGAGGCGCTCAAGTTGGTCTTCGGCGAGCGTCCGGTCGGCTCTTGCGCGCTCGGTTCGGTGAAGACCAACGTGGGCCATCTGGATGCCGCGGCGGGCGTCACAGGTTTGATCAAGACCGCTCTCGCGCTCAAACACGGGCTGCTGCCGCCGAGTCTTCATTTCGAGCGTTCGCACCCGGATATAGGTCTTGAGCAGAGTCCGTTCTACGTCAACACGAACCTCAAGCCGTTTCCTTCGACGGACAGGCCACGCCGCGCAGGCATCAGTTCCTTCGGCATCGGCGGGACGAACAGCCACGCGATTCTTGAAGAAGCGCCCGTCTTGGAAAGCTCCGAGCCGCAGCGACGCTGGCAACTGTTGGCGCTCTCCGCGCGCTCCGAGTCTGCGCTCAATCAAGCCGCGCTGAATCTCGCCGCACATCTACGCGCGCATCCTGAATTGAAACTGGCGGACGTTGCCTACACGAGCCAGGTCGGTCGCAAAGCGTTCGCGCACAGGCAAGCGTTTGTGTGTGAAGACACAGAAAGCGCCATCGGCATACTGGAATCCGTTAACAGCCCGCTTGTCGCAAAGGGCGTCGCGGAATCCGAGAAAGCCCCGGTCATCTTCATGTTTCCGGGTCAAGGCGCGCAACATGCAGACATGGCGAGGGAGTTGTATCAAACCGAACCCACCTTCAAGGCTCAGGTGGACGCGTGCGCCGAAATACTCCGCACGCATCTCGGAGAAGACCTGCGCGAACTGCTCTATCCGCGCGAGTCCAATTCCGTGGCGAACGCCGAAAAGCTTGCGCAGACGAAATATACGCAGCCCGCTCTGTTCGTAGTCGAATACGCGCTGGCAAAGCTGTGGATGGAATGGGGCGTGCAACCCTCTGCGATGATCGGGCACAGCATCGGGGAATATGTCGCGGCGTGTCTGGCGGGCGTGTGGTCTCTGGAAGACGCGCTTGCGCTCGTCGCCATGCGGGGCCGTCTGATGCAGGAGCAACCGACGGGCGCGATGCTCGCCGTAGCTTTGTCGGAGCCTGCGGTTAAAGAACTTATGAGGCCGGGGCTTTCGCTTGCGGCGGTCAACGGTTCCTCTCTGTGCGTGGTCTCCGGCGACGAGGATTCGATTGCAAGCTTGCACGGCGAACTGAACGAGCGCGGCGTTACCTCGCGTCTCCTGCGCACGTCGCACGCCTATCATTCGAAGATGATGGAGGCGGCGATCAAGCCATTCAAAGAGTATCTCGAAGGCGTTCGGATGCACGCGCCGAAGATCGCTTTTATCTCAAACGTGACGGGCGTATGGATCGAGCCGGAACAGGCGACGAGTCCGCAGTACTGGGCGCAGCACTTGCGCGAGACGGTTCGTTTCAACGACGGCCTGCAAACTTTAAGTCAAAAATCGAACGCCGTGTTGCTTGAAGTCGGACCGGCGCAAACTCTCTCGAAACTCGCGAGACGACAACCGGCCGATGCGAAACTAAAAGTTGTCGCCTCGCTGCCCGAGCCAGACGATCAAGGGTCGCAGGCCGACGCGTTGGGGAACGCTTTAGGTAAGCTCTGGGTCGCTGGCGTGGAAATTGACTGGAAAGCTTTTCACGCCCGCGAAGAGCGTCTGCGAGTTTCTCTGCCGCCCTATCCGTTCGAGCGGCAACGCTTCTGGTTTGAAAAGAAGTCTTTCGACGAAAACGGCAAGCCCGCACGCAACGCGGCACAGGAACGCGCGGCCCTGGAGGATTGGTCCTACGTGCCGAGCTGGAAGCAGACGGTTCCAGTGGAAGCGTTGGCTTTGAGAACGGACATCACGGACGAACGCGCGTGGCTCATCTTTCAGGAGACGGAAGGCCCCGGCGCGAGCGTGTCGAAGCGGCTGCGGGAGACCGGACAAAACGTGTTCTCCGTCGTCGTTGGCGAAGAATTCGAGCGACGCGACGAGCGGACTTTCTCGATCAACCCGCGTCGCGCGCAAGACTACGAGCAACTCATGTTGACGCTGCAAAGCGAGGGCGTGCTGCCGCACACCATCGCGCACTTTTGGAGCATCACGACGGAGAACGCGCCGCACGTCGAACGCTCCGCCGTGTCGGAGACTGTGCAGGAGACTTTGGAGCGCGGCTTCAACAGTTTGATGTTCCTCGCGCAGGGGCTTGGCAATTGCTCGCTCTCAACTCCGTTGCATCTTTGCGTCGTCACCAACAACCTTGAGTCTGTGACGGGAGATGAGATCATTGATCCGCTCAAGGCGACCGTGCGCGGGTTGTGCCGTGTGATACCGCAGGAATACGCGAACATCGAATGTCGCACGGTTGATGTGTCAATTCCACGCGACACGACCGCAGAGAACGAGTTGGCCGCGCAACTTATAGAAGAGTTGCGCCGCGTCTCTACGGACGAGCAGATCGCTTACAGGGGCGCGCGTCGTTGGGCGCAGGGCTTCGAGCGTTTGAAGATCGGCGGCGATTCTCAAGATGCGGTGTTTCGCGAGCGCGGAGTCTATCTAATAACCGGCGGCTTGGGCGGTCTGGGTCTCGCGCTGGCTGCTTACCTGGCGAAAGGTTGGAAAGCGAAGTTAATTCTGGTCGGGCGTTCGGGTCTGACGCCGGACCGGGTCGAAGGCGTCGAAGAAGGCGTCGAAGAAAGCGGCGACGGCGGTTCCGTAATGGAACGAATTCGTGAACTCGAAGAGTCGGGCGCGGAAGTGCTGGTGACGGCGGCCGACGTGACCGTGCCCGAACAGGTCGCGGAGGTCTTGAGACAGGCGCGCGAACGCTTCGGGGAGATTCATGGAGTGTTTCACCTGGCGGGCGTGCCGGGCGGCGGCCTGATACAGGTTAAAAGCCTTGAGATGACGACGCCCGTGCTTGCTCCCAAAGTGCAGGGCACGTTGACGCTCGAAGAGTTGCTGCGAGATGCGAAACTGGATTTCATGGTCCTCTTCTCCTCGCTCACCTCTATCACTGGAGGACTCGGGCAGGTGGACTACTGCGCCGCCAGCGCCTTCCTCGATGCGTTCGCACAACACAAAGCGACGCGCAACTCGACGCCGACCATCACCATTGATTGGGACGCGTGGCAATCCGATACCTGGCAGGACGCGCTCCTGCGCACGATGCCGGAACTTCACAAGATATTTAAGGAGCGGAGGGAAAAATTCGGCATCAGGTTCGAAGAGGGATTCGAACTCTTGCGTCGCATCATCGGCGCGCACGTTCCGCAAGTGGTCATCTCGACGCAAAACCTGGCGTCGGTGATCGCAAACCATCGTTCGTTCTCGCAGGCGGCGTTGATGCAAAAGCTCGGGGGCGCACGCGCGCAGGGTGCGAACGGAAACGGCAACACGCTCCCGCGCAACGAGGTCGAACAGCGCATCGCGGAGATTTGGAAAGAGGTTCTGGGAGTGCAGGAGCTTAACGTTCATGACAACTTCATAGACCTCGGAGGCCATTCGCTGCTCGCCGTCCAACTCGTCGCACGCCTGCGCGAAGAGTTGAAGACAGACCTGCCCCTGCGCACCATCTTCGAGCATCCGACCGTGGCGGGCATGGCCGAACTCATCATGGGACAGAACGCGAGCGAGGTTGACTCCGGCGAGATGGCGCGTCTGCTCGAAGAGATCGAGGATTTGTCGGAAGAAGAGGTCTATGAAAGGCTCTCGAAGATATCTCAGAACGACGTTGAGAATCGCGCGTCAACCGACGCTTGATAGTTGCAGAGAACACTGCGCTAGAGAACACTGTGTTGGAGATTGTTGATGAGTGATCTGGATTTGCGACTGGCCGCGCTCTCACCCGAAAAGCGCGCACTCTTCGAGCGCATGCTGAAAAAGCAGGGGCTCAATGCCCAGCCGCAAACGGCGCTGGCGAACGACGTGGCCGCCCCCGTCGCATCGGACAAACGGAGCGCGGCCTCTGCGCCGGGCGACGACGCGACGAACGGCGATCGTTATGAGATGAACTTCAGCCTCTTCTTCTTTTCGGAGGACGGTTCGGAATCGAAGCGGAATAAGTATGAACTTTTGATCGAGAGCGCGAAGTTTGCGGACAAGCACGACTTCAGCGCGGTCTGGACCCCGGAGCGCCATTTTCACGCGTTCGGCGGCCCGTATCCGAACCCGTCCGTGATCGCCGCCGCGCTCGCCATGATCACGCGCAAGATCGAGTTGCGCGCCGGGAGCGTGGTGTTGCCTTTGCACAATCCGCTGCGCGTGGTAGAGGAATGGGCCGTGGTGGATAACCTTTCGGAAGGGCGCGTCTCCATCTCCTTCGCCTCCGGTTGGCATCTGGACGACTTCGTGCTCGGTCCCGATAAATATGCGGACCGCAAAGAGTCTATCTATCGCGACATAGAGTTGGTCAAAAAACTGTGGGCGGGCGAGGCGTTGGCGTGTCGTGGCGTTGACGGGCGGGAAGTGAGCGTCGTGACTTACCCGCGACCTTTGAACCGCCAGTTGTCCGTGTGGGTCACTTCGGCGGGCAACGCAGAAACTTTTCGGCTGGCCGGAGAGAGCGGCGCAAACATCCTGACGGGATTGACGGGGCAGCAGGTGCACGAACTCGCGGCCAAGCTCAAGTTGTATCGCGAGGCGCGTGCGCAGAACGGCCACGACCCGGCTACAGGGAAAGTTGCGCTCATGCTCCACACGCTCGTCGGCGACCAGGACAGCGAAGTGCGCGAGCAAGTGCGGCAGCCGATGTACGATTACCTGAGGGTCAATCTGGGCCTGCATGAAAAGATGGCTCAACGGCGTCAGGTGAACATCGGCAGCGAAGCCTTCAGCGCCGACGACGAAGAGACGCTCCTTTCCTTCGCCTTCGATCGCTACTGGAAAGGCGGCGCGCTCTTCGGAACGCCCGAGACGTGTCTGCAAATGGTTGCGCGGCTCAAAGAGATCGGAGTCACGGAGATCGCCTGTCTGGTAGATTTCGGTCTGGACAACGCGACGGTGCTTGAAGGTCTCACACGCCTCGATCAATTGAGGGCGCGTTGCGCCGCCGAAAACAGGCATTGACGCCCTCAAAAGTACATTGACACCCTCCTATAGTTAATATAAATTGCACGCACTTCACGCGGGCAGTCTGGTAAGTTTCAAACAATACCCTCGGAACCGTGCCTCACGGTTGCTAGCCACAAACGCTTCCAATCCTGCGGCATTCGGAACTTCACTCTGCACTCACATAGGAGGTGAACCTTGCAGAACCCTTTCAAAAATATCAAGGGGCGTCTTTCGTTATGCATTCTGGGGGGAATAGTGTTGCTGATGTCTTTGGCCTGCGATCCGGGAACTCCCACAGCCAGCAACAACACCAACGCCAACACCAACGCCAACACCAATGCCTCTTCCAACGCCAACACAACTTCGCCCGAGCGCGATAGAGAGGCCATCTCAGCCGTGATCAACGGCGTCGTCAGCGAGACGCAGCGCGCCACTCAAAACCGCGAAAACCCCGCCGCCGAATCACGAAACCTCGACAAGTTTTTCGACGAAGACGTGACCATCATTGACGGTTCCGGTTTCACGAAAGGATGGGCCAACTATCGTGAGAAGAACCTCGGGCCGCAACTGAGAACCGTTGGCGCGAACAATCACAGGCTTGGCGCACTGAACATCAACGTCGCGGGCGATATGGCCGTGGTCAGTTACCCATACACGCTTGATGCCGATGTCAACGGCAAGATAACACCCATCTTCGGCTATGGCACGACGGTGCTTCGCCGCAGGGGAAGCGACTGGAGGATACTGCACACGCAGAGTTCCGGTCGCCCTATGAAGGAGACCGATCCTAAATTCTAAGTGACTGGTGACTGTTGCTCGCGCCCGCGTAGAGAGCTATATTGCTGCCGAGTTCTAAGGCACACATTAGCGCTGCGGGCGCGACTTTTTGCTTCGGCAGCGATTGCGCACGCCCTCACAGAGGCGTGCAAAGGAAGGATTCCAAACGTGAGCGAAGATTTCTTTCAGGCAGTAAAGCAGGGCGATAAAGAAGAGGTCGGCAGGTTTGTGGAGAACGACTCCGCGCTGGTCAACGCCAGAGATGCGAACGGCGTCTCGGCTGTCCTGTGGTCTTTGTATCGCGGCCATCGAGAGGTGGCCGAACTACTCGTAGAGAAGGGAGCGAGCCTCAACATCTTCGAGGCCGCCGCCATAGACAAGAGAAATATCCTTGAAGATATTTTAGAGAAAGAGCCGAACCTCGTGCGCGAGTATTCTCCCGACGGGTTCACGGCGTTGGGGCTGGCCTGTTTTTTCGGCAGCAAAGATGCCGTCGAAGTTTTGTTGGAGAAGGGGGCGGACCCAAACGCCGTCTCGAAAAACCAGATGCGCGTGACGCCGCTGCACAGCGCGGTGGCGCATCGCGACGGGGCGAAGGCTCTCGAAATGTCCAGAACGCTGCTCGCGCACAAGGCGCAGGTGAACGTGGCGCAGGAGGGCGGTTGGACGCCGCTCCATCAAGCGGCGGCGCACGGGCAGACGGAGATAGTGCGGATTCTTTTAGAGCAGGGGGCGGACGCTCAGGCCATGAGCGCCGACGGCAGGACTCCCGTACAGATGGCGTCTGAAGGCGGGCACGAAGAGAGCGTGAAGCTGTTGCAGCAGCAAGCGACGTAGCCTGACAACCGATTAGCCTGACAAGCGAAGCGACGTAGCCTGACAACTGAAGCCGTGTCAGACAACCGGGGCGAAGCCTGACAACCGAAGCCGTTCGCCGCCCGTCGTAAAATGCCGGACAAAAGCCCTGCGAGTTCCTTTCTCACGAGAGGAACTCGCAGGGCTTTTGTTCGTCATCAAAGTTGCCGCAGCGTTATCAGAGTTGCCGTAGCGTTATCGAAGGTGCTAGGCCGACGCGCCCATATACTTATAACGCACGGCGTAATTGAAGAACCATTTCGCGCCGAAGAACAGCGTGATCGCCCAGACCACGGAAATCCCCACTCTCGTCCAGGACAAACGACCGACAATCGCCTCCGCCGGAACGGTGATCGCCAGCGCAATCGGCACGAGGAACGTGAGCGAGTAACGCAGCCATGCAGGGTACAGACCGGCAGGCCAACGCCCCGCGGCAAACATCGAGTAGAAGACGAGCATCATGTTCTCAAGCTTCACGGTCCACAGCGAAAGCGTGCCGAGGATGATCCAGAAGGAATAAAGGATCGTGGCCCCGGAGAACAGCGTGATGGCGAACTTGAGAGCCTGCTCGCCGCCGATCGTCGGACTCAGCCTGACGAGAGCGACGATGATGACCACCAGCCCGACCAAAACGTCTACGACGTTGAAGATTAAAATCTTGCGCGTGCTCGCCATGAACTGATGGTTCTCAGGCTTGGTCAACAGGTAGTCCAGACCGCCGAGCCAGACATCGTGCATGAAGGCGCGTATGCTGGGAGCGATCATCAAGTTCACCACGCCGTTCGTGACGAACCAGAGCCCGAGCAAGACCATCAACTCATTCCAGTGCCAGCCTCCGACGGTATTCGTTTGTGAGAAGACCACCCAGAGAACCGAGACGCCTGTGAGAAACGACATGATGGATTCGAACAGGTGCAGGATGAGATTAGCGCGATACTCGGTTTCGCTCAGAATACCGAGCTTGCAAAAGACCAACAGCATTTTGAGGTATCTCATAAGCCCACCGCCGTAAATTTACGCATTCCGCGTTTCCAGACAGTTACGCCGATCAAAATTATCACGGCCAACCAGAGCACCTGCGCGACGAAGCCCGTCAAGACTTCTTGAGGCGTCAGGCGTCCCATCAGAAGCCGCACGGGGAAATCAATCATCCAGCGATACGGCAGGAAAGTCGCCACCTTCTGCAAGAGCGGCGGCAGGAGCGGGAGCGGGGCCATCTGTCCTGAAAAGAGCAGGAGGACGAAGAAGTGCAGGACGTTGATGGCGTCAACGCGCGTCGTGTAGAACGCGCCGAGAGCAGTGATCCAATCGGCTGCGAAGCGAAGCGCGTAAGCGAACAGCAGGCCGGGCAGGAACGCGATCACGGCCCACAAGGTTGTGTGTAGCTCGGGCGTGAACGTGAATGTCAGTCCGAGCGCAGTGACGAGCATGATGGGGAAAGTCGCCGTCTTAAAAGTGATGTTCTCGCCGAGGTCTCGATGAACCACGTGATGAGGCCGTAGCAGCAGGTAGGAGAGTTCGCCCTTCTGCACGCGCGCCTCCCACTCGAACATGACCCACGCCATCGTCAGGTGGTTCACGAGCATCACGAGGATGAAGTAGGTTGCGATTTCGCTTCTCGTGAACCCGTTGACCGTCCCGCCGACCTGGCTCGCGGCGTTCTGCCACACCGCGAGAAAAACCACCGGCTGAAGAATCATCGAGAGCAGCCAGATCACCAGTTCGACACGATAGGCCATGTATCGAGACATGGTGATGTGGAAGTGCCCCATGTAAATCTCCCACAGGCGCGACATAACGATCTCCTCCTTCTACAAATCAGAACGTTCCGCCGTCGGCGTAAATGTGCCTGACCACTTCGGTCATCGGCGGGTCGCTCACGCTCATATCCTCGATCTGCAAATCGGCCATCAGGCGCGAGATGACTTTCGACGCGTCGGCCTTCGGGATGCGCAGCGTGACCTGTCCGTCGTTTTGCGAAACCACTTCGCCGTAACTCTCCAGCGCGTGAGAGCCGTTGCCGTTGACGGTGCTGCCGAGACGCAGTTGAACCATCTTGTAGGGCAGGTAGCGTTCGACCAGACTTCTGAGTCCGCCGTCGAAGACGAGCTTCCCCTTGTCTATGAAGATCACGCGCTGGCACAACTCTTCCACGTCGCCCATGTAGTGACTCGTCAACAACACGGTCGCGTTATACTTTTTGTTGTACTCCGCGATGTATTTACGAAACCTGTGTTGTGCGACCACGTCTAGGCCGATGGTCGGCTCGTCGAGGAAAAGGACCGCGGGGCGATGCAGCAAAGCCCCTGTCAGTTCGCACTTCATGCGCTCGCCGAGCGAGAGATTGCGGATCGGCTTGTTGAGCAGCGGCCCGAGTTCAAGCAGGCCAACCAGTTCGTCCAGCATCTTCTTGTATTCGGGGCGCGGAATCCCGTAGATGGCGCGGAAGAACTCGTAAGATTCAATCGCTGGAACGTCCCAGATCATCTGGTTACGCCGTCCCATAATGAGCGTGATCTTTTTGAGGTATTGCTTCTCGCGCTTCCAGGGATTATAGCCGAGCACCTGCACTTCGCCGCCGCTCGGATAAAGCAGCCCGGAGAGCATCTTGATGGTGGTGGTTTTGCCCGCGCCGTTCGGGCCGAGGAAGCCTATGATCGCGCCCTGCGGCACTTCGAAGGACAAATCCTGAACGGCGTTCACCTGTTTCCAGTGGCGGCGCACGACGCTTTTCAGGGCTGAGACAATGCCCGGTTGCCGCTCATGCACCTTAAAGGTCTTCGTCAGGTTACGGAGTTGCAACGCCGGTTTCGAGCTATCGTTGATATCCATTTGAAGTGTGCTCCTAACACGAATAGCAGATAGCTATCGCATGAGAGTAAAGAGTAGCGCACATTAAAAATTCAAAATATGAATTTGGATGGGCTGCATTTGCGGCCTATAGCGCTCCTTAACTTTAGGAGGTGAGGCAGAGAATTTTAGAACGAGAGAAAACTAAAGATGCCTGGCATCTACTCTGCGATAACCTTCGAGTGTTGGAACAATACAGGCAGAGGACAAACTCTACAGTCAGTGAGAACCTGACGTAAATACAGAATGCCCTTATAATTGAAAGCGTCAAGCATGTCAATGTTCATTTTCACCCCGCCGCGGATTCGCCGCGACGAAAGCGTTCGCACCGGCCTGGAAAAAAAACTTGCGGAGCACAGACCGCTTCCATCAAAATACGAAACGCAGCGCGCGCACGATTTATGTCGCCGGTCGAGTAGCCTTTGACCGGCCATTTCTTACTCACGCAAACGTTCAATCCGCGTTGGAGAATAAACAGATGACGAGGAGTTCAAATCTCGACGCCGCCTGGGCAAAGACCGGCGCGACGAGCAGCCCAGACCCCGTGCTCTACCTCGACACGGTCAGCGCGACGCAGTTCGCGCAGGAATACAAACGCAAAACTTTCACGCTTCTCGGCGCGCGGGAAGGCGCGCATCTCATAGACGTGGGCTGCGGCACGGGCGACGATGTGCTCTCGCTCTCTCGACTCGTCGGCGAGAAGGGAAGAGTGGTCGGCGTGGATAAGAACCCGACGATGGTCGCGGAGGGCTGGAAGCGCGTCGCGGGCAAAAATCTGCCCGTGGAGTTTAAGCTCTGCGACTCGCACAAGCTCACCTTCCCGGACGATACCTTCGACGGCTATCGTTCCGACCGCGCCGTGCAGCACATGGACGATCCTGCGAAGGTGCTGGCGGAAGGCGTGCGCGTGCTGCGTCGCGGCGGGCGGATGGTCATCAGCGAACCGGATTGGGATACGCTCGTTGTTGATTCCGACAATCGCGACGTGACGCGCCGCATCGTCGCGTTCATGTCGGATCGCGTGGTTCGACACGGTTGGATTGGCCGCCAACTCCCGCGCCTCTTCAAGGCAGCCGGGCTGAAAGATGTCAGCGTCTCCGCAGACACTTTGATCCTCACAGACCTGACGCTGGCGGAAAACATCTGGGGTTTGCGGCGTCATGCCAAGACCGCGCTCGATGCCGGTGTGATCACTACGAGCGAAATGGACGGATGGATGCGCCAGTTGGAAGAGGCCAACCGCGCGGGGCGATTCTTCAGCGCGGCTGTGGGATTCATGGCTTGCGGCACGAAACCCTGACCTCGCGCGTGCGACGCAAAAATCCGTGTTGTAATCCGTGCTGTTACGCCGGGTCGCGGCCACTTCTTTCTACGCTCGAAAAGTTATTCGATGACAAATAATTTATCAAAAGACCGCTGGATCATACGCACGCGCCCGAACCCGCAGGCGCGGCTCAGGTTGTTTTGCTTCCCCTATGCGGGCAGCGGCAGTTCTACTTTCGCCACCTGGGGAAGAAACTTGCCCGTACAGGTTGAGGTCTGCGCGATACAACTGCCCGGTCGTGAAAACCGTCTGGCCGAGCCGCCTTATACGAGCATCGCCCCGCTCGCGGAGGCGCTCGAAGAGGCGCTCAGACCTTATCTAGACAAGCCTTTCGCAGTGTTCGGCCACAGCAACGGCGCGCTCATCGGCTTCGAGTTCATACGCCAACTCAGGCGACTCGGACGACCGCAGCCGCTTCAATTCTTTCCCTCCGGCTGCCGCGCTCCGCAACTCCCCAGCTCCGAGCCGCCGATTTATAATCTGCCCGACGCCGAATTTATAGACGAGATCAGGCGCGCCAACGGCACGCCCGAAGAGATTTTCAAACACGAAGAGTTGATGAAGCTCGTGCTGCCCTTGCTGCGCGCTGACTACACGATGCACGACCTCTACGCCTACACGGACGAGGGACCGCTCGACTGTCCCATCGCGGCTTTCGCAGGCCACGACGACCCACTAGCCACGGGCGATCAGACCGCCGCCTGGCGCACACAGACGCGCGGCGAGTTTAAGTTTCATGTGCTGCCCGGAGACCATTTCTTTATACGCAGCGCGAGCAGCCTCCTGCTTCGCTACCTCTCCGAATATCTCTCCATGCGCACACGTTAAGCCGCAAACTCTCGGGCTGCGCTCGACGCGCATTCTTTAAGAGAGCGGGAGCGACTCGGCCCCTGTGAGTTCTCTGAGCGTTTCCGGCGAGATTTCTATTTCGACCCCGGCCTCTCCCGCCCCGATCAAAATTGTGGGAAAGGCGAACAGCGTTTCATCCATCAACACGCGCGCTCCCACGGCTCCGACGGGCGATACGCCGTGTCGCGGGTAATCAAGGACGCGTTTTAACTCCTGCTCGTCGGCCATCCCTAGATGCGCGGCCTCCACCGTGGCCGCAGTTCTCTTCATGTCGAGCCGCTTGTGACAGGATAAGACCGCGACCACAAACGTATCTCCGTCCGTTGCGCGCAGCAGTAAAGTCTTGGTGATGCGCGCGGCGTCGTAATTCAGCGCGGAGGCGAAATCCTGCGGCGTGCGAATTGGGACGGGCATGTCCCTGTGGAAGTGTACGCGATAAGCGACGCCCGATTCGTCCAGAATCTTTTTGATCCTCGGATGCATGGTGTTCGCGCTCTCCGCTCAGCCTTTCAACTGCGCCTGCGCACGCGCGAGCGCGTCCGTCGCTATCTTCAGACGGTTGTGCGAGAGCTTTGTTTCGAGCCTGTTGAGGTATGCCTTCAGGAAGCGTACGCGCAGTTCGGGCGGGTCGAAGTCGCGCATCAGAAAAATCAGGTCCGACTCGACCATCGAACGAATGGCGAGCATCGGGACGGGGCTGCGCAAGGGATTGAAGGCGTAGTTATAAAGACCCGGCGTTGCGTTGTGACGGTGAAACTCTCCGAGCATCAGCCCGCGCTCCACGAAGAGGGGCTTTAGCTTGCGTTGAACCGCATCTATAAAGTCTGCGGCCTCTTCCTCGCCGATGCGTGGAAAAAGGATGAGCAGGGCTTTGAAGAGTGAGGCTTCGCCGGCGCGCGGCTCCAATTCGAGAAAGAGTTCAACTCCACCTGCGACAACTTTCTCGACCTGTTCGCGCTCCGCGCGCGAGGTGTGGGCGACGGTCAACCAGATTGTGTCGAGTTCGAGTGCTTCCGGTACGAAAGGGCAGACCGTGCCGGGCCTCCCCAAGTCGCGGTGCGGCATCGCCAGGTAATTACGCACCCAGTTTCCGATTTCACACAGCGCGTCGCGGTCCGCGCAGGAGTCTTCCAGCGCGTCAATCTCGCGAAGGGTGTAGAGCGACGAACGAAACGCTGACACGTCCTCGGAGAGCAGGCAACCTTCTCTGTCTCGGATGGACATCGCCGCCTCTTAGGTTCTTGTGTTTGAGAGATGCCGGACGGGTGCAGCGTGCACGGCATTTATTATGTTCACGGAAAAATTATGTTCGCGGAAATGAGCCGTCGCAAGTGAAAGCGAGTTCGCCGGTGTTGTCCGGACGCAGCGCGGACGGTTCACATACGCCGCGCATGATAGCTCAGTTGGCGGCAACTTTCCAACAAACTTTTCTCCGTCCTGACGACGACGCGGCGACTCTGCGGCCACGCGGGGGCGACTTGGGGGCGAGGCGGGGGCCACAGTAAATTGTCGTCGCCGCGCGCATTCTTTTATCTTGATTAGCAATCGTTTTATCGCTATCCTAGTGGCGTTCGAAGCGTTTGGGACGGCGTCCTCTGGACGGTTTGCGAAAGGCAACTTTGGCAGACCCGCGTTTTATCCTGCAAGTCCCGAAATATCAATCAATTTGCGCTCATGATCTCCGCCCATCTCAACACGCTCTGCGGGCGGGTCAACTAATTCGGACGCTCTTCATTCGTCAAAATTGAGGCCGCACCTCTTGGCATAGGCCGCCGTGGGTTCATAGGACTACTTGGACATGGGAGGGCATGTTCAGTCCTCACGTCAGCGTGGGTGTAGAGCCGCTCGCTTTCCGGAAATTTATCTAACGCTGACGAGGGGAAATCTTTGGACAGGCAACTGTCGCCTCACTCTTCAATTTTAAAAATCATATTGACTTGAAACGGATTCACGCCGGCAACTCTCTCTAAAGAACGGTTGCGTCGCCGGAACTCACTGCATCTTGAGGCCACTTCGGAAAGTCGTCTCGCGCTCCTGAATAACCAGACTTCTGCCGGGAAAGATGTCCGGCCTTCACCGACAGACTTTAAGGACGGGCACACATAGGTTCCCCGAATATGAGAGATTTAAACGAAAGACTGAACGCCCTCACTCCTGCTCAGCGGGCCTTGCTGGATTTCCGTCTTCAGGAGAAAAGTCTTAAACAACCGTCCGCCCCGAAGCTCATGCCGCACGCGTGGGGCGACGGCGATTCGCTCTCGCTTTCGTTCGCGCAGCAGCGTCTCTGGTTCTTACAACAACTCTCTCCCGAGAGCGGTCTCTACAACACTTTCCTCGGCGTGCGCCTGACGGGCGCGCTCAACGTCGCGGCTCTGGAACAGACCTTCGACGAAATCCTGCGTCGGCACAAAGTGCTGTGCACGGTCTTCGCCGTCGAAGAAGGTCAGGTGGTCGCGCGTCTCTCTTCTTCTTCCGGCATCAACTTACAGTTCCAGGATTTGCAGAACTTAGACGCCTCCCTGCGCGAAGCCCGCGCGCTCGAACTGGCGCACGAAGAGGTGCGCAGGCCGTTCGATTTATCCCGCGCGCCTTTGCTCCGTGCGCTCATGCTGCGGCTCGGAGCAGAAGAGCACATGATCGTCCTCACGATGCATCACATCGTCTCCGATAGATGGTCAATAGACATCCTCATGCAGGAGTTGGCCGCGCTCTACGACGCCTATTCGAAAGGGAATCCGTCGCCGCTCCCCGAGCCTCCCGTGCAATACGCGGACTTCGCACACTGGCAGCGTCAATATTTGCAGGGCGCGACGCTCGAAAAACAACTCTCCTACTGGAAGCGTCAACTCGGCGGCGACCTGCCCGTCGTCGAATTGCCGACCGACCGTCCTCGCACGCTTCTCCACACGTCTCGCGGAGAGCGCAAGTCGTCCGTGTTGCCGGGTCAACTGTTCGAATCGCTCACCGCGCTCAGCCGACGCGAAGGCACTACGGATTTCATGACGCTGCTCGCCGCCTTCAACGCGCTGCTGTATCGCTACACCGGACAAAACGATCTCGCCGTCGGCACGCCGATTGCGAATCGCGGGGCGGCGAAAGTGCAAGGTTTGATCGGCTGCTTCGTCAACACGCTCGTCCTGCGAAACGATGTCTCGGGCGAACTCAGTTTCAGAGAGATGCTGCAACGCGTGCGCGCCGTCTGTCTCGACGCCTACGCGCAACAGGACCTGCCCTTCGAGCGTCTCGTAGAAGAACTACAGCCCGAGCGCAGGCTGAGCAACACGCCGCTCTTTCAGGTGATGTTTGCCTTAAACGACCTGCACGATCCGGTGCACGGTCGCCGTCTACTGAAACACACGCTCGAAATGAGCGGGCTTTCGTTGACTCCTATCGAGTTGAACTCCGGAACGGTGCAGGTGGATTTGATTCTACACGTAGAGAAGCGCGCCGACCGTTCGACCTGCTCAATCGAATACAGCACGGACCTCTTCGACGGCGCGACCATCGAACGCATGCTCGAACATTACCGCATGCTCCTCGAAGGCATCGTGGCCGACCCCGATTGCCGCCTCTCGGAACTGCCGCTCATGACGCGCGCCGAGCGGCAGCAGGTGTTGACAGGCTGGAACGCAACCGCCACAGACTACCAACCGCAGTTCAGCATCCACGAACTCTTCGAAGCGCAGGTCGAGCGGACGCCCGGCGCAGTGGCTTTGGTGGACGAAGGCACGCAGGTCAGCTACGAAGAGTTGAACCGCCGCGCCAATCGTTTAGCGCATTACCTGCGTGCGCAGAACGTGGGGCCGGAGACGCTCGTCGGCGTGTTGATGCAACGCTCGACGGATATGATCGTGGCGATGCTCGGCATACTCAAGGCCGGAGGCGCATACCTGCCGCTCGATCTCTCCTACCCGAAGCAGCGTCTCGCGCACATGCTTGAGGATACGCGTACGCCCGTTCTGCTCACGCAGGAATCGCTCCTCGGCCGTCTGCCCGTGCACGAAGCCAAAGTCTTATGCCTCGATACGGAATGGGATTTAATCTCGCAACAGAGCGCGGACAACCCGCGAAACCGCACCGTCTCGGATAATCTCGCCTACGTCATTTATACCTCCGGCTCGACCGGGCTGCCGAAGGGCGTCTGCGTCACGCATCGCGCCATCAATCGCCTGATACGAAACACCAACTACGTCGAATTGAAGCCCACGGATCGCGTCGCGCAGGCGTCGAACGCGTCGTTCGACGCGGCGACGTTCGAAGTGTGGGGCGCGTTGCTGCACGGCGCGCGGCTCGTCATTTTGAGCAAGGAGGTGATTCTCACGCCGCAGGAGTTGGCCGCGCAGATCGCAGAGCAGGAGATCAGCGTGATGTTCCTGACGACCGCGCTCTTCAATCAACTGGCGAACGCCGCGCCCGGTTGCTTCCGCAACGTGCGGCAATTGATGTTCGGCGGCGAAGCGGTTGATCCGAAATCGGTGGAGCGAGTTTTGTGCGACGGAAGCCCCGAGCGCCTGTTGCACGTCTACGGGCCGACCGAGAGCACTACGTTTACGACCTGGTATCTGCTGCGCGACGCTGACAGGGGCGCGCACGTCATCCCCATCGGCAGCCCCATCTCGAACACGACCGTCTATCTACTGGATAAAAATTTACAGCCCGTGCCCGCAGGACTGGTCGGAGAAATATATATCGGCGGCGACGGGCTGGCGCGCGGTTATCTGAACCGCCCGGAATTGACGGCGGAAAAATTCTTTCCCGACCCGTTCAGCCCCGACCCTGGCGCGCGTCTCTACAAGACGGGCGACATCGCACGCCAACTCGGCGACGGAAACATAGTCTTTTTAGGTCGCATTGATCAGCAAGTTAAAGTGCGCGGCTTCCGCATCGAGTTGGGCGAGATAGAGGCCGCGCTCGCGCTCCACGAAGGGGTGCGTGAGGCCGTGGTGCTGGCGCGCGAAGACGTTCCGGGCGAGCGACAGTTAGTGGCTTACGTCAACACCGTGGCGACCGTGGCGGAGCTTCGCGCCTCTCTGAAAGAGCGTCTGCCTGACTACATGGTCCCGGCCGTCTACGTGATGCTCGACGAATTTCCGTTGACGCCGAATGGCAAAATTGACCGCAAGAGTTTGCCCGAACCGGACTTCAGCAGAATGGATACGGGCGAGAGTTACGTTGCGCCGCGCACGCCTACTGAAGAAGTGCTGGCGGGCATCTGGACCGATCTGCTGCGCGTGGAGCGCATCAGCGTCGAAGCAAACTTCTTCGAGTTGGGCGGCCACTCGCTGCTCGCCACGCAGATGGTCGCACGGATAGAGGAATCTTTTCAGGTGCAGTTGCCGCTGCGCACACTCTTCGAAGGGCCGACCATCGCAGAGCTATCAACTGCCATCCGGCGACTCTCGGGCAGGACGGACGAACTCGACGGCGCACGCGCGGCCATGACGCTGCCGCAAATAACGCCCGCGCCCGAAGACAGGTATCTTCCGTTTCCGCTCACCGAAGTTCAGCAGGCTTACTGGATCGGTCGTACAGACGCGTTTGATCTGGGCAATGTCTCCGCGCACGGTTATCTCGAACTGGACGTTAAAGGACTCGACACGGCGCGTCTCGAAGAAGCACTGGAGCGTTTGATCGAACGACACGATATGCTCCGCGCCATCTTCCTGCCGGACGGCCAGCAGCAGGTGCTCGCGCAGACGCCGCCCTTGCGCCTGCCCGTACACGACTGGCGCTCTCTCACGCGCGAGGAGCGCGAGGTGTCTATCCTTTCTGTGCGCGATGTCATGTCGCATCAGGTCTTGCCGAGCGACCGTTGGCCTCTGTTCGACATTCGCGCAGGGCTTCTCGGCGACGATATAGTGCGTCTCTTCATCAGCACCGACGCGCTCATCGGCGACGCCTGGAGTTGGCAAATTCTGTCGCGCGAGATCGCGCTGTTTTATCAAAATCCGCAGGCCGAACTTGAACCTCTGAACGGCACGTTTCGCGATTATGTGATGGCCGAACTCGCGCTCCGCCAAACGCCCATTTTCGAGCGCGCTCTACAGTACTGGCGACGCCGCCTCGGCACGCTTCCGCCCGCGCCGGATTTGCCTCTCGCGCCGCGCGCGGTCGCCATCCCGCAGCAGCGTTTCGAACGGCGCACCGAACGCCTCGACTCGAAACTCTGGCGGCAACTCAAAGCCAAAGGAACGCGGCGCGGCCTGACGCCCTCGGGGCTGGTGCTCGCGGTCTTCGCGGAGGTGCTCGCGCTGTGGAGTAAAAACAAAAGCTTCACACTCAACCTCACACTCTTCAACCGCCTGCCCGTGCACCCGCAGGTCAATCAGATCGTAGGCGATTTCACTTCTCTGATCTTACTCGCCAGCAATCATCAACCGGCGACTTCTTTCGAAGAACGCGCTCTTCTCCTTCAAGCCCAACTCTTCGACGATCTCGATCATCGTTACGTGAGCGGCGTGCAGGTCATACGCGAGTTGGCGAGCGAAGGCGGCGGTGCGGCGCGTGCGACCATGCCGGTCGTCTTCACGAGCCTGCTCAATCTAGACACCTCGCGCGCCGAAGCGACGCCCATCAGCGGTCAACTCGCCTACAGCATCAGCCAGACGCCGCAGGTCTGGTTGGACCATCAAGTCTACGAACGCGACGGCGATCTCGTCTTCACCTGGGATGCCGTGGAAGATTTGTTCCCCACGGGTCTGCTCGACGACGTATTCAAAGCCTTCTCGACGCTCCTCAATCGCCTGGCCGAAGACGACGAAAGTTGGAACGCTTCGCGTTTCGATCTGATCCCGCCCGTTCAACTCGAACGCCGCGCCGCCATCAACAATACCGGAGCGCCCTTGCCGCGAAAGATGCTGCAAACGCTCTTCACCGAACAGGTGGAACAGAGAGCCGCGCACCCCGCCGTCATCTCTTCGCAGCGCACCCTGTCATACGACGAACTCTACGCGCGTGCCACACTCGTCGCGCACGAGTTACGCGATTCGGGCGCGCGACCTAACAAGTTGATCGCGGTCGTCATGGAAAAAGGCTGGGAGCAAGTTGTGGCCGTCTTGAGCGTCCTCTATGCGGGAGCGGCATACCTTCCCATTGACCCTGAATTGCCCGCCGAGCGCGTGCGCTACCTTCTAGACAACGGCGAAGTGGAACTGGTCTTAACGCAATCGTGGATTGACGCGCGCTTTGAATGGCCCGAGCGCGTTCGACGTATCAAGGTTGACGAGCAGGAAATTGAAGGAATCAAACCCGCTCCGCTTGAGCCTCTACAGGGACCGACTGATCTGGCCTATGTGATTTACACGTCGGGTTCGACGGGCGCGCCGAAAGGCGTCATGATCGATCATCTGGGCGCTGTCAACACCATCCTCGACATCAACAATCGCTTTCGGATCACGCCGGAAGACCGCGTGCTGGCGCTCTCCAAACTAAGCTTCGACCTCTCCGTCTACGACATCTTCGGCGCGCTGGCCGCGGGCGCAACCATCGTGATGCCCGACGCCGCCACGCCGCCCGACCCGGCGCACTGGGCTTCTCTGCTGCGCGAGCAACGGGTCACAGTCTGGAACTCGGTCCCGGCTCTGATGGTCCTGCTCGTAGATCATTTGCGTGAACAGCAAGAGCGATTTCCCGCCTCTCTGCGTTTGATTATGATGAGCGGCGATTGGATTCCGGTGACGCTCCCGGCGCACATACGCGAACTGTCCGGCGAGTTGCAAATCATCAGCTTGGGCGGCGCAACAGAGGGTTCTATCTGGTCAATTCTCTATCCGGTAGAAGAGGTCTCGCCGGAGTGGCGCAGCATTCCTTACGGGTACCCGATGGTCAACCAGCACATCTACGTGCTCGATCAGGAACTCATGCCGACGCCCGTGTGGGTTGCGGGCGAACTCTACATCGGCGGCGCGGGCGTCGCCAAAGGCTACTGGCGCGACGCGGAAAAGTCTGCCGCGAAGTTTATTACGCACGAGCAGACGGGAGAGCGACTCTACCGCACGGGCGATCTCGGTCGTTATTTGCCCGACGGCTCAATCGAGTTTCTCGGACGTGAAGATTTTCAAGTCAAGATTCAGGGTTATCGCGTTGAGTTGGGCGAGATCGAGGCCGCGCTCGGGCATCATCCGCAGGTGAGAGAGAACGTCGTCGTGGCGCGCACGGACAATCACGGCAACAAGTCTCTCGTGGCCTACCTCGTCGCGGAAGAGACCGGCGCGCTCACGCCCGGCGAACTGCGCAACTATCTAATAGACTATCTTCCCGAATACATGCTGCCCGCCAACTACGTGATGTTGGACGCGCTGCCGCTCACGCCGAACGGGAAGATAGACCGCCGTGCGCTGCCCGAACCCGACCAGTTGCGACCCGAACTGGAAGCCGCTTATCTCGCGCCGCGAACTCCGACCGAAGAACTGCTCGAAAGCATCTGGGCCGACGTGCTCGGCCTTGCGCGGATCGGTGTCCACGACGACTTCTTCGTACTCGGCGGCCATTCGATGATGGCGGCGCGTGTGCTCACACAGGTGCGCGAAGCCTTCCGCATAGAGTTGTCGCTTCGCAGCCTCTTCGAGTCGCCGACGATAGCCGAGATGGCGCTCCACGTAGATGCCGCGCTCAGCGCGTCTCAAGGCTTGGCCGAGCCGCCCATCTCGCACGCCGAACGCGACAAACCTTTGCCGCTCTCGTTCGCTCAACAGAGACTCTGGTTCCTGGAAAACCTACTGCACGGCTCGACCGCCTACAGCATGCCGTTCGCGGTGCGTCTCCACGGCGAACTCGACGTGGAGGCTTTGGAGTCGAGCATTGACGAGATCGTCAGACGGCACGAGGCTCTGCGCACCACGTTTCTCTCCGTTGACGGAAAACCCGTGCAGGTGATCAACCCGCCGCAGCGCATCAAGATTCCTCTGTTGGAGCTTGATAGTTTGGAGCCTGCGCTGCGCGAGGGCGAGGCTTTGCGGCTCGGTCGAGAGGAAGCGAGCCGCCCGTTCGACTTGAGCCGTGGTCCGCTCGTGCGCGCCTTGCTGCTGCGCCTGTCGGAGCAAGAGCACGTACTCTTTTTGACGATGCATCACATCGTCTCCGACGGCTGGTCGCTCGGCATCTTCTTAAGGGAGTTGGGCGTTCTCTATCAAGGCTTCCACGCGTGCGAATCTTCGCCGCCGCTGCCGGGGCTGCCCGTTCAGTATGCGGATTTCGCCGTCTGGCAGCGCGAATGGTTGCAGGGCGAAGTCTTCGAGCGGCAAATGGCTTACTGGCGCGAGCGGCTTGCGGGCGCGCCTCCCGTGCTGCAACTGCCGAGCGCGCACACGCGCCCCTTGATTCAGACGTTTCGCGGCGGCCAACACCCGCTCTCGCTCTCCCACGCACTGACGGCTGCGCTCAAAGAATTGAGCCACAAGGAGCGCGCGACGCTGTTCATGGTGATGCTCGCCGCCTTCAAACTCGTCCTGCATCGTTACTCGGGCGAGGTTGACATAGTAGTCGGCACGCCAGTCGCCAACCGCAACCGGCGCGAACTCGAACCGCTGATAGGCTTCTTCGCCAACACGCTCGTGCTGCGCACGGACCTCTCCGGCAATCCCACTTTCTCCGAACTAATAAAACGCGTGCGCGAGACCGCGCTCAGCGCCTACGCTCATCAAGATGTGCCGTTCGAGCGTCTCGTGGAAGACTTGCAACCGGAACGCGCCTTGAGCCATACGCCGCTTTTTCAAGTGATGCTGGTCTTGCAGAACACGCCTATGGATACGCTCCAACTGCCCGGCCTCACCTTGCAACAGTTGGAATTCGAGAGCGGCACGGTGCACTTCGATTTGACGCTGCGCCTCTGGGAAGAAGGCGGGTCGCTCGGCGGCAGGCTTGAATATAGCGCGGACATCTACGACGAAGAGGCTGCGGCGCGTCTCGCCGGTCTCTTCACTAACCTGCTCGAAAGCGTCGTCGCCGACCCGGAAAGGCGCGTCTCCGAACTGCAACTCTTAACCGAGACGGAACGCCGTCAAATTCTCTTCGACTGGAATCCCGCCGCGCGCCCGTCGCCCGCAAAGCAACTCGTGCATCACTTCGTAGAAGAGCAAGCGCAGCGTTCACCGCGCGCCGTCGCCGTCTCGTCCGAAGGAGCACATCTCACTTATCTCGAACTGGACAGCCGCGCCAATCGTCTCGCGCAACATCTACGCGCTCTGGGCGTCGGGCCGGATACGCGCGTGGCGATCTGCATGCAACGCTCCGCGCTCTACGTTGTCGGCGTGCTGGGCATTCTCAAGGCGGGCGGCGCGTGGGTCCCGCTCGATCCGGGTTATCCCGCCGAGCGCATCGCTTTCACACTCAAGGACGCGAAAGCGTCGGTCCTGATCACGGACAGCCAACTGCTTGAGAAGCTCGACTCGCATCCGGCGCAGACGGTCTGCCTCGATGCCGAATGGCCCGCGATAGAGCAACTCCCCGCGACGCCTCCGCGTGTAGAGACGCAGCCCGGCAACCTCGCTTATATCATCTACACTTCCGGCTCGACCGGCACGCCCAAAGGCGTGATGATCACGCACCTGAACCTCTGTCATTACGTGGAAGCGATGCGAAGCGCGCTCGCGCTCGACGCCGTAGACGTGTATCTGCACACGGCCTCGTTCGGTTTCTCTTCCTCGGTCAGACAATTGTTGGTGCCTCTCGCGCAGGGTGCGCGCGTGTTGATCGCGAGCGCGGACGACATCGGCAAGCCAATTGATCTGTTCAAACTGGCGCAGCGCGAACACGTCACGCTCTTAGACATCGTGCCTTCTTACTGGCGCACCTGCATCAACGAGTTATCCGCGCTCGACGCAAACACACGCGCTGAACTTCTCGACAACGATGTGCGCCTCGTCCTATCCGCCAGCGAATCTTTACCGTCCGAGTTGCCGCGCGCGTGGTCGCTCGAACTGAACCATGAGGCCGGTCTCGTCAACATGCTCGGCCACACGGAGACGACGGGCATCGTCGCCACACATTCGATCGCGCCAGAGTTTGACGCGGGTTCGCCCGTCGTCCCCGTCGGCCATCCGATTGAAGGCATGCGCATCTACCTGCTCGACGCGTACCTCAACCCTGTGGCGGTCGGCATGCCGGGGGAAATCCACGTCGCGGGCGGCGGCATCGCGCGCGGTTATCTCGATCACCCGGAGTTGACCGCCGAAAAATTCATCCCCGATCCTTTCGCGCACGCACCCGGCCAGCGCATGTTCAGGACGGGCGACATCGGACGCCACCGCCCGGACGGCACTCTGGAATATCTTGAGCGCAAGGACCATCAAGTCAAGATTCGCGGCTTCCGCGTCGAACTCGGAGAGATGGAAGCCCTCCTCAGAACTCATCCTTCGGTGCAGGAAGCCGTCGTGGTCGCGCGCCGTGATGCGGCTGGCTTCCTCGGCCTCGCGGCGTTTATCGTCGCGCGCGACGGCTTGAATCAAAGCCCCGCCGAACTGCGCGGCTTCCTGCAAAGCAAAGTGCCCGCCTACATGATCCCGCACCAGTTCGTCAGGCTGGAACGCTTGCCTTTGACCACGACAGGCAAGATTGACCGCAGGTCTCTGGCCGCTTTGGAGCCGGCTCAGGACGCGACGGATGCGGAGATCATTTCACCGCGCAGCCCTGTCGAAGAGGTGCTGGTCGGCATCTGGTCCGATGTCTTGCACGTACCGCGCGTGGGCATCTACGACAACTTCTTCGCGCTCGGCGGCCACTCGCTTATCGCCACGCAAGTTATGTCGCGTCTGCGCGATGCCTTCAACGTCGAACTTCCGCTGCGCAGCATCTTCGAGTCTCCGACCGTCGCCACGCTCGCAGAGCAGGTGGAACGGGCGCGCCGCTCCGCGCAGGGTCTACACGCGCCGCCCATCACACGCGTCGCGCGCGACGGCAATCTCCCGCTCTCCTTCGCGCAGCAACGTCTCTGGTTCATGCATCTCTTCGAACCGGAGAGCCCGGCCTACACGATCCCGAGCATCGTGCGCATGAGCGGAGAACTCGACGTGTCCGCGCTGAAACGTAGCTTCGAAGAGTTGCAGCAGCGTCATGAGATTCTGAGGACCAATTTCATTTCGCCCGGCGGGCTTCCCGTACAGGTTATCGCCGCGCCGGCCTCCTTCGAGATACCGTTCACAGACCTCGAAGGTCTGTCCGAAGCGGAGCAGCAGGCGGAGATTCGCCGTCTCGCAGAGAAGCAGATGCGGCAGCCCTTAGACCTCACCGAAGGCCCGCTCATGCGCGCGGTTCTTTTGCGTCTGGGGGCGCAGGACCATGTCCTGCTTTTGTTGATGCATCACATCATCTCGGACGGCTGGTCGGTCGGCATCTTCCTCAAGGAGATGGCCGCGCTCTACGAAGCCTTCTCGACGGGCAAGCCTTCAAGGCTTCCTGCTTTGCCGATTCAATACGCGGACTTCGCACACTGGCAGCAGAACTGGCTGCGCGGCGAAGTGCTCGAACGCCACCTCGCTTACTGGCGCGATCAACTGGCCGACGCGCCCGCCGCGCTCGACCTGCCGACCGATCACGCGCGCCCGCCCGTGCAAACATTTCGCGGCGCGACGCGCACCATCACGCTCTCGAAAGAACTGACGGGCGCGCTCGGCACGCTCTCCCGCCGCGAGAACGTCACGGAGTTTATGCTGCTGCTCGCGGCCTTCCAGACCTTGCTCTACCGCTACACAGGCCAGACGGACATCTGCGTCGGCACACCCATCGCGGGGCGCAATCGCAGCGAGACGGAAGAGTTGATCGGCTTCTTCGTCAACACTCTCGTGATCCGTGGCGACCTCGCGGGCGATCCTTCTTTCAAAGATTTTCTACAACGCGTGCGCGAGAAAATGTTCGGCGCATACGAGCATCAGGAATTGCCGTTCGAGCATCTCGTAGAGGCTCTCAAGCCGCAGCGAATGTTGAACCAGAACCCGATCTTTCAGGTGCTCTTCGTCTTTCAGAACGCGCCGCCCAGCAGCGTCGAATTGACGAACCTGCGCTTGCGCCGTATAGAACTCGACAGCGGCACGGCGAAATTCGATCTCACGCTCGCCATAGGCGAAACGCCCGACGGGCTATCCGTGACATTCGAATACAGCACAGACCTGTTTGAGGGCGCGACCATCGAACGCATGCTCGGGCATTTCGAGAACTTGCTCGCCGGAGTGGTCCGCACACCCGAAGAACGCGTCTCGCGCCTCCCACTGCTCGGCACACACGAACGCCAACTCCTGCTGCGCGACTTCAACGACACCGCACGCCCCG
>WUUC01020711.1_pt1 | contig 27635 bp, 37 predicted proteins | sample 6278441 | NCBI WGS metagenome assembly WUUC01 (sample SAMN13675441, study PRJNA597444) | soil metagenome | isolation source: soil | place: USA: Washington | collected 2017-10 | reverse complement strand
GGCTTAGAGGGGTTTAGATTGAGCGCATCGCAACCACTTTTCGAGATTTTAGATCGAGTTCAGTCTGTACCACGGACGCGATCTAGTCATCCGGTTTCATCGGAGCGAGCCGAGATTCGGATGCGCGAGTCAGGGCAGATGCGAAGTCAGGCGTTAGAAATCCTCGAACTTGTAAAACAGTTTCCCGGCCGCACAAGCAAGGAATTAGGAAGTTTCGGAAGATTAGACAGACACCGAGTCGCCAGAAGATTGCCTGAGCTTGAATCAGCCAAACTTGTACGTCGTACTGATGCAGATCGTGAGTCGAGATGGTGGCCGGAATGAAGCCTCTACGCCTCAATCAATCCTGTTACAAACGTGGATACAGATCGCGCGGCGCAGCAGAAGCGCACTTGAGAGGATTGTTGAAAGCGACGGAGTACAAACCCGATAGAAAGAATCCCGAGACGTTGAATGTCTACTGCTGCATCGTTCGGAGTTGTCGAGAGAGGCCGTGGCACGTAGGGCATAGCGGGAGAGCGGTGTGAAGCCAGTTGTAATTTCACTTTGCGATAAATCCGGTGTCATGGTGACGCCGTGGGCTGATGCGGGCTACGAGTGTTGGTGTGTTGATATTCAGCACTCTATCAGGGCAGACCGCCAAGAGGGTAATACGATATTCACTTGGGGCGATGCGCGAGCATGGAAACCGCCGGCAGAAATACGCGGCCGGATCGCGATGGTGTTTGCTTTTCCGCCTTGTACTCACGACGCGGTTAGTGGGGCGCGGGACTTTCAGAAAAAGGGCAACATCATGTTGCGCGATTCACTGGAATTGTTCAGCGCATGTGAAATGGTCGCCGCCTGGTCCAGCGCCCCTTACATGATTGAGCACCCCGTCAGCGTAATCAGCACTCACTACCGAAAACCTGACTTCAAATTTCAGCCATGGCAGTACGGCGATCTATGGACTAAGGAGACGTGGCTGTGGACGGGGAACGGATTCGTAATGCCGCCCGCGCTGCATATAGCGCAACCGGAAGGTGTCACAGAAAAGATTTGGCGAATGCCTCCGTCGCCCGAAAGAGCCAACTTGAGAGCGGAGACACCGCCAGGATTTGCCCGCGCCGTTTTCGACGCAAACGAATCTGGCGCTCGACAAGGACGCAAGGCAGCATGAAACGCTACTCAACTCTCCGCCGTACCGGGTTCACTCGAAAGTCTTACGACTGGCGACCTAGTTCTACTTTGAAACGATCTTCTCGATTAAGAGCGGGAAAGAAGACAAGAGCATGGGATCGCGTTCGCCGGATATTGAAACTTGATTCAGTTGCAAATGAACGAACTACTTGCGAGCTACGAGGGCATCCCGAAGTCCTGCATGAATGTACTTATGACAACTATCTCGGATACGCACACGATGCGAAAAGAAGAAAGCTAACCGCAGAAGATTTGAAGCGAGCAATTCTTATTTGCAACAACGCGCACAACGTAATTGAGTTCATGCCTTCAGAAGAAATGAAACGAATCGTCAACGACGTTTGGGAATCAAGAGAATCGGCGGCGGCATAGGAAGTGGAAGCTACGGGCATTCAGAGTTTTTCAGCGTAGTTGAGAGAGTAAAAAGTGAAAAGTTGCGAAAGATGTCAGCAAGGATTTGAGGGTGGCGAGTACGCCCGCTTTTGCGATCCATGCCGTTCGCTTCAGCGCCGCAAGCGTCTGAAATACGCACCTAACGACTTCATCGATCAATCGCTCAAACGAATTTACACGACAACCTTTGATCGCAAGCAGGGCGACGGATCGGGCATCAAGGTACTATGCGACAAGAGTAAGTGGCCGCGTTGGGCACTACGCAAAAGAGCGCGACAGTTGGGACTGGCAAGAACGAAAAGAAGCGCCGTGGAGCGAAAGAGAGTTAAGTATCCTTCAGCAGTTCGCATGGATGTGTCCGCGCCGCATTCAGATGAAGTTAAAGGCGTCCGGGATTCTCGCGCACTGAAACCGCGATTAGCGTAAAACTGAAAAGAACCGCCGCAAAGCAGAACACGCCGTACTTCACTGCTAACGGACTAGCTCAGTGTTTCGGAGTTGACTCGCACGTTATCACGCGCTGGTTGAGCTTAGGAATACTCAGCGGCGAGAGGCGCGGGCAGTGAGCGAGTTCCGGCGCAGCGCGGCGATATATGGATGATTCACCGAGAACGACGTGCGACGTTTCATTTTGTCTTATCCAATGGAATTCGATATTCGCAAAGTCGATCAATTGTGGTTCTTAGACGTGGTAACGGAAGGCAAGATCGCAGGTAATTATTTTGAACGAGAAATAGCGGCGGCTTAAGCGGGCATTCAGAGAATGATTTTTCGGGAACTTAGATGAGCGGGAGCGATGAACGAGAAGTCTCCATTGATTAGCTTTGAGCAAGCCGCAGAGATTCTGCCGCTTCATCACACTACGTTTCGCCAGCGTAAGGCGGGGACGGCGGACTTAACGCACGTTCGGTTAGGGCGCCGCGTGTTCCTAGTTCGTAGCGAGGTTGAGGCGTTGGCGCACAAGCTGATTAAGTCTGCCAAAACGGAAAACGAGCACCGGAAAACATTGCTCCGTCTTGCGAGTTAGGTGTAAAAGCCATGAGCATGATCAGGCCTATCAAGTCGAAGAAAACCGGCAAGCGTGAATGGCTGCTCGATATTCGCGTGAACCGAAGACGCATTCGAGCGACGTTCTCAACGCGAGCGGACGCGGAATCAGCGGCCTACAAAGCGCGGCGTGACAAGCAACTCAAGAAGTTCGGCATTCGTTCGGTTGCCGATGCGCCGCCGTTTGTTGACCTGATTGAAAGACGGTGCGCCATGCTGCGAAGTAAGAAAGAGCGAACCAGAGCGTGGACGTTACTCACTCGGCTGGCTGGTCTAATGCCTCGCGGGATTGCAATCGATCAGATTACGACTGTCGATTTACAGAAATACGTTGACGGTCGATACGCAGTCGGAATTGCGCCCGAATCGGTTAAGCGTGAACTGAACACGATCGGTGCAGCACTCTACGCGGCAAGGGTTCTCTATCCGCAACTTAGTCAGTGGCTCGTTCCGGCCATTCCAAGGCCGAAGGGCAAGAGCCGCCGACGTGAACGCTACATCACAGAACAAGAAAGATTCGCAATCATTGATGTGCTGGGAAAAGAGAAGACGGCGCTAGAAACGGACTCGCAAGCGAAGGCGCGTCATCTCGTCGGGCTTGTGTTCCAGTTCGCTTTGGCTACCGGAATGCGGCACGGCGAAATTGATCGGTTGCAATGGACGCAGATCGGTGAGTTGGACGTTCAGGTTCATGAAACCAAAAACCCAAAGAACCGCTATATCCCGATCACTCCGGCGATTCGGCGAATACTTCAGCAACGAGCACAGGAAACGAAGTCAAAGTTTGTGTTCACAAAAAGCGGACAGATGCAGCCGAGGTTCTATCAGATGTTCGCAGCGGCAGTGAGAGAGGCGGGGGTGCCTTACGGCAAAGAACCGAACGCAATTCGCTTTCATGACACCCGCCACACGATGACCACGGATTTAGTTAGAGCAGGGATGGACTTCCCGACGATTCGATCAATCACCGGACACGCAAGCACTGAGATGGTTCTGTATTACTCACATGCCAGCGGTGAGACGCGAAGCCGCGCGGCGATGGTTATGGAAGCGGTTTTGGAACGGAAAATAGCGTGACGTGGACACTTTTTGGACTTAACATTTAGTAACCATGCGGAGAACATTAACGATTAAAAAAGAAACTGGCTCCGCAGGTAGGACTTCTACGGCCTTTTTGATTCATTCGCAAATCTCAATGTTTCGACAATCTGAGCGATTCGGTTGTTATACGGATTAGACGGAATAGATGGATGCAGACTGCCGTGGACACAAAACGGACTCAGTTTAGCTACCGATAGGACTGGCGGCGTAGGAGGAGGAAAGTGACAAACGGACAATACGATTCGCGTAAGGAGCAGATTGAGCGCGGGTTCGCGCGAGAACTCAAGCGGGTGTTGAAGCAAGAAGGAATCGGCTATTTCAATCGGAAACAAAACGCGGCGATAAGGGATGCGTTACGTTCTGCCGCGATGGTGGGAGCGTGCGGGGAGCGATCGCGATGCCTGGAACTCTTGCGGCGGCACCCGGGCACAGCAGAAACGCTTATCACCGTCGTCCCTGTGCTCAAAGTCCTGGGCTACGAAAAATGACGAGACACGGGAGGGGCATGTCTGCTGCGTCCGGAAATTCCAAGGAGAATGCAAATGCTCAACAGTAGTGTCATTACCGATTATGTCAGTTCGTGGGCTGACTTGGATCGGTATCCTAACGCGACAGAGAACGGAGAATTCACGTGCTTTGGTGAAGCGTATCGACAAGCGTGCCGCGACATCTACGACAGGATTACCGCGAAGGTTGAAACACTGCCAAAATCACGGCCACGCAAGTTGAGATTAACCCAACGGCTCAAACGTCTGCGCGCTAAGTTCATTCGTCCATCCGAGCACTGCACGCCAGAGTTTCTAACGAAGATAGAACTAGCGGGCACGTCAGTTTCTCCCGCATGGTGTCGAGAATGCTTGCAGGCATCTGTGGTTAATAACGTGTGTAGCTTATGCGAGAAAGACGAAAGAGAAAAGTACGGCGACTTTGCAAGATATATCTAGGTGATGAGAGATACGCACAACGGGAAAGGTTATATCTGGCCGCTCTGTGAGGGGAAATGAAGATGAGCTACGGAGAATACTGCAAACATTGTCGTCACTATCCGCAATCGCATGAGAAGGAAGGCTGTCGCGCTGGTTGGGACAAGGATAGCAAGTATCAACCGAAACTGCCTGAAGGTAAGAAGTATCACTGCGATTGCGCTCTTGAAAAGTACGAGGCCGCATGAAAGAACTGATCGATTCTGGAACTTTCCAAGAAATGCTTACTCTCGCATCTGAGTGCGCACTGACCGAAGGTGGGGTTGTGGTTGTTCATCGTAAGGGATGTGACGGATCGGATGATTGTTTATGCCAACCGCTTTTCGTGCAGCCCTACGAGCCTGTGGATGAGTCGGTTACGGAGGTTCAATGATTACAGCAGACCAGTTACTCGCTCATGCCATAGGTGACTACGTGTTGCAGTCTGATTGGATGGCGAACGAGAAAACTAAACGGTCGGTTGCGGCTCTGGTTCACGTCTTAACGTATGCGATTCCGTTTCTGTTCTTGCGCCCGTCATGGCTTGCGCTATTAGTAATCATCTCAACGCATTTTGTAATTGACCGCTGGCGGCTGGCTCGCTATGTGGTTTGGGCGAAAAACTTCATCGCGCCTCGGCGGCGTTTAGTTGGACAACTCGATACGGGGCCAAAGGGAAATGACCGGATACGCTCGTGGGTCGGTTACGCTAGAAACTTACCGTGGCGGGAAAGCGATCTTACAGGATACCCATGTGATACTCCGGCATGGCTGGCCGTGTGGTTGATGATTATTGCGGACAATATCATGCACGTTTTCATCAACGGGCTAGCGCTCAAATATCTATGATGCAAAGTGTACTCACTCAGCCTCTTACAGAACGCACAACAGCAGAGGACAAACTTCAATGAATGAGTACGAATGGAATCAAGTTAGACCTCGAAGGAAGAGCGGCCTGCTCGCATTTGTGTTTTTAGCTGCCGCTATTACTGGCTTGGTTTTGTGGCTGCTGGATTAGCGAAATGAAAACGATCTCTTGCGATTCGGTGCTTCGCGGGCGGCAGTTGCCGCGCAAGTTTCGCTGTGCGTATTGCAATGGCCCGATTGCGGTTCATTTTGAAAGTTGGACGCGGAACGATGACGGTACATGGTCAACGGATTTCGCTAAGGCTGAATGCCTAAGAGAGCCATCAGATAAACGTCCAAACCTTTGGGATGCGTGGTGGGCCTCGCATTCTCGAATGCGTTACGTCTATTGGATGCCGTTGGAGCAGGCTATAACTCAGTGGGTAAATAAGCGGTTTCGGTTTGCGATCGAATCAGACGGCGATTGGGCGGAGACGGGGTGAAGATTGGGTGAAGCGTGTCGATCAAAACCACGTTGAGATCGTCAAAGGACTGCGAGCTATCGGTGCGTCGGTTCAATCAATCGCTTCTGTCGGCAAGGGATGTCCTGACTTACTTGTAGGGATGCGCGGGTTTAACTGGATTCTCGAAGTTAAAGACGGGTCGCGGCCTCCGAGCCAGCGAAGGCTTACCGACGATGAAAAGAAGTGGCACGACTCATGGCGCGGGGATGTCAGGATCGTGACGTGTTTGGATGAAGCATTAGACGTGATTGGAGTGAGATGAGCGATGGCTGAAGCAAGTATCAACATAGTAAACGCATCCGCGCCAGAGTCGGTTTTGGGGTGCAAGGAGTGTCATCCTTATCACACGACGCACGGGCCTCGGCATCAGGTGACGTGTCCGACGCTGACCGACAGCGAGCGCATGGAATGGTGGAAAGCAAGGTATTACGAGATCGAACAAAGTGTTCGCAAGTCCCAAAGTCGCCATAATCTAGCCGCCACAAGATGGCACGAGCAGGTCACGTTCTGGCAAGGAAAGTTCGCCGCCGTTAAGCATGAAAACAACAAATTAAGACGCAAACTCTCCCCGCGTGTTGACCCTCCCGCTTCTAAAAAAAGAGGAAGCGTAACAAAGCAATGAAGTGTGAAGGTCGCAAACATTACTTCCCTAATAACTCAATGGTTTGTGTCTGTGGAAAGTATGACCGTAGAAGAAAAATGATGGAGTGCCAAAAAGATGGTAGCTAACTTAAAACGTAAGCCTCACGCAATCCCCCAATCCGCAACCGAACTGTACGAAGTTCCCTTGCCCGATCAGGATCAGATTGCTTTCACGCCGACTAAAGACGGGCTACCTGTTTTTCATGGCGCAACCTACGAAGATCACGTTGAAGCATGGAAGCATGTCAACAAGTCGGTAGAGTGCCGATTGTGGGCTTTGGGCGCCATCGCAGCTTCTTTGGTGGCGAAGTACGGGGACGGGACGGTTAAGAAGTTCGCGGGAGAGGTGAGGCTGTCGCGGTGGCGTATTTACGAGATAGCGGACACCTACAAGAAGTTTGAAAAGTCAGAGCGCTCCCAAATTCTCAGCTTTCACCACCACACTGTTGCAGCTAAAGCCGCAAAGCCTACCGAAGCTATCAAAAAGGCCGAAGATAACGAGTGGTCAACAAGGCAGCTTGATCATTACGTCGAAACGGGTTTTGAGCCAGAGGCAAAACAGCCGAAAGCGGGGATTGCGCTTCAGTCCGTCGCGAGAAGGGCGTTAATTGAGCATATCGAGACCGTGGCAATGCCGGCACTTCTTGATCTGAAAACCAAATGCCCAAACCCGCAATTTACATCTCGCTATTACGGCCAGTGGTATCAGGACTTGAAGGACGCCAAGGAAGAAATCGAGCGAGAAGATTTCAGCGAAGCGTTAGCAAGCGCGTGGCGCAAAGGAAACCACACAACCGCAGACTTGGCGAGAGCTACGAACCAAACCACAGCATACGTTTTTAGTGTCTTACATGACCTTGAGGAAGCCGATCCGCCTGTGTTTGAACGAGTAGAGCGCGGCGGGGAAACCGAAGAAGCACGGGGCAAGAATGAAATGGTTTGGCATCTTGTTGGGGAGCCAGTCGGCAGCGCATATTCGGCACCGCGGACTCAGAGCCACTATCGAGCGTGAGTCTGTTTAGGGAGAGCGAGAGTGAACGAAGAAGAAATTAAACGCCGCGCAACGCTGGCCGCGAAGCGATGGTTTCATGAAACGCAAATGCTGATCGAGCAGCGTAGGGCAGAAACGGGCAACTCGTTTGCTGATGCCGCCTTGGTTAATCTGAGAGCGGCAGAAGAAAAACTGGCGGCCATGATCGCCTATGAATTCACGCCGTTCTAGTTCTGCGCAGAGGGGAGCGCATGAGTAATCCCCCAATAGGTTCTACACTGAAGATGACCAAAAAAGTTTTCACCAGAGCAGAGATTAGATCGTCCGTAGGGGCGGTCTTTTCTCTTTGAGCCGCTGAAGCGGTGAGGTTGAGGAGAATGAGAGAACTTATTCGCAAGTTTCGTTTATGGCGGGCGACGTGGCGGATGCGGTTTCGCCAAATTCGAGGGGCGTTGACCGCGCGGTACGAACGCGCAACTTGTTCTCATTCCTTCCGACCCGCTCGCGTCAATGGCAATCCGGGACGCTTCTGCCGCATCTGTGAAAGCGCAGAGGAGTTGCAGCAGCCAGACTTTTACGCTCAATTTGGCGAGCGCGGATTAGCGATGCTTAACGCCGATTCGCGACACGCGACGTGGCAACCACCGCCGCCTGAGATTCATAGCGACACCGTTGCCTAAATGTTTCGTTCGCAAAAGAGGGAGAGAGATGAAAAAGTGTCCTAACTGTGGTGAGCCGTATTATCGGGACAAGAAGCGTGGCAGTAACAAGTTGCGTAAGTGTCCGCAGTGTAAGAAACGGGGCTGTACGATCTGCGTGGGTATGACGGAGACGCGAACGTGCTGTTGTGCGCCAACAGACTCAAGCATGTAGCTCACCGCTTAGATAGCTGAGGTTGAGTGATAGACCGCTACATTCCCGCCTTGACGACTTTGACCTGTCGCCCTTTGTATAAATCTCGCCGCTCTCTTTCCTGCGCATTGTGCGCTTCGGTTTTAGCGATTAACCGCCGATAGAATTCTTTGTTGCGATCTTCGCCCGTCGGGACTGGCGCAGGCGTCTTACCTTTACGGAGTGCGGTTGCGGCGTCGTGTTGTCGGTTGGCCCACTTGAGGGCATCGACGTAGCTTCGCCCCTCGTCCGGTCTTTGAAAGTCTGCGATCTTTGTAAGCGGCCAGAGCGCCGCCCTTGCCGTTTGGGATTCGCCACACAATAAAACCTGCTTGAGCAAGGAAGGCGTCTCGCCGCGTGTCGTATGCGGCATCGTGCTGTGGCCCGTCAAGTTCGATAATCAACATCTTGTTTGGAAACACAAAGTCCGCGATGTAGTAGCCAACGCGTACCTGATAGTCGAAGCTGGCAATGTTGGCGAGCGTGAGGCGTCGCAAAAACATTAACTCATGCGCGACGGGTCGGCGGCGCATCTTGTCCGCGAATTTCCGAACGTGCTTGGGTTTGTTGTATCTTCGATTTGCCATGCTGTTCATCCTCCAACGATGAATGGTTTGGTCAGGGCCGTTAGGACGCGACACACGTTCTTTCGGCCCGAACATTATACCGCAGAATGACGCCGCGTTGGTGTGTTTTAGGTGTATAATTCCCTTGCCTGTTTGAAAATCCGCCGTGCTGAGTTTTGGACGACTTGCTCAGCCCCGCGCAAGCGGTAGAAGTCGATCTAGGGATGCGGGAGCGACCGAAAGGATAGTTACCCGAAGTTGCTAAACGCGAAAAGGTCGGAACGCCCCGAAAGCTGTGGATAGAGAACTTAATTCCGAGATGGCCCACAGGCAGATCGTTAGTAGGCAGCGAAGGTTGCGGGTTCAACCTAACAGGCTCCAAGCTGTTGACGCCTTCGGGCGTGTGCGTGGTTGAAATGTCAGCGAGGCGGTATCACCGCCGACGTAGGAGCGACCTGCCGGGGTCAAAGTCGCTAAAGGTGTACTCCGAATGACATCGCACTAGTCAGTGTAAGTCTGACAGAACAGCTATTCGGGAAGTAGCGCAGTCTGGAAGCGCACTTGCCTTGGGAGCAAGGGGTCGAAGGTTCAAATCCTTCCTTCCCGACCATTTCCAATGTGGCGCAATAAGCGCCGCCTTACACACGTCGGTCGAAGCCGTCAGGGGAAACTCTGGCGGCTGACGTGTTTAAGCGAGTTCGCACACCTTCCTAAACGACTCTCGGATTTCCTGAAGTGACGTAGTTGTTCCGCTTGATCCGGGTAAAAGATGGACAAGCTCGTGGATTATGCCTTCATCGGATAGACAGTAAGTTCCTGCTTCTTTTAGAAAACATATAACGCAGGCAAGGTGCAAAGCTCCAACGATGTGTTGCTGAAACTCCACGTCGGACATTGAAACGTAGCGGTAATAGTCTTGTTTGAGTGATTCATAAGACAGAAGAAAAGACCGCCCGCTATCACTGGCAAGGTATTCAAAACTCATTTAAGCCTATGGTAGTTTCCTTCTCCGAAATAAACCCTACCTTTCGCTTACTCTTAGCGAGTGTCCAGAGAACCCACTACCCTCACGCTCAAACGAAAAGACCGAAAGGTTCGCAAATCCGTGAAGCGTTCTAAGCAGGCTCGTGAGGATGCGCAGACTTGGCTGCAATTTCAGGAGGATGAATGATGTTTGGAAAAGAACCAGCGGTAATTCTTGGTGCGTTGTCGGAGGTGATCAGGGCGATCATCCCGACTTTGATCATCTTCGGCATCATCAACTGGACTGACGTGCAAACAGCACAAGTCATGTTGTTGGTTGGTGTGAGCGTCGGGTTTTTCAACGTACTTCTAACCCGCTCGCAAGTTCGTCCTGAGAGCGATGTCAACGCGCTAATCAAAGAAGCAGTGAAATCAAAAGCGGGGACAACGGTGAACGAAGTCAAAGCCGCCGTCGAGGCGAAGGAGTAATCCATGAAGCAATCTGAAGTAGAAAAGCGCATCAGCGAACTTGAGCGGCGGGTGAAGGAATTAGAAGTGCAGCCGCGCGGAGTATCACTACCACTACCATCCGCCTGTTTACCAACAACCATACGTTTCCGCCTGCGACGCTTCCGGGGCAGATTTGGATCGGCGATCCGCTTCCCGCGCCTAACACAACGTCAAGTGTTCACGACAACGTAAACAAGCACCGTGACTCGGCGCAACGACGTACCATTCACCCTAACGAACCCGGGTGCAAACAGACATTAGGAGTAATCCATGAGTACACGACGTGATTTTCTCAAAACAAGCACAGTGGCGGCGGGCGGTCTCGCTTTTGGAGCAGCATTCACCGCCCCTCAGTGTGGTGGAGTAAAGAATCTTTCATCCTACGTTCAAATGGTTGCAGGAGGGTTTTCAGAAATCAAAGTTCTGCTCCCCGATCTTGGGCTGTCGCAAAGCATCATCGCGCAAGTTGCCGAATTGATCGACAGAGGTGTGAAGATTGCGAAGGACTTTGATACTGCATACAAAGCAGGCAAATTCTCTGACGCCTCAACTCTTTTTACTGGCCTTGGCGAAACGGTTAGTCAAGTTGTCAGCACGCTGGGAGTTTCCACGGACAACCGAGCGGTGAAAGTAGCACTTGCAGCTATTGGAATTGCGCGCGTGGCGATTGCGATCCTGCTTCAGAGGCAAGCAGACGATCAACCTCAAATAGCGTCAGCGGTTCAAGCAGGAAAGCAACGGTCGGCAGAGGCAAAAGCTATCAGCGAAGTCGAGCGTCTTGCTGAAACGGATTTGACTAAAGTGCTGGCATTGCTGCCGAAGTGATAAGTAGCCGATGAGGTAACGCAACTATTAAGGCTTGGAATCTAACGGTGAATGGAACCAGAAGATCGCAAAGACGTGACCGATTCAGCCCCGCTATTTACCGAAGCTATATGGCGGGAAATGGCGGCATTAAAGGAACTATTTCTTACACGGACGGACTCGATTGAGAAGTCGATAGAGGTTGCGCATGAAAACCTGGTTCGGATACCTACTGAAACGCAAAAGGCAGTTGCCGCTCTAAAAGAGTTACAGGATGCAAAGATTGATGGGAACAGGACTGAATGTAAAAACCAATTCAAGGCGGCGGAGCAAGCGAGCCTGTTGGTCAGATCCATTATAGAGACGCGCCTCAATGGAAATGACACGGCCATCAAACTATTACAGGACACGACTGACAAGTTCCCGGCCCGCATTGATGAAAAGATTGTCGCGTTAAAGGAAGTCCATCAAGAAAAGTTCGAGAGCATTCAACTGCAATTCCTTGAACGAGACGTAAGAACCGAGCAGAGCGCGCAGAGCACCAAAACAGCCGTGGACGCCGCCTTGGCGGCTCAGGAGAAATCATTTGGCAAGCAAGGGGAAACATTTTCAGCTTCGACGGCTAAAACAGAGGAGTCGTTCACAAAACAGATTGACCAGTTGGGAGCTTTGCTTCAGTCGGCAGTTAAAAGCCTTGAGGACAAAATCAGTGATCTAAAAGACAGGTTTAACCGGGGCGAGGGGCGCAGCGAGGGAATAGATAAGCAGGTAGTCGTTCAGAACACCGCAGACAATAAGAACCAATGGCTAATTGGCATTATCATAGGAATTATCATGGCTGCGGCGGTGACGGGAATCAATCTTGCATTAAGGTAACCATGAACAAAATTTGCCTTAGCTTAATAATTCTTGTCTGTGCGGGGACAGTAGTTGCCCAACCAAAGGTTGATCTACGCGCCGGACTTAACGACATCCTTCAAGAGCTGAAGCAGGAATGGGGAGGCATTAGCTGCGATGAACTAACTCACGATGCCGAGCAATGCCGTGCTTGGGCTGAAGTGTTTACAACGCTCATTGACTCAGAGAGAACGATGATCGGCTTAGAGAAGCAGGTCAACAAGCCCACGGGTTTCTATGACAGGCCATCGTTGTGGAGTTTGAGCGAGAGAGCGCGTTTAGATCGCATCCGCAGTGAGGCGTTTAGGCGTACTGACGATGCGCTGGAGCGAGCTTGTAAGTTAGTGCTGCGAATCAGAAACAAAGAAGCGAGAGAGAGGATCAGCGCGATCCTTGTAGATATGGGCAAACCCTGTAAGCAGTAACGGAGCGGGGCCACGCCCGAAAACGTGACCCCAACTGCCAGAGCATCGCCCGTAACTGTCAGGCCACAAGCGATGATGACGGCGGAAACTTTAACCAAAAGCCCGGACGGAGACAATCGAAGAAAAACAAGCATTTGCGAAGATGATCGAAACCTACTGATTGCTTGTTCGGATTGAAAATGGGCGCATGAGTACAAATGCAAAAGTCTTACACGGAACCCAGTGGACGGCTACGCCGAGCGACAGAGATAACGGGCGGCGAATGCAACAAATCGCGCAACGCTCATGGCTGGGTACTTTGTTATCCGGACGTTTCGAGTTGCCGGAGTGGGGCAAGTTAAAGATGGCTGAATCAGGTCGCTTCACAATGCCCTATGCGATGCTGGCGATCATGGTTTCGCTACTAGCGATTGTGCTGGGAGCGTTTGTAACGATTGGGCTGGCCTTAGCAGGTGGCACGATCTGGATGGTGATGACGCTCACCGAAGTTAAAACCACAGTAGCGAATATGTCTCAAGAGCAGCAGACCCAAAGGCAATCTATCGACGCTTGGAAGGCTTATGTAAACAGGGAAACAAACGAGGTTGTAATGATGCGCGAAAAGCTACCGCCGCGAACACGCGCTGAAATGGAACAATGGCGGCGCGACAATCCAAATCCACGTCCCCAAAACTAAAAGGAGAATCCCGACATGGGCGGCGAAGAGTGCATCATCATCTTAGAAGGCAACAAGCTACAAGGCGCGGCGCAAATGCTTATTACCACGGCTTCGGCATCGTGTCAGTTGGTTGATTACTTATCGCATCGCGAGAACTGGAACGACGAGGACGCAAAAGAGATCGGCCAATTTCACCTCAAAGCGCAAAAGAAAATCAACGAACTGAATGAGCAGTTAGATGAACTCAACCGAGAGCTTGCGCATAAGTATGCCTACTAAGTGCCGCAACGAGAGTACGGGATGAGAGCTAATGAGTGTTCCTGATGAGTTCCGTTTTAACTGGAATGAGCAGCGTGCGCGGGCGGCTATTTTGCTTGCGGAAGGTCATACTCAGAAGGAAATCGCTGAAGAACTTGAAATCACTGATAGAGCGATACGAAAGTGGCTTGCTGAACCTGAATTTGCTGCCGAAGTTGACCGCCTTTCTTTAATGGTAGGGATTGCCAGCCGAGCGGAACGGTTAAGAGTCACGTCCAGAGTGATTCGGCAGTTTGTTAAAGAGCAAGGCATTACCACGCAAAAAGATTTACTTGAATGGTTAAAATTTGCCCAATCAGAAACAGATGGCGTCAAACTTGATCTCGGAAAACTTGCTGCCGCCTTCGGTGCGGATGACGCATCTCTGGCCTCTAGCCGACCAGTTGGAACGAGCAGCGACACTGAGGGCGAAGCAGCAGTCAACTAGCCTGCCGCTTCCTACGCTGTCCGCTTTTGTTGAAAAGACTACTCGCCACAAGTTAGATTCTTGGCAGAATCATTTATGCGGAATTCTTTCCACGCTTCCGAGTTCTAAGGGTCGTCGTCTTTTAGTTGCAGCACCCCCGCAGGCGGGAAAGTCAATCATCGTCTCACAGAGATTTCCAGCGTGGCTTATTGCCCAAAAGCCTACTGAACGAGTAAAGCTGGCCTGCTACAACATCACCCACGCAGCGAGGTTTGGGCGCATCGTTCGAGACTTAATGCAGTCGGGTGAGTTTGCGGCGATGTTTCCCAACCCTGGTTTAAGGCTTCCGACAATCGCATCAACTGAAGAGTGGTCTACGGCCGCTCGGAAAGAGTTGCGAGACGGTCAACCGTCCTTCAAAGCACTCGGACTATCCACAGGGTTTGTTGGACAAGGTGTTGATACTTTAATAATTGATGATCCGTATGCCAGCCCGCAGGATGCCTACTCGCCAATAGTGAACGCAACAACTCATGGGTTTTGGTCAGATACGGCCAAGCCCCGATTAAATGACGACACAAACGTCGTGGTCATGTTTCATCGCTATACAGAAAGCGATTTGGCCGGGTGGTTAATGGAGCGCGAGCCTGATGAATGGGAGTTGATTCGTTATTCAGCGATTGCCGATGGTGATTATGTTCACCCTGATACAGGGAGGGTTTATCCCGATCCACTTGGAAGGGTCGAAGGCGAGAAGTTCAGTCCCCGGTTTTCTGATGAGTGGTATGACACCCAGCAATTGAATACGTTCATCTGGTTATCTCAGTTTCAGGGTCGTCCGTCAGCGAGGGAAGGCGGTATGTTTAAGATTCATCAGTTGCCGATTGTTGATGTGGCCCCCGCTGGCTCGGACATCAAGCGAGTTCGCTATTGGGATTTAGGGGGAAGTGATAGCAAAAAGGCGGATTACACTGTTGGGTGTTTGATGTCTGTAACAAAGGGTAACCAGTTTTATATTGAGGATATTAGACGCGGTCAATGGTCGCCGGGCGAACGGAACGAGTACATAAGAACGACATGCGAAGCGGATCGGGAGATGTTTGGGAATGTGGCAACGTGGATTGAGAAGGTTCCGGGCCTCGGCATTGAAGTAATAGACAATCTCGTTCGCTATCTTGCCGGGTTTACGGTTCACACAGAGATGGCAAAGAACGACAAAGTAACACGGGCCGATCCGCTGGCAAGCCAGTGCGAGGCGAATAACGTCAAGGTAGTACGCGGGCCTTGGAACGCCACGTTCAGAAATGAACTCACGTCATTTCCGTTCGGCAAGAACGATGATCAAGTTGATGGGGCAAGCGGAGCATTCTCAAAACTCGCCAAACCAAAAGAGTGGGCAACAATCTATTAGTTGCAGAGAAGATAAGATACACGGAAAATGCCTATCTCAGATCGCATACTTGGAGCCTTTGGTTGGGAGCGCAAAGCTGCATCGAAACCCCTAGACCGTCCTGAGTTCGGGAATTCTCAGTTTGGTAGTTGGCATTGGTGGCGATACTCTGACGCAGACGTTAGGGCTGACAAGAACTCCCTCGATAATTCCTCTCTCATCATGGCGATTGTGAATTGGACGGGGGTTAATCTTGCCGAAGCCCTTCCCGTGGTATTCAAGCCTGACGCTAAAGGCGTTCCCCAGATCGACATTGGTAATCCTGCGGCTGACCTCATTCGTAGACCTAACCCGTTCTTTACGTGGGCGGATTACTGTCAGGCCGGAGCTTTTGATTGGTGGATGGGCGATTGGTACATGCAGAAAGTCCGCGACGCGAGCGGTGATTTAATTGAACTCTGGTACATGCCAAAGATCTTCATTACCCCGCGCTGGCCGAATGATGGCAAGTCTCCTGAAGTGCCGATGTCGGAAGTTGAACTCGACAACACGTTTCTAACTCACTATCAATACGATCGGCCAGGTAAAACCCCGGTACTCATTAAGAAAGCCGACATGGTTCACATCAAACACGGCGTGAACGTGTCAAATCCCAGAGAAGGTGTTTGTGTTTGGGAGCCGGTGCTAACTGAAGTCTACGGTGATAATGCAGTCGCTCGCTTCTCAGCGTCGATAATGAAAAACATGGGGATGGTTCAATACCTGCTTTCCCCGAAAGATAAAGAGGTTACGGTCAGTCCTGAGCAAGCCCAACACATTAAAGAACAGTGGATCAAGAATTCCACAGGAGTGAATGCTAACTCCCCAATGGTCAATCCAGTTGGAATTGAAGCAACAAAGATGTCGTTTAGTCCACAGGAGCTTGACCTAAAAGAACTCAGAAAAGAACCGCAAACGAGAGTGGCAGGAGTCGCGGGTGTGCCGGCAGTCCTCGTTCAGTACCTTGTTGGATTAGAGCACGGTCATTACGGCGCGGCGTATGAACAGGCAAGGCAGCAAGGCTATGAGTCTGTGATCATCCCGATTCAGAATCACATCTCAGAGGATTTAACTTGGCAAGTCCTACCTGAACTGGATGATACCAAAGGCGCGAAGTTTGGGTTTGATATCTCAAAGGTGAGGGTACTGCAAGAAGATCGTGACGCACTCTACAAGCGCGAATCAGATGCTTTGAGGTCAGGCGGTATTACGGTTGACCAATTCTTAACCTCAATTGGCAAAGACGCGCTTGGTTCGCCGTTGGGCGATATTCGCTACGTGCCTGGTATTTCTACTCCAATGACGCCTGATCGATTGATTGCGACAGCTGAAGGCTCACAGAGTCAGCCATCGGTTGATCCAACGATTCAAGAAGCCGCGAAGATGGTTGATATTGATCGGCACATTGCTTATTTACAATTCGAAATTGACGGTCTTGTAAATGCAAACACTCGCTGAAAAACTCCTTAGCTTGGAACGCAACGTCGTGGTTGCTTCCCGTGCGCTGGAATTCTGGCGCAAGCAGATAGAACTACACGGTGAAAAGAAGGCCGAGCAGTTCTACGTTCATATTGGTCTGAATCACATTGAAAAGAAGTCAATCGAATGGGAAGGGCTGAAGCTCTCCCGCGAACCTACCGAAATAGAAAAGCTCTGTGTTAAATCCATAGCATCAGCTCAGGATGGAAGCCAGGAGTCAGTTGGGAAGATCCTGCTAGACGGACGGAATGGCCTAATCGAACAAGGCATCAAGGCCATCCAGAAACTCACGCCAGCAGAGTATCACGAGCTTATTCTCACGGTCCCCAAAGAGCAAAGAAACGCACTCCGCGACGAATTAGAGTCTGTATTTATTCGCGGTCGCAAGCTGGTTGCTTCTGAATTGAGCAAGCAAAAGGCGTTCAAACAGACGGCTCTTACCACTGACGACGAAGATGAATTGGACGATCTCACGGATTTAACTGATTCACGGATCGCTAACGACGTGCAATCCCGCATCACCGCCGCCGCGTCTCGATTCGCCCTGCTCGGGCTAACTGGGACAGCTTTATGGAATGCGGTTGATAACGAGATCAATACAGGCTCAGTGTCTTATATTGATCGCGCGGCGAGGGGCTTAGCAACGAGACTGTTGAACTTCGGTCGATTTCGAGAGGCACAGGATCGTTCTGATGAATGGAGCCGCGTGGAATACTCGGCCATCCTCGATCAGAACGTATGTAGTCCATGTGCCGCTGAGGACGGCCAATCAGCTACGGATGAATCCGACTTGACCCCTGTGCCTAACCCTGACTGTGAAGGCGGCGATTGGTGTAGATGTTTCCACGTCTTCATCGCAGAAGGAATAATGTGAGAGATTGGTCGTTCTTCGATCGTCGCGTCTGCTTAACTCTTGGTCCTGAGTGGCCCCTGATATGCCAAGAATTTGAACGAGTCGGCTTAGATTCTATATGGCGGTACGATGCTATTCCCGACATCGGCCCGCATCAGAGTTTCAATCATTCAATGCGGAAGATTCTTGCGGACTTCTATCACTCAGGATCGGAGCGATTACTACACCTTGAAGATGATTGTGTGTTTCGTGATCTGAGTCATCTGGAACCCGCTCTCAATGAACTGCCTGATGATTGGGACTTTGTTTATCTTGGGGCGAATTTGGTTTGTTGGAACAACGGCGAACCTCGTCCTGAAAGATATTCAGAGAATCTATTTCGCGTCGGAGCGGCGTGGACAACCCACGCTTTAGGTGTCAGTAGAAAGGGCGCACAGTTCATCCTTGAGAAGCAGCCAGGATTCAGTGAGATAATGTTAGACAACTGGCTGTCAACTCAGTTACCGAATTTGAAGGCATATTGCGTTGCCCCGATGGTTGCGTATCAACGCCCAAGGGAAAGCGCAATCTGGCAAAAAGGTCTTGAAGATTACACGCATTTGTTCGAGGAATCAGAGCGTAGATTGGTATAATTGTTCATGCAGGTAATTTACCGAATCACATCCCCGTCCGACGCTGTTTACATTGGGCAAACGAGCAATCTTCAGGCTCGCAAAGCAAACTACAAGAGCAATAAGGATGCGCGTCAGCCGCTTATTCACAGGTCGCTTAAAAAGTACGGCTTTGCGTCTCACCGATTTGACGTGCTGCATGTTTTCCCTGAGCAGGTTGCGCAGCACGTTATTGACGATTACGAGCGATACGCGATCCGGATGCACCGAAATATGCGCGGTGTTCGCTTTCTCAACGCAACATCAGGAGGGAATGCGACGGGCCAACGATCTCGCGCCACGGTGCGCGCGCTGTCTCGGCCTGATGTGCAAGGTGAAAACCATCCATTAGCCAAGCTTACCGCCCAGAAAATCAAAGACATCAGAAAAGAGCGGGTGGAAGGTTGCACATACCGCGCTCTCGCAATTAAGTATGGTGTAGATAGCGCACTGATTGGTCGAATTGTGAAAGGGCGGGCGTGGTGCCACGTTGTTGACGATACGCCTGACGAACCGCGTAGATCACTCGCAATGTTTACTCCGGCGCAGGCAGAGGAAATCCGAACACGTTATAAAAACGAACAGATTAGCCATCGCGCTCTCGCCGCTGAGTACGACACATCTCACACCGTGATTGGCAACATAATCAGAAATAGAAAATACGGGATTCAACCAACGCCGATATTTGAGGCGAGCGAGGAAAGATTAAAGTGATCCATCTCGTTACATTTACCACGTTCGACATGGCGCGGTCTGCGGGCTTGTGCTTAAAGAGCGCAAGACGGCACGACGTTCATGATGCTCGAATGTGGATTGAGGAACAGTTCTGGCAGACAGATGCGTATATCGAGAACAGAAGGTTGTTTGATATTCCGCGTGGGGGCGGGGGGTGTTTCGCATGGAAGCCCGCAATCATCGCCGAGGAGATGGAAGCACTAAGCGACGGGGATGTTCTCATCTACGCCGACGCTGGAATCGAGTTCATTGATAGCGTCCGCTACATCATCGACCGAATGGATCAAGATATCTTTGTATTTGGAAATATGTGGGAACACGCCCATTGGTGTAAGCGAGATATTGTTGAAACGATTTGGCCGTTCGGAAAAGGATGGGGAATTGGCGAATGGCGGAGATATGGCAAGCAAGTCCAAGCCTCTGTCATTTTCTTCCGTGTCTCTGATTACACTCGACAGTTCGTAAAAGAATGGCTCCACTGGTGTTTGTTTGAAGGTGGACGATTGATCGACGATTCACCTTCGCACACTCCGAATCATCCTGAGTTCAGAGAGAACCGACACGACCAAGCGATCCTAACCACAATGGCTTATCGAGAAGGAATTAAGCTTCATTGGTGGCCTGCAATCTATAACGATGGCGCATTCATTTACGAACGAGGGAACTATCCTGATGAGGGGTATCCTGTGTTGTTTCACCATCACAGGCGAAGGAACCACGAATGGGAGCAGGCGGCGTGATTGCATTTATCAACGAACTTGCCCAACGAGTAGCCCACCCTCTCCGCGTTACGTGGGTTGATCGGGCGTATGTAGTCGCCATGTTGAGCGCATGGGCGAGTCTTATAGTTCTTGGTTTGGTAGCGACTATTGAATGCTTAGTTTATTAAATAAATACGCTTACAACGTGCATTCACAAAACGGCGAGGATGGTCTGTTGATTGAGATTCTGGCGCGCCTTGGTCTTTACGGTCAAGGGTGTAGCTTTCCGCACGTTTATTGTGTGGAGATCGGCGCAAACGACGGACTATGGATGAGCAACACGCGACACCTTATCAACTGCGGCGCGTCCAGCCTCTTCGTTGAATCGGATTTTGCTCTCTACCAACAATGCGTTGAGAACTGGAAAAACAATCCTCGCGTCCGCGTTCAGTGTTGCCATGTAGACAGAAAGAACATCAACGCCTTTATAGATAATCGGTGTGATGTTCTAAGCCTCGACACGGACGGAGGGGATTACGAGATATTCAAGGGACTCCAAGTCAAGCCAAAGATCGTTATTGTCGAGATTGATTCAAGCATTCCGCCGGACGTTGACGGGTTCAATTCAGACGGAGGTGCAAGTTACAAGACGATGGTTGAACTTGGCAAAGAAAAAGGGTACGAACTGCTATGCCATACTGGAAACCTGGTCTTCATTGCTGGTCGCTTTGCCCTTTCGTTTCCCGAACTTGGACGCTCCGATCCCATTCTTAATGCGGAGCTGTATTTCAATCGCTCATGGCTAAAACAAGAGGCGGCGTGAGAAACATCGTCACATTCTCTCGCCTTGGTTTACACGGGCGGTTTGCTAATCAACTCTACCAAATTGCCGGCACGATCGGGATTGCTCGCAAGAACGGATTCGATTTCGCTTTCCCTGAATGGAAGAACCACGACGGTTTGAACTTTGAATCAGGAATTGACATCGACGTGCAGAAGTATTTCGTCAATCCCCTTCCCTTGTACGACGGGCCGCCATTGCCAGAACAATTTGTCCCGTGGGGATATCACGATATGCAGTTGACAGAAAGCACAGACCTAACTGGGCACATGCAAAGCGAGCGTTATTTCTCACACTGCGTTGATGAGATTAAGCGTTACTTCAGAATGAAAGAGGAACCACGGCAAAACGATTACGTCGCCATTCACTTTCGCGGCAAGGATTATGGCTCGGACTATCACCCTCGCGTCTCGGTAAGTTATTACGAGCAGGCGATAGCGCTCTTTCCTAGCGCCAGATTTCTTGCATTCAGCGACGAGATTGATACCGCAAGGCAAATATTTGGAGATCGAGCCGAGTATGCTAACGGTGACTATCTTAGTGACTTTCGGCGAATAAAAACTTGTAGGCACTTCATAATTGCCAACTCAAGCTACTCCGCAATGGCGGCGGTTTTAGGCGAGGCCCCTGATAAAAGAGTCGTGGCACCGCGTCCGTGGTTTGGCAAATCAGCAACAATTACCGGCGAAGATATTTATAGTGACGATTGGGTGGTTATTAACTGGTGAGGATTTTTGTTACAGGCGGCACTGGCTTTGTTGGCAGCCACTTAGTTACTCGGCTAATGGCGCTAGGCCATGATGTCTACGCGCCATCACGTAAAGAACTAGACTTATTGAACGCGCGGGCTGTCGCCGATTGGTTTAACTATCCACCACGGCCGACATGGCAAGATGTTGATGTCGTGATTCACCTTGCAGCCACGGTTGGAGGGATCGGATTCAACCAGCGAAATCCCATCCGATGTCTTAATGACAATCTCAGGATGAGCACAAACCTATTTCAAGCGATGGAGAATAATCCGCCCCGAAAGTTCATTGCATTAGGTTCTGTGTGTGCATACCCGAAATATACTCCGACACCGTTTAATGAAGACGATCTATGGAATGGCTACCCTGAAGAGACTAATGCTCCGTATGGGATTGCGAAGAGGGTTCTATTGTCTCAGTGCCAGGCTTATCGTAGTTGGGGCTTGAATGCCATCTATCTACTTCCGGCGAACATGTACGGGCCGGGCGACCACGACGATCTTAATAATTCCCACGTCATTCCCGCGTTGATTCGGAAGTGCGTTGAGGCGAACGGGCATAATCGCGAAATCGTTTTATGGGGATCGGGTGAGGCAACGAGAGACTTTCTGTATGTTAAGGATTGTGTGGAGGCGATTGTTCTAGCAATGGAACATTACAATTTGGTGGATCCGGTAAACATCGGGACGGGGCGCGAAACATCTATTAGAGAAGTTGCAGGTATGATTGCGGGGATTGTGGGGATATCGCCGAGCCGATTTGTTTTCGATTCAAACAGGCCAGACGGTCAACCCAGAAGGGTGTTAGATATTAGCCGGGCTAAAGAATTCGAATTTAAGGCTAGGACGAGTCTTGAAGATGGACTCAGGAGTACGATTGAATCTCAGCGGCGACTGGCCGCATGAATGGGAACAGATCGACCAAGGAACAAAGTATTGTCTTAGGTGTCCAGCAGTGAGTACAACCGCTAATGATGGGTGCAGGCCGGCGGAAACAAAACGCCCTGTCGAACCTAAAAACTCGTCATCTGATACAGTGCGGCGCGAGATTGATCGCATTGCGCGTCAGTTAGATGGGTTGACTCGGCGACTCAAGCAAGTAAAAGAGTCGCTTTAGTTTTTGACATAACGAACGCAGATTAAGTCCGGCTTATTGACCGGAACCGCCTGCTAACTCTTTGGAGTTGGCGGGCTTTGTTTTTGGAGGCATCAATGCCAGACCAAATTGAGCGCAAATTCATTCCACTTTCAGAGCTAAAAATGAGCGATGAAGGGCCGGGAACGATAGAGGGCTACCGAGCCGTCTTTGGGGAAATTGATCGACAAGGCGACATCACGATCAAGGGAGCATTTGTAGACGGTCATGATGAGTATATGCACTCTGGTTTTTCTGCGCACAGTCATATTTGGGACTTCAAAGATGCTGTTGGCTATCCCGTTGAGGCTTATGAGGACGAGCACGGATGGTTCGTTAAGTCGGAATTTCACACAACGCAGGGCGCGCAAGATGTTCGAACCATTGCACGGGAGCGAATGAAAGCTGGAAAGCAGGTCGGGTTTTCGTTTGGTTATGGCACCGATGATTTTCAGTTCATTGAACAAAAAGATTTTAAGGATCAACTGCCCCAATTCATCAAGGCGGATCGATTAGAAGCGAACATGAAAATCGCGCAGAAGTTTTCGCGCATTCGCATTCTCAAGAAAGTGACGGCGATAGAAGACTCCCTTGTTACTCGCCCTGCCAACCCTTTGACTAGTGCAACTGCGGTGAAGTCTGGAAACAAAGGGATGCTTGCCGAAGAAATGGCACAGAGCGTTCCGTCGGTGTGGGATTTAGAGCGAGCCATGCACAACGTCGTGAGGAAGATCGCCGAAACCGCTAAAGCCTCAAAAGTTACGGACGTGCCGATTGACATACAGGCAAAGGTATCTGAGTTGATTGCGGAATACGCGCCTCAGTTACCACCGCTGATTATTAATCAGATAAACGAATTTCTTGAAAGTTCAGACGATGAATTTTACCTCAAGGGCATTACGGGAACCGAATCCTTTGAGTCCTTCGAGAGCGCGGGAGCCGCGTTAGCGAAGTTCGCAGAAAAGATGCGGAGCAACCACGAAATCCGGGTTAAAGAAGGCCGGGTTCTCTCTACTTCCAATCGCGCAAAAGTTCAAGCCTGCAAGGAAGCAATGTCGGTGCTTATCGCTGACCTTGACGATCTTCTGACGCTCTCTGAACCCAAGCCGAAGGAAAAGGGGATCGACGTGGCGGCTCTAAGGATTCACTCAGACCGCGTGAGAAACAGGCTAATGAGCCGCCTTGCGCAATAGGAGAACCCGAAATGCCATTCAAGGAAGATGCTAAGAATCTCAAGACGAAACTCGCAGAGCAGAAGAAGATTTTCGATGCGCAAGACAAACGTGCGCTTGATGCGAAAAACGCTGGACAGCCGGAAGACGAGGCGATGAAAGCCGCCGATCCGACGCCAGATGAGATTACACAACTGAAGGCTCTCAAGACCGAGATTGACGAGTTGGATCAAAAATGCGCGGAGTCCAAAGAGTATGAGGACATGCGCACTCAGAACGATGCGCTCAGCAAGACCCTGGGGCAGCCTGTTAATCGGCCTGATTTTTCAGACACCACCCCAAACCGTCAGGAAATGAAGAGCGGTGGGCGGGAGTTCGTTGAATCGAAAGAGTTCAAAGACTGGTTTGCCAAGATTGCTCCCCACGGCGGGAGCATTGCCAATGGGCTGAAGATTGACTCTCCCGCCGTTGAGTCCAAGGCGCTGATTCTCACCTCAGCTACATCAGGCGGTGCTCTTGTCCGCAGGGATTATGGGCCGACAGTTGATTTTCCACTCCGTCCCTTAACCATTCGAGACGTTATCAGCGTTGGGCGTACCGGATCAAATCTCGTTGAGTACGTCCGTATTACCGCTAAGACGCGAGCGGCGGCGGTTGTGCCTGAAGCTACTGGAACATCAGGCGGCGGATATACAGCAGCGGCCAAGCCGGAGTCAGGAATGACGCTGGCAATCATCCAGGAGGGCGTTAAGACGATCGCCGTCTGGATGCCGATCACTCGCCAGATTCTTGCCGACGCGCCACAGCTTGAATCAATGATTGATAATTTCGAGCGACAGGATCTTGAACTGGAACTCGAAGATCAAATCATAACGGGCACGGGCGGCTCTGAGTTTACGGGACTGGAAAACACGGCTGGGTTGACGCCGCAAGCGTTCAATACAGACATGCTGACCACGACGCGTAAGGCTCGCACCGCTGCGTTAATTACGGGGCGGGCGCGGTCAACGGGATTCTTGATGAATCCATATGACTGGGAAACCCTCGACCTGACGAAGGACGCGGAGAATCGTTACTACTTCGGCGGGCCGTTGTCGTTGGGTACTAAGCAACTGTGGGGACTTCCGGTTGTGGAGTCTGAGGTTATCCCGCAGGGTACTGCGTATACGGGCGATCTCAGACAGATGATGCTGTGGGATCGTGAACAGCCGACGCGTAGAATTACCGATTCGCACGCGGATTTCTTCACGCATAACCTGATCGCAATCCTGACCGAGCTTCGCGCCGCCTTCGGTGTGATTCGCCCGGCCGCGATTGTGAAGGTTGATCTCCACGCAGGAGCCAATTCGTAACGAGCGTACAACGCTCGTTGCTATAGAAGCGGCCTCGTCTCTTGGGGGGCGGGGCCGCCTTACTTAATCACATGGCTCTTTCTCTCGTGTGCTACGTTCATATGTACCCGCCGATACATAACGCGGGTTCAGAGGTTGCCCTACACGTCGTTATGCGCGAGATGGCCCGCCGAGGTCACGATGTAACGGTCATCGCGGATCGCACGCCGGAAGATTACGAACATGAAAGCGTATCTGTTAAGGCTTTACCAAAGAATCAATTTCATCACTCGACAGTAAGAGCGATCGCTAAAGATGCCGACATTGTCATTACCCATCTTGACTGCACGTCTCTAGCGATGACGCTTGCGGTCGATCTTCAGAAGCCCTTAGTTCACTTTATTCATAATCATGCCCAGTTAGACTACTGGAAAGTGCCACCACAGAAGGCTCAGTTAGTCGTGTTTAACTCTCACTGGATTGCGATGAACGAGAAATACAAAGGCGAACCATGGCCGGGTAAGTCTGTAATCATTCACCCGATTATTGAACCTGAGAAATACGCCTGTGAGCGAGGGACAAAGATAACTTTCTGCAACCCCACGGAAGGGAAAGGCGTTGAGACGGTTCACAAATTAGCTGAATCCATGCCCGACTACGAATTCCTGATTGTGGAAGGGATTTATGGTGAACAAGTTGCACCGCCGAATCTCAGCGACGAATGGGTTAAAGATCATCCGAATATCGAGCACATGAAAAACGATCCCGATTTTAGGAACGTGCTACGGAAAACGAAAGTCTTATTGATGCCGTCGAACTACGAATCCTACGGGCGCTGCGCGGCCGAGGCTGCGTGTGCCGGCATTCCCTCGATAGTTCATCCGACTCAAGGACTGTGGGAAGCGTTAGGAGATGGGCGAAGATATCCGGCTGTTGAAACAGAATACTCAGTTGACGGTTCAAGGGTTATCGCTAAGGAACGATTACCTGATGGGTTGTTTGACCGAGGGCTAGTAAACGGCGCGGGCATCTTTTGCCTGCGAGACAATATCGGATCGTGGAAAGCGCAAATTGAAAGACTTTATTCGGACGAAGTTTATTATCGTTCCCGATCAGACGCAGCATTTAAGTTAGCAAAGACCTTCGATCCGCAGTCAGAGTTTGATCGTTTGGAGGATGCGTTGTTAGTTACAAGTCAGGATTGGATCAGAAGAAACGAGGTAAACAAACCTATGATGTGGACAAGTGACAAGCGAGTTTGGGAAACGACTTCTGGCAAGCTAGTTGCCGAAGTTGACGGACGGATTCCACAAGATGCGGTCAGGCTGGCGTATGGCATAGGAGGGCAAATACCTGAAGAAGTGGCGAGAGCAAACGGATTTCTGCCTCCATTGGAAACGGAAGTTAAGGCCATTGAAGCACCCGAAGAAAACAAGGCGATTTCAGCGCCAGAAGAAACTAAAGTAGTACCCAAGAAGCGAGGAAGAAAGAAAGTTGCGTAGATGTACGTTATTCCAAATGAAGTCAGGGCGATGGCGCAGGGCATGACGACCTCGGCGGTTCCGTCTGCTACTGACGATCTCATAAGAGATTTAATCGAGCGTACGTCTCGATTGTTTGATCTCGAAGTAGGGTGCGATCCGGGCTATTTCGATCCTGCATTGCATCCCGTTTGGGAATCGCTTCATGTGTACGTTGTCGGTGATATTGTCGCTCCAACAACCCCGAATGCTCATAAGTACCGGGTGACCACTGCCGGAACTTCAAGTGCTACTGAGCCGACATGGCCCACTGGAAGCGGCAGTACGGTCACCAACGGAACAGTAGTATTCACAGAGAACGGCGCTGATGTGATTGCTACCGCAAGAACCTTTTACGGCGATGGGACGCATCATCTTAAACTTGATCCGTATGTGCCGGGGAGTCTAAACGCGACGATCACGGTTCCTGAAGGCTACACGGCCCCCGACTTCATTGAGAAGGATGGCTATCTGGTGCAAGCCTCAAGTGACGGGTTCTTACTAAACAGTAATGTCATCGCCTCGTTTACTAATCGGGGAACAATCACTTCAAGATGGTGGGAAGGCCTTCCAATTATCATCACAGCGAAGTGGGGATACGCGACAACTCCAGCGGATGTGAAGTTGGCGGTGATCGAGTGGATTATCAATGTTTGGCGAGAAACAGATCCGTCATCCCAAAAGTTAGTCAATCTTGACGGTATGGCGTTAAGAGAATCAATCCCTCCGCGCGTGCGCGAGGTAATCAAGAGATATCGCGTGAAAGCAGCAGAGGCGGTGTTTGTCTAATGGCGTCACTTTTAGCTCAGGCAAGCGGTAAAGGTGCCCACTTCACTTTTGAGATTGACGGCGCACCCGCTTTTGAACACGCCTTCAATCGCATCGACCACATCATCAGTGATTTCCGGTCTATCTGGC
>WUUC01023584.1_pt1 | contig 27642 bp, 24 predicted proteins | sample 6278441 | NCBI WGS metagenome assembly WUUC01 (sample SAMN13675441, study PRJNA597444) | soil metagenome | isolation source: soil | place: USA: Washington | collected 2017-10 | reverse complement strand
GTTTCTTTGTTCATAATGGTAACGGGGAAATATAGGGAGTGGCTTGAAGGTAAGTCAAGGAAGGAGGTTTGCGCAGCCACGGATTTATCGCTCCTTGCGCACGGGAAAAGATGTGGAATCGGACATCACAAGTTTTTGCGTTATGATAGCCGGGGGATGAGCGTACATGCGGCGTGGCTTGTTTAGCTCCCGCGCGGCGTGCGTGCAAATATCTTGTAGAGGGGAAACCGGAGAGATTTGAGACCTCTGATCGGCATCACGATGCGGCATGAGTTGGAGACGGAACGTTTCTACCTGGCGCGCGCCTATAGCGAAGCGGTGGAGGCGGCGGGCGGCGTGCCCGTGCACTTGTCTCTCATCCCGAAGCAGCCTTATGTGGATGCGGCGCTGGACGCGCTGGACGGCGTGCTCTTGCCCGGCAGCGCCTCGGACGTTGACCCGCTGCGTTACGGACGCGAGCCTCTGCGCAAACTCGGCCCCGTGCACCCTCTGCGAGATGCTACGGACGCACTGGTGCTCTCGGAAATAGAGCGACGCGCGATGCCGCTCCTGGCGATCTGTTTCGGATTGCAAATCTGGAACGTGTCGAGAGGCGGGACGCTGATTCAGGATATCGAGAGCGAAATGCCGGAGGCCATCAAGCATGAGCAGGGCGCGCCGAGGGAACGCCGCTCGCATCGCGTGCGGCTGCTGGCCGAGAGTAAACTGGCCGAACTGGCGCACGGCGAGAGCGCGCTGGTCAACAGCCATCACCACCAGGCCATAGAGACCGTAGGAGACGGGTTGCGTGCGACAGCCTGGACGGCGGACGGGTTGATCGAGGCGCTCGAAGAGAACAGAATTGACCGCTGGGCTCTGGGCGTACAGTGGCACCCGGAGATCGAGTGGGACAAGGACGACTTTTCCGAAAATCTGTTCAAGTCATTCATAGAAGCCGCGAGTCTGTATGCCACACGCCGCCGCAACGTGGAGATTTTTCAGGAAAGTTAGACACGCGCAGCAATCGTGCGCACTGATGTTGCATGTTGGTATGCGCGTCCGATAACGCCTGTGGGTTGACGTTTGAAATATTTTGAAGGGGCGAAAATGGGGCAGGCGATGGGGCAAGCGACGGCGGGATTGAATTTAGACGGGCGTGTGGCTGTGGTCACGGGCGGGTCTAGGGGAATCGGCAGGGCTATCGCGGAGCGTCTGGCCGAAGCTGGCGCACGGGTGGTTATCAGCTATCGCGCTGACGAAGCGGCAGCATCGGAGACCGAGAAGGCTATTTTACGCGAATATAGAGTTGAAGCGACGTCCGTGTGCGCAGATGTCAGCGATGTAAATCAAGCAGCGCATCTGGTGAATGAAGTAATTGAGAAGTTTGGGCGTTTGGATATTCTGGTGTGCAATGCGGGGTTGTGGGAAGGGGCTGCGGTCGAAGAACTCTCCGAAGAGCTTTGGGATCGCGTGTTGGACGTAAATCTCAAAGGGAGTTGGGCGGTCTGCCGCGCCGCCGTTCCTGCCTTGAAGCGGCAGGGATGGGGCAGGATCGTGTTGGTGAGTTCGACGGCGGGGCAGCGTGGAGAAGCGAATTTCTCGAATTATGCGGCATCGAAGGCCGGGCAGATCGCTTTCGCCAAGTCTCTGGCGACGGAGTTGGCTGGATACGGCGTGACTGTGAACGCGGTTGCGCCCGGCTGGGTAGAAACCGAGATGACCGCAAAAGCGTTTACAGATGAGGACTTTCGCAGGAGCGTGGAACGCTCGATTCCGCTCGGGCGCATCGCTTCGCCGGATGACATCGCGTTGCCTGTGCTTTTTCTGTGCAGCGAATGGGCGCGCCATATCACCGGAGAAGTTTTAAATATTAATGGCGGTTCGGTCTTGTGTGGATAGTTGTCGTAAAGTTCGTGTAGCTTGCATAGGGGGAAACTGTCTTGAGTCTGGGGAAAAAGCGGAAGATCAGTCTGGGGATCGAAGAACTGCTGTCGAAGCGCCTTGATTTGCTGCGAGGCGCGCGCGTCGGGCTGATTTGCAATCAGGCATCTGTTGACCATCAATTGCGCCACTCGGCGGACCTCTGCCGCACGCAAAAGAGTTTCGAACTCAAGACGCTCTTCGGTCCGCAGCATGGCATACGCGGCGAAGTGCAGGACAACATGGTGGAGACGCCGCACACGCTCGACGCGGAGACGGGTCTCCCAGTCTATTCCCTCTACAGCGAGACGCGTGAGCCTACCGAAGCGATGTTGCGAGACGTGGACGTGCTGGTCTTCGACATGCAGGATATAGGGTGTCGCATCTACACGTTTGTTTACACGCTGGCTAATTGCATGCGCGCGGCGCAGAAGTATGGCAAGCGCGTGGTGGTCTGCGACAGGCCGAACCCTATCGGCGGCGAACAGGTGGCCGGAAACGTCTTGGAACCCGAATACGCTTCGTTCGTGGGGCAATTTCCCATCCCCACGCGCCACGGCATGACCGTCTGTGAACTGGCAAAGATGTTCAGAGAGCACTGGGGAATCAATTGCGAACTGGACCTGGTCCCGATGGACGGGTGGACGCGCGAACTCTGGTTCGACGAGACGGACGCTTGCTGGGTCCTGCCTTCGCCGAATATTCCCACACTGGACAGCGCGACGGTGTTTCCGGGAACTGTTCATCTGGAAGGGACGCAGATGTCTGAGGGGCGGGGCACGACGCGCCCTTTCGAATTGATCGGCGCGCCTTACATAGACCCCTCGAAGTACCGGCGCGAACTCGATTCCTATGGTTTCGCGGGCGTACATTTTCGCGCCTGCTCGTTTCAGCCGACTTTTCAAAAGCATGCGGGGCAGGCTTGCGGGGGCGTACAGATTCATGTGACGGAGCGAAAAAAATTCGAGCCGGTGAGCGCAGGGGTGGCGGCGGTCAAAGTTGCGCACGACCTGTACGCGGAGCAGTTTTTGTGGAAAGAGCCGCCATACGAATACGTCTATGACCTCAACCCTTTCGATGTGATCGCGGGAACGGCCAGCTTGAGAGAAGCTTTGGAGAGAGGTGATTCGCTCGAAACCATAACGGATTCCTGGCGGAAAAATCTGGCCGCATTTATGGATGAGAGAGCCGGATATCTACTCTATTAGTCGTTTGGCGTGTGGTCTTTGCGCACAGCACGTAGAAGTGTTACATCAGGAGTCGTCGCGCCGACAGGTGAAGTTTTACTTTAGATAAAAGAGCTGTCTATGTTGCCATCTTTGGACGAATTATTACGGGAATGTGAGGTCCTGCACGGCCATATCTGTCCGGGACAGGTGCTGGGAGCGCGTATGGCCGTCCTCGGCTGCGAATTGATCGGCATAGAGGACCCGCGCGGAGCGGACAGGAAAAAATTGATCGTTTGGGTCGAGGTGGACCGCTGCATGACGGATGCTGTCAGCGCTGTGACGGGCGTGCGGCTCGGGCGCAGAAGTCTGAAGTTCCTGGACTATGGCAAAGTGGCCGCCACCTTCCTCAATACGGACACGGGATGCGCCGTGCGCCTGGCGGCTCTGGATACTTCCAGGGCCTTGGCGGATGCGCGCTACGCCTCTCTGCAAAGCAAAAAAGAGCGGCAGATGCACACTTATAGAGAAGCGTCGGTCGAAGAACTCTTTAAAGTCGAGAGGGTCTCAGTGGATTTCAAGGAGACTGACGCTCCAGGGCGTCCGCGTTCGCGCGTAACCTGTGTGAAGTGTCTGGAGGGAGTTAACGACGGGCGCGAAGTTGCCGTACGAGAGGGCGTAGTCCTTTGTCGTCCTTGTGCGGGCGGGGCATACTATGAGGTGCTGGAAGCTTGAAGGGATACTTGAAGCGTTGAGACTTAAATGTCTTGCATGTAAGGCGTTGCGGGAAGGAGAAGGTTTTGGAAGAGTTGACAATTCCGACTAGAAGACCGGGCGCAAGTGCCTGGTTGGCAGGTGGCTTGGCCTGGGCTATTCCCGGCGCGGGCCATTTTTATCAGGGGCACTTTGGACGCGGCGCGCTCCTGGGCGGCTCCGTCGTAGCGATGTACTTTGTAGGCTGGGCGCTCGGCGGGCACTTATACGGTTTACACAATGTTTCTGAGACGGGATTTCTGGCCTATGTCTTCGGTTTCTGCGACCTGGGGACGGGATTGCTATACCTCTTCAGTCTGCTCGGAAATATCGCCGTGCCGGATCATTCTCAACTGGCGACTTCCGAGTATGGCGACCGCTTCTTGATGGTGGCGGGCCTGCTGAATTACTTGAGCATGTTGGATGCGTTCGATATTGCCGCGGGGAGGAAGAAGTGAGACATTTTTTAGTGATGGTCTTGTTCGCGGCTTTCGTGGCGATAATCTTCGGCATCGTGGGACGCGAAAAATCGTCCGAACGCTTTACCTATGGAGCCAAGATATTCGCAGAGTTTGTAGGCATCGGCCTGGTCTTGGCCTGGGTTTTATACTGGTTGCCGCTCTAGCGCGTCCGATAACACCAACGCTGTATCTATCTCGTTTGAGATTAATGAATGTGGGCTTTGCAAGATAGGTATATTTTAAGAACAGCTATGTCTAAAGAGTGTGGAAGTTACGAGAGGGTAGATGGGCGTCTCTGAAACGGAAGCTATTGTTTTGCGTACATATAAACTTGCGGAGGCTGACAAAATAACAGTTTTCCTCTCGCAGCATTCCGGGGTGATGCGCGGCGTGGCGCGCGGGGCGCGGCGTCTGAAGAGCAAGTTCGGCGCTTCTCTAGAGCCTTTTACCTTGGTCAGCCTCTCCTACTATGAAAAGGAAGGGCAGGAGTTGGTCGCGATTCGCCAGGCGGAAATTTTGCGTTCTTTCTTTGAACTCAGTAAAAATACGGAAGTCGTTATCGCGCTGGAATATATAGGGGGCTTGATACTGGAGTTCGCCCCGCCGCACGAGCCGAACGAAAAAGTTTTTCGTATGCTCAGGGCATGTCTGGAGGCCATCGCGGCGACCCCTGAAGCCTTAAGACAAGTCACGCGTTACTGTGAAGTGTGGCTGTTGAAGCTGTCGGGGTTCTTGCCGGACCTGCGTGCCTGCGTGAATTGTAAAAAGAGTTTTAGTGAAAAGAATGAGAAGACATACCTGGGAATTGACGGGGCCCTTCGTTGCGACCGCTGTGCACACCAGGCCGACCTGCCTCTGGGCGTAGAGACATTTGCGCAACTACGCTCTACCCAGAGACTAACGCCCGCGGAATGGTCTCTCGCCAACAGCAAGGCTTCCGAGACATCTGCGAAAGAACTCTCACAGGTGACGCAACGTCTGATCACGCGCGCACTGGAGAGGCTTCCCAGAGGCAGGGCCACAGTCGAATAAGACATGAAGACCAAAGGCGTGCGGCTCATAGAGAGATACATCATTACGGCAATTTTGCCGTATTTCGGTTTGTCTCTGCTGCTCCTGACGTTCGTCCTGCTGGCTCAACAGGCAGGCAGGTTTGTCGAAATACTCGGTTCGGCGGACCCCTCGCTCGATGCTGTCGCGGATATTGCACTCGGCCTGATCCCTAATATTCTGATCTTCACTTTGCCCATGTCCGTGCTCATCGGCACCGCGACGGGGTTGAGCCGGGTTGGAAGTGATAGTGAACTGATAGCTATGCGCGCCGCGGGTGTGGGGACGTGGCGCATAGTCTCTCCTGTGCTGTTGCTCGGCGTGCTCTTTACACTGTTGACTCTCTATGTGGGCTTCGAGATCGCCCCCAGGGCGACACATCTGATGCGCCAAGCGGCGCTCAAAGTGGCGCTGTCCAAGATTGAGTCGCCGATTCAGCCGAACACGATCAATACGGAGATGCCCGGTAAGGTCGTCTATGTGCGGGAAGGGGACAAGGTACGCGGGCAATGGGAGAGGGTCTTCATACATTGGCGCGAAGGGGAGGGCGATTTACGTCTGATAACCGCAAGGAGCGGGCGGCTCGACGTGACGGGGGATCAGACGGAGCTTGTGTTAACGGACGCAATGGTCACGACGTTGCCCTCCAGGCCTGCGGCCCAAGCGATCAACTCGACACAGATCGTCACAGAGAGTTCCGCGCAGTTTCGTATACGCCTCAACACCGGGCGGAACGCGCTACTCAAAAGATTTCAAGAGAGACCGCCTGAACCCGACGAGTTGCACTGGCGCGAAATACTGGAGAGGGCTCGCACGGCCAAAGGCACGGAAAAACTTGCACTTCTCACCACGCTCAACAAAAGATTGGCGCTTTGCTTTGCTTCTATGGCTTTTGCCTTGCTGGGCGTCGGTTTAGGCGGGCGCACGCGTAGAGTCGGCAGGGGACAGGCCATACTCGCATCTCTGGGCGCAATGCTCTTATATTACCTGATCCTGTTGGGCGGAGAGCAACTGAGCCGCAGCGGCGCGCTCCCTCCGCTGGCCGGCAGTTGGCTGGCTACAGTAGTGGCTCTGGTGGTCGGTCTTATCTCGCTTTTCTTGAGCGAGCGACGCGGTATCTCCCTATGGAAACCGACACGCGGGCTATTCACTTCGGGAGCGTATGCGACGCCTGCGAGTGGGAGGCACGCGCGCAGTTCGGGCCTGATGGGACTTCTGGACCGCAGTTTGACGCGTGCCGTCTGCTTCAATTTTACAATGGCCTACGCGACGCTGCTCATCATTTTCTTGATCTTCACCTTGTTCGAACTGCTGCGCTTTATCACGGGCACGGAATGGGGGCTGGTGGCTCTGTACCTCTTATATTTAGTGCCGCTCGCCAGCATGAGTCTCGCACCGATAGCCCTGCTGGTTGCCGTTCTCGTTACTTACGCGCTGCTCGCCAGGCGCAGTGAAGTGGTCGTCTGGTGGGCTAGTGGGCAGAGTCTCTATCGTCTCTCTCTCCCCACCTTGTTCTTCTCTCTGCTGGTCAGCCTGTCTCTCGCCGTCCTGCAAGAAAGCGTGTTGCCTCAAGCTAACCGGAGACAGGATGCTTACAGGGCGCAAATTCGCGGCAATCTGAACCGCGCGATGACGCCCACGGGATTTCAATGGTTAGCGGTTCCGGAAGCGAAGCGGCTCTACTCTTATAAGTATCAAGCGGGCGAGCAGATGCTCACGAACCCCTTCGTCTACGAATTTGACGCGGAAGGAGTGCATCTCAAGCGCCTGCTCGTAGGCGAAGCAGGGAAGTGGGTAAACTCCGAGACCTTGGAATTATCGAACGCCGAAGTTATGGATTTCAGCCGGACGGACATCGCGAACGGCTACCGCGCCGAACGTTTAGAGCTCACGGAGAGCGCCTCGGCGGAGTCTTTTAAGCCGATGCTTAGCAAGCCCTCGGAGTTAAACTCGACCGCGTTAAGCAACTACATAAAGACGCTTAAGAGGGTCAGACCCGAGGAGGTGACCTCTTTGTATGTATCCCTCTACCGCAGAAGCGCTGATCTGGTCATGCCCATCATCCTGGCTATTATAGGTGTCCCTTTCGGGGTGCTTTTCGGACGCCGCTCAGCTTTCTGGGCGCTGGGTATTGCATTAATTATCGGACTCGCATTATGGGCCAGCGCCAGCGGATTTCAACAACTGGGGAATCATAGATTCCTCCCCGCCGCGCTCGCAGCTTGGGCCACACCCTTAATCTTCATGGCGCTCGGACTACTCCTGTTCTCTCGCGCACGGACATAGATTACAGCCCGCGTAGGTTACAAACGACGAAAAGGCCGGCGGCTTGGTTAAGGCCGCCGGCCTTTTCGTCGTAGTGTTGACTCGCCCGTCAGGAAATAGGCGATTTAGGTGCCGGTCTCCCAACTATTCATGTATTCAACCTGCTCGGGCGTCAGTGAATCAATGGAAATTCCGAGGGCGCGCAACTTAAGGCTGGCGATCTCGGCGTCAACTTCGCGCGGCAGCAGGTGCACGCCGGGTTGCAATTCGCCCTTGTGCTTAACCAGATATTCAACCGAGAGCGCCTGATTGGCGAAACTCATGTCCATCACGCTCGCAGGGTGACCTTCCGCCGCCGCCAGATTGATCAGCCGACCCTCTCCCAGAACGATGATACGGTGTCCGTTGGATTGAACCTTGTATTCCTGCACGAACGGTCTCAGTGTAACGGGTTCAGAGGACATCTCGCGCAACCCGACCAGATTCAGTTCCAGGTCGAAGTGCCCGCTATTGCAGACGATAGCGCCGTCTTTCATACGCTCGAAATGCTGCGCGTCAATCACGTGGCGATTGCCCGTCACGGTCACGAAGATATCGCCTATGGCCGCGGCATCCTTGATCTGCATGACACGGAATCCGTCCATCACCGCCTCTACGGCCTTGATCGGATCGATCTCCGACACGACCACATTAGCGCCCATCCCGCGCGCGCGTAGAGCCACCCCTTTTCCGCACCAACCGTAACCGACGACGACCAAAGTGCGACCCGCCAACAGTATATTGGTGGCGCGTATAATGCCGTCGAGCGTGGATTGTCCTGTACCGTAGCGATTATCGAAGAGATGTTTGGTCTGCGCGTTGTTGACCGCCATGGAAGGGAAGGTCAGAACACCGGCGTTTGCCATAGCTTGAAGACGTACGATGCCCGTCGTTGTCTCCTCTGTCGTGCCTATCACTTCCTTCACTTGGTCTGCACGTTCTTTGATGAGCGTCGCAACCACATCGGAGCCGTCGTCTATAATGACCTCCGGGTGAAAATCCAACGCGGTACGAACGTGCCGGTTATAGGTCTCGGTCGTCTCGCCCTTGATGGCATAGACCGGGATGCCCCAGTCAGAGACGAGGGAAGCCGCCACGTCATCCTGTGTGGAGAGCGGGTTCGAGGCAATGAGCACTGCCTCGGCTCCACCCGCCTGAAGCGCGCGTGCAAGGTTGGCCGTCTCCGTAGTGATGTGCGCGCAGGCGATCAGGCGGACACCGTCAAGCGGTCTTTCCGAGGCAAATCGCTCGCGTATGAGGCGCAAGACAGGCATCTCACGCTCTGCCCACTCGATTCGACGCTTACCGTCGGGGGCTAGTCCAATATCCTTGACATCGTATTCAATCGCTGGTGTTGCAGACATTTATATATTCCTTTGTGAAGTGATCTATTAAGCCTCTAAAATGAACACAGGGCTGGGGGAGTTTGGCTCAAGCGTCAAACCCCTGCGGCGGCGCGCAATTGCTCTGCCTTATCCGTAGCTTCCCATGTGAATCCTTCCAACTGTCGCCCGAAGTGGCCGTAAGCGGCTGTCTTCCTATAAATTGGAGCGCGCAGGTTGAGGCTTTGGATGATGCCGTGGGGAGTTAAATTGAAGTGGTCTCGCACCAAATTCGCCAGCATATCTTCGCTGACGCGCCCGGTCCCGCTCGTGTCTACCAGCACGGAGACGGGTTCGGCAACTCCTATAGCATACGCTAATTGCACCAGACACCTATCTGCGAGGCCAGCCGAGACCACGTTTTTGGCGATATAGCGGGCCATGTAGGCCGCCGAGCGATCAACTTTGGTCGGGTCTTTGCCCGAAAATGCCCCGCCGCCGTGTGGAGCGTAACCGCCGTATGTGTCTACTATAATCTTACGTCCTGTCAGCCCTGCGTCTCCCTGTGGACCACCCGTGACAAAACGACCGGTCGGGTTGATGTGAAATTTGGTATCTTTATCCAACAACTCGGAGGAGATAGTGGGTTTGATGACCTGTGTCAAAACTTCATCCCGCAGTTGCTTGTTTTCCACTTTCGCATCGTGCTGGGTTGAAATGACGACGGCATCCACACGGAAAGGGCGTCCGTCTCTGTACTCGATAGTGACTTGAGACTTACCGTCCGGCCTGAGATAAGGCAGGTCGCCCGAGCGGCGTGTTTCCGCCAGGCGCGAAGAGAGTTGATGCGCCAACTGTATGGGCAAGGGCATCAATTCAGGGGTCTCATTGCAGGCAAACCCGAACATCAAGCCTTGGTCGCCCGCGCCGCCCGTATCCACGCCCATCGCTATATCCGGCGACTGTCGGTCAATGGCGGTCAGCACGCTACAGGTATCACAGTCGAAGCCGTACTTGGCTCTCGTATAACCAATTTCTCTAATTGTTTCACGTGCCACTTGAGAAAAGTCCACACGCGCGTCGGTTGTAATCTCTCCGGCGATAACCACCAGACCGGTCGTGACTAGAGTCTCACAGGCGACCCGCCCCGTGGCGTCCTGGCTTAAAACTGCGTCTAAAACTGCATCCGAAATCTGGTCGGCAATTTTATCGGGATGTCCTTCTGTGACAGATTCTGAAGTAAAGAGGTAAGTACCAGTGTTGCTCAAAATTCAATTGCTCCTTCGAAGGCATATTAGTGTGGGCATTAGACAAAAGACCGCGTACTGTAGCAGCGGCTAGCGGGTCTGTCAAGATTCAAAGCCAAAAGCGACCTTTTGCTTCGACCCGTTCCGACTTTTAAAATCCTAACATGCGAGCTATACATAATATTCATTATCGGACTCAACCTGCATAGTAAGATTATTTACTTTCACCTTCCATGTCGCTCCTTTCCCCCTCCGTGCGTCGCGCGCGGGTGAAAATCATCATAAGTTTTCCTCAAGTGCTCTTTTGATAAATGCGTGTAGATTTGCGTCGTCGCCAAGTCGCTGTGTCCCAGCAAGGCCTGCACAGAGCGTGAGTCTGCGCCGTGCTGCATGAGGTGCGTGGCAAAACTATGCCTGAGCGTGTGAGGCGAGACGTTCTCCAACCCGAGTTCGTCTGTGTAGCGCCTTAAAATGCCCCAGAAATAATGTCGAGTCATGAGAGATCCTTCTGTCCTCACAAAAAGCGCTTTCACGGGGCGTTTTTTTGTGAGGACAGGCCGAATTCGCAGGTATTCGTCCAACCAGGAGAGCGCGCTCTTGCCTACCGGTATGAATCGCTGCTTACTACCTTTTCCACGGCAGGATAAGAGGCCACGCTCCAGGTTAATATCCGTAGAGATGAGACCCGTCAGTTCCGAGACGCGCAGCCCCGTGGCGTACAGCAGCTCCAACATGGCGCGGTCGCGAACGCCCTCCGGCGTACCCACGTCCGGAGCATTCAGCAGACGGCCTATCTCATCCTCCGTCAGAAAACGCGGAAGATGTTGATTCAGTTGCGGCGCAGATACGTGCGCCAAAGGGTCTTCTTTGATAAATCCATCGCGAAGCAAAAATTTATAAAACCCGCGCAGACTCGAAATTGCCCTGGCAACCGAACGCGGCGACAACCCGGATTGCGTCAACAACTTAAAACCCTCGGACAAATCGTTTTTATTCAATTTCTCTACTGATTTTTGCGACTTTTCGGCAAATTCCCGCAGCTTACTCAAATCATGCGAATAATTCGCCAGTGTATTCGGCGAGAGACCCCTCTCAACTCTCAGATAAGCAAAATATTCGCCGATTAAATCTCGCTCCATCAAGCCTCCGATCTGTTCTCGCCTGTCACCCGTCCTTAACGGCCATGCCTAACACGCCCTTGACGACACTTCCCTCGCTAGCCTAGAGTAAACAAAAAAGAGATGGCAATCAAAATCGAAAACACCTCGACGGCAACACTACCGCGCAACACCATTGCGCAGATAGAGAAAATCATAGAGACGCTCCCACGCGAACACCTGCGCGGAATAGACAGGCTACGTCTCGTAGACACCATAGCCGACCCGCGCCTACGCCTACAGCAAGGCATACAGCTGCCCGGACTATATCACCCGCGCCAGGGGACGCAGGCCGCCTGGTTAGAGGTCTCCACATCAGTCCTACTGCCCCGCTCGAAGCCTTTTTTCAAACGCCTGCTCCCACGCCTATCTTTCAAAGGCAACCTGGCGTCGGTGATATTCTCCCTCGCAGGTCAACATTACTACCTGACGCTCCGGCACTCGATCAAAAAAGGACAGATAGAGCCGTCCGTTCGCGCATACACAGAGAAATATTTAAGGCTCTGGAGTGAAAATCAACATAGCCTGCGGACGCGGCTCTTCAAGCCTCTACAGCCTACTTTTGAGCGTTGGGCCAAGTCTCTACAGAGACAGGCGAGCAAGGAAAGAAAAAGAAATCAGGGAGTTTAATAGTTTAATAGCAAGACGGGCGCGGCCCCTGCGACTTAAAGTATAACTTGAGCACAAATCTACGAGTTATCGGGCGTCTCAGCAGGATTTGCCCCATCAAGCGCCTCCAGAGCGCTTTTTAAGGCTCTGACGACTTCCCCCGTCTCCACTTCAGCCCGCTTAAACTTTACTTCCAACACGTACTCTCTATCTTTTGGCTCGAAAACATAGGCGTACGGCCCAGTCTTCGACGCTCCGGAATGCGCCTTCTTCCCTTCCTGCTTCGAGCGACGCGCCGCACGCGCCCCGTCTCGATTCAAGCCCTGAGAAGTGATTTCATTGAGAATGTCGTGCATCGCTTCCACGTGCGGCTGACGCACGACCTGCAACAACAGAGATTTCGCACCGATGTCGGCGCGACGACATTTCTCACGTATCACTTCAGGTAGAGAGGCGATGGAGAGCGCTTCCGTGACGGTGCTGCGGCTCTTTCCCACCTTACGCGCCACATCCTCATGTGTATAACCGAAACGCTCACAGAGCGCCGCCAGGCCGTCTGCTTCCTCCCATGCCGTGAGGTCTTTACGCTGCATGTTCTCTATTAGAGCAATTTCGGCGACCGCCCTGTCGTCAACCTCCATCTCTATGCATGGCACTTCTCGCAGCCCCGCGGCCTTCGAAGCACGCCAGCGGCGCTCGCCCGCGATAATCATCCAACGCCCCGTCACACGCGAAGGTTTGACCAGCAGAGGCTCCAACACACCCTTCTCTTTGATAGAAGCCGTCAGGTCGTTCAAGTCGCCGATCTCCACACGCGGCTGTTCAGGGTTGGGGTCAAGTTGGTCTACCGCTATCAAACGCCCGATCGGAGTCGGGTGATGTGTAGCGAGTTCTTCGACATAATGCGCATCATGTCGCATTCTGACGCCTGCCGGCAGTCCTCTCTTAGACACGACCAATCACCTCTTCGCAAAGTTTCGCGTACTCACTCGCGCCGGAAGATTGTGGGGCGAAGGTGAAAATTGATTCCTTGTACGCAGGGGCCTCCTCCAGACGCACGCTCTTCGTGATGACCGTGTCGAACATCTGCGCCCCGAACACGCTACGAATTTGCTCATGCACCTCTCTCGCCAAAGTTGTACGACGGTCGTGGAGCGTGACGACGACGCCCAGAACATGCAGTTGCGGATTGGGCCGGGCTTTAACTTTCTCGATTGTTTCGAGCAGGTCGTCCGTGCCCTCCAGTGCGAAAAATGAAGACTGTATGGGAATCAAGATATGTGTCGCGGCAACAAGCGCATTCACAGTGATCAAACCGAGGGTCGGCGGAGTGTCTATGAGAATCACATCATAACGGTGGCGCAACGTCTCCAGACGGTCTTTCAGACGGAAAGGCGCATCGAAGTCCCCCACCAGTTTCGACTCAAGCTTAGCCAGGCTAATTCGCGCAGGGATGATATCCAACCCTTCGACACCCGTTTTGTAAATGTACCCGTCGCTGGAACCATCTCCGTCGAGCATCAATTCATAAGCGGATAGCTCAACTGAAGCGGGGTCTAGAAAGGAGATCGAGCTATTGCCTTGCGGGTCCATGTCTAAGAGCAAGACACGCAAACCTCTGCGGGCAAAGGCCGCCGCTAAATTTATGGCGGTTGTCGTCTTGCCCACCCCTCCTTTTTGATTCGCAATGGCGATAACTAAATTCAGCTTAAGGCTCCTTACTTGTTGATGTAGCGGAGTTTAACCTGGCAGGGACAAAGGAGACGCGATACTACATAGGCAGATCGCCCGCCTCACCTATAACATCAGGCCACTCGTCCTCTTCTCCGGAACCGGACTCGTCCACCTGCTCGCCGGTCAGGCTGTGCGAAGCCTGTATGACCTCTTCGTTGACGTAAATCGGACAATCCGCGCGTAAGGCCAAGGCGATGGCGTCTGACGGCCTCGAATCCAGCATGATGAAATCGCCGCTGCTATTACGCATTTCAATTACTGCGAAAAAGGTATTATCCCTCAACTCGGTCACGACGACGCGTTCCACGCGCGCGCCCATCTCCACGATCAAGTTACGCAACAGATCGTGAGTCATCGGACGCTGGGTCGCTATTTTCTCGATTTCCAGCGCAATCGCGTTGGCTTCATACGCTCCCACCCAGATCGGCAACAACGTCTCGCTATTCACGTCCTTGAGTATAACGATTGGCGTTCCGCTGTTGGGGTCCATCATCAAACCCCTTATCTTTACTTCGATTTCCATGCTTCAACCTCAACCAACGCTCTAACTTTCTGCACCTGTTGTTACCGTACCATCTCTCCATAGAGGCTGTTCGCTTTGGCTTCTGTCACGCGAACAGAGACGAGTCTGCCCTTTAAATCAGCCCCGCACGGGAAATTCACCACTTTATTACAAGTTGAATGTCCGGTCATATCAGAGACGGACTTCGCGCTCTCCCGCTCGACCAGAACAGACAGCTCTCTCCCGACATAATCGGCGTAAATTCTCTTTTGGATTCCCTTCTGCAATTGCTCCAGTGCGAGAAAGCGCGTCGCCTTTTCGTTATCGGACACATCATCTGCCAAGCCTGCTGCGGGCGTGCCGCGTCTTTCAGAATATTTGAAAATATAGATGGCGTCATATTGGCAATATTCCACGAGGCGCAGCGTGGCTGCAAAGTCTTCCTCGGTTTCACCCGGAAACCCTACGATGATGTCCGTAGTCAACGCGTAGTTTCGACGCGCGTTCTTAATATTGTCTATACGAGAAATATAATCCGAGACTTTATAGCCGCGTCGCATGGCTCGCAAAATGCGGTCACTGCCAGACTGAACCGGCAGGTGTATCCAGTTACAGAGGTTCTCGTTCTCATCCATCGCAGAGATTATATCTGTATGAAAGTCCCTGGGGAAAGAAGTCGTAAATTTAAGGCGCGGCATCTCCGTAGCAGCAGCCGCACGTAATAATTTGGAGAACGGGGTCGCACCTTTGAAGGCTTCAAGTCCTGCCGCAGCTTTTGGCCTGTAACTGTTGACGTTCTGGCCTATAAGCTGCACCTCCTGATAGCCCGCTTCACGCAGACGCACGATTTCATCAATAATCTCGTCCGCAGGACGGCTCTGCTCACGCCCCCGCGAATATGGAACGATGCAATACGTGCAAAACTTGTTGCAACCTTCAATTATCGGAATGAATGCGACATAAGGAGATTGCCGCTCGGTCTCCGGAACGTCCCACTGCTCACCGTCGAGGCGTTCCCCCAAATCTAAGACATGAGTTTCGCCCGCGCGCGCACGCGCGATCAACTGCGGGAGACGGTCAGTCGCGCGAGTTCCAGCGACGATACTCACGCCCGCTCCGGTGCCTAAAAGTGCCTCTCCTTCTAACTGGGCGACACAACCCATAATCCCTATAATAGGTTCAATGCTGCCCTGCCCTTTTCTGATCTCGCCAATTCGATTAAAGACTTTTTGTTCGGCGCGTGCACGCACGGAGCATGTGTTGAAGAGTATAACATCGGCTGTTTCAGCTTTGGCTGAAATTTCATAGCCGGCGGCGCGCAGACGCGTCGTCGCTCTCTCCGTGTCCGCGATATTCATCTGACAGCCAAATGTTTCTATATAGACATTACCCTTGAACATCAATCCGGCTCCCTTTGGAGATGAAGTGTATCAGAAATGCCAAAACAACGCCGAAATAGTTCTCGCGTGCTGGACCGCTACTTCGAACTCCCTTTTTTCCTTCGTGTCCTGCCAGTGGTCTTCCGCACGTCTTCCGCAGCGTCTACGACGGCAGTGTCCAGAAGCCACTGCGAAGTCTCTCTCGCCGTCGCTACATCCTGTGAGACCCCTAGCATTCTCGCGATCTCAGCGACGCGCTCTTCGTGCCCCAGTTCTTTAATCTCTGTAATGGTGCGCCCCTCTTCGACGTGCTTGGCTATAGCGTAGTGCCGGTCCGCAAAACGTGCGATCTGCGGCTGGTGCGTGACGCATAAAACCTGTTGGGAAGCTGCCAGAGACTTCAGCCTGCGGCCCACTGCCTCCGCCACGCGGCCTCCAATGCCCGTATCAACTTCGTCAAACACGAGCGTCGCGCTGGCCGAAAGATGGTTCTCAGATTTCGCAGCACTACGAGAAATTGTACGCAAAGTGAGCATCAGACGCGACAATTCTCCGCCCGAAGCTATGCGTTGAAGCGAGCGCAACTGTTCTCCCACATTGGCCGAAAGGTGAAATTCGACACGGTCCGCGCCCGTCGGCGTCCAGTATTTTGGAGAGGGTGAAATAGCCGCTTCATCGTTTTCAAATGAAGCTTGATTTTGCAACTGTGAAGGCGGCGCAGGATTTTCCTCCTCATCAGCGGTCTCTATCACAACAGTAAAGCGCGCGCTTTCCATCGCCACATGGCGCAAATCAGCGATAACTCTTTTTTCAAAATCAGCCACCGCAGCCCTTCTGCACTTGCTCAATTTCGCAGCCAAAACTTTGTATTCGCCACGTGCGATTTCCAAGACAGAGAGCAGCGCGCCCTGATGCTCTTCCCAGTTCGCCAATTGGTCGAGGCGCTGCATTAAATCCAGCTTGATATCCTGTAGGTCGTGTATTCCCTGCCCATACTTTCTTTTTAATCTTTCAAATTCACTTAATCGTTCCTCCACCTCGCTCAGACGAGACGGCGAATACTCGAAGCGCCCGGCATAACTCCGTAGCGTGTCGGCCACGTCAGACAAAGAGAGCGTGGCATCCTCCAACGCTTTCAACAGTAGAGAGAAACGGTTATCAATGCTCGCCAAAGAATGCAAAGTGCGCCGGACCGTGCCGAGGCGCGTGAGGACGCTTTCCTCATTCTCATAAAGCTCATGGTAGGCGCTGGCGTTCAATTCGATGAGACGCTCGGCAGAGGTTAATATTTTTTTCTCTTCGAGCAGTTGTTCCTCTTCACCTCTCTGCGGGTTCAGTAGATCAATTTCTGCGACTTGAAACCTTAAAATTTCCAGCAGCCGTTCGCGCTCAGCCTTATCCCTCGAAATTTTGTTTAGCTCTTCAAACGCCTGCCGCCACTCTTCGTATTTTGCAGTGACTTGCCGCCGCAATTCGACACACCCGGCGAATTCGTCCAACAAAAGCATGTGCGCTTGTGGCGAGAGCAGCGACCGCTGCTCGCCTTGCCCGTGTATTTCCACTAGGAATGGTTGGAGTTTTTTTAAAGTAGCGAGCGTCACGCTCCTGTCATTGATGAAGATGCGGCTGCGCCCGCCGAGTTGAACTTCGCGTCGAATCGTCAAAAATTCCTCATCCGTAATTTCGACGCCGACCTCGCCGAGTTGGCCTCTGACTCTCTGTTCATTACTTTCATCAAGTTCAAAGATTCCTTCAACCAGCGCCACCCGTTCGCCTGTTCGCACCACATCAGTAGAAGCTCTAGCTCCAAGCAGCAAACTTAAAGCGTCTACAATGATAGACTTGCCCGCCCCCGTCTCACCCGTTAGGACATTCAAGCCCTGATAAAAGTCAACGCTCAAGTAACGGATGACGGCAAAGTTGCTTATGTTAAGGAACTTCAACATAATTCAAAACATTCACTCATGAATCACTTTTAAAGTAAAACCTTAGACTACGCCTATCTATATAACCTCTTGACCGACTCTGATGCTCTAGGTAGTATAGCCGCAGATTTCACGCTTACGCGAAAACGAAGAGAGGACACCAGACATGTCTTTCAATAAACTTATCCTTTGCGGCAATCTCGGACGCGACCCGGAGCTGCGCTACACCCCGCAAGGAACTCCCGTGTGCAGTTTTACCCTCGCCACCAACGAAAGGCGAAAAGATCGCGCAGGTGAAAACCAGGATGTTACAACATGGTTCCGCGTGACGCTATGGGGGAGACAAGCCGAGACCGCTTCGCAATACCTGTCTAAAGGCCGCTCGGTCTATGTGGAAGGAAGATTGCGCGTCGAAGAGTGGACAGACAAGGACGGCAAGCAGCGATATACGCTCGAAGTCCATGCGACCGATATGCAGTTCATTGGAGGCAGAGGCGACGAAGGGGGCGGGCCGAGTCCGCGTCCAGAATCATCCACAGGCGGCGGGAGGCCGGAACCGTCCGGAGGCGGCGAAGACATTTCGGATGATGATATCCCCTTCTAAGCCGGAATGTCGGCGCGCCGACATTCCAGGCGAAAACAGACTTTCTTCAAAAGAAGCGCAGAAATCACCCATTATTGCCCAATTGCGCGAAGTTTAGCGTAACGACGCGATTGTAGTTGACTCGGTGTTACGGATTTTAGTGACTCTAAATTGCTCCAAAGGGCTTGGTCCAGGAGACGTGCAGCCTCTGCGGGTGCGGTATGCGCGCCCGCGACGGGTTCGGCTACCACTTCATCTACAATCCCCAGGCGCTTTAATTGGTTAGCGGTGAGCCCCAGCGACTCGGCCGCCAAGGCAGATTGCGAGGAATCTTTCCATAAAATTGCAGCGCATCCTTCCGGCGAGATCACGGAATAAATAGCATTTTCGAGCATCAGCACGCGGTCGCCGATACCGATTCCGAGCGCGCCGCCGGAACCACCCTCCCCTATGATCGTGACGATCACACGCACGTCCAACTTTGCCATTTCTAATAAATTATTGGCGATGGCTTCGGCCTGCCCTCTCTCTTCCGCATCTATTCCCGGATACGCTCCAGGTGTATCTATAAATGAAAAGATGGGGCGGTTAAACTTCTCCGCCAGGCTCATCACACGCATAGCTTTTCGGTAGCCTTCCGGCTTGGGCATGCCGAAATTGCGGTGGCGGCGCTGCTTCGTGTCACGCCCCTTTTGCTGGCCGATGATCCCTACAGACTGTCCATGGAAACGTGCGAAGCCACAGACCATCGCCGCGTCGTCGCCGAAACGCCGGTCGCCTTTCAGTTCAACAAAATCCTCGAAAAGCATCTCGATAAAATCGAGCGTGTAAGGGCGATCAGGATGGCGCGCCAATTTAACTCTTTCAATTGCACTTACTTCTTTATCCGTCATCTGGATTTTTCCCGAATTATAGAGTATCCGTCCTCCGCGTGCTGAAAACAGTATGGCTTGAAGAACTTTCGGCCAGTCCAAACAGTCGTCTGCGCTGTTCGGACTGAAGGCTCTCGCTCAAGCCCTCAGCCATTCAACATCACAACCTAGGTCGCGCAGAGTGCTTTCGGTTTTAAGGCTGCCTTCGATTCTAAGCGAACTGTGCGCACGCGTACGCACAAGCACCCCGTCGTCGAGAAACATCTCCAACAACACTTCACAATCTCCACGCTGTTGGCTGAACACATAAAAGAGTTTCTCAATCATAGCATTTAGAGGCTTAGTCGAAGGTATTCGCACAATGACGGAGCGCGCATGCCTCTGTTGCGCCTCTTCGAGTTTCAGCATTTCATCGGCAATTAGTGTAACACTATTATCATCACCGACATCCAATTTACCCGAGACCAGCAGAGGGACACCATCCACTATAAAGTTCTTGTACTTATTATAGCCTTCCGACCAAACAATACACTTGGTGCTGCCAAGCTGGTCCTCCAGGCGAAACAAGGCAAAACTACCGCCTTTTTTTGTTTGCCGGATTTGCAATCCCGTAATAATGCCAGCCAACTGCGCCATGGATTGCGCAGTTAACCCTTGCACGTTCATACTATTACAACACTTGAGTTGAACTAAAACATCATCAAAGTCATCCAGAGGGTGGCCTGTGATATAGAACCCTAAACAATTCTTTTCACCGGAAAGTAGGGTACTGTGCGACCAGGGCTCGACGGATGTTAACAGTCCGACCTGATTTTGCTCTTCCCGGCCATCATCCGCGAATCCAAGGAGCGCATTCTGCCCGGAGGATTTTGCCTGTTGCGCACGCGCTACCATGGAGATGGAGGAATCCAGAGAAGCAAAAAGGCACGCGCGCCATTGATGCCTGGAAACATCTTGAGAGCCGAGCGAATCAAACGCCCCCGAATAGATCAATCCTTCGAGCACTCTTTTATTTATTGAGCGTTGAGGCACACGCTCCACAAAATCGAAAAAAGAGAGAAACGGTCTATCAGACCTCGCTTCGATGATGGCTTCGACGCTGCCCTCTCCAATGCCTTTGATCGCGGCGAGGCCGTAGCGTATCGCGCCTTTTAAAGGTGTAAATCCTTTATGGCTTTCATTAACGTCTGGCGGAAGGAGAATGATTCCCTGTCCGCGCAGTTCATTCGAATACTTCAGAACTTTGGACGTGTCATCTATTTCATTTGAGAGAACGGCTGCGTAAAAATGTTCCGGATAATGAGCCTTAAGGTACGCCGTCTGAAAAGCAAGATAGGCATAAGCCACGCTATGGCTCCGGTTGAATCCATAGTCTGCAAATTGCGCCATCAAAGAAAATATCTGTTCGGCCTTCTCTTTTTTTATTCCTCGCTCCACCGCGCCGCTGACAAACTTCTTTTCGTGGAGGGCCATTTCTTCTCTCTTTTTCTTACCCATCGCACGTCGCATCAAATCGGCTTCGCCCAGACTAAATCCTGCTAACTTTTGCGCCAGTTGCATAATCTGTTCCTGATAGACGATGATTCCATAAGTGTTTGCCAGAATATCCTTCATCTCCGGAACCAAATAGCGTACGGACTTTTTCCCGTGATGTCTTTCGATAAAATCATCAACCATGCCGCCGTCGAGCGGGCCCGGCCTATACAAAGCATTCAGAGCCGCCAGGTCCTCCAACCCTTTCGGTTTGAGCCTGCGACAGATTTCCTGCATACCTTGAGACTCGAACTGAAAGACAGCTTCGGTTCGTCCTTCGGCAAACAAATTCATGGTCTGCGCGTCGGACAGATCAATGCCCGGCCAGTCAATCTCGACACCAAGCGATTGCTTAACAGTATTTAAGCAATCGCTTATAACGGTCAGAGCGGTTAAAGCCAGGAAATCCATCTTGAGCATGCCGGTCTTTTCCAAATCCGACATGGCATATTGCGTCGTCAGTTCCTGCCGGGAGGTCAGCGAAACCGGCACCAACTCGTCCAGAGGCTGCGGTGAAATGACGACTCCCGCCGCGTGGACCGACGAATGCCGCGCGCAACCTTCCAGACGACGCGCTAAATCTATCAAATCCTTGACTTGTGAATTACCGTCAACCGCCGCCTTCAGTTCCGGCACCTGTTCGAGTGCTTGCGAGATGGTGACATTGCGCCCGCGAACCGGTGGCGGGATCATTTTGGCTATGCGCTCAACTTCGCTATAGGGCATATTGAGTGCGCGCCCGACATCTTTAATGGCTGCTTTTGAGGCTAAAGTCCCGAACGTGATGATCTGGCAGACCGAATCCCGCCCGTATAAGTTCGAGACGTGCTTGATCACCTCATCCCTGCCCCGTACACAAAAATCCACATCAATATCAGGCATCGAGACTCGTTCGGGGTTAAGAAACCGCTCGAAGAGGAGGTCGTATTGCAGCGGGTCAACGTCTGTAATTTCAAGGCAATAGGCGACCAGAGAGCCTGCGGCTGAACCACGCCCCGGCCCGACAGGTATCGCACGCTCTTTCGCATATTTAATAAAGTCCCAGACGATGAGAAAATAACTGGGGAAGCCCATCTGCTTGATCATGGCGATCTCGCTTGAAATACGCTGCTGATAATCAGCCATCGTGTGTCGCAGACTGTTGGCTTGCAGAGCCGGTTCCCACACCTGCGCACGGCGGCGTTCAAAACCATCCCTCACCACTTTTTCAAAATAGTCATCGGACGTAAGACCCGCATCGGACGGCGGAATAGGATAGTTCGGGAGATAATTCATGCCCGTCGGCAATTCCAGTTTGCACATTTCCGCGATTTCAACAGTGCGATTCAAGGCTTCCGGCAGTTCTGCGCCAAAAATCGCCCACATCTCTTCAGCCGAACGCACATAAAAATTAGGCGAGCCATATCGCAATCTATTAGGGTCTTGCACGGTTTTTCCAGACCCGATGCATAACAAAACGTCATGCGCGCGCGCATCGTCCGGGTTTAAGTAATGCGCATCGTTGGTCGCGACGAGCGGGACGCCTGTGCGTTTTGAGAGCTCCACCAGAGACTTCCGAATCCGTTTTTGAGAATCCAACTCGTGCTCTTGAATTTCCAAAAAATAGTTGCCCTTGCCTAATATCTCCTGAAATTCGTGTGTGGCGGTGGCAGCATCCTCACAGGCGTCTCGCGCCAACATGGCCGAAGGGACGCCGGACATACACGCCGACAAACCTATCAAACCGCCGCTATACCGGGCCAGCAATTCTCGATCTATGCGCGGTTTATAGTAAAAACCTTCCGTATATGCTTTAGAAGTCAGTCGCACCAGATTGCGATAACCTTCCAGGTTCTTCGCCAGTAGAATAAGGTGATAATTTGCCTTCTCGCCGGGCTTTGGTTTCCCCGCCGCACGATCTGCTCTGTTGCCTAAAGTGATGTAAACTTCAGAGCCGATGATGGGCTTCACCGATTGCGCTTTCATCGCATTATAGAAAGAGACCGCGCCGAAGAGATTGCCGTGGTCTGTGACGGCGCAGGCGGGCATCTCCAACTCGGCCACGCGTTTGGCAAGCGGCTTAATCTGTATGGCTCCGTCCAGAAGGCTGTAATCAGTATGTAAATGAAGATGTACAAAGTTCTGCTTGGTCATAATTAAGTGCGGGTGTGTTTGATATTTGCGCGAACGGCGCGGGTTAAAGTCTCTATAACGCAGGCACTATATCACGTACCTCTGCGGCTCAGCCAATACAATTACTTGCATAGAGAGGCGCAAAGGAGAGTAAACGCTATAGCCTTGTAGAACTTTGGCGTGGATGAATAATAAAATGCTTGAAACTTAACAGTACGCGAAAAAAAGGCGTGACGCCCGCATCATCATTCCCACTCGATAGTGCTCGGCGGTTTCGAGCTAATGTCATAAACTACGCGATTAATCCCGCGCACCTCTGAAACCAGCCTCGTGGAAATTCTCGAAAGCAGGTCGTGCGGCAGGCGCGCCCAGTCGGCAGTCATGCCGTCTACGCTGGTCACAGCGCGGATCGCCACCACCCGTTCATAAGTACGGAAGTCGCCCATTACCCCGACAGTTGAGATAGGCAGCAACACAGGGAAGGCTTGCCAGACCGAGTCATACAAGGAGGCGAGCCGCAATTCCTCTTCGAGAATGCGGTCGGCGGCTCTCAGTATTTCCAGACGCTCTACAGTGATCTCGCCGATAATACGTACAGCGAGCCCGGGGCCTGGGAACGGATGGCGTTTCAGGAATTCCGCGGGCACTTCCAATCTACTCCCTATAACCCTCACTTCATCCTTAAATAATTCTCGCAAAGGTTCGATTAAGCGCAGACGCATGCGCTCGGGCAGGCCGCCCACGTTATGATGGCTTTTAATCACTGCCGAGGGGCCGAGCACCGATACCGATTCGATCACATCCGGGTAGAGCGTCCCCTGCACTAGAAAATCCACGTGCCCGATTTGCGCCGCTTCTTCTTCGAAAATTTCGATAAAGAGATGCCCGATGCGCCTACGCTTCTCCTCCGGGTCGGAGATGCCCTCCAACGCTTTCAAAAATCTTGGGGCAGCGCGAACGCCTCGAACGTTCAACTTCATCTGCTGCTCGAACAACATACAAGTTGATTCAAACTCACCGTCCCGCAAGAGTCCGGTATCCACGAAGAGACACACCTGTCGCTCGCCTATCGCCTGATGCACCAGCGCCGCCGCCACCGTCGAATCAACCCCGCCCGAGAGCCCGCAGACGACTTTACCAGTCCCTACTTCAGCGCGAATTTTATGGACTTGCTCGTCAATGATGGCGGTCGGCGACCAATTTGCGCGCGCCTTACAAATCGCTAAAACAAAATTATTCAGGACCTGCGCTCCCAAAGGCGTGTGGGCGACTTCCGGGTGAAACTGAACCCCGAATATGCGCTTGCTTAAGCTTTCGAATGCATTAAGCGCTCCGCTTGTCATGGCCGTCGCCCGAAATCCGTGCGGCATCTGCGTCACGTAATCTCCATGGCTCAGCCATACATCTATTTCCGCGGGCAGCCCCTCAAACAAGGGACTCTCCCCTTCGGTTATCGAAAGTCTGGCGTAGCCATATTCTCTATTCTGTGAGGGGCTGACCTCTCCACCGAGTTCGACGGCCAGTAATTGCAGGCCATAACAAATCCCCAGCAAGGGGCAGTTAGCGTTCTCTATAAATCCTTCGGCAAGTTTGGGCGCACGCGCATCATAGACGGACGAGGGGCCGCCGGAGAGAATAATTCCCTGCGGCTGGAGCGAACGTATTTTTTCTAACGGAGTATTGAAGGGCAGGATTTCACAGTAAACTCCCGCTTCACGTATCCGGCGTGCGATCAGTTGTGTGTATTGCGAACCAAAATCAAGTATAAGTATGAGATCGTGTTGCTTAGTTTCCACTTTAGAGTCGTCCTCCGAGAGGTTTGCGATGTCGCGTGCGTTTATAGTTTGACAGAATATTCGGGTGTTAAAATAAACCGTATTTTAACAATGAAATTAAAGCTTCTGGCCGATTTTAACATTTCAGACAAAATGTGCGAGCAAAACCGTAATAATAGATATCTGATCGCTAGGGCTCTTCTACTTTTGCTGCTCCCTTTGTTTTTCCTATTTTCGACAAAAGTTTACAGTGCTTCTTTCTCAATTCCGACGGTTGAAAAGGGGCTTATTTTTTCCTCCCCCCTGACGGTTCGCTGGCAATTCGATTCTCCCAATACCATCTCCCTCTCCCCGGCTTCCAGCAATAATTACATTTACTTACCGCTTTCATCGGGTGAAATTGTTTCTTTGAATACAAACGATGGCCGGCTTATCTGGAGGACGGAGATCGGAGGAGATTTCTCCGCCTCCCCGATTGCAGACGAGCGCGGCGTCTATATTGCATCGCGAACCGGAGAGACGGCTAATTCGAGACAGGTGCTACGCTCGACCGGAGCGATTCGGGCATTAAGCCAGAGCACAGGGATCACGCTCTGGATGCGCACGCTTCACTTCCCTCTACAGGGTGGACTCACCTCATCCGCCACAAAACTCTTTGGCGGCTCGGCGGACGGGCGCATCTACGCTTTCGATAAAGCAACGGGCGACATCCTGTGGACGGTTCAACACTCCAGCGGCTTCTCTTCCCAACCACTGCTCAGCAACGGGCGCTTATATATCGGCAGCGAAGACGGCACGCTCTTAGCGGTCAACGAATCGTCGGGCGCACTCATCTGGCGTTATCGGACTCGCGGCGCGTTGCGGGGCGCGGTCGCGGTCGCCAACAATACAATCTTCTTCGGCTCGGCGGATGGTTACATCTATGCCTTTAACGAAAACAGCGGACGCCTTCTCTGGCGACGCAGGGCGGGCGCAGCCGTGCAGGCTGTGGTCTTGACAGACAGCGGCATTATCGCCACGTCGCTCGATAATTTCGTCTATTTGCTCTCGCCCCGCCGTGGCGAACTATTGTGGAAAAGACAACTGGCCGGACGGATCGCGGCCCTGCCGCTGACAGATAATCGAAGCGCGCTCTTCTCGCCTCTCGGCGGCGACGCGTGCATCGTCCTCTCTTTGAGGGACGGCAAGCAATTAAACACTCTGCCTGTCGGCGAAGATGGAAATACTTCCGCTACGCCATTGGTCGCAGGCGAGTTGTTGATAATTCCTACGAGGCACGGACTGATAGCTTTCTCGCCGTCTTCCCCAAACGCCAACCCGTAAACGACGACAGCACGAATCCTGCCGGGGCGACCCGACCTTTTATTTGAAACTCAATGTAATTTGAACGGCGTGCGTGCGCGCGTCTCTATTGATGTGTGCCGCTGCGATGCCGGAATAGTCCGCCGAGCCGCGTCAGCAAGCCGTAGAGGATATAAGCGCCGACGAGCGAGACGAGTACGTAGCGGGAATATAACCAGACGAGCATGCCTGCTGCGGCAAGGGCGAGGACAGCCAGACGCGTGCTGCGCCTGCCGACCCCGACTGTTTTAAAACTTGTGTAGCGAACCGTGCTCACCATCAGCACTGAAAGCAGCGCAATCGCGCCCATCAGCAAGCCGCTATAGATCGTGCTCGTTTCCACTCCATGAAATGAAAGCGGGGCGGGCGAGAAATGCACGAGCGCGGCAATAAAACCGCCTGCCATGGGGATCGGCAGGCCGACGAAGTTTTTCTTGTCAACCTTGATGGTCCCTTCAGCCAGCACGCGCGGGCGCGTCGCCTGCACGTTGAAGCGCGCCAGCCTGAAGGCTCCGCAGATGAGGAACATGAAGGAGAGAAACCAGCCTAACTTGTGTGCGTTGCTTCCCGGCGCGAAGGTCGAGCCATAGCCCCAGGCGTAAGCGAGCACTGCGGGTGCGATGCCGAAAGTCACCACATCGGCGATCGAGTCCAACTGCACTCCGATTTCGGTAGTGGTTTTTGTGAGCCGCGCGATGCGCCCGTCCAAAGCATCGAACACCACGGCCCAACCGATAGCACGTGCGGCGTTATCAAAATGCGCCGTGGCTTGTAAGAGTTCGGCCTCCGTCCCTCCCGCTACTAACTGAAAGCCGCGCAGTGAGCCCATCACTGCGAAATAACCCATCCCAATATTTGCCGCGGTGAAAGCCGAAGGGATCAGATACAAACCCTTTCGTATGCCCCGCCGCTCCTTCTCCGGACCAGTCGCGGCATCCTGCATGGCCGGTTGCTCCGCGCTCATCTTCGCAACCTCCCGATGATGCTGACACCGCCGCGCACACGATCACCTACGCGAACCGCGACCTCAACCTGCGCGGGGAGCACGAGGTCGGTGCGTGAACTAAACTTTATCAAGCCGAAACGCTCGCCTAAATTCACACGTTCACCTTTGCGCTTCCAGCACACGATGCGGCGCGCGAGCACGCCCGCGATCTGTTTGCAGACGACGGTCATCTGCTCGCCTTTGATCGTCAGCGCGTTCTGCTCGTTGACGACGCTCGCTTCTTCGCGCGTGGCGATCATGAAGCGCCCCTTCGTGTAGGCCACATCCGTGATCTCTCCCGCGATGGGCGCGCGATTGACGTGTACATCGAAGACCGACAGAAAAATACTGACAACCTGCGGCGACTCCGGGTCGTCCGGGATAACCTGCGCGACTCGCGTGACGCGCCCGTCGGCGGGAGCTACGACGAGGTCTTGATCGGAGAGCGCGGCGCGTTCCGGGTCGCGGAAGAAGTAGGCCATGAAGAGCGCGATCAGCAGGAGCGGCACGGCGATGTACCAGTAACCTGTGAGCGCGGCCAGTAGCGCCGCCGCCAGTGGAATTAAGACAAAAGGGATGCCGTCTCGTAACACGTTTCGATCCTGTTCTGCTAGAGCGTTGCGGGAAAATGAGAAAAGGGGGCGCGCGTTTTTCTACTGCGGCGTCCCCTTTCTTTATCTGATGAATCTCGCTTTGAACCTGAGCGCCATTGATGCCCGGCGAATCAATGCGCGGCTTCTTCTTTTTGCTGGTAACGAAGCATGATCTCCTGCATCTGATCTTTCACGGCCAGCTTCTTCTTTTTCAGTGTGATCTCTTCCAACTGCTCCTCGTCGTTTGGATAAGCGAGGGAAGTTAATTCGCTGAGGCGCGCTTCGTAGCGTCCGTGTTCGCGCGCCAATTCGCGAAACTCGGGATCGTTCATAATTAATT
>WUUC01152220.1_pt1 | contig 27723 bp, 19 predicted proteins | sample 6278441 | NCBI WGS metagenome assembly WUUC01 (sample SAMN13675441, study PRJNA597444) | soil metagenome | isolation source: soil | place: USA: Washington | collected 2017-10 | reverse complement strand
GTGGTGTAGGCCATCCATTCCGACGCGATGCGGTCGTTGAGGTCGCCGCAGCGATCAAGCGCGCGGCAGACGAGGGAGGCGATCGAATCCGCTGGTGACGCGGTGAGTTCGGCGGCTCGGGCGAAGAGCACGCCAACAGCTCGAACTCGCGCGCAGGTCAGTACCTCGATGTGAACCTGGTTCGGTTGTCGGACTAGGCGCAGGACTGCGAGTGGGGTGGCGGCTCGCAGCACTCCCACTACGTCGGCGGTGCTTGGCCGGCCGATGAGAGCGTCGATCAGGGGTGCCTGAAAGCAGCGCTGTCCCAGGCCGGCACCATCTGGTCGAACCGCTCGTAGCTGAGCTCCTGCGGGCTCCGGATGATTACGGCGCTGTTGGTGGTCGCCTCGGCGCCGCAGAGGTAGATCGAGGCGTACTGCGCTTCTGATTGCCTGGTAGAGGTCGCTAACGGTGCCACGACGGCGGGAAGAGCGCCAGCTGCGGCGAGAGGGTACTGATAGGCGGGATCACCGAGCAACAACCATTCGGCAGAGGTGGCGAGTGCGTCTGCGATAGTGCTGATCATGCGGCGACCTTTGCGAGTCGGGGCTAGCCGGCGAGGTGGCGGCCGGCGAGTTCGGCGATGGAGTGCAGCAGCCGCTCCCTGGTAGGCGCGGTGAGCACGTACATGCAGGTGTAGTCGGTGCAGTGTCTGGGTTGGCGGTCCTCGGCGGCGTGCTCGCCGAAGGTTTCAGTGATGCCGAGCCTGGCCTGTGTTCGGCGGTCGAGTGGCGGCACGTGGCGACGGGACGGGTAGAAGAGGACCCAGCCGGCTGCGCGGTCGCCAGGGTTGGGGATGGTGTCGGGCAGGGTGACGGGTAGGCCGCATTGGATGCGGTACGCGACTTCGGTGATGTTGATTCCGTACAAAGCCTCCAAGGCTCGGTCGACCGCGGCTCCGCCGGGCCGGCTGGCGACTTCGCAGAAGACCATCGCGCCGTCGCTGCGTTGGATGGCTTCCAGATGAGTGACGCCGTCGCGGATGCCGAGCGCGCAGAGCACCCGCTCGTTGAGGGTTGTCAGGGCCGCGGTGATAGCGGGGTCGGTGACGGTGACGGAGCCGAGCAGGCCGCTGCGGCGGTAGTCGGCAGGGGTGGAGATGTATTCGGAGGCGGCGCTGAAGACGACCTGGCCGTCGAGGACGATGGCGTCGCAGTGGTAGATCGGCCCGTCGATGTAATCTTCGACCTCGTACTCGCCGGGTGCGAACTGCAGGCTGCGCACCAAGGCGGTGGCCCCGGTGAGGTTGTCGGCGATGTGGACCTCGCTGGCGCCAAGGCCACGGCGATGCTTGATGACCTTCGGTCCGGTTGACCAGTCGATGCCCGTCAGATCCTCGACCCGATCGAGGGTGTGGAAGCGTGGTAAGTCCGCGGCGCCGCGGGTGGCGAGGCGCTGCTTCATGAGGATCTTGTCCCGGAACAACGCCGTGGTGGCAGGGTCCATGCCGGGCAGTCCGTAGTCGTGCCGGAGCTGGGCAGCGAACATCAGCATCTTCTCGTGGATCGCCACGACGTGGCTGAACCGACCCTCATGTAGCCGGCGACGGCAGAGCGCTTCTACCTCGGCGGCGGGTATGAAGTCGCAGATGTCGAGGCCGATGAAGTCGGCTGGGTCGAGACCGTCGGCGCCGCCGAACGGGTGGGTGATGAGATGGAAGTCGGCCTCGGCGTGCGGCAACAGCGAGCGCCCCGCAGCGGACAAGGCCGAAGCCTTGTGACGGCTGATCAGCAGCGCGGTGGGACGCGTCGAGCTGTCACCCGGACGCAGTTGCGATCTCGGATCAGACATGGGCGGCGGCGGTGCGGTCGTGTTGTTCGCAGGACAGGGCGACGAGCTGGCTGCGGACCATGCTCAGGTCGGCTTCACCGAACTGGATGTTGACGGAGAAGTTGAACTCGTCGCGGCCGCGCATCGCCTCGTCCAGGCCTTCGTCGGTGAGGTCGACGTTGGTGTACCGCAGCAGTTGGTCGGCGTGATAGCGGCCGGTGGCCAACAGCCGATCCCACTCCGGGGTGCCGGGATAGGGACGGAACTCGAAGACGCTGGCCCGGAACCGGCCGGGGTTCAAGTCGGACACCTGCCACAGCTCGCGCACGTGCCGGACGGTGGCGTGAAGTTCCTCGGGGGTTTCGGTCGGGAAGCCGAGGATGAAATAGCCCTTGACGTTGATGCCGCGTTCGGTGAGCCGGTGCACGACCTGGCGGGTCATATCGGGGGTGATGCGCTTGCCCATGTAGTCCAGCAGCCGGGCGGAGCCGGATTCGACGCCGAGGGCGATCTCTCGGCAGCCATTGGCCTTGAGGGTGTCGAGCAGGCTGTCCGGTGCCCGGTGGAGGATGTTGATCCGGCCGGTGGCGTCCCAGACGTACCGGCGTCCTACCTCGTGGGCGGTGAAGGCGCCCATGCACGCGTCTATGAACCGCTCGTAGCCGAGGAACAGGTCATCGACGTACCGGAAGGCGGTGACGCCGTACCGGTCGTGCAGCAGGTCCATCTCCTCGAGCAGCCCGAGTGGACTGCGGGTGCGGATGCTTACGTCGGGGTTGGCGCTGACAGCCGCGCCGCAGAAGGAGCAGTTGTAGGGGCAGCCGCGGGAGCCGACCATGTTTGCCTCGACCTGGCCGGCTCGGTCACGGTAGGGGTCGTCGGCCAGGTAACGCCGGTCCAGGAGGGGCAGTTCGTCTATGGATGGGGCGAGGAGGTTCCTGTCGCCGTGGCCGGTGTTGATGGTGCCGAGCATCTTGTCCCGCCACATCACCTGCGGCAGGCGGGATCGGGCCGCGGTGTCGGCGAGCAGCGCGGCGACGCGCAGTTCCGCTTCACCGAGGATCAGGGCTTCGAGATTGGCGAACCGGGGATCGCTGAGGATGTGGTGTGGCAGGGCCTTGGCCTGGTGGCCGCCGGCCATGATGCGGATGCCGGTGGGCAGGCCGGCGGCGATGGTGGCGCTGAGTTCGTAGGTCGGCGCGAGCAGGTTGAACCCGACCCAGCGCGGGGCGGCTAGGGCCAGAATGGCCTGGACTTGGCCCGGGGCCAGTCCGTGTGCTTCGGCGTCGAGCACGCCAACGTTGAAGCCCTGCTGGGCGGCGTAGGTGGCGATGTAGGCCATGCCTAGTGCGGGCAGGGTGAAGTCGTTGACGCGGGGCCTGATCGCGTAGTCACGCAGCGGGGCGTTGACGAAGACGGCGTCCAACTCCCGGGAGTGATCTGCGCCGGCGATGAGCTGCCGCTGATCCTGGGTCGCTAGGGGCATGTGGCGCTCCAGCCGAGAGTGAGCACGGTGAGGGTGCCGACGGCATGACCGCCCCAGTCGGTCCAGCTCCGCAGGAACGGGCGTGGGTCGGTGGGGATGGCCAGGTCCGGAAAGGCGCGAGCGGCCCAGGTTCGTACTGCCAGATCATCGTGCGGGTAGAGCTGCCAGGCGTTGCGCAGGTCAGCGATCGCCGCGCCGGCGCTCCACGGCCCGATGCCGGGCAGGGTTAGCCAGGCGTCGTGTAACTCGATCGGGTTGAGCTGGTCCCAGTGGCGCTGCTCGGACTGGCACGCCTCGGCGACCACACGGAGGGTGCGAGTCTTGAACCCGAGGCCAGCCTCGGCCAGCTCGCCGTCGCTGGTGGTCAGAAACCGCTCCACGGTGGGAAACTGGCCCGCCGCGTTCCCGCCGGCGGCGAGGGCGGCGGCGAGCCGGTGCCAGACCCGGCGAGCCTGGCCGGCCCGGATCACTTGGCGGATGACCGCGGTGCCCAGCGCCTCCCAATAGGACCCGGCGCCGAGTCGTTGCAGGCCATCCAGCCGGGCCAGGCTGCGCCGGATCGGCGCCGGAGTGGCCTCGCCCAGGTCAGCGGTGGAGAAACTGGCCAGCTGCGCCAACGCCGCAGCGGCACGCTCGGGTTGCAGTCGCCAGTGGCCCACGTCCTGGTCGTAGGCGGCGCGGACCGTGCAGCTGCTGGCGCCGCGGGTGAGGACGCGTTCAGCGCGCAGGTGGTCGTGGTGGGCCCAGGACGGGCTGTCGACCATGACCGGAGCTGAGGTCATGAGCCTTTCCACCCGTTCGAGGTGAGCGCAGGTTGCATCGCGCTGAGCACCACCTGGGCGACCCGGCTGCTCGCGGTGTCCAGATCGCTGCTGCTGGTGTCCACCCGAATCCAGGCGTGGGCGTCGGCAAACTCGTCCAGGGTCGCGTGCAGCGCCCGCTGATGGTCGAGGAACCCTTGATGCCCCGCCTGTGCGGCTGCGCCGTTGCCGGCCTCACCGGCGGTGTAGGCCCCGGCCTTGCGGAGCAGCGCCGTCTCCGGTGGCACATCAAGCAGAATCACCAGATCCGGGTGCCGGATGTGGTCGAACACGGCTCGGGTGTGCTGCCAGGGCACCTCTGGGTGAGTGCGGACCCGAGCCAGGAATTTGTAGATCCAGCTGTCGACGACGACGAGTTGCCCGGCAGCGAGCGCGGGTTCGATCACACGTTCCTGCAGCGTGTAAAACCAGGCAGCCATCAGATAGATCCAGTGCAGCTCCCCCATCCGGCGAAACGGATCCTCGGTCGAGCCCTGGTCGGCTGGCCAGAGCAGCCGCCGCAACCCGATCATGTGCTGCTCGACCAGCGGGTCGGTGAATGGCGGGGTCTTCTTGTTGACGCGCAGGACCGGAAGGTCGGCGACGGTCAGCAGCCTGACGACATTGTCAGCGGTCGTGGTCTTGCCCGAGCCGTCGATGCCTTCCAGTGCGACGAACATGCCTGGTGTGCTCCCTTCTGTTCGTGTCAGTGTCTCGATCGTTCGTGCCGTCGACATGCTGATCTCCCGGCGTGTCTAGCTCGGCTCCAGCGGAGCCGCCAATGCCACTGGTTCGGCTGACGCAGGCTCGGGCGCCGACCGGATCACCCAGGCGGCCCAGGCCAGGCCAGTGAGTAGCAGGCAGGCGGCGAACGGAACGCGCTGGCCCAGCCCGACCAGCGAGGCATGCAGTACGCCCGACAACGGCACCGCACCAACAATGATCAGCCGCATCGCAGTGTTGACCCGGCCAGCCAGCTCCTTAGGGATGAGCAGCTGCCGGATCAGCACCGACTCAACGGTGACAAGGCCCTCCCCCACCGACAACAGCAGATACCCGGTCAGCAGCAGCGGACTGAACGTCAGGGCAACCATCAGGGCCGCTCCGCCCGCGAGCAGCACCAGCCCGGCGGTGATACGTCGATGGGAGGCTGCGTCTCCGTCGCCGCGGCACCGGGAACCGAGGAAAGCCCCGGCCGCGGCACCGACCGCTCCGACTGCCATCGCCGCGCTGGCAGCCGTGGTATTCCAGTGCCAGGAGCGCCGGGCCAGTTGCAGGATCACCACCGCCAAACTGCCGGCGCCGAGGTTGCACACGCCTAGGACCAGCGCGACCCGCAGCAGCTCCCGCTGTCGGAGCAGGTAGCGCCAACCCTCGTGTACCGCCGGCCACGACCGCTTGCCGTCGACGGGGCTTGGCGCTGCTCGTGGCAGGAGCAGGCCGGCGCCGATGGTGAGCGCGAAGGATGCCGCGTCGATCAGCAGGACCGGACGGACGCCCAGCGCGCCGTAGACGAAGCCGCCCAGCGGCAGGCCGAGCACCGCCACCAAGTGACCGGCCGCAACGAACAGCCCGTTCAGCTGGGCCAGCCGGCCGGTCGGGGCCAGTGTGGGCAGCAACAGAAAGTTGACCACGATGCTGGAGGTGACAGCGCCGGTGCTAGCGATCAGAAACAGCAGGTAGGTGATCGGCAGCGGAGCCGTGGAGATGGTCAGTGCCAGCGCCGTCACGGCGCAGACCTGCAGGCATTCACTGACGATGAAGACTTGCCTGCGGTCGAATCGGTCGATCACCGCACCGATGTACGCCGAGGCTAGCCAGGGCAGCGTCCCCACCGCGAAGGAGAGCACCGCGTCCGTGGCCGACCCGGTCAGGTCATACAGCACCAACGGGATTGCCGAAATCAGGAACTGATTACCGAGTTTGGAGACCAGGATGGGCGCCAGCAGATAGCCCGCGCTGCGCTCACCCACCGAGAAGGCTCCGCCGCTGATCGAACTCCACCAGCCACAGATCCTCGGTGGCCGCGCCGTGGTTGACCTTGGCCTCCAGCGATCCCATCCCCAGGTGCAGCCGGGTGCAGCCATGTTGGGCGCTGAGCTCGATCAGCTCGAAGAAGGCCATATTGAAGTACTCATAGGCGTTCTGCAGTTGGGGATAGTCGAAGCCGCCCATCCGCAACCAGGTGGTGCCACCGAAGAGGTAGCAGTGGCAGAACGCGACCAACCTGCCCCTGCGGCGGCAGGTCAAGGCGATCCCAGGGTCGCCGGCCGAGGCCAGCCGGTGCACGTAGTGCAGGTAATGCTCGAGCGGGTTGCTGCTGCCGTACTTCCACTCCAGTTGCGCCAGCAGCGGCGCGGCCTCGTCCGCGATCACCGCCAGCGGCTCGATCGCCACGTCATAGCCAACCCGCAGGAACCGGCGGCGCTCGGCTCGCACATGACCTCGACGGTGCGTCGGCAAGCGCGCGGCGTATTCCTCGAACCCACCAGTCGGCACATCGACCGCCGCGTCCACATCGATCTTCACCTTCCGCGGCGCGACGCAGCAGGCGAGCACATCTTTGAGCAGCCGATCAGGCACGTAGAACCAGACCGGGCCGTAGGCGTCCTCCTCCTCGGCGAGCGCCGCGCGCATCAGCTCAAGGGCTGCTGCGCGTGACTCGTCGGTCAGCCCGGGCGAGACGAGGACGCCGGCCTGATAACCGCGTCGTGAACCGAGCACCTTCGGCAGCGCCGCGGTCGCCGGCTTGAAGTTGAGACCGTCCAGGCGGTAGCGGCGGTTCGTCTCATGGGTGACGGTGTACGTCGGGACGGCCGCTCGAAGCTCGCCTCTGTTGTCGGTAACCGTCAGGTAGCGCGCTTGGGAGTTCGGATCAGTCTCGTAGCCACGCAGCCACAGATGTGAGGAGTAAAAGCCGACGGATGCAGCAGTCGCGTTCCACTGGATGGCCTCAATCTCGGCCAGGGAGCCCAGCCATGCGACCTGAGGCGTCACCGCTACGGCGTGAGCCTTGGTCATGTCCCCCAACCCCTTGACTGGCTCGGCCACACCAAGCAATGAACCGCCTACCGTAAAACGGTGGATACCGGGCAGGACCCTAACATGCCTAAATTTGGATCGGAAGGCAACGGAACGTCCAATTCTCGTGTCGTCTAGGCGGCCCAGAGCCAGGCTGAGCGGACAAACCCAACTCAGGCTCAGGTTTGTTTCAGCCTCGCGGCGGTGACTCATCATGTCGGACTTGCATGAGATCGTGTGTCGCAAAAGCTGGGTACGGGTCGGAGGGTGAGGATGCTCGATACTTGGCTGTTGCAGCCGGCCGCTGTGATCGTGCTGCTTGGGGGCGTCGTCGGATGGATCGCCCAATGGGTCTGGCATCGTTCTCACCTCCAGCAGGCCACCCAGGACCTGCAGCGGTTCCACCGGCTCAGCCGCTGGCTGAGCGGATGCGTGTGGGAGTTACACCAGTATCTTGCTGGACAGGTGGAACCGCAGGTGGACGTGCCCGAGCCGATCGTGGGTCATATGAGGTACCTGTCCGGGTTGCGACAGGAGAGCGAGGACTACGCGTCCAACGCCGGGCGGCATTCAGTGCGGCTGCGTTGGCCGGACAGCTACCTGACCCGCTTGACGCCGACGGCTAGGCGGTGCGAACTGGTGACGGAGAAGCTGCGGGTCGCCGGTGAGAGTCTGGTCCAGGCCTGCCGGCTGTACGAAATGGGGACGACAGACGCGCTCCGGTCCGGCGGGCCGAGGGCCGACCAGTTGGCCGCGCCGGTCGCGTTGCTAGACGAGGCTACCGCGAGCGAACTGGCCAGGCTGCGCAATCGCTTTGACGAAGCCCTCCGTGCAGCCGCCGATATCTGCCGGCTGGATGGGTGGGCATGGACCATGTATGAGGCCAAGTGGCCCATCAGGGTTTCAGAGCTCCCTGACTCGGCCGCCGAACTGTACCGCGGTGAAGTCCGGCCAATGGGTTGGACCGGGCTCGGATCGCAACCGTTCCTGCACGTGGACGCTCGCTAGCTACTTACGTCGTTCGACAACGAGCTAGCTGCAACGCGGCGATCAATGCACTGCTCGTGTGCACGACTGCGGCGATGCTCGGGATCGGTAATGCTCTGGTGTTGCCCGTCAGGGCGAGCATCGCAGTTGTTGGGTTCCACCGCTCGACCGAGACGTCACGCCCGGGTTGCCTCCTCGTCAGGCGGGCCCTTAAGGATGGCCTGGTTAATTTGCTCGGCCTCTGTCCCGACGCTCCAACCTAAGCGGGGTCAGGCCTGCAGCGCGGGCACGCAGCGCCGCACCGGTGTCATAGGTGACGAACTCAAGCGGCAAGCCGCGGAAGACCCGAGCGCGACCGCACGATCGATGAGCTCATCATCGGCGCGCGGAAGCCGTGCGTGACCAGCCGGATCCATCAAGATCTGGACGTCGACCCGACCCTTGAGGTGGGCCTCCGGTTGCATCAGGCGGGGTCCATCGACGTTATCGCCGAAGAAGGAGTACAGGACCTTCAAGGCTTGCCGGACACGGGACCGGACTCGGTCGCTCCTGGCGTCATCGAGCTCGTCGATGACCAACAGCGGAATCACCGCCCGAATGTCGGTCATGGACCGGACGGTGACCCTTAACAAATCGTGCCAGTCGAGCTGATCAAAGAGCTCTGGATGCTCAAGCAGCACATTGGTGTCCGGTATCACGAAAGCCATGCCGCCCGAGGAAGCCTGACTGACCACACCCTCAGCTGCTGGTCGAGTTCATTGAGGGCTGCCTGCAGCTCATCCTTGCGGGCGGCCACCTCGTTGTGTACCGCCGCGACGAGGTGCTGAGTCGGAGACGTATTCGTTTGAGCGGCCCAGTACGTGTCAGTGAGCACCAAGTTGCGCAGATCCGCCGGGCGCAGAGACAAGCGCAGCATCCGGGTCGCGTCAGTACACCAGCTGAGGTAGCTGTTGATCACGGTGGATGCCTCGTGACCGACCGGCGAAGATGTTCTCAGCTCCGTTGTGGACCACGGACAACGCACTACGAAGATCAGCGCCCGAAACGCCACGAGCCGGCCACAATGCCATGCACGAAGCATGCCAGAGCCCCGGCGGACCGATGCCACCTGCGCGCCCCTCGGCGTCGACCAAGTGCCGGACGTGAGCATTCTGGCCAGCCGCGCCTACATCACCGCGGCGCGGGGTCAGGCCACAGGCCGGAACCTCACTCGCCCGGCAATGACGCGAGGGCTATCAAAATCAAGTTTTTGCGGCGATCCGGTGCTCTCAGCCCGGTGAGTCGTGGAAGGCCAGGACGCTCGACGAGGCTCGCGCGAACCTGCCAGATGGCGTAGAGAAGTTGGACCTCGTAGACCGAACCCCCAATCATTGAGACCTGGATGTAGTGCGCACTGAAAGTGGGGCGGATGAGGCTCGAACCCATGACGCAGGGATCATGAGGTCTACCAGTCAAACCCTTATGGTGCCTGCCACCACAGGGACTGCGGGAACCGTTAGTCCTTTACATGCGCAATCCTCGTCTGTATCCCGACGAGCCGGGAGGCCGCTTCATGCCCGGTATGCCTCGCTGCACCTTAGCTGCCAGTCTTACCGGTTCAAGGGCCTCGACCGGGCGACCAGTCGGGTCCCGTCAACTGCGCTAAGTCGAGGTCCTCGACCAGAGTGCCGGCTGCAAGCTTCGCGATGCATTCGTCGAACCGTTGTTCGAGCTTTTCCAGCACCTGGCTCGGGGTTAGCGTCGATCCGGCGCCATACCACGCTGACCAAATCTCGAAGGACGCGTCGACCATCATTGGGCCGATCGCGCCAAGGGTGACGCTGCCGTCGAGATCATGGACGCCAGAGTGCAGATGCAAGTTCCGGCACACGTACAGACTCGACACAAGGTATCCGTAAGAGGCGCTCGCCCGCGTAAGAACGTTCGCGGCAGCTGAAGGATCGCCGTCCACGTAGGCCATCTCATCGAGCAGCAAGAGGTCGTGTGGCTCCATGTCGGCTAGAAGCGCCCGGAAGGCGCGCTCCGGCGGCGTCATGGCCACTGCGGCGGCACGAAGCCGAAGCAGCCGAGCCCACTGTTGGAAGGCGACGAGCCGCGCTGAGGGCGTCGCTTCGTCCGTCGTCATAGCAACGCCGAGTTCATGCAGCAGTTTCCGCTTATCGGCCGCATTTCGATCGGCGAGAACCGCCAACCGCTCGTGCATGACGGACGTTGCCGACCAACGCAGGCCCGCCAGGTGGAGGCGGTCCGCTCCCTTGATGCGCGGATCGACTCTCAAGAGCCGACGAGCGCGTCCACGGAGATTGTGCGCGCGCCGAAGGTGCCGATGGCGCCGCTCAGAGTTGGCACCACAGTCCGCCACCAAGTTCCGGTATGCGCGTAGGTGCAGTTGCCGAACAGTTGCCAGCGCCAGCGCCTTACCAAGCGTGGTCCGCGAGGTTGGTTTCGCTTCCAGTCCAGCTGACTCAAGCGTCACCCAGCAGAGCGCGGCGCGGGTGATGGGCGCGGCGGATCCACGCATTAGATTGGCCATGCGCAGTGCGATGAGTAGCTGAGGGGGCCATGGCACGTCCAGTGGCGTCAGGTCTGGCATCGGGAAGCCTCGAGCGTCGTCGATGCAGAAACTCGCGTGGGAGGTCGGATCTGCTACGGCGGCGACCGGTTCGATTGCCAGGCGAACAGCGGGGTGAGCTGCGACATACCGGTCGAGGGCTTCGCTGAGTGCTGCGCGGGCCTGCACCAAGGCAGCGTTCGTGTCGACGGCTTTCAGTTCCACCGAGACCAGTACGTGCGGTGCAGTCGAGCGAAGGCGGCCTTCGCCCGTCTCGATCGTTCCGGCGGCCAGGCCACGGCCGAAGGTTTGACCTCTCCCGCCGGCGTTGCCCCAGCCACGAAATTGATGCCGTGCGTCCGGCTCGATCTGGCGAAGTCCAACTCCTGGGCTGCTGGAGCCCAGCCGTGCAAGCTCCTTCGTGCCGGTGACCCCAAGCAAGGCTACGTGGGGGCGAGCCGCGGGCAGCAAGCTGTCGACGATCAGTGTTCTAATGTCGACGGCAGCATTGCGTTTCCGTTGCAACGATCTGACCAAGTGATTGATCGCAAGTCGCGGTGATTGTTGCCGCTCAACGAGGACCGCCGCGACTTCGAAAGCGCACTGTTGAAGGACGGCAGTCGCCGTAACGGTCGAAGACAGCACGATGTCCACGAGTTGTGCGACGAACTGCGTCCACTCAGCTGACGTCGTGATCGGAAGGCTCGTCTTGTCGCAACTAGGTCCAAGTCGAGATGCCCACGCCATCGCCGTCGGCACGGCTCCGAATTTCTGCAGCAGGGTGCAGGAGTCGAGCGCAGCCGCATGGACCTCATCGACATAAGGCTTGTAAGGCTGCTTCTTTCCCGACGCCTGCCAGCACCCGATCACCCCTTCGGCGAAGCGAACCCGGTGCGCCGCAGTAGGCCATGCTGCCGCTGACTCCGACACCAACAACGGGGTGCCGCTGCTGGTGAGCATCAGTCGAAGAAAAGTCCGCACCGAATCCGGAACACGCCGAGCGAGCAGAAGACCACCAAGGTCGCCGTCGACGGAGAATTGCTGCACACGGATGATCCTGCACGATCATCTCTCAGTCGCCTCGTAACCCGCCGGGACTGGCCCGGTACTCCCGGATAGCTAGCAAGAGCGCACGTTTGCATAACGCAGCTTCGGTGGGCAGAGTTCGGCGGGAATGCAAGGAGTTCGCGGTCGCAGGGACGTGCCGCCGGCTTGTCCTCGTCCGCTGCCCTCCAGCGATAGCCAGAGTGCAGCCCGGCCAGCGTCGTCGCGCCCAAGATGGCTCCGGCATCGGTGAAGGCCGCGTCGCAGCGCTCGATCACCTCGCTCGCCAAGGCGGCCGTGAGATGCTCGCCCTCTGACCCGCCGCCACAAAGCGACGCAGGCGCTCTCGCGCTTGTGCGTCGTGAACAAGATAGTTCCGCCATCGGCTCAGCAGCGGAGGGTCTCGACCAGCCGGCTCAAGGGCAACTGTGGACTCATGACACGGGGGTGAGTACTACGAGCGCCGCATCTTGATTGCGGATGACTCGGCGTGTCTACCGGAGTGTCGGTGGATGTTGATACAACATTCGACCATGACCACCTCAAACACTGCCGAAAGCCGTCGGCGCCGGCCGCAGTGGCGCGGTGATCGCAAGGCCATCTTGGTTCGCATGCCAGTTGCTCTGGCCCACCGGCTCACGCGCGAGGCGGAGGAGCGGCAACGGTCAGTCAGCGAGCACGCCACAGATCTCCTGGCGGCCGCTCTGGACCCAGACGGCGCGGCGTGACGTTGCCGCTGTCCGACCTCAGCTCAGCAGATGCGGGCCGGCCGACGGCCCTCGTCGACACGGCCGCGCTGCGGAAGGCGCGCGGTGCATTCTTCACGCCAGACCTGCTATGCGACTACATCGCAGAGTGGGCGATCCGAAGCCCCCATGATTCGATCCTCGAGCCGTCCTGCGGCGAAGCGGCCTTCCTCGTCGCGGCGGCCCGACGGCTCGACCGGCTACATGCCGCCCCCCTTCCCGGCCAGCTGAACGGCGTCGAACTACATGCCGCCAGCAGCCGCTTCGCCGACGCCCTGCTGCGCACCACCGGACGCCAAGCGGAGATCACGACGGCGGATTTCTTCGCCGTCCACCCTGAGCGTCGACACTCCGTGGTGATCGGCAATCCTCCTTACGTGCGCTACCAGGACTTCATTGGCGAGACCCGCGCGAAGGCTCGGGCCGCCGCCCTCGCCGCAGGCGTGCCGCTGACCGGTCTCGCTTCCTCATGGGCGGCGTTCACCGTTCACGCCGCCGAATTCCTCGTCCCCGGTGGCCGCCTAGGGCTGGTGTTGCCCGCCGAGCTGCTCACCGTCAACTACGCCGCCGAAGTGCGCCGCTACTTGATGCAACGCTTCGGGCGTGTCCGGTTGGTGCTGTTCACCGAACGCGTCTTTCCAGAAGTGCAGGAGGAGGTCGTACTGCTGCTCGCCGAGGACGCGCTCGCCGCCGGCGGCACGAACCACTGCGAACTGCGCCAGGTCCGCAATGCCGCCGAGCTTGGTCGCGATGACCGGGCCGCGGCGGCGATCACCAATGGCTATCGGTGGGCTCCAAGACCGACGCACGGCAAATGGACCCAAGCGCTCCTGCCCGAGGCCGCTCTGCGCGCTTACACCGCCGTCGAGGAGCACAACCAGTTCACGACACTGAGCAACTGGGGTGACACCACCCTCGGCATGGTCACCGGTAACAACCGCTACTTTGCCCTGTCGCCCACCCAGGTCAGCGAGCTACGAATACCCGAGGATGAGCTACTGGCGCTCAGCCCACCCGGCAGCCGCCACCTGCGCGGACTGACGTTGGCGAAGTCCGCCTGGACCGAACTCGGACAGACCGGCGCGGCGACCTGGCTCTTCCGGCCGCCCGCAGCGCTATCGGACTGCTCATCCGCTGCCCGCGCCTACATCCGTCACGGTGAAGACATCGGCGTCCCAAAGGCTTACAAGTGCAGGGTCCGCACACCATGGTGGCGAGTGCCGCTCGTTCCGCCGGCTGACCTGCTACTGACCTACATGAACGCAGACACCCCGCGGCTGACGACCAACCGCGCGAGGGTGCACCACTTGAACTCAGTCCACGGCGTCTATCTGCAGCCCGGCCGCAAGGCCCTCGGCAGCGATCTGCTGCCCCTGGCCTCGCTGAACACCATGACGCTGCTTGGAGCGGAAACGGTCGGCCGCGCCTACGGCGGCGGGATGCTCAAGCTTGAGCCGAGGGAGGCCGACCTTCTTCCGGTGCCCAGCGCCGAGGTCATCGCCTCCTGCCGCGACGCGCTCACCGCGCTACGGCCGCAGATGGCCGTCGCGCTGCGCGGCGGTCGGCTAACCGAAGCTGCGCGGCTCGTCGACACGGTGCTGCTCATCGGCGCACTGGGCATGTCCCGCCGACAAGTCGCACTGCTGGAACAAGCCCACCACGACCTCACCGCACGTCGTATGGCACGAGGCCGAAAGGTCCGCATTGAGCCAGACAGCGTCGCTGATAAGCCTGTCGAGGAGACGGCCTGAGATGTCCCGCGTCGATGACCTGCTCACCACGGCACTGAAGAGCCTGCCACCCAAGCCGGATGCCAAGGCGGCAGCACCAGTTAAAAAGCGCTACAGCGAGAAGATGAGCGAGGTTGTCGCCCAAGCCCTCGCCGAGGAACTACGCCAGCGCGGCATGCTCGAGGCCAGACCCGCGCCACCCGGCCAAGTCGGGCTCTCCGGCGCCGAACGGCGCCTGGCAGGCGGCATCGGCGCCAAAAAGGTCGACGTCACTTGGGCCACCGAAGAATCCGGGCTGATGCTTGCGCTCAGCGTCAAGACGATCAACTTCCGCGACGCGCGCAGCGGAAACTTCCAGAAGAACCTCACCAACCGCCGGGCCGACATGCTCATCGAAGCGGTCACGTTGCACCGCCGCTTTCCCTACGCTGTGCTCTGCGGCCTGCTCTTCCTCGACGTCGGCGCCGGCGCCGACGGCACCGCTACCCGACGAACCACCTTCCGCAACGCGCATCAGCGACTGCGCTTGTTCACTGGCCGCACGGACCCCGCCGGCCGCGACGAGCAATTCGAACGCCTCTACTTGGTCCTCGTCGACGCCAACCCATTCACCCCGACCTACACCGTCCACGAAGTCGGCCAACCCGATCAACCCGTCGACATCGCGGCCGCGCTGGACGCCGTCGTCGACCTCGTCGCCGAACGCAACTTTGACTTTTACGAATCCTTGGACGGCAAAATCCACAAGCTCTCGGCCCGCGCTGCCAAAGGCGAAGCCGACGACGACTCCGACGTGGCCGACCTCCTCGTGGATCTCGACGACCAAGCCGACGAATGACGAGCTGACGAGACACCCTCGGCCTTCGGCGCCAGCCCGATCTGAAAGCTGACTTGACCCAGGGGCTCGCATCATGCAGAGTAAGCCTTGCTCTCGCCAGGTCCGCATAGTGCGGAAGAACTGAGCAGAGCGGAGAGGGGCTAGCCATGCCCACCCAGGATTACGACCAGAACGATCCCGAGGCCACCGACAGTTTGTCCGCCGACCAGTACGGTGTCGACCTGGAACTCGTCGAAAAGATCAAGGCCGAAGCACTTATCCAGGCCGGCCACCACACGACCGACCAACACGGCACTGTTCATGCCAGCGTCAAGCAACTGCAGTTCTCGGTCCTGCAGGTGATGCAGGATCGCCATGTCGCCACGAGCAAGCGTGATCTTGCAACCTCGGCGGTCACGCCGTTCGAGCTCTACCAGGAGCTGCTTCCCCATGGCCCGGGCGTGCAGGCGCTCGCCCGCAGCAACGAGGAAAAGCTGGCTCAACAACTGCTGACCAGGCAGCTCTGGGGCTACGCCAACGTCGGTATCAGCAGCTTCGTGCAGAAGAACGTTGCTAGCCTCGGCATGGTGGTCTGCGAAGCCAAGGTCGCCAGAACAAAGCTCAACGAGGAGACCGGCAAGAAGCAACCCACCACCGAGCTGGCCAGATTCCTGACCACCGACGGCGATTTGATCATGACCTACTACACCGGTCCGGCGGGAGCAGCGTTCGTGCGCGCCGCGCGCAAGCTCGACGCCCAGCTCGGCCTGGTCGCCGCCCGGCGTCCCGAACTCGCGGTGCCGGTTGCACGGCAGCTCGGCAGCATGGTGAGGCAGGCCGTGGCCGCGGTCCCGCACGCCGACCCCAGGGCCGCTGCCGCCCTCACAGCCGGCAGCGAATCGGCTGACGAGCAGGGCGCGTGACCGATGGCCACACCACTCCCGCCGGAGTGGAGCAATTGGGTTGAGGAGGGGGCGCGGCTCCTAGCCGCGCCCTCGCTCCGCCGCAGCGAGCAATCCACCCGAGGCCCCGACGATCCTAAGTTCGCACTCGGCGACTTCCTCGCCACGTTGCCTATGCCCTGCGTCGAGGTGCTCGCTGAGCACCTCGACCGTGACCCGGCCCAATTCCGGGTTTATCGCGAGGTCGCCGAGAAGATCCCGCCGAGCATGCGGGTTGCCGCCTCGTGGACAGTGCATCGTGACCTACGCGATCGCCCTGAGCTGCTCTCTGGTGGGTTGACGGTTCGCGCCGCGGCGGCGTTGCTCGGCAAGAAGCCCATCGACTCCAAAGCTGATCGGCGCCTGTCGCTAGAGGAACGTGCGGCCAAAGTCCGCGAAGCCCTCGCCGACCAAGACGTCTACGCGGTCATCGAAGCAGAGCTGGCCAAGGACCGCGTCAGCCGGAACGCCCGCAAGCTGGCGACCCGGATCGTCAGCGAACATGGCCAACGCAAGCGAGACCTCGAGAACGAGCTACGGGCATTGCGCTCGGCGATGTCGCCGCTCGAGGCCACGGTCAAAGCCGAGCTGCGGGTCAACGAGGCCGCCCAACTTGTCGAAGCCATCGCCCAGACCGTCGACGACCTGCACGAGCCAGAGCGCGTGATCACCGCACTGGCCGAACTCAACGCAGTGATCACGAAGTTTTTGCTTGACCGCGACCCCACCGCAGCCGACGATGCGCCGTTGATCATCGATGCGGATGAGATGTGGCAGTCCCGATCTGCGCGAGCGGCGTTGGCCGGCTCTAACCAGCGGGATCTGCCCAGGGAGGGGCGGACCGTCCTAGACCTCTAGGTCGATTGACGGTCCGTCCTGCACCCTGACGCCTATCGCTCGGCCCGAACCGCACTCGCTGCGTCGACCCAACCCTGTGGAGTCTTCTCAGCGCGTCGAGCACCGTGGCCATCGCGCCAAGCACTCGCGTTATGTCCTCAGCTCGTGGGCCGGTGGAAGACGGCCTCCCGTTTGCGGAGAAAGTTGCGTCAGCCACGAAGACGCTGTCCGCGCCGCGCAGGCGCCTTGACGTCATGCGGCAAATGACGACCGCGGATCACCCAGAAGCGCCACTTGAGTTCAGGAGCAGCCCTCGTCTGCGAGGATCGAATACACTTGACCCAACGAAATGCAGAGCTACGGCTTCCGTTTTGGATTAGACGTTGAACAGCCCCGTCCTAGGTTCGTAGCTCTCTTACTGTCTGTTCCAACACTTTGAACCGCTCCATAGCGATCTTGGACGCCTGGTCTGAGCGAGCCAGCTCCGATTGTGCCAGCTCAAGGTCATGCCGGCGACTGTCGGTTCCCTCCTGAAACCACCGTTCGAGGCCAAAGATAATCGTGCTAATGCGCTGATCAGCTAGGACACGCATTGCGGCGACTCTGTCAACCGCTACATCAGCCCAGTACTTGGAGAGGACGTCTTCGGCCTCACGTGCTCGATTCCGTGACTGCGCGCGGTTGAGCAGTATCTTCCCCCCAACATAGCCCAGACCAGCCAAACCCAGAGGGGCGAACAACGCAGCTGCGCCGGTCAAGAGTAGGCCTCCGACGCCTATTGCTCCGGTGGTAACGCCGATGGTTTTCTGCATGGTATCCAACGCATCATTAGGATTGCGGACAACTTGCCTTGTCGGACGGGCGACCACGCGGGACATGCTATCAATTGAGTCTAGGATAGATGCCACGTCTCCCCATGTCAGTGAAGTGATTCCAGTAGTCTCTCGTAACACCTCTAGGGCTTGTGCCATCCGCTCTGAGTCGTACAAGTTCCAACGATATACAGGTGAATAAACACTGTCCCGCGCCCATTCACTGGACACATTGGTGACGGCTTGGGCTAAGCGGCGAGTTAATTGCGGGCTGATGTGTTGTTCACCGCGTGTAAGTTTTCCCACCTCGGTTTCGAGATATTGGGCGAGGCGAATATCGCTATCAGTCGAAAATGAGTAAGCCAGGTGGTTATCCAAAATTATCCGGATCTGTTCAATAGCCACTCTCTTTGCCCCGATGAACCGGGCGAGTTCGGCTTCAAGTGCCTGTGCGCGACGCTCTAGCTCCATAACGGGTGTCGCAAGAGTCAATATAATTACACGACTCTGCGCTTCGACAGCGTCACATACTGTGTTAAACTGTGCCTTGTTGTAAGCGAGTTTGAATGGTGCCACTTTTCTCACGTAAAAATCACCGAGGTCGGCCAGGAGTCTTCGAGGGTTCCCGAACTTGTATTCTGTGGCAGCCAAGGTTTCGTGCTTATCGTTCCTGGCAAGATAATTCACCTTAGCGTATGATGGTGTCGCAATTGGCCGGAATCCTATTCCCATGAAGTCTTCTGGGTACTCCCGCAGGTACTCGTTGTTGCTATCTCGTATTACTTCCCATTCGTACTCTTCAGAGTCAGCCCTATTCATGTTCTTATCGATTTGAGTGAGTACGAAGAACGTAGGCTTCCCCTCAGCTACAAAGAGTTCGTATAAGTCCTGCAGTTGTAGCAAAGAGGACTCGTCGAGCCCTCGCGACGCGGATATAGCGAAAACGAAGCAGTCGCACTGGGAAAGGCCTGACCGAATTACGGCATTGTCTTCCTTATTAGCAGACTGAGTCCCCGGCAGGTCAAGGAAATTACCCGGCAACGGCATGTCAGGAGTTTCCAATACTCCCTCGGCTATGTGTTCAGCCGCTAAGGCATTCCTCTCGGGTACCGTCAAGTACTTTTTGACATTATTTTTTGTCGCATGAACCTGCGAGAATGCCTGCTCGCCGGACCGTCTGATAAGTAGACGGTCTCGCTCCCCGTATCGGATTCTCAATGGGCGAGCAGTGGATGGCTTGTTGCTGGTGGGTAAAAGGCGTGTTTGCCAATCCCAGCTGCCGTCATCCCGCAGGCTAGCTTGTACCTGGTCGAGAAGTGCCGATATAAGTAGCGTTTTTGCCAGAAGAGAACGGTCCAATCAGGCCTACCGTGATGTCCTCTTGCCTCAGCTTCGCCGCGACTATGTCCAAGTGGGCAAGCCCCGAGTGGAAGTCAAGGCTCTGATCTGTTGTGTTTGCCTCTGGAGTGCCGACCGCAGCCACAATTGCCTGTCGTAACCGAATCACACGCTTAACTAAATCATCGCGTCGATAGTCGGTGTCAAATAAGCTGTGTTGCATTTTCATGATCCTCCGAAGCTGACCGACTCATGCCTACTGTCGCATCATGGCGGCTTCCGAGGGGGGCGGACAACCCATCCTCACATCAAGGCAGTGGGTTTGGTGCACGAACTGTGCCACGCGTGGTTAGCACCGCGTAGCTGGCGGTTTGGCTCATGTGACCTCGTACTCGATGGGGTCAATCGTCCGAGGGCTGATTGGCGATGCCGGCGCAGGAGCGTTCGATTCAGGTGCCGGTCACCGGTCCGAAGCTCGTTGCGAAACCTGCCGACTCGCGTGGGACCAACTGCCAGTGGCCCCCGCATCGCGCTCTGTCGCCAGCTTCGAACGGTCGAGGTGCCTGACCGATCGGTTGGCAGCCCTGGCTTCCGACTGCACCCAGCCCACCCGTACCGCGACCATGTGAAACCGAGACTTGGAACTTGACACACCTCATGCACTCTGGCCGCTACTTCTAGGTTTACAGGTTGTAGCAGCGGTGTGGCGACAGTCGGGGTCGTGATGACGCTGCACAAACTGTCAGCGGGCGACGGGTACACGTACCTGACCCGTCAGGTAGCTGCGGCTGATGCCACGCACCGGGGTTACGGCGACCTGGCAACCTATTACAGCGAGAAGGGCGAGGCTCCCGGCGTCTGGTTGGGCACCGGCCTCGCCAGCCTGACTGATATTCCGGTGGCCGGTTATGTCACCGAGGCGCAGATGAGAGCGCTGTTCGGCCAGGGTCGGCATCCGAACGCCGACGCAATCGAGCAGGCAGCCAGGGCTGCGGGCAAGAACCATTTCGAGATCAACGCGGCCAGCCGGCTGGGCAACCCGTACCGGGTTTACGAGCAAGTGAACATGTTCCATCGCCGCTCGGCGGGCGCGTTCCGCGACTACAACACCGGGCAGGGACTGCACGCCGACACCCCAGTCCCGGCCGAGGTTCGCGCTCAGATCCGCAGCGACCTAGCGGCCAAAATGTTCGCCGAAACCTACGGCCGGGACCCGGTCGATGCTCGCGAGCTGTCCGGTCATCTGGCCCGAATCTCGCGGCAGGCCACCACCGCGGTGGCCGGTTATGACCTGACCTTCTCCCCCGTCAAGAGCGTCTCCACTCTGTGGGCGGCCGCGCCGCGCGAGGTCGCGGAGATCATCGAACGTGCCCACTCCGACGCCGTCACTGACACGATCAGCTGGCTGGAGAAGAACGCGACCTACACCCGCCGCGGCAAGGGCGGCGTCGCGCAGGTCGAGGTGCACGGACTGATCGCGGCCGCGTTCACCCACCGTGATTCCCGCGCTGGCGACCCGGGCTTGCATACTCACGTCGCGGTGTCGAACAAGGTGCAGGCCAAGGACGACGGGCAATGGCTGGCGCTGGACGGTCGCCCGTTTTTCAAGAACAACGTGGCCGCCTCCGAGCGATACAATACCCGCCTGGAGACTTTGCTGATCGAGCGACTGGGCGTCCGCTTCGCCGACCGGCCCAGCACCGACCCCAGCAAGCGACCCATCCGAGAGATCGTCGGCGTGGACGGCGCCCTGCCGCGGCACTGGTCCAAGCGCCGGGCGGCGATCGACGTGCGCCGAGCAGCCTTGTCGGCGAAGTTCCAGGCCGATCACGGGCGCCCGCCGACGGCGAACGAGGCCATCGAACTGGCCCAGCAAGCCAACCTTGAAACCCGACAACGCAAACACGAACCCCGTTCCTACGCCGAACAACGCGCGGCCTGGCGCGCTGAAGCCCTCGCAGTTCTGGGCGGCGAGGTCGGGCTGCGCGACTATGTCCACCGTGCCCTGCACCCCCGGGGCCGGCGTCCCTTGCCGCAGCAGGTCACCACCCGGTGGGTGGAGGAGACCGCACACCAGGTTCTGGCCGCTGTGCAGTCCTCGCGAGCGGTCTGGCAGGAGAATCACGTCCGAGCAGAGGCCGAAAGGCGGGTACGCGCCGCCGGAATCAGGCTCGGTGACGTCGACCACGCCGTCGACACGGTCGTCGCGAAGGCGCTGTCGCCTGTGCTGTCACTTTCCTTGGACAGTGCAGAACCCGTCACCGAGCCGCCCGCGTTGCGCCGCTCGGACGGCACATCGGTGTACGTCGTCGCCGGATCCGCGCTCTACACCTCGCGGGAGATCGTCGCCGCGGAACAGGCCATCATCGCAGCCGCTGCCCGCAGGGACGGGCACAAGATCGGCGCCGCCACGATCGGCATGGCGCTGCTTGAATCGACAGCTATCGGTGTCGAGCTCAACCCAGGACAGGTGCGGCTCGTCCGGGAACTGGCCACCTCTGGAGTCCGCGTCCAACTCGCGCTGGCCCCAGCAGGCACCGGCAAGACGACCGCGATGCGGGTGCTGTCTCGTGCGTGGGCCGGCGACGGCGGCACGGTCGTCGGGCTGGCCCCCTCCGCCGCTGCGGCGGCCGTACTGCGGGAGGAGCTGCGTAGCCCGATAGCACCCGGCAGCACCGACACCCTCGCCAAGCTGATTCACTGCCTGCAGACCGGCCTCGCCGTTCCGCCCTGGGTTCCCGCGATCGGCCCGGACACTCTTGTCGTCATCGACGAGGCCGGGATGGCCGGCACCCCTGACCTTGCGAAGGCGATCGAGTACGTCGTCGGCCGGGGCGGGTCAGTGCGCCTGATCGGCGATGACCAGCAACTGGCCGCGATCGGCGCCGGCGGCGTGCTGCGCGACATCTCCGAGGTCTACGGCGCGGTCACCCTGTCCCAGGTCATGCGGTTCACCGATCCCATCACCGGAGGGCCTAACCACGCCGAAGGGGTCGCGTCGCTCGCGTTGCGCGACGGAGGTTCTGCCGCGATCGCCTACTACACCGACAACAACCGCATCCACGTCGGCGACCTCACCACCGCCACCGCCGACGCCTACACCGCCTGGTCCGCCGACCGTGCGAAGGGCCTCGACAGCATCATGCTCGCGCCCACCCGAGACCTCGTCGCCGAACTCAACGACCGAGCCCGCCACGATCGCCTCGGCACCCGCCCCGGTCCGCTCGGGCGGCAGGTCACCCTCATCGACCAATCCCAGGCCTCAGCCGGGGACGCGATCATCACCCGCCAGAACAACCGCAAGATCCCGATCGGCGCGCACGACTGGGTCAAGAACGGCGACCGCTGGATCATCGAACAGGTCCGCGAGTCCGGCGCGCTGGACGTCATCCACCACGACACCGGCCGCCACATCACCCTGCCCGCCGGCTACGTCGCCGCGCACGTCTCACTCGGCTACGCCTCCACCGTGCACGGCGCGCAAGGCATCACCGCCCAGACCTGCCACACCATCGCCACCGGTCAGGAGTCCCGCCAACTGCTCTACGTCGCCATCACTCGCGGCCGACACGCCAACCACCTCTACCTCACCACCGCCGGCGACGGCGACGAGCACGCCGTCACCACCCGCGACGCGCTGCTGCCGCCCACCGCGGTCGACATCCTCACCCGGGTGCTCGCCCGCGACGGCGCCCCAGTCTCGGCCGCGAGCCACGCCCGCAGCCTCGCCGACCCCGCCACCCGACTGGCCGCCTGTGCAGGCCGCTACTACGACTCGCTTAACACCGCTGCCGTCGACTATCTCAAGCGCAAGCATGGCCAGGCTGCGATGAGCCGCATCGACAGCGCCGCCGAGGCCGCGCTGCCCGGCCTGACCGGCCACGATGCCTATCCAACCCTGCGCGCACACCTCGCCCTGTGCGCCGTCGACGGGCACGACCCAGCCGACCTATTGCGCGAGGCGCTCAGCTTTGACCGGGGTCTGTCCGACGCACACGACGCGGCCGCGGTGCTCGACTGGCGGCTGGACCCGACCGGGCGCCGGTCGACTGCCACCGGTCACAACGACCCTCCACTGGCCTGGCTGCCCGCCGTCCCCGAGGCCCTGGCATCCGATGACGAGTGGGGCAGGTATCTGCACGACCGCGGCCGCCTGGTGACCGCGGCCGCTGGCGACGTCGCCACCCGGGCACGCAACTGGACGCCGACCAACGCACCGGGCTGGGCGCTGCCGATCATCGACCGTGACCCCGCGCTCGCGGCGGACCTGGCTGTGTGGCGAGCAGCCCACGACGTGCCCCACGCCGATCGGCGGCCCACCGGCCCGCCCGCGCCAGCCGCCGCCGAGGCTCGCGCCCAACGCGCGCTGGACCAGCGGGTCATCCGGCTGCTCGGCGACCCGCGAGCTGCGACCGCCCGTTGGAAGCCGCTCGCTGACCGCATCGACGAGCGGATCGCCGCCGACCCCCACTGGCCCGCGCTCGCCGACCGGCTCACCATCACCGAACGGACCGGCATCGACATCGACATCGACATCACCAGCCTCACCCACGCCGTCGCGGGCGAGTCGCCGCTACCCGACGAACAACCCGCCGCCGCCCTGTGGTGGCGCTTGTCGAGGCACCTGTCCCCCGCTGTCACCGCAGCGACTGAGCAGTCGGTGTCCGACACGCTGCGCCCGGGCGCGCTGCCCGGCGCAGACGCGTACTTCAACGGCGACTGGCTCGCCAGCCTTACCGTTCCCGAGCCCGGCGATGATGAGCCCGAGTCGCCCAGCCGCGAGAACGTGACCTCGCCCCGTGACGGTGCAGCTCAGCGGTATGCCACCGATCTCGAGGAAGACCCGATAGCGGCTGTCCATGCCGCACTCGCCGCGCGGGACGAGGCCAGCGACTTCGCCCGTGCCGACGACGAACACTTCTGGGCCACCGCCGCCGTTCCCCGCGCCCGCCTCATCGAACTCAACAGCCTCGCCGAAGACTTCTTCACCGACCACTACCGCGACGCGTGGGCACCGACATACCTGTCCGAACGACTCGGCACCGACCTCACCGGCGACGGTCGGTTCAGCGTGGGCTACGCCCCCGGCCGATGGACCGCGCTCACCGACCACCTGCGCCGCCAAGGCGCCACCGACGAGGAGATCGTTGCCGCGGGCCTCGGCCGCGTCGCCTCCACCGGACGAGTGATCGACCAATTCCGCGACCGTCTGGTGTTCGCCATCAAGGACACCAACGCTGACGGCATTCCTGAGATCCTCGGCTGGATCGGTCGCCGCAACCCCGCACATGACGGTGACGACGGCCAATCCCGCAACGCCGGACCGAAATACCTCAACACCGCCGAGACTGACCTGTTTCGCAAGGGCGATGCGCTGTACGGCCTCGCCGAGGCGACACCCGCGCTGGCCCGCGGGGCCGCCGTGGTGCTCGTCGAAGGCCCCATGGACGCAATCGCAATCACTCTCGCCGGCAACGGTGACTTCGTTGGCGCCGCCCCGCTCGGCACGGCGCTCACCGACACCCAAGCCGACAAGCTCCTACCGCACATCGGAGTGGGCAAAACCGACCCGATCGTCGCCACCGACGCCGACGCTGCCGGCCAGCAAGCCGCCCACCGCGCCTTCTGGCAGCTCACCGCCCGCGGCGCTAACCCCCAACACCTCGTCGTCACCGACGGCAAGGACCCGGCCGGGATGCTGCAAACCACCGGGCCTGAAGCACTACACACCGCCCTGTCGTCGCCCACCGACCTCGCCGGCGCGGTCATCGCCGCCCGGATCAGCGAGCACACCGACCGGCTTCACATCGTCGAGGGGCGCGTGCTCGCCGCCCGCCGCGCAGCCGAGGTCATCGCAGCGCTCCCTGCCGGCTGGATCGAGCACATCGACCACCTCGTCCGTGAAACCGGAGTCTCGAAGCAAACGGCGATCTCTGAGGTCATCGATGCCGCCGAGGCATGGACCGCTAACCCGCGAGCACTCGCCAAGAGACACCTCGCCGAGCGCCCGCCGATCCTGGCTACCCCTGAGCCAGCCTCCGGGGGTGTCCCAACATCGGTGCGATCGGGCGACCTGCTGTCTGATCAGGAATGGGCAACGCTCGCCAACTCGGGGCAAGCCCGGCGCCTCCGTGCTGCCGTGCACTGGGCCGCCGCAGACCCTGGACGGACGCCGCCCGCACTGGTCGAACTTGGCGGCGCGCCACAGGCGATCCCACTGGGGGCTCAGCACTCGTGTCGTGGTCCTCGCCGATAGCTGCAGTCAAGGGGTCGAGGGAGCCCGGGTGAAGGTCCGGAAACGGGCGGTCACCGCGTCCAGCCGCTTACCATTATAGGGCCTAGCTCCAACGCCGACTGGACGCCCAGCGGCGGAGAGAGCGTTAGAAGAAAAGTCCCGTGGATGGCTGTTTGCCGGTTTGGACTATCGGCCCAAATCCTCGTGATACCTCCGTGACCATTCGTCTATCGACAGTTGTAAGGAATAGTTCTAAATTTGCCCTTTCATGTCGGAGGCTGGTTTCCGGCGTAATCGGAAGGCTGCTCAATGATTCGCTGCCGCCCACGTACTGGTGTTGTTCGCCTCCCTCGAGTTCGGGCCGTCCTCGGCATGCTAGGGCTAGTCGTGGCTACCACGCTGGTGAGCGTTGCGGAGCAACCGGGTGTAGCTGCTGCTGCGGGAAGTAGCTGCGGCACCATGAATGTGGCGCTCAATTCGGTGGCTACTGCATCCTCGATTAGCGGCGGGCAGAAGGCAGATAAGGCCGTGGATGGCAAGACTAATAGCCGGTGGGCCAGCGCGGCCAGCGATCCACAATGGCTGCAAATTGATCTGGGCTCTCGTCAGAACGTGTGCAAGGTCGGATTAGACTGGTTCGCATACGCGTCGGCCTTTTCGATCCAGGTATCCGATGATGCCAACGGCTGGACGACCCTGATCAACACTTCAGCCAGCTCGAACACCTTGCAGACCGTCACAGTGTTCGGCAGCGGCCGGTACATCAGGATGTACGGCACCGGGCGCGGCATCACCAGTTCCGGTTACTCGCTGAGTGAATTCCAGGTCTTCACCCAGCCCAGTCAGGCGCCAATCTTCACCAGCGCAGCGGCGACAACGTTTCAAACGGGTATCCTGGGTAACTTCTCGGTCACGACCTCCGGGGTTCCGGCTGCGGTGATCACCGAGACTGGCAGCCTGCCGGCCGGGGTGACCTTCACCGACAACGGCAACGGCACCGCGACCATCGCTGGCACCCCGACGGGGTCGGGCAATACCTATCCGGTGACACTGACAGCGGCCAACGGGGTGGCGCCTAACGCGACGCAAAACCTAACGATCCAAGTCAACCAGCCGCCGACGATCACGCTGAACCCGATGGATCAGACGGTGCAACCGAGCACCTCGGTGAGCTTCATCGCGGCTGCCTCGGGCGTGCCGACGCCGACCGTGCAGTGGCAGGTCTCCACCGATAGTGGGATGAGCTTCACCAACATTGCGGGGGCGACCTCGACCACCTACACCTTGACCGCGCAGCCGAGCCAAAACGGCTACCACTACCGGGCGGTGTTCAGCAACGGGGTCGGCTCACCCGCCACCACCACCGCCGCAACGCTGCACGTGGGCATCGCACCGGCCGTCACCAGCGCCGACCACATCTCGTTCGTGGTGGGCTCGACCGGTTCGTTCACTATCACCACGAGCGGGGTGCCATCAGCGACGTTGAGCCGGACCGGGGCACAGTTCCCGGCCTGGTTGACGCTGACCGACAACGGCGACGGCACCGGCACGCTGATCGGCACCCCGCCGGCCGGCAGCGCGGGCACCTACCAGTTCACGTTGACGGCGGCCAACGGGTTCAGCCCGCCCGCGTCGCAGCTCTTCTCGCTGTTCGTGGACGACTCGCCGGTGATCACCAGCGCCGACCACGCCACCTTCTCCGAGGGCAACGCCGGTTCGTTCACGGTGACCACCACGGCCGGCTTCCCGACCACCACCACGCTGAGCGAGACCGGGTCGCTGCCCTCGGGCGTGACTTTCCACGACAACGGTGACGGCACCGCCACCCTGGCCGGCGCGCCGGCCGCCGGCACCGGCCGGACGTACCAGATCACGATCACCGCGACCGCGGTAGGTGGGTTGGCGGCTCCGGTCACCCAGTCGTTCACGCTGACCGTACAGGCGCCGCCGGTGATCACCAGCGCCAACCACGCCACCTTCTCCGAGGGCAACGCCGGTTCGTTCACGGTGACCACCACGGCCGGCAACCCGTCCACCACCACGATCACCAGCACCGGCACCCGTCCGTCCGGGGTGACCTTCACCGACAACGGTGACGGCACCGCGACCATCGCGGGCACGCCGAACGTGGGCAGCCAGGGCGTGCACACGATCACCATCACCGCTTCAAACGGGATCACGCCGGACGCGACGCAGACGTTCACCCTGACCGTGAACGCTCCGCCGCAGATCACCAGCGTCGACCACGCCACCTTCACGGTGAACGCGGCCGCCGCCTCTACGGTGACCACCACCGGCAGCCCGACGGCCTCGCTGACCGCGACCGGCAGCCTGCCGCCGGGTGTGACCTTCACCGACAACGGTGACGGTACCGCCACCCTGGGCGGCACCCCGACCAGCGGAGGCAGCTACAGCTTCACCATCACCGCCTCGAACGGCGTGCTGCCGGACGCCATCCAGGCGTTTACCCTGGACGTCAAGCCGGCCTACGGCGGAACCGTGACGGTGACCGGTCGGGTGGGATTCTTGATCGACGGGGTGTTCACTCCGCCGTCACCGAACGCGGCGG
>WUUC01056190.1_pt1 | contig 27726 bp, 15 predicted proteins | sample 6278441 | NCBI WGS metagenome assembly WUUC01 (sample SAMN13675441, study PRJNA597444) | soil metagenome | isolation source: soil | place: USA: Washington | collected 2017-10 | reverse complement strand
GGAGGCGGCTCCGCGCTGGTGGATGAATTAGTACGATCGACCCTGATCACGTCCGGCCCGACGGGTGCCTCCTCATCAGCGATTTTTAGGCGAGAGCAGCCGTATCGCCAACAGGACGAATCACGCTCATCTAGCTCGGTACCGCTAAGCGGTTCCTGTTGAATACTGCTCCGAGCGCCGTCGCGGCGGGAAGATCGAGACCAGCGTCCGTACGGCTTCTTCGACACGAGCCGCATCGCCCGCGCAGTGTGTGCTCCGGACTGTACGTCGGACGCCAATAAGAAACCGAGAGATCGCACCACTTTCTGCCGCTGCAAGAGGGTGCCGGAACCACCCGCAGGCCTCCGGCTCTAGCTGCTGGCCACTGACGCACGGCCACGTAAACGATTTACGAGCGCGGGACCGGTATTCCGCGACCGGTCAGCTGCTCAGGATGGCCGCTTCTTCGATTAGGAGGGAAACACTACCGGCCTCGTCTCGACGCGCCGTCACGCGAACTCCGAATCGGACGTGCATCGATCGATGTTGCAGCCACGCGACTAGCGAGTTGGAGACGACGTAGTTGCGTTCGGCGTCGGTGGGTGCAATCGCCTTGAAGAGATCCGCCGGAATTGTGACGGTTCCATCTTGGACGTGCGGATGGCGCTGACGGAGGACGCGCACGTGAGCCAGCCAGACCTCGTCAGGCAGATGCTCCAGGCGGTCCTGCAGAATCACGTACTCGCGAGCATCGACGTCGTGGTACAGCCCCGAAAGGACCACTCCCGATGCGTGCGCGTTGCTCACCGGAACACGAGAACTTTGCGAGTGCGTTGCCAGCATGTCGTCCTCCAGGAAGATGCCCTGATTTGGTGGTCGAGTGCTGATGGTTCGGTCGCAACCGGCTGCCGTATGTCGGGAACGCGGCGCCTGCGCCAGGCCATCACATGCGCACGGCTTGACGTCGATCTTCGCGATCTCAGGCGCCAAGATGCGGGCGGAGCGCTTGCAACTGTGCGCGCATCGCTCCCGCGGAAGCAGGTCGCGCGGCGCGCTCGAGTGACAGGGCGTCCGCAAAGAACGCAGCCACGGACCCGGGACAATCGGAACACAGGTCGCGTATGTCCGGCGTCGGCACGTGCTGAATGGTGTCCGTGATCTCCGGAATGGTTTTGCCGGCCAAAGGGTGACGTCCGCAGATAGCCTCGTACAAAACGAGCGCCAGACCCCAGAGGTCGTACGACAGGTGCGGCGGCGATCCGGCAAGCGCTTCTGGCGACAGGTACAACGGAGTACCGACGAGCTGCTGCGTCAGGGTACAGCCGACGGTGAGCGTCACGGATTCGAGCGCCGCTGCTGCGGGGCGGACGCCGTGGAGACCGGCCGCCGACCGCGCGTCTTCCGCTTCGAGGACCGGGTCCAACATGGCCGCGAGACCGAAATCCAGGAGTTTCGGTTGGCCGTCAGCCGTATAGCCAATGTTGCTCGGCTTGATATCGCGGTGGAGGATGCCGCGCATGTGCACGCTTTCGAGCGCGTCGGCGAGGACGATGCCGAGATCGATGACCTCGCGCAGAGCAAGCCCGCCTCGCCGCAGCCGGTCCAAGAGCGTGCCGCTCTCGAGGTACTCGACGATCAGCATCGGTGCATCCCTCCAACGTTCCGCTCCGTAAATCAGCGCGAGATTCGGGTGCAGCGCCGAAGCCATGGCCCGCGCCTCTCGTTCCAGACGTACGGCGCGGGCGGGCGACATGGTTGGCAGGGTCTTGATTGCAACCCTTCGGTTCAAGGCAAGATCAACGGCCAGGTACACCACACCCATTCCGCCGGAGCCGACCAAACGCTCGACTCGGAACTTCCCATTCAGCACGAGAGGAACTGCCGCAATCGTCGTTTCGCCACCGCATACGCACGTTCTTGCTTTCGGCGGGCACACGTCGGAACAACGGCGGCAGCACGTCGCCGGTTCGTCCGGCCAGTCGATGACACCTTTTCGCAGCTTCATCGGTCTGTTGCCGCTCGCTGGCTGCTTGCGCAACGATTGATTCTCCAGCAGCGTGGCCGCATAGACGCTCAGCGCCGAGAGCAGGGCGCGATCCGCCTTCGAGTACTCGAAGCCGCTGCGGCGCTCGCCGACGCCGATGACGCCCAGCAGGGTTCCCGTAGAGGAATTCAGCGGACACAGCAGCTGCAACTTCGACTCCTCGACCCACGGCCGGTCGCTGGCCGGGAGCAGACGTGTGAGCGGACCGTCAGCATGGATATCGAGCTGAATCTCCTTCCCCGTCGCACTCAGGAGCTCGACCAGCGCAGAGTCAGTCGGCAGCGGGCAAACGGTCCCGTCGAGCGCCGCCAGCTCTGTGGCTTGTTCGTTGAGCACCAGCAGTGCAACGACGCTCGGGTGAATCGCTCGATCGATTTCACGTGTGACCGCTCCGCCCAGCTCTCGGATACTGCGACTGGTTCTGAACTCGCTTAAACGCGCCAACGCCTCGCTGTAGTCGCCCGGCTCGCGCAAGAACCATCGATCCACGACCGCGAGCAGGTTATGGCGGAAGGTCAGGGCCACAAAACCAACGATCGAAACGGCGACGAGGCCCTCGCCTCCGTGGCGCATCAGATCGGACACCGGACGGTCACCGTCGAGGTATAACCGGACTGCGAGGTACATCAGCGGCAACACGCTGGCACACCAGACGGCATACCGTGCGACCGCATGCTGCAGCGTCTTCCGGATGACGAAATGAACGTCCATGATGCGCCGGACCATCACGGCGTACGCGGTGATGGGCACGACCGATGCGAGCGTAGCGTAGAGCACGATCCCGAGCCACCACCGCGGTCCGGGATCGTTGAGCATCGGCATCACCGGCGAGAGCAGCACCGCGCCCAGCATTGGCATCAGCGCCGCGGCGAGTGCCGCGGTGAAGAAGGCTGCGCGGTGACGCTCGTCCACGCTCCCAACGCGCGACTTCCAGAGCAGGTAGGGAATCGCGCATGTGGCAAAGCCAAACACCAGCGTCCAATATCCAACCGTCGGTGAATCGCGATCGAATGTTTGGATGACCCGCTCGACGAATGGTGACCAGGTCATGCGCTCATCGCGTGCGACGATGTTGACCAAGAGCAAAAGAGGCCCGACGACGCCGGATCCGATGATGAAGGCTTGGCCGACACGGACCATCCGGCGCAGATTCGGTTCGGCGGGAAACGCCCACGCGAACAGCCACAAGCCGAGCGCCAGAAAGGCATCGGCCGGCATGCGGCGAAACGCGACGGCGAGCTCTCCGAGAATGCCGCTCGAGTTTCTCGGCAGCACGGGATGCGCGAACGCGGAGGCGATCACGAGAAAAAACCCGCCCAGCAGGCGGATGCGGATGTCCCCCTTACCGCCAGCGATCAAGGCGAGCCCGGACGTGCCGAAAAGCACCATGTTGAGAACGAAAGGCCAGCTGGCGCCGACGGCACCGATAGTCGAGATGCTCTGCAGCAGAACCAGAAGGGCGACGACGACTTCCGCAGCCGCAAGCGCGATAATCACGTAGTAGAACCCCAGCCGCAGGCCGCGTGGTCGCGGGCGAGCGACGGCGCGTCCGCCATCGCCGATCGCGTCGATGATCTGCAGCTGCCGAACCAGCGCACGTTGACTGGGCGTGGACGCTGAACGTCGCGTCGCTAGCCAGTCGACGTTTTTCTGGTCGGCTACCGCACCCGCGATGCCGTCGAGCCAGCCGTCATCTCTCGGCACGACGCATTTCCGCGCTGAGTCGGAGAAGCGCGCGTCTGATGGCGAGGCGAGCTGCTTCCGGAGTCGGCTTTCCCAGCGTCAATGCCAGCTGCTCGTAGCTGTATCCCAGCTCGATGCGCGCCACGATGGCGTTCCGGTCAGCAGAGCGCAGCCGCTTCAGAGCGGCCACATAACGACGGCGATCTTCCTCGTCGATCGCGCGGTCCAACGGCGACGCCGTTGGATCGGTGCAGGCATCGCCGAGCTCCGCGGCGGCGGGATGCCGTGCAGCACGCCGGAACTGATCGCGAATGCGGTTTAGCAGCGCGCGCCGCAAGTAGCCGAGGAGAGCACCTTCGCGCTCGGGCACGAAGGTCTGGAGATGCTGCAACCCGTGTAGAACCGCGTCCTGAACGAGATCGTGGGTGTCCTGCGGACCGCGCGCCCATAGCGGCACGCGCTTATGAGCCCATCGCAACAGGCGCGGCACGTACCGATCGAACAGCCGGTTTGCCGCGTGGGAGTCGCCGGCCTGCGCGCGACGCAGCAATTCATGCGAGTTGAGTTGGGACAGTGAGGGAAGGTCGCTTCGCCGACTCGAACGGGGGCCACTCTGGAAATCTACAGATGCCGCGATCTCCCTGTCAGCTCGCATAGCTCCCCCCGCGTTCTCAGCACTCGAACTACGCGTTACTCGGCTGTCGGAACGTCGGCGACATGCGACGCAGAGGACCGAGCGAGCAAAAAGTCGCCGCCACACTCCGTGTACAGGGCGCACATGATGCACAACGGTACGCGTCCCGTCAAGCCAATCCGCTCGCCGGATGCACAGAGATCCCGGCGCCGCCGACGCGCCGAATACGCCCGTACGAAATCGCGCCTTCCGGCGTTCTTGGTCTTCAGGGAGGCAGTATCTCGCGAGGACGCGGGACCGCAGACGTGGTTATGGATTCGGCAGCTCTCTATTGGGCGCTCGTTCCCGCGATCGTGGGGGGAGCAGGCGGCGCGTTGAACGCGGTAATGACCGACGACTTGCGTGTGTTGCCGAGCTATCTCAAGACGCTAGCGTTCGGCACGTCGACGACGATTCTGCGGCCTGGCCTCGTAGGCAACGTGATCCTCGGCGCGGTCGCCGCAGTCTTGATCGTGTGGGGACTCAGCGAGTCGGCGGCCCGTGAGACATGGTCGTTCCGACTCCTCGGTGCGAGCGCTTTCAGCGGGTTCGTGACCGCACGTTGGGCGAGCGGCGAAGCTGATAAGCAACTCTTGCGGTGCGCGGTCTCACGCGCCTGCGTTGCACCGGCAGCGCACCCGGAAGTGGTGCGCGCCATTGCAGCGGCACGGCCCTTCAAAGTGTATACCCTCGCGGAGCAGCTCATGCCGCGGCACTCGGTACGCCGTTAGTCAGCCGCTTGGATGTGTGCTCCTTCCTTTCTTGCGTCCAGCGCGATGGCGCCGTCGCCCTCGACGCCGATCGCGCGGAGGCCTGGAGTAGTGGTCATGATTCGCGTTCTGATCGTTAGCGGCGATGGCGAGACCCGTGATGCCTGTCGCCGAATCCTGCAGAACTCCGGCTACGACGTGAGGTCGGCGTCTTCCCGTCGCGAAGAACTCCTGGCGCTGATGCACCGCGAGAGATTCGACGTGGTCGTGTCCGATCTGGACCTGCCCGACATGGCGGGACCAGAGCTGGTCGATTTGGTGCAACAAACGCAGACACAATCTGCCGTCGTTCTGATCGGCCTGCGCGGGCTGGAGGCTTCGGTACAGCGACTCCCCGGGTGCGAGTACGTCCAGAGGCCGGTGAATGCGCTCGAGCTCGTTCGCGCCGTCGAGCGATCCCTGGTCGCGCGTCACCAGCCGAGAGATGCCGGCGAGCGACCCGACTATCCTTCGGGCTGCTCGCGTCCCCGGCTGCTGTTGATGGTCGGCAATCGCCTCGTGCGCGACAGCCTAAAGTGCGCGCTTGCCGCTGAAGCGAAGGTCGATATCGTGGGCGCGACCGAACCAGCGCACCAAGTGGCCAGCCTGGTGCGGAAGCTCGGCGCCCAGGTCGTCGTGATGGACTCGTCGCCGCGTCAGCGCGAGACTGTCCACGCCGTCCGCGACCTCGCGGGCTCATGTCCGGAAACCAAAGTCGTGGTGCTGGACGTGATGGAGGTGGAGTCGGACTTCGTGGCGCTGATCGAGGCCGGAGCGTCCGGCCTATTGCTGAAGAACGCCGCGGCGGAGGAGGTCGTGCGGACCGTGCAGGTCGTCTTGAGCGGCGAAAAGGCGCTGCCTCGTGCGCTGACGAGCCCGCTCTTCTCCCTAATGGTGGCGCGCGCGGTCGACGCGAAGAACGCGGAGTGGAACGAGTCGGAACGGATCACGAAGCGCGAACGCGAAATCATCGCGCTCATGGCCGAGGGTCTGAGCAACAAGGAAATCGCGAGCCGGCTCAACATCGCGACGTTCACGGTGAAAACCCACGTCCACAACATTCTGGAGAAGCTCGCACTGGAAACGCGACTTCAGGTTGTACGCCGCTATTCGCGGAGCAAGATCAACGGATCCGATTACCTAGGCTCCGGCGTCCAGCAGTGAATCGGCCGGTCGGCAATCACTACACGGGCTGCCGCCGGCGCTCCGCCCCGTAGAACGACGACAAGTACGCTTTCATCTCGGGAAAATGTCCCGGCGTGAAAACCGCCTTCAGGTGACTGACCCGTCGAACCGCAAGGCTCGGCCAGCACTCGTGCGCGAACCGATGAATCGAATGGCCAGGCCATGTCTCGAGCGCACGTCGCTTCTCTGCGGTGCACAGGCCAACGTCACAGATGCTGTCGAGAAGACGCACCTCCTGAAGTCCAGCCGTCAGTTGCTGCCGCTGCGCAAACGGGATCTCCACCCCGAGCCGTGGCTTCACATCGTCCACGACGTCGATGTGCACCACGCTGACCGCGTCGCACGCCGTCCGTTCAGAGTCATAACCGAGCCGGCGCAGTACCTGCTCGACCTCGTCGCGGGATCCTGGCCACTCGATCGCCTCCAGGAAGCGGAGCAACGCACGCCCCCTGAGCGGCGCGACGCACAGGCGGATCGCCAACTGATCGCGCGGGTACATAAGGCCGACATATGACAACGCTGTCGAAGGGGCAAGCCGTTGCAGGCACCGGCGGGCCGTTGCGGCGATAGCTGGACGTACGCGGCCACTGAGACGTTCGAGGCACCCGAGACCGCACACCCACGCGTCGCGCGCGGACGAAAAACCGCGAAGCCCGACGAAAACACTGGGAATCCGGGCGGGTGCTTGCTCCGAACCCTCGCCGTCGAACTCCAGCCACATGTCGTAGATGCTCGACCTCAGTGTAGGTTCGTCCGCCCATGCGGCGCACAATCTGCTTACGCCTGACCAGAGCGGGTGGGCTCGCAGGGCCTCCGGCAGCCATACAGTGTGCGAGGGGATCAACAGCCCGCGACTGCCCTGATCCACGCAGATCACGATGTCGACCTGCGAGGCGGTCTCGCGCAGACGACATTCGAGGTAAATCCGTCGGGAGAGCGCGGCCGGGACGATGCCGCTGATCGATTCGAGCACGCGAGCGGCACGTGTATTGACCAAGGCGCGGGGCAAGGCAGTGCGAAGCGCCGATACCGTCCCCGCTAATGGGTACTCTGGCATCCCGTCCACGCACGGTTGCGCCCCGTTCACATCTGCATCGGACATGGTCATTCCCACAAAACAACGGATGGCAGATCGGGGGCATTCAGCCGCAGCAGTTCGTAGCCGATGCCGGCAAGCCCCTGGTAGAACCCCGGCGAGAACACGTCGTCGATCCCCGTGATCGCGTATGTCGCGTCCTGGCGTGCGCGCGCGATGATCTTTTGTACGGCCATGCAGGCCGAGTCATGAAATGCAGGCGCCTGCCTCAGCTCCGCCGTCTTCAACAGCAGCTCGACGCGCCCCATCGCTCCGCAACACATCTGATCGCATAGCCAGGGTGATGCCCCCGCGGCCGCGGCGCTCAGCGCCTCATCGACTCCAGCGAGCAGTTCGGGCGCATTCAACAGCGCCGCACTGCAGAGCCGCGCGAGCGCGATACCAGGCGTGCCACGGCACCAGCTCTGCTCCATCGCAGCCTCGCCCGGCGGGCGCCCGCCCGCCAGCGCCTGGTCCAGGGTCTCTATCGCCGCACGGCGGAAGGCGACTTCGCCGGTGGCCCGATATAGGCGCGACAGGGCGTAGGTAATCCCGGCGAGCCCATGCCCAAACCCGACGCGTCGGCCGTGATCATCGCGTGAGCTATCTCGAACCAGCGTCCGCCGGCGCGCGTCCCACGCGACCAGGTGACGCCCGCATCGGACCGCGCGGTCGAGAAGAACGTCATTCGACGTCGCGCTATACACCGCCAACAGACCAAGAAGGTCGCCCGCGATACCACCGAGGACATCATGTCTTATACCGTTGACCGACCACTCAGGATCGATCGCAGCCGCCACCTGCTCGGCGCGATCGAGCAGCGGCGCGTGCTGAAGCAGCGATGACATGCGAAACAGCGCATACGCAACCCCGCCGAGTCCCACCGCGCCATGCGCACGAAATATCTCGAGCTGGCGCAGGCGATGTGGCGCACCCCGGGCGTACAGCAAAGGCGCGACGATCCGTCGCGCCAGCGCGCCGGCGCCCGGCCAAACGCCGCAGTGCTCGAGTGCGGCAAAGAACAACGCGACACCACATCGGCCGCCATAGAGATCCCACTCCAAAAGACGAAGACCGCACGCCGCCGATCCGCTGCGGCCGCGAATGCCTAGCCAGTTGATCTCGGCGCCCGGCGTGTCGCAGGCTGCGCGCCGGAGGATGTCACCGATGCGTCGAGCCTCGGCGGCAAACACGTGAGGGGCGTCCGCGTGGTGACAGACGTGGACTGGCTCTGGAACGTCGGTGCATCGAAGCGCCAGCCGAATGCAGTGACGCTGGGCAGCAACATCGCCGCCGGTAAGGTTGGTCAGCCTTGCCACGACGGTCACGTAGCCCGGTTCGACGAGATAATCGCCGACCACCGTTCCTCGCTCATCGCTGATAGCCGTCGAGTCGGACCGGGACTCGAACAACGGGATGTCGAGGCGCCGCAGCGCGCGCCGCTCGGCACGCCAGAGCCTCCAGGCCCGCGGTCGCCGCGCCGCCTTTGAACCGGAGGCCGCGAGGATTTCGAGAGCGATGCTCCATTCAGCACCGTCGCGCAGCAGGCCCGGATGGAGCACGGACTCGAGGAGCGTTGCATACGTCGCGGTATCGCGAAGCACGATCCGATGGCGCTGCGCCTGAAAGCGGCGCAGCACGCCACCTACCGTCACCATCTGGGTCGCGCGACAGCGGAGCACACCGCACATTTCCTCGAATCCGGCGACGATGGCCTCGACATGATCGCCCGCCCGCTCCGCACGACCCTCGATCGTCGGCAGGTTCGCGCCTCGCAGCACCGGCGGGCGCGTTTCCAATCGCATCGTGTCCGTATTGACGGCGACCCACCGTGGTTGAATTGGACCGTACGGGACGTCGATGTCGACGAGTCCGCCGTTGCGGTGAATCCGCCCACCGGCCGCACGGCGGCAGAGGGGAAGGAGTCCGGCGCGCAGCACCGAATCCTCGACACTCGTGCAGCCGGGCACGTGTCCGCGCCCTCCAGCCCGCCCGCGGCCAAACGGAGCATCCAGGAACGCTTCGACGTCAATCAGCACCGGGTATTCGCCGTTTGCGATCAGGTTGCCCTGGTGCAGGTCCGCGCCACCGAGCACGTACGCGAGCGCCAGCACCATGCCGGCCCGGTGGTAGTAACGGTCTACCTCCGCCCGATCGCTGCACGCCGAGGCGGCCACGTGCTCCATCCAGCCGTGCGTCCCTCGATTCAGCACGGCGGCGGCCTTCAGCGGAAGGCTCACGGGCGATGCATTGAGCCACGCGATCAACGATGCATAAGCCGCTTCGAGACCGAGGTCGCGCGGCTTGTACACGACGTCTACGCCGGACGCAAAGACGACGCGACATACGGTACGACCGCGCCGATGCGGGTCCGACAAATCCGGATCGATACACGCAATGGATCCGAGCGACGAACCCCGCGCAAAGACTCTCTCGAGGAGGTCGCAATCGGCGTCGAGGCGCCGGAAGAACTCGGCGGTGCTCTCGGCCCAGTCGATAACGCGCGTCGCCAGCAAGCGCGCCAAGACGGGATAGGTGGCAAGCACACGGTGAAAACCTCCGCGTTCGAGGTCGCAAATGAAGCCGTCGTAGATCGGTCGTCCTCCGTCCACAATGGACGTCAAGCCCATCGCGACCGAATCGTTCTGGCCCGCCCCGCTCGAGAGCTGTACGCTCCGAAAGGCGCTGAACTCGGCATACAAAGTGCGAGACGCGATTCTCGTCAGCCGTCGCAGCAGCACGCGCTCGAATGCCTCATGGGCGGTGGCCGAACCTGCCGAGCGTGAGCCGACGGTCAGGCGGTCCAAACGTCTCGAGGCCACGCGGAGGAACGGATCGAACGCTTCCTCGAAGGGTTCGGGCTCGGCCGCTGAACGCCGCCGACCGATGCGCTCCGAACCGCCTCGGGAGGTAGAGCGGTCAACCTCGCGCAGCACCTCCGCCCACCGGGGAAGTACCCTGCCCCGGAAGTCGGTTGGCCCCACGGCCCGACGTGCGGTGCGAGGGTCCAGGTGGTGCCAGCACAGGTACTGAGCGAATCGAGCCTCGCTGCCGCCGGCCGCCCGCTGCTGCCACCGGTCGAGACGAGTGGCCGCGACCGCTTCGGCGTCGCGCGATGGATCCGGAGCAAAGCTCTCTCGGGCGCGCTCGAAGACGGTGCTCGCGCTTGCCACCAGACACCGCAACTCGGCGCGTGAGAACGACACTCCTGTCCTCCGGCAGCCGCTGTCGGCTGCACGTCAGAGGCTGGTTCCGCCTTCGCAGCCCCAATTGGTGCCACCAGTGACGATCGACACGTCCTCTTCAGAGAGCTCGCCGACTTCGCGAATCAGATCAGGAAGGACGATCAGTACGTCGATGTCGGGATCCTTCTCGATGAACTTGATGCGAAGCGTCGGAGGAACGGTGGTGCCCGTCGCCTCCTTGATCGCGGCGTGCGGATCGCGAATCAATCGCTGTCGGAAGTCCTGGTCCTGTGCAGCCCGGGACGAGATCGCCGCGAGGGCGTTTCGGTCGTTGAATTCGGCCATGCCGTTTCTCCTGACTCTGCGCATCGAACGTGCTCGATCGCGAGGTGTGGACGTTGACGCAGCTGCAGCGGCTACAGCAAGGAGAGCGCCATGGCTGCGCGTGCCATGTGATGACCGCCGGCCGTTTATTCCACGCCGGGCACGAACAGCCGCTTGCGCCGACGACGTATGGCGCGATGTAGAGCGCCACCTCGAACGTCATCGAGCCGGACCGCAATTCCCGAACTACCTTCCAACTTCGGCGAGGGTTGGCCGGCGATTGACGGCATGCGGTCCCCGGACGGAAATTCCGGCGTGGCGGCGTCCGCGCGATTGGTTGCGAGCACGTCCATCGGGCACCGCGGCGCGCGGACGCGCGTGCGTGACCTCACGCGTCGCTTTTCGCGACAGCGTCGTCGGCGTTGGTTCCCCGAAGGCGGACCCGGGCCGCGCTACGTGGCGAGGCGGCCGCGACCTCGCCGCGTGCGGCGCGCTGCCGCCGTCCGATCACGTGCACCGCGAGCGAACGAATGGTGGGGTACTGAAACAGGCTGACCAACGGCAATTCCGGATCGAATGCTTCACGTAATCGGGAATATGCACGGAGTGCCAGGACGGAGTTGCCGCCCAAATCGAAGAAGTTCGAATCGAGCCCCACCCTGTCGAGGCCGAGCACCTGGCGCCAGATGCCAGCAATGCCCTGCTCGAGCTCGGTTGCTGCTGCTATGTCGCGGTTCCGACTGACCACGCGGTCGACGATGAGGTTGGGCAGTTTCGATCGATCGAGCTTGCCGTTCGGATTGAGCGGCCACCCGGGTACGACGCCGATCGCCGCGGGAACCATGTAGTGCGGTAGGCGGTGGGCCAACCAGTCCCGCAGCGTGCCTCCATCCAACGAATGCGTACGGGCGGTGACGTATGCGAACACGCACGCGGCGTCACCAGTGCCACGCAAGACCGCCACCGCCGTGTCTACCAGCGGGTGGCGCTGGAGCACCGTCTCGATCTCGCCAAGCTCGATCCGGTACCCGCGCAGCTTGACCTGATGGTCGACACGGCCGATGAACTGGAGAACACCGTCTGCACGGCACGCGGCGCGGTCTCCGGTGCGGTACATACGCCGGCCCGGGGTGGGGCTGAACGGATCGGGCAGGAACCGCTCCGCGGTCAATGCCGGCCGTCCAATGTACCCGCGCGCTGTTCCTACTCCCGACAGGTACAGCTCGCCGGCCGAACCGGCCATGGCCGGCGCGAAATCCGTAGCCAGTACGTATGCTCGCGTGCCGGGGATCGGCGTACCGATGGACACATCAACCATCTCCGGAGTGCATGCCGCCGCCGTTGCCCAGATGGTGTACTCGGTAGGGCCGTATAGATTCCAGAATGTGCGGCCCTGCGACCAGTGCCTCGCCAGTTCGAGCGAACACGCCTCGCCAGCGGCAATGACGACGCGCAGGTGCGGCAGCGCGTCGCGCGGAACGGCAGCCAGCATGGTGGGCGACATCTGCGCGACGGTCACCTCGCCCGCCGTGATCAGTCGCACCAGCTCGGCGCCGAAGAGACTCCCCTCGCCCGATGCGAGCACGAGCGATGCTCCGTTCGCGAAGGCGAGCGAGATGTTGAACAGGCAGCCGTCGAACCCCGGCGAAGACGACTGAAGGACGCAGTCGTCCGGGGTGACGCCGAGCCTCCTCTGCGCGACCGCAAGGTTGGCAAGCCCACGGAATGGAACAGCGACGCCCTTGGGAAGACCTGTCGAGCCCGAGGTGTACGTCACGTAGGCGAGATGGTCTGGATCAATCGCCGCGGGCTCGGCGATCGGCGGTTCACGATCGAGAGCCGCAGCCACGCTGTCGAGGCAGATCACGTCGGCCGCCATAGCGGGCAGTGCACTCTGTAGCGATTGCTGCGTCAGCACCACGCGAGGCCGGCAGTCCTCGATCATGTAGGCGATCCGGGCTCGCGGGTAGCGCGGATCGACGGGTACGTACACACCGCCAGCCTTCCAAATCGCAAACGGCGCGACGACAAGATCGGGCGTCTGTTCGAGAGCGACGAGGACGCACGCCTCGTGTGTCACGCCGTGCTTTCGCAGAAGGTTTGCCAGCCTGTTCGCACGGTCGCGCACGTTGGCATACGTCAGCCGCTCCGTGCGGCAAACGATGGCTGTTCGCGAGCCTGAAAGTGCGGCTTCCCTGTCGATGGCGGCTGCGAGGCCGGCGCGTGTCGCAGATTCGCGCCGGCCAGCCGGAGGCCGCGCCGGTGCGGCTGGCATAGAGCGGAAGGAGCCTTCGTCATCCCTGAGCGGCAATCGGGAAGGGACTGCAAGCTGATGCAGCACCCGACCGTAATCGGTAAGGAGGCGGTCGACAGCGGCGCGATTGAACCTCGACGCGTCGTACACGGCCTTGACCTGAACCCGCTCCTTTGGGCTCACAATGATCACGAGTGGATAGCTGGCGCTCTGGCGCCCCCACGTTGGGACGACCTTCACCGAACCGACCGCCCGAACCGCCGTCGGGTAGTTCTGGAACACGAACAGCGTGTCGAACAGCGTCTCGCCGGCAGGAACGTTGCACCACCCCTGGAGCGCGGAGAGCGGCGTGTACTCGTAGAGCCGCGCTTCTGCCTGGTCCCGCTGAATCGCGCGCAGCCAGTCGCCCGAAGGAGCTCCCGAAGGTACGACAATCCGCGCGGGGACCGTGTTGATGAACATTCCCACGCGGCGCTCGACGTCCGGCAGCTCGGGAGGCCTGCCGGACACGGTCACACCAAACAGGACATCGCGGCAGCGGCAGCGGTCGGCGAGTAGCAGGGCGAGCGCGCCAACCCCGAGGGTGTTGACGGTGACGCGCTCGCGACGCGCGGCCTCGCGAATCGCATCGCTATCCGCTTGAGAGAGCTCAATGGTCGCGTCACAGGCGCTGTGGCCGGGGCCCCAGACCGCTTGCGCCGGGCTGATGCGCGTGACCGGCCGTCTTTCGAGAGTGCGCCGCCAGTAGGCTTCCGCCCTAGGAAGATCCTGCGCGGCCAACCAGCGGATGTAATCGCGAAACGGCGGGCTCGGGGGCAGCGTGGGTTCGAGCCCGCGCGAGAACGCATCGTATATCTGCAACAGATCGTTCAATACGATCCGTTTCGACCAGCCGTCCAGCACGAGATGGTGGGTTGTCAACGCGAGTACGTGCTGCTCGACGTCGGTCCGGAACAACGCGCACCGTGCCAACGGAGGCCGCGTCAAGTCGAATCCGGTCCGGAGGTCGCCGTCGAGATATGCGCGCAGCCTGGCGGCACGTTCGTCGGCCGACGCGCCTCGCCAATCGTGTTCCTCCCATGGCGCATCCGAATGCCTTGTGACGACCTGCAACGGCTTCTCGATTTGCTGCCAGTGGAAGGAGGTGCGGAGCGCCGCATGGCGCGCAATGGTCGCACTCCATGCCGCCCGCAACGTGCGGATGTCAAGGGGCCCCTCCACGCTCCAGGTCGACTGGGCGACGTAGAGGCCGGCAGTGGCACCGTAGAGGGCGTGAAACAGCATTCCCCCCTGCAATGGCGACAAGCCGTAGGCGGATTCGATCGTGATGCTGGACATCTGGTCTCGGCGCGAGAAGACGGTCGAAACAGGCAGTCGGCGGACGCTCGTGGCTGCAAGGGCCTCACCAGCAGCGGCTGCGACCGACCGACGACGAGCGCAATGCCACGGCGGGCGTTGGATAACGGTCAGCGGCTCAACACACGCGCGATGGTTCTGAGGTCACGTTCGTTGACATCGCTGGCCGAAGTGACGTCGTACGAAGACGAGGACGATACGCATTCCGATAGCAGTGTGCGAAGCGCCTCGAGATGCGCCGACGCCAACTGCCGAATCGTAGCTCGGCGATGCAGGTGCGCCGAGTACGTCCACTTCATTTCCAGTGCCCCATTCAGTATCAGGGCGTTGAGATGGAGCACATGCGGTCTGACGTTCTCGGCATTGTGGACGGCGCCATGACGTTCGCGCGTGAGCCGGAACAACGACTCGGGCCTGAACGTGTCGTCGAAATGACCGAGGTAATTCACCGTGAGTTCAGGCAGCGCGCCACGCCAATCCTCCGATCGTTGCTGGTCCAGGTACCGCCAGCAGCCGTAGCCGATCCCCGCATGGGCCCCCACGGCAAGCTCTCGCTTCACGAGTTTCAGCTCCTCGCAGGCATCGGCAGCGCCAGCGAGATCGAGCAGCACCGGACGCATGGCGGTGAACCACCCTATGGTCCGCGACACGTCGACGTGTTCCTCGACGGCATGTCGGCCGTGGCCTTCGACCATGGCTGCGATGACAGGACGACCCGACCAGCGCGACACGACCCGCCAGAGGGCGGCGAGAAGCGCTTCCTGCACCTGCGCTCGAGCGGCCCGCGGCAATTCCCGCAACAGCAGGGCGGTTTCGCGGTGCGACATCACGCGCCGAACGGTTCGAGCCGACGCGACGGTGTTCTCGCAACCAGGGCCGTCGCGCGGCAACAGCTCGCAAACGCGGGCGTCACGCTGTTCCCATAGCATCCGTTCGGCTTCGTGCGTCGCGGTGCGGGCATACCGGCGGAGAGAGGCGCCCCACTCCGCGAACGACGATGCCCTGGGCGGCAACGTCACCGCGGATCCGCAGTGCAGCTGACGGTAGACCGCCTCGAGATCCTCGATCAGGATCCGCCAGGATACGCCGTCCACAATCAGGTGATGCATGACGATCAGGAGTCGCTGCGAGCGCGACCGTCCCCGATCGAACAGTATGACCCTGGCCAGCGGCCCGTTGCGGAGATCGAGGGCTGCCTGACATCTGCTCCCGCTCGCCTCCACGGCAATGTCCTGCTCTTCCGGTAGCAGGTAAGAAAGATCGACGTGTTCGTACGTCGCGCACGACTCGCTGCCGATGACCTGATTCCACGTTTTTCCCTCCTGCACGTACCGGATCCGAAACGCATCGTGGTGTGTGACTACGCATTCGAGCGCACGGCCGAGCAGGCAGGAGTCGATGCGCTCGCGTGGCTCGAGCAGCATCGATTGGTTGAAGTGATGCGGGTGGGCGAAGTCGTGCGAGAAGAACCAGTGTTGGATCGGGGTGAGCGGCGCAGGTCCTGGTGCGGCCGCCGGAACGCGCGGTGCAGGCATCGATTGGTCCGCAGCGGCTGCCAGCGATGCGATCGTCTGATGCTCGAACGCGTGCCGCGCACTGAGCCGCAGGCCACGGCGCGCCGCCCGAGTGGTCATCTGGATGCTGTGAATCGAGTCTCCGCCAAGCTCGAAGAAATTGTCGTGGATTCCGATCTGCGCCAGTCCCAGCACCTCCTTCCACACGTCCACCAGCACGGCTTCGGCGGCGGTCCGTGGGGTGGCCGCCTCGATCGGTGCACGGCGAGGATCTGGCGGCGGCGGCAAGGCGCTGCGATCGAGTTTGCCGTTCGGCGTCAACGGCCACCCCGACATGACGACAAATGCAGCCGGGACCATGGGATCGGGAAGACGCGCAGCGGCGGCCTGACGCAGCGTGTCGGGAGTGATGTCGCACCGGTGTGGCTCCCGACTCACGTACGCGACCAGACGTTGGTGGGGCGGATCGCCGACGACCGTCGCCACCGCGTCGCGTACTCCTGGAGTCTCGCGAATCACCCCTTCGATTTCGCGCGGCTCGATTCGGAACCCGCGCAGCTTTACCTGGGAGTCGAACCGGCCGAGAAATTCAAGGGCACCGTCGGCGCGCCATTGCCCGCGGTCGCCGGTGCGATAGAAGCGCGCTCCCGGCGTGGCCGCGAAGGGATTCGGTCGGAATCGATCGGCCGTCATCGCCGGGCGACCCAGATACCCTCTGGCCACACCGGCCCCGCCAATGCAGAGTTCGCCGGCGACACCAATCGGCGCGAGTTCGCCGGTGACATCCAGCACGTACACCTCGGTGTTGGGTAGTGGGCGCCCGAGCGGGACGGCGCCACGTCGACCAGCGGCCGACGTGATGGGACCCATGACAGCCCCGACGGTGCACTCGGTCGGACCGTAATGGTTGAAGATACGGCAGCCGGGTTGCGCCGCCGCCAGCGTGGTCACCCACTCCCAGGTGCATGCTTCGCCGCCGAGCACGAGCACTTCGCACGGCAACGCTCCGGACGATGGCTCGGGGCCGAGCAGCGCGTCGAGGTGGGTCGGCGTAATCTTGAGAGCGGCGATGCGGTGGCCGGCGAGGTACTCGCGCCACGCGCAGCCGTCGCGAGCGACCGCGTCGGGGACGACGTCCAGGGTGGTGCCGCTGCACAACGCCGGAAATAGCATCGTATGCCCAAGATCGGCCGCGAACGTCGACACGATGGCCATTGGCCCACACGGCAGATCCACCTCGCGGCAGATGGCGGCCGTGTACTGCAGGATGTTGCCGTGGGTCACCGCGACCCCTTTGGGTCGTCCGGTTGATCCTGACGTGTAGATCACGTACGCCAGATTGTCGGGACGAATCGGCACATTGGGGTCATCGGTGGGCTCTCGATCGATCAGGTCGGCGTCGCGATCGATGCAAATGACCGGCACCGTGGACGGCAGGCTCGCGAGCACGTCCGTCGTCGCGATCACGAGAACGCTGCCGGAGTCGGCGATGAGGAAGGCCAGCCGATCCGGCGGGAAGGCGCGATCAAGCGGGACGTAGGCGCCGCCGGCTTTCAGCACTGCCAGCAGCGCCGCCACCGTGTCGCTGCTTCGCTCCAGGCACAAGGCGACGCGTGTCTCGGCTCCGACACCGTGCCGCCGCAAGTAGTGCGCGAGCTGGTTCGCCCGCGCGTTCAACGCCGCATATGTCGTCTCGGTCTCGCCGGACGCGATGGCGACCGCTCCGGCCGCGTGGCGCGCGTGCTCGGCGACCACCTGGTGAATGCCGTTCCACTCGCCCCATACGTGATGGACTGCCCGCGACGAAGCGAGCAGCGTCCGACGCGCCGAACGCGACAACAGCGGCAGTCGCGAGATGCGCTGCGAGGCATCGGCGGCGATCCCGTTGAGCAGCTCGAGATAGCTCGCCATCAGCCGGCGGATCGTGTCACCGTCGAAGAGGTCGCAGTCGTAATCGAACCGGCCGTGCACGGCTTCGCCGACCTGGTCGAGCGCAACCGTGAGATCCAGCCTCGCAACCTGGAGCGGAACGTCCACGCGAGTGATCTCGACGCCAGGGAACCGCCACGGCGTCTTGGGCGTGTTCTGCAACACAAAGAGGACCTGGATCAAGGGCGTGTGGCTGAGGGAGCGGTCGACCTGCAACTCCGACACGAGCCGTTCGAACGGGAGTTCCTGGTGCATGTAGTTGTCGGCCAGCCGGTCCCGAACGCGCGCCACCAGCGTCTGGAAAGTTGGATCCCCGGACAAGTCCGTGCGCACCGCGAGCGTGTTGATGAACAACCCGATCAACGGCTCGGTGTCCGCGTCATGGCGGCCGGCGACAGCAGTCCCGACAACTAGATCGCGCTGACCTGAAACCCGGCACAGAAGGACGTTGAACGCAGCCAGCAGCACCATGTACAGCGTGGCGCGGGTGTGTTGCGCGATGGCGCACAGCTCGCGGACCAGGTCGCCACGGAGGGAGAACCGCTCACGGGCGCCGACGCCGCGGCGTACGAGAGGTCTGGGCCGATCCGTCGGCAGGTTCACGATGGTCGGCGCTCCTTCGAGCTGTGCTCGCCAATACGCGAGCTCTCGCGCGAGCCGCTCGCCCGCGAACGCCTGTCGCTGCCGTAACGCGTAGTCGGCGTACTGCAGCGGCAACGACGGCAGCAATGCAGGCCGGCCCTCGACGTGCGCCGAGTAGAGCGCGGACAGCTCGCGCCACATCACGTCGAGGCTCCACCCGTCGCAGGCTATGTGGTGCAGGAGCACGGCTAGCACATGGTCGGTGTCCGACAGGCGCAGACAGCGGAAGCGGATGGGCGGCCCTGCCGCGAGATCGAAGGGGCGCGCCATCGCGTCGGCCAATGCACACTGCAGCAGGGCTTCCGACATCGGCTCGATTTCCAGCCGGCCGGTCTCGCCGTGCACCACCTGCTGCAGACCTTCGGGGCGCATCTCGAACGTGGTGCGCAGCGTTTCGTGGCGAGCAATGAGGTCCTCGACGCTGCGAGCGAGCGCGTCCACGTCCAAGCGGCCCCGCAGCCGCCACGCTGACGACATGCCGTACGAGGTACGCTCCGCCGTGAGCTGCTCCAGGAACCACATCCGCTCCTGCGCAAACGACACTGGCGCCACTCGTTGGCACGGGGACACACGCTGCGCGATCCGCTCCATATCTGCGACGTTCCTGTGCGGTGTGTTACGCGTGGCTTGGATGAAAGAACTACGCTCGTCCGACCGTTTTCGCCGAAGCGGCGTCGGTAAACTGATCTGCAATCGCAGCGACGGTGCCCCGCTCCAGCAGCGCGCGAAACGACAGCTCGATTCCGAGCTGGGCGCGGCTCCTCATGATGGCGCGCATAGCCGAGAGCGAATGTCCGCCGAGCGCGAAGAAGTCGTCATCGATGCCGATGCGCGCCACGCCCAGGACCTCCGCGAAAATTGCGCAAAGTGTCTGCTCGACTGGCGTTCGCGGCGCGCGATACTCCGATCGCGGCTTGGCCGGCGCCGGCAGCGAGCGACGATCGATTTTGCCGTTGGGCATCAGCGGTAGCGCGTCGAGTGCGACGATTGTCGACGGGACCATGTACTCCGGCAGCGTACGACGCAAATGCTCCTGGAGCGCAGCGCTGTCCATCGTGGCGCCGCGCTCGAACACCACGTACCCGAGCAGGCTCATCGATCCGCCCTCGTCGTCACGCGCAACGGCAACCGCTTGCGCGACCGACGGCACGGCCCGCAAGGCCGCCTCGATTTCGCCCAACTCCATCCTGAAACCGCGGATCTTTACCTGATCGTCGCCGCGCCCGATCAGTTCCAGTACGCCGTCCTGCCGCCACCGTGCGCGGTCCCCCGTTCGATACATCCGGGCTCCCGGTCGGCCGTACGGATCGGGGAGAAACCGCTCTGCCGTCAACGACGGTCGACCGAGATAACCCCGGGCGAGGCCGGCACCAGCAATGAACAGTTCTCCAGCGACACCGATCGGGACGCGGCCGGAAGCCCGGTCGAGCACGTACGCGCGGGTGTTCGCAATCGGCCGACCGATCGGAGGCGCGCTCGTGTCGGCCGCTCCGCACGTCCATGCCGATGCATCAATCGTGGCTTCGGTAGGGCCGTAGAGGTTGTGCAGCTCGACACCGGGCAGCCGGGTTAACACATGTTCGACCAGTTCGCGCGGCAGCGGCTCGCCACCACAGAAGATGCGGCGCAGCGAGACCGCCTCGCCGTCGGAATCCGCGTCGATGAACAGCCGCAACAACGATGGAACCATCTGCACGACAGTGATCGCGTGTGCGGTGATCCATCGAAGGACTGATCCGCCGTCGGCATGGCGTTCGGGAGGCGCCATGATGAGTTGCGCACCGGTCAGCAGCGGGGCCCAGAACTCCCACACCGACGCGTCGAAGCTGATCGACGTCCTTTGGAGCACACGGTCATCGGCCCCCAGCGGAAACTGCGCCTGCAGCCAGGTCATGTGATTGCACAACGCACGGTGGTCGACCGCCACCGCCTTCGGCTTCCCCGTCGAGCCGGACGTGTAGATCACGTAGGCGAGATTCTGCGGGCCTGCGGCAGCCGTCGGGTTCTCGCAAGGCGTGTCGTAAGCCGCCTCCTCCGTGCCGTAGTCATCGAGCAAAACGAGCGGAATATTGGCGTGCGCAACCCGCTCCTGCGCCCGGCTATCGGTCAAGACGAGCGCGGCATGGCTGTCGTCGAGCATAAACGCGATCCGATCGCGCGGGTAGAACGGGTCAATGCCGAGATAGGCGGCGCCTGCCTTCAAGACGCCGAGCATTCCGACGACCAGTTCCAGCGATCGTTCGGCACACACCGGAACCACCGAATCCGGTCGGACGCCGAAGGCACGAAGGATCGCGGCTAGCCGATTCGACTGGCGATTCAGCGCGGCGTAGGTGAGCGACTCATCGCCGCAGGTGACGGCGATTGCGTCCGGCGTGCGGCTGACCTGCGCTTCGAACAGGGCGGCAACGGTCGCGTCCGGAACCGATTGCACCGGGCCGTGCAGCGCTTCCAGCTCGCCGCACTCTTCGCCGGTCAGCATCGGCAGCTGACCCAGCGCCGCGTGCGGTTGCGCGGCGATCGCAGAAAGCAGCTGCAGGTAGTGTCGCGCCATCCTTTCCATGCGCCAGTCGGCAAAGAGGTGGCGGTTGTAGAGCCAGAACAGCTGCGCGCGATCGCCATGGACGAGAAGCTGCACTTCGATGTCGAGCTTCGTCGCGACATGTTCGGCCCTCCGCCACGGTTCCACGGACAGGTCGACGAGCGCCGGAACGGTTTGGGCAGGCTGCAGCCCGAATCCGACCTGGAATACCGGGGTGGTCGTACGGCTGCGCGTCGCGGACGTTTCCTGTACGACCAACTCGAACGGCACGTGCTGGTGGCTGTACGCCGCGATCGCCGTCTCGCGGACCTGCGCGAGCAACTCATCGAAGGTCTGTCGCGATCCCACCCGCACTCGCATCGCGAGCTCGTTCGTGAACAGCCCGATGAGACCCTCGACGCAGACGGCCTGGCGATCCGCCGTCGGTGATCCGATGACCACGTCATCCTGGCCGCTGTAGCGGCCCAGCAGGGCGGCGAATGCTGCGAGCGTGGTCATGTAGAGCGACGCGCGGTGCTGTCGGCCGAGACGCGTCAGCGCGGGGACGAGATGATCCGGGAGCGGGAGCTCGAATGCCCGCCCGTCAAATCGGTCCACGTGCGATCGAGCCTGGTCGGCGGGCAAGGTGAGATGCTCGGGAATCCCCTCCAACTGCTGCTTCCAGTACTCCAATCCGTCTCGTAATGCCTCGCCGCCAAGGCAGTGTTGCTGCCAGAGCGCGACGTCGGCGTACTGGACATCCAACGGTGGCAATGAGCTGCCGCGCCCTTCGCGTGCCGCGGCGTAGAGCTCGCTCAGCTCGCGGTTGAATATCCCGAGCGACCATCCGTCGCAGGCGATGTGATGGACGGTGCGCACCAGCACGTACTCGTCCTCATGGAGCTTCAGCAGCTTCATACGTAGGAGCGGACCCGTCCCGAGATCGAACGGCCTTTGCCATTCCTCGTCGAGCGCGTGCATGGCCCGGCGCTGCCGCTCGTCGTCAGCGAGTCCGCTTAGATCCTGGAGCGGAATCCGCAGACGCCATGTCGGCTCGATCACCTGGATCGGTTCGCCGTCCAACTCCGCGAAGCGAGTGCGCAGCACTTCGTGCCGCGCGACGAGCGCATTCAGCGCCCTCGTCAGAGCCCCACGATCCAGACGGCCGCGCAGACGCCACGCGGCACACAGGTTGTACTTGGTCGCGGGGCCCTGCAAGCGATCGGCAACCCACAACGCGTGCTGCGCGAAGGACAATGGCACCCGGCAGGTACGCGGCTGCGGCACGATCGCTGGAAGCATGGATGGGTTCATCATGGCTGACGCGCTGCGGCGGCACAGCGCCCCTTAGTCTCGGTCAAGATACTTCTTGAGAGCCGAGCCACGACCGTCACCTGTGGATTGACAACCTGGGCGATGTCGTACTGAACGGCGGTCCCGAGCACGGACGCGGCCTCTTGCGAGTCGAGCCCGTACTCCTCTTCGAGCCACAACGCCATTTCGGTCGTGGCGATCTGCAGCGACTCGTCGAGCGAGCGCCCGACGCCGATGGCCATCACGCATTCATCGTCTTCGGCCCGCGGCATCGGTCGGCACCTGCCGGGAATCACGCCGACGGTGAACTCCACGTCCATCGACGTTTCGAGCGCGCTGAGCGTCACTTCGCCGTCACCCTGAGCCGCGTGTCCATCGCCGAGAAACAGCAACGCCCCGACGTGCGATACCGGAAGGAACACCGTCGAGCCCTCACCAATGCGGCGACAATCTAGATTTCCACCGAAGCTGCCCGCGTGCTGCGAGGTGAGCGCCATGCCTGCAGGCGGAGCCACTCCCACGCAGCCGAGCATCGGTCGCAGCGGAACCGCGTAGGCCCGCAACGACGATGTCGCGGTTCCCAGCCGGGCCACGCCCTGGGCGGTGTCGAGGATCCAGGTGTTCCTCGGATTGTGCGGAAGCCGCCGCTGTTCGAAGTAAGCGGAAGTCACCGCCGGGGCGGCGAGGCGCGGCCGCGAGACCGCCGTGCGGCGATTGAGCCGGACCCGGGTGAACCTGACGAGGAGCGTGTCGCCCGGGACCGCGCCCTCAACGTGAAATGGGCCGGTGAGCGGGTTGCCGCTTGCGGCCCGTTGCACGCCATCGCTGTCGAAGCCGGATGAATCGAGCGTCCAGGTCCTCACCTGGTCGCCCGGGTAGATGTGCAGCACCGGCGGGACGGCCGAGGAGAACATGCCGGGGAATTCGGTGGGCTGGAAGACGCGCACACGCGGCGCGTCGGGCGGAGCGGTGACCGCGCGTCGTCCCGTCCACGAGCATCGCACCGCCCCCAGCTCACAGTCCCCGGACAACTGACCGCTGCCTCGCTCGGTGACGGTCAGGCGTCCACCGATGCCTCCGTGTTCCGGCGTCGCGACCTCGATGACATTCTGCCGTCTGGTGCCATGCAATCTGAGCCCGACCATCGACAGCACCGCCCTTCCGTCGCCCTCGAGGCTCATGCGACCGTAATCCGTGCGGCCGAAGCGCTGCACGGCGACGGTCCACTCACCAATGATGTCGTCGGCGCCAGCGGCGATCTGCGCCTCGCATCCGGCCGCCCGTGGACTGGTGTGCATCGGTCTTTCGAGGCCGTGTACAAATAGGGAACGTTCAGGAGAGCTGCAACGCAGCGTTCCGCTCGTGACACATCGCTTCGGCAACGAAGTCGTCGTGCCACGGCATATCTGCGATCTGGTTGGGCATCAGCAGCCAGCGAAAGCGCGTCCGCGCATAGCGTGAGGGATGCAGCTGGTCGGCGACGTCGATCAGCCTTTTGGCGAGAAACACGTCCTTTCCGCCGTACCGTTCGATCACGTGAAGTGCGGTCTGCAAGGGCTCCACCAGGACCGACGTGGACACTTGCGCATAGGAGCGGTCGTCGCGGCTGACGCCTCCATACAGGTGCTTGAGCAAATCGCCGGGACCGAAGACAAAGAAGTCCACGTCTGCGAACGACGAGATTTGGAACAGGTTCGCAGGAACTTCGAGCATGAGCCCGAACCTGGCGATTCGGTGTTGATATCCCCGGAGCGCGCGGCGCAGTCGCGCGAGAATCTCAATCGTTTGCTCCGGAAACTGCACAAACGGGATGAGCACGTCGACTCTGATCCCACGGTCGGCGATCGCCTTCATCACCTGGCAATCGAGGTCGAGCAGCGCGGGCTGATCGAGCAGACGCTGCGCGCCGCGAGACACGATTCGGCACCCGTTTCCTGCGGAGTGCATCGCCGCCGGCAAGAACGCGAAATCCTCCGGGTTGTAGTCGAGGCACCGGTAGATGACGGCGCCCGGTCTATACGGCAGGATGCGGGCGAGCGTGTGGGCAACGTAGCGTCGGCTGTGCTCGAAGGAGAAGCATCCGCTCCCGACTTCACGCAGCAGGAGGAATTCGCTCCGCACCAGCAGGTTCCCTCCGGTGAAACGGCCATCCGGGAAGGACGTGAGAATGAAGTGGCCGGCAGCGGTGACGTTGGCCACCCGCGCCGCCAGTGCCGTGGTATCGCGCGGCCGATCGAGGAGCGCTTCCTTGAGGATGACGTCGGTATGGCTGTCGCCGACGGCCTGCGTCCTCAATTCCTCGAGCCGTTGTTCGCTCAGCGGCTCGACGCCGATCGATTGCACGAACGAGTAGTCCATGACCAGCCTCTTCGCTGTAGGCACGCGCATGCGCTGCGCTATTTGTAGTGTCCGAGCAGGTAGTAGTTGATTTGCTGCGTGAAATGCATGCCCACGTCGGTGATTTCGATCTTCTCATCGTCGTATCCGACGAGGCCCAGATCGCGCAGGCACATCAGTTCGGCGTTAAAGTCCGCCCGCAGATCGGATCCGAAACGCTCGCGGTATTTGCGGTTCCACGTGCCATTGAGGCCCGGATAGTTGTAGTGCCGCAGCGCGCGGTTCACGTACTCAGCCTGCAGGGTTCGCGCCGATCGGCTGACAATGCCTTCGGGATCGAGGCCAGGACCGTCCGTGGCATAGGCCCCCGGATCGCGGTTGCGGAAAATGAATTCGCCGATTTCCGACACGGCGCCCGGTCCGAGCCCGAGCAGGTTTTCGGACAGGCTCCTGCCGCTTCGGTGCGCACAGAAACCGTCGCTGTTGCGCCGCTTGATGACCTGATCGAACGAGACGATTTCGTAGTCGTGTTCCGAGAAGTACCAGAGGAACCAATTGAGCGCGAGCTGAAGATCGACGCCCGGTTTGTGTATCAGTTCCCGGGTCTGATAGAGGTAGATCGAATTGACGTCCAGCCCGTACGCGATCGCACAATCCTCCTCGAGGACGCTCATGTCCTGCCCCTTTTGACCGTAGAGGAGGTCGATCGACACGTTGTCGCAATATTTCTGCGCCAGTGGAATGAGATCGAGCAGCGTGCCGCGATCCTGATTGATCCGGTTGTTCTGCTCGTTGACGGCATCGTTGAAGGTCTGCACGCCGAGACTGAGGCGATTCACGCCGGAGTCGCGCATGCGTTGCAACTTTGCCTCGGTCAGGTCGGCGCGTGCCGGGTAGAGCTCGACGGCGAACTCGACGAGCGGCCTGAAGGTGGCCTGCAGTGTCGTGACCAGCCTGTCCAGGTTGTGCTCATTGAGGCAATTGGGAGTCCCGCCACCGACGTGGACGGTCAAGACCTGCGACAAGTCCAGCGTCGAGTGACAGTAAGCGGCGATCTCCTGCTCGAGATGCCGGAGGAACAGACGCTGGTTCTCCTCCGAGTGCAGGTTGGTGACCGTTGGATAGTGGCAGTAGCGGCAGCGCGTGGCGCAAAACGGCACGTGAACGTAAATGTGCTGCACCGCCTGCCCTTTGAGGTGCTCCTGCAAGTCGTCGGACAGGTAGCGCCTGGCGTGCCGCGGCTGCGTGAAGTATGGATTGTTGAAATCGATATCCCTCGCTCTGACCGGCCGCTGCGCCTCGATGGAGGTACGGGCCGTCTCGAGCAGTTCCTTCGACATCTTCCTCATGTGAAGCCTCCCGCCGGCGCGCTGAGAACGTGTCGCGAGTCAAATGCGTAATCGCCCGAGGAACAGGTCCTCGTGCCCTTGCACGGCCGATTCACGCGGATACCTGTGAGCGCCTCCGGATCCGCACCATGGCGGACGAATGGCTGTCGGCACCTGCGGTCTCGATCGGATAGGTACAGGAGTAACACCCGGTGCAATAGGAGGACGGGCCGTTGCGCACCGTGCTCAACAGCCCGGCGAGCGTCAAGAACGCCAGCGAGTCGACACCCAGCACCGCAGCCATCTCGTCGACAGACCGTCCGACCGCCAGCAGCTCGTTCTCGTCCGGGGTGTCGACGCCGAAATAGCACGGGCCAATCGTCGGTGGGCTCGCCACGCGGAGATGCACCTCCGTCGCGCCGGCCGCGCGCAGCCGCCCGACGATCCCGCGGCACGTCGAGCCGCGCACCAGCGAGTCGTCCACGAGCACCACCCGCTTGCCGGCGACGACGCCGCCAACCGGGTTGTACTTCGCGTGAACCGCCGACGCGCGGACAGAGGCGTCTGGCTCGATGAATGTCCGACCGAGTACGCGGTTCCTGACCAGCCCCATTTGCAGCGGCAGCCCACTCTCTTGTGCGTATCCGCTGCCGCAATAGAGTCCGGAGTCGGGAATGGGCACCACGATGTCCGCCGAGGCCGGCGCTTCTCGCGCGAGGCGCCGGCCCAGTGAAATCCGTACAACCGCCACCTGCTCGCCGAACACGACACTGTCCGGACGCGAGAAATACACCAGCTCGAAGATGCACTGGGCCAGAGGCGCACCCCGCGGCTGAACGTCCATCGATTGCACACCACCGTCGCTCATCACCAGCAACTCGGCCGGTCGCACGTCGCGAACGTGCTCGGCGCACACCACGTCCAACGCGCACGTCTCCGAGCTGAATACCAGGGCGCCACCCAGGCGACCGACGCTCAACGGACGGATGCCGAACGGATCGCGGACCGCGTACATGCGATCCGCCGTAAGCATCAGAATCGAATACGCGCCGCTCACCTGGCGGAACGTACGCACAAGAGCCTCGGCATCGGGCAGTGTCGCCGCCTCGGTCGCGAAGAGACGCGCCACAACCTCCGTGTCGCTGTCACCGTCGAACGCGACGCCGCGGTCGGCCACCAGTGTTCGCAGTGCCTCGGCGTTCACCACATTACCGTTGTGACACATCGCGAGCTCGCCGCGCGAGGTTGACACGACGATCGGCTGGGCGTTCACCAACGAACTCTCGCCGGACGTGGAGTAGCGGACGTGGCCGATCGCCGCCGGCCCCTTCAGCGGCTCGAAATTCTGGCGCGCAAGCTCGGAGACCCACCCCGTCGTCTTTGCGCAAGGGACGGCCCCCCCACGTTGTGATGCGATGCCGGCACTCTCCTGTCCGCGGTGCTGCAACGCCTGCAGCCCAAGCAGCGTCAGCGCCACCGCGTCCGGGTGGTTGTAGACGCCAAAGACACCGCACTCGTCCTCGAACTTGTCGGCCATTGCTGCAGCACTATGAAACGTTGCGAGTAAAGCTTAGTGACCGAGCGCGTCGAGCTGGGCAGACATCAGGCGCAGCTGCGCGGTCAGAACCTCCTCC
>WUUC01038948.1_pt1 | contig 27726 bp, 25 predicted proteins | sample 6278441 | NCBI WGS metagenome assembly WUUC01 (sample SAMN13675441, study PRJNA597444) | soil metagenome | isolation source: soil | place: USA: Washington | collected 2017-10 | reverse complement strand
GTCCGTGCACCGGCGAGCCACGCCGCTGATGCACACTCGACAGTGTGCATGACCACGCCTTTCTCACCGGCCCGTACCCGCGCGCGTTCGTCCACCGGGGGTGGCACTACGGCGAGCTGGACGGGATGGAGAACTCGCTGTCGGCGTTCCGGCGGGCGGTCGACGAGGGCTACCACTACCTCGAGACCGACGTCCACGCGACGGCCGACGACGTCGTGGTGGTCAACCACGACCCGGTGCTGGACCGCACGACCGACTCCTCCGGGGCGGTGGCGCGGCTGCCGTGGCGGCAGGTGCGGACGGCGAGGATCGGCGGCCGGGAGCCGGTGAGCCGGCTGGAGGACGTGCTCGAGGAGCTGCCGGACGCGTTGTTCAACATCGACGTGAAGGCGGAGGCGGCGGTGCGGCCGCTGGTGGACACGCTGCGGCGGATGAACGCGTTGCGGCGGGTGTGCGTGGCGTCGTTCTCCGAGGCGCGGCTGGCGCGGGTGCGGCGGGTCGCGGGTGAGGAGCTGCTGACGTCGATGGGCACCGGGGCGATCGCGCGGCTGTGGGCGGCGGGCAGGCTGCCGGGGTTCGTGCGGGCCCGCCGCGGCCACCAGCGGATCGCGCAGGTGCCGGTGCGGCAGGGGCGGCTGACGGTGGTGGACCGGCGGCTGATCACCGCGGCGCGGCGCCGCGGCATCGAGGTGCACGTGTGGACGGTCGACCGGCCCGACCAGATGCACGAGCTGATCGACCTGGGCGTCGACGGGCTGATGACCGACCGGCCGGGGGTGTTGCGGGACGTGCTGCGCGAGCGCGGGCTGTGGGCGGTGGCCTGACCGGGTGCGGTCACCGCAGTGACGTGGCGACGGCGATGGCCTGCTCCTCGGTGAGGTCGCCCTCGACGCGGTAGGTGATGCCGTCCCGTTCCCAGATCAGGGTGCTGCCGGCGAGGCGGGCCGACTCCTCGCGCGGCACCCCGGCGGCGTCGAGGTAGAAGACGGGGTGGGGGCGGTCGACCCAGACGGCCGGGGCGCCGCCGACGGTGACGTGGTGGATGTCGGCGGCCGAGGTGAACTTGGCGAACATGGGGTCGAGGCCGCCGTCGAACTGGTCGACCCGGACGGTTCCGGACTGCGGGCCGGAGGCGGTGCCGGAGGGCGGGTGGAAGGCCATCGACACGGCCCGGGCGTGGCCGGCGACGCGGACGCTGGTCGGCTCCCCCAGCCCGGCGGGCAGTTTCAGGGGGAACGCGACCGCGTCGCGGGCCCCGTCGAGGGTGACGTCGCGCTCCCCCGGCAGCGGCGGGTCGACCGATCCGGTGGGGGTGACCGGGGCCCGCTGGTTCTCGTGGATCTCGACGCCGCCGACGCGCAGCAGGTCCTGCACGGCGGCGCGGACCGCGGGTGAGACCGCCATGGCGGTGGCCAGGGCGACGAGGGCGGCGGCCGCGGCGGCGAGCACGCGGTGGACCGGGCGCCACCCGCGTGCGGCGGGGGGCACCTCGTCGAGGCGGGCGTCGAGGCGGGCGAGGACCGCGGCGGTCACCGGGGGCGGGTCGGGCACGTCGAGGCGGGCGCCCAGGGAGCGCAGCGCGGCCTCCAGGTCGCGGTCACCGGGCACGGGGCACCTCCTCGGCCAGCCGGTCGGGCAGGGCGCGGCGCAGCTTGTCCAGTGCGCGGGACAGCCGGGACTTCACCGACCCACGGGGCCAGTCCAGCACCTGCGCGGTCTCGGCCTCGGACAGGTCGAGGAAGTAGCGGCAGGTCAGGACCAGCCGGTCGCGGTCGGGCATGGCGTTGACCGCGGCCAGCAGGACCGCGCCGGTGTCGGCGGCGAGCGCGGACTGCTCGGGCGAGACGGGCCCGGTGTCCGGGCGGCGCAGCGCGAGCCGCAGTTCGACGTCGCTGCGGCGCCGGGAGGTGCGGCGCAGGTTGTGGGTCTCGTTGGCGACGATGCGCAGCAGCCACGGCCGGAACGCCGAGCCCGCACGGAACGTGGCGAGCGCGCGGTAGCCCTTCACGAACGCCTCCTGCACCACGTCCTCGGCCTCGTGCTCGGCGCCGAGCAGGTGCGCGGTCCGGTGTGCGAGCGCGCTGTACCGGGCGACCAGGAACGCGTACGCGTCCCGGTCACCTGCCCGTGCCCGCTCGACTGCCTCGTCCTCGTCCGTCGTGTGCTCCTCGTCGGCCCTTCCTCGAGTACTCCTACACCGGCGGAACCGGTTCGGTTCCGCCGGTGTAGTTCAGGGCATGAGAACGCGACGCATCCTCGTGGTGGCCCTGACCGTGCTCGCGACCGGGCTGCTCGCGGTCCCGGCGGCGCACGCGGGCGCCTGGGAGGAGACCCTGCTCGACCCGCCGCCCGCCCGCGTGGAGCGCGGCGTGACCTACACGTTCGGCTACTGGATCCTCCAGCACGGCTCCTACCCCTACCGCGGCGATCTCGGGCCGACGGCGTTGCGGGCGAGCGACGGGGAGGGCGCGGTGGTCGACTTCCCCGGCGTCGCGGCCGCGACCGAGGGCCACTACTCCGCCGAGGTGGTGTTCCCGCACGACGGGACGTGGACGATCTCCTCGCAGCACGAGGTGCTGATGACCGACGCGCTCGTCGCGACGGTGACGGTGCCGGGCCGGGTGGCGGTCGCGCCCAGCGCGATGAAGGAGCGGGCGCCCCACGCGTGGGGGCCGGTGCGGCCGTCGTTCCCGCCGTCGGCGCCGGACGCGGAGATGGATGCCCCCGCCACCCCGCCCGACGACGGCGTGACCGAGCCGCTGATCGACCCGCGGGACGTGGCGCCCCGCGGGCACGAGACAGCGGTCACCGACCCGCCGGGCGCGGCGGTGCCGGCGTGGCTGCCGGCCGCGGGCGGTGCGGTGACGGTCGGGCTCGCGCTGTGGCTCACCCGCCGGTACCGCCGCGTCAACCGGTAGGGCCCACCCGGTAGGGGCTCAGCGGGCAGGCGGGGTGGCGCCCATGTAGGCGGACTCGGCGCGGGTCGGGACGCGGCCGCTGCGCGCGTCGGCGTCCTCGCGCAAGCCGAGGTCGCGGGCGCAGGTCCACGGCTGCCAGCCCCGCATCCGGTACAGGTAGAGCGCGCGGAAGTCCTGTTCGGCCGGGCTCGCCCGGTGGGGTTGACCGGTGCCGCCGACGCTGCGCCAGGTGGGCAGGTCGAACTGGTAGGCGCCGAAGTGGCGGCCGTTGGCGGAGACGATGTCATAGCGGCCACCCGACTCGCACGTGCGCAGCCGCGCCCAGTCGCCCGCGGGCGGGTCGGCCGCCGCGGCGGTGACCGGACCGGTGAGCAGGCCCAGTGCGGCGAGGGTGACCAGGAGGATACGTCGGGTCATGTCGTAGGACGGTACGACGGTGTCCCACCCGTCACAACCGCACCACCCGTCACACCGCGCCGCGGCGCGCCACTTCACCGTTTGGCATCAGCGTGTCCCATGTGGATGGCCGGTGCCACCCCGGCCGGTAGGGTCCGCGTGCCAACCCTCGGACGGAGGATCGATGAGCGTGGTGGACGGCGACACCGAGACGGTGCCGAACGCGCCGGACCGGCGGCGTGAGCAGCGGGGCTGGGTCTGGTACGACTGGGCGAACTCGGTGTTCCCCACCTCGGTGATCACCGTGTTCGGGTCCCTGTACCTGACGGCGGTCGCGGCCGAGGCGGCGATGGCCGACACCGCCACCAACGGCGCCAACCCGTGCCCGGCCGACGGTGACGGCGGCACCAACAAGCTCGTCGACTGCCAGATCTCGGTGCTGGGCCTGCACTTCCAGGCCGGGTCGCTGTGGGGCTACCTGCTCGCGGCGGCGACCGTCGTCCAGGTGCTGATCGTGCCGCTGCTCGGCGCGATCGCGGACCGCACGCAGAACAAGAAGCGGATGCTCGCGGTCTCCGCGTTCGGCGGCGCGCTGGCCACGGCGCTGATGGCGACGGTCAGCGGCACGAACTGGCAGCTCGGCGTGGTGCTGTTCATCCTCGGCAACATCGGCTACGGCACGTCGGTGGTCATCTACTACTCGTTCATCCCCGAGATCGCGACCGCCGACGAACGCGACGGGCTGTCCACGCGAGGCTGGGCGTTCGGGTACCTGGGCAGCGGGCTCGCGCTGGCGCTGCAGCTGGTGGTGTACCTGGCGCACGAGTCGCTGGGGCTGACCGAGGGCGGTGCCGCGCAGGTCGCGTTCCTGATGTCGGGCCTGTGGTGGACGGTGTTCACGCTCATCCCGCTGCGGCGGCTGCGCGACCACCCCCGCCCCGACGGCCCCGAGCCCGGGGGCAGCGCCCTGACCGGCGGGTTCCGGGAGCTGCGGAACACGCTGAAGGCGGCGCGGGCCTACCCGCTGACGCTGGCGTTCCTCGGCACCTACCTCATCTACACCGACGGCATCGCGACGGTGGCGAACGTGTCGGCGCAGTACGGGTCGGAGGAGCTGAACTTCGAGGACACGGTGCTGATCTCGACGATCCTCATCGTGCAGTTCGTGGCGTTCGTCGGCGGGGTCCTGCACGGGATCGTGGCGCGCCGGTTCGGCGCGAAGCGCACCATCATGATGAGCCTGACGGTGTGGCTGTTCGTGATCGGCGCGGCCTACTTCGTGCAGGCCGGTCAGGCGCTGCAGTTCTACCTGCTGGCCGCCGGGATCGGGCTGGTGCTGGGCGGGACGAACGCGTTGTCGCGGTCGCTGTTCAGCCAGATGGTGCCGCCGGGCAAGGAGGCCCAGTACTTCTCCATCTACGAGATCGGTGAGCGCGCCACCTCGTGGATGGGGCCGCTGCTGTTCGCGGCGGTCGCGGGCGCGACGGGCTCCTACCGGCCGGCGATCATCTCGCTGGTGATCTTCTTCTTCGTGGGCCTGGTCCTGATGTTCTTCGTCCCGGTCCGCCGCGCGATCCGCGCGGTCGGCAACCCCGAGCCCGCGGTGCTCTAGGCCGGTGCGGAGCGGGGCCGGACGGGCTGGCGCAGCACGGTCCGCAGCTTCGCCGGGCCGGTGCGGCGCGGGTCGGACAGGTAGACCTCGTGGTGGTGGCCCGCTTCGGTGAGGTCGTGGGCCGGCAGGTACTCGTCGTGGAGGGTGGCCAGGAGCGGGGTCTCGTCGTCGTAGGGGCCGACGTGCAGGACCTGGGCGCTGGTGTGCTCGGTGAGGGTCTCGTGCCGGACCCGGTCGACGGCCGGGAGCTTCTTCTTCGCGCGCGCGGCGTCGACGGCCTCCCGCACGTCCCGCGCGGTGATCCAGTCCGGCTGCGCGATCAGCATCCGCCACTGCCAGGCGTCCTTGGCGCGCGCGGTGAACACCGACAGGTCGTCGGACCACCACAGGCCCTCCAGGGGGCCGACGACGAAGTCGCGGCCGGCGCGTTTGCTCGTGAACTTCAGCGTGTAGGCGACCGCGTAGAGGGCCTCGACCGCCTCGGTGTACGCCGGGGCGGTGTTCGGGTCGCCCGCGCCGGTGACGGCGAGGAACCGCTGTTCGGGCACCTCCACCAGCGCCCACTCGCGGTTCTTCGGCGCGTACAGGCCGGGCAGGGCGCGCTTGGGGTCGTAGGGGGCCATCAGCGGTCTCCTCCGTAGTCGGCTCCGTAGTCGGCTCGGTAGTCGGCGAGCCAGGCCTGTTCGGCTTCGAGCTGGCGCAGCGAGTAGTCGAAGATCGCGCGGACGAAGTCCGGCGCGTGGTCGGGTGCGGCGGCGCGGACCTCGGCGATCCGCGCGGTCAGGGCCGCGGCCCGCCGGTCGAGGGCGGCGGCGAGGCGGTCGGGTGGGATGACCGGCTGGTTCGCCAGCCCGACGAGGACGGGCGGGAACACCGGGCTGGGGGTGGCGATGGCGTGCTCGGCGGCGGCCGCGCAGGCGCGTCTGCCGTCGTCGGTGGGGCCGAACACCTTGCGGGCCTTGCCGCGGGCCGGGCCGCCGAGTTCGGTGACGAGGCCGCGGTCGCGGAGCTTGGTGAGCAGGTAGTAGATCGAGCTGAAGCCGATCTCGGTCCACTCGCGCATGCCGCGGGCGGTGATGACCTCCTCCAGCTCGTAGCCGTGGCGGGGTTTCTCCACGAGCAGGCCGAGCAGCGTCAGCTCGGCCGGGGTGATATCCACAGCCGCTATTCTAGTACTGGAATAGCGGTGAGTGTCGAGCCCGGGGTGCCCGTGTGCGGGGGTTACGCGCCGATCATGACGGCGGCCTGCCGCGCCGCGATCGGGTCCCGCAGCCGCAGGGTCGAGCCGTCGGTGAAGTCGATCCGCAGCAGCGTCCTCGGCGGGAGGCTGCGACCGGCCAGCTCGGCGGTGACCGCGCGCACGCGGGTCGGCGGCAGGTCCAGCACCGCGGTCAGCGGGGGCGCCGGGTCCGGCGGCGCGGCCAGCAACCGGGTCGCCGCGACCATCGTGAGGCGGGCGCGGGTCAGCAGCAGCCGCGCGACGCCGCGGGTGTGGGCGAGCAGGTCGGCGACGGTGACCGCGTCCCGGCCGGCCCGGTCGGCCTGCACCCAGAACGCGATCGTCGGGTCGTCGAGCCAGCCGTTGGGCTCCCGCGAGGTCAGGGCCGGGTGGGGCCAGCGCACCGCCGTCGCCTTCAGCCGCGGCACCGCGCCGAGCGGGGTGTGCGGGAACCGCAGCTCCCGGCCCAGCTGGACACCGCCGTACCCGAGGTTGGTGGTGGCGGCCAGGAGCACCTGCTCACCGGGGCCGACGAGGTTCGCGGCGTAGCGCAGCGACCGCCGCGCGAGCGCGGCCACCCAGTCCACCCGGGCACCGGGTCGCAGCGGCGGCTCGCCGCCCGCGAGACCGAGGGCGTACTCGCACTCGTCGCGGTCGGTCATGCCGGCCAGGAAGTCCACCCCGGACCCGTCGACCAGCCGCAGCCGCAGCACCGGCGCGGCCCCGCGCCGCGCCACCTCGAACCCGGCGAGCCGCCCTGCCGGGATCTCCGCGAGCGGCTCGACCACCGGCAGCGCGACCGGCTCGCCCTCGACGTTCGCGCCGAACCTGAGCCGGGGGTCGGCCACGATGTCGGCGAGGTCGCGGCCCAGCTTCGCCAGTCCACTGCCGACCCGCGCCGCCTTCGCGCGGAGCCCGCCACCCGGCGGCGGCTGTGGCGCGACGGGCGGGGGGACCTCGGTGTGCAGTGCCAGCCGCTGCGCGGTGAGCGTCCACAGCCGACGCGGCGCCGGGCCCGCCGGGGCGGGCCGCACGTAGCGGTGGGCGAGGCAGCCCGGGCCGGGACCCCACACGACGAGGTCGGCGGGCGGGCCGTCGGCGCGGGTGGGCACACCGGCGCGGGCGGTCGCCGGGGTGCCGTCGGTGGCCAGGCCGGGGATGTCGTAGTGGTGGGTGCCGGTGTAGGCCGCCCACAGCAGGCTGCCGTCCCCCGGCCGGTGCACGAGCGCCTGCGCGACCGCCGCCGGGCCGAGCGGCTCGGCCAGGAAGTCGGTCGTGTTCACCCGTACCGTCCTGGGTGGCGCGCGCATGCGTGCATCCTAGGCGCCGGTGCGCACCCCGCCGCTTTCCGCGCTGTAGAAGCGAACGAGCCGGGTCAGCGCCGCCTGGGTGGCGGCCGGGCCGTCGTCGAGGTGGGCCCGGCCGCGCGCGAAGTGCCGCACCGGCCCGAGGTAGGAGTACCGGTCGACACCGCGCAGCGCCAGCAGGTGGACGTCCACGAGGGACTCCAGCAGCGCCGCGGTCTCCCCCGCGGGCAGGTCCAGCACGGCGGCGGCCGCGGGGAGGGAGATGTCGGGTCCGTCGGCGACCGCGAGCAGCCGGAACGCCCGCGCCTGCGCGGGTGCGAGGTCGGCCAGCGCGGACAGGTAGGGCGCCTCGATCGCGCCGCACTCGGGGCGCTGCACCGGCGCCTCCGGGCCCAGCCTGCCGATCCGGTCGCGGGCGGCGGCGAGGGTCCACTCCGGACGGGACGCGATGCGGGTGCCGAGCGCGGCGAGCACCTGCGGCAGGCCCGCGGTGCGTTCGACGAGGTGGCGGGCGTCGTCGGGTTCGCGGCGCACCCGGTCGCCGACGAGCCGCTCCAGCAAGGCGAGGGACTCGTCGGGCCGCAGGGCCGGGAGCGTCAGCCAGTGCGCGTGCGGGAGCCCGTAGAGCCGACGCCGCGCGGTGATCAGCACCGCCGCGCCGCCCGCGCCGGGCAGCAGCTCCCGCAGGCGCCCGGCGTCGCGGGCGGTGTCCTCCCCCGCGCCGTCGAGGACCACGAGCAGCCCGCGGCCCGCGGTGCGGGAGCGCCAGAGGGCGGCGCGTTCGGCTCCCGCGGCGGGCAGGTCGGTGACCCCGATGCCGCGCAGGAGCCCGGGCAGCGGGTCGGCGGCGGCGGCGAGGTCGGCGAAGAGCTGCCCGTCGGGGAACCGCGCGGCCAGGGTGTGCCCGACGTGGACGGCGAGCGCGGTCTTGCCGATGCCGGCGAGCCCGTCGAGGCCCACGACCGGTACCCGCGCGTCCGACGGGGTCAGCGCGTCGACCATGCCGCTCATCTCGGCGGCGCGGCCGACGAAGTCGGGCAGGTCCGGCGGCAGCTGCGTGGGCCGCCGCGGCCGGTGCGGGGCGGGGTCGGCGCGCAGCGCCGGGTCGGCGGCGAGGATGCGGCGCTGCATCTCCCGCAGCCCGGGACCCGGCTCCAGGCCGAGGGAGTCGGCGAGCAGGCCCCGGATCTCGGTGAACACCGCGAGCGCGTCGGCCTGGCGGCCCGCGCGGTAGAGGGCCAGCATGAGCAGCTCGCGGGGCCGTTCGCGCAGCGGCTGACCGGCGATGACCTCGGTGAGCGCGTCGGCCGCCGCGACGTCCCCGCCGGTCTCGATGTCCGCCGCCGCGAGGTCCTCCACCGCGGCGAGCCGCACCTGCGTGAGGCGGGTCCGCTCGAGCTCCGCGTAGTCGCCGTTGACCCCGGCGAGCGGGCTGCCGCGCCCCAGCGCCAGCGCGGCCCGCAGCTCCCGGACCCGGGTGGGGGCGTCGGCGCCGCGCGCGTTGTCCAGGTGTGCGGCGAACGCGGTCGCGTCGAGGTGCGCGGTGCGCAGCGCGTACCCGCCGCCGACGGACTCGATCACACCGGCGGGCAGCCTGCTGCGCAGGCGGGAGACGTAGGACCGGATCATGCCCGCCGCGGCACGCGGCGGGGTGGCGCCCCACACGGCGGCGATCAGCCGGCCGGGGCCGACGGGGGTGCCGCCGCTCAGGAGCAGGACACCGAGGATGGCGCGCTGCTGGGGGGTGCCGAGCTCGAGCTCGGTGTCGCCGAGCCAGGCCCGGACCGGCCCGAGCACCTCGAACCGCGGTTCCTCGGCCACCGGCGACCCCCTCCCGCACCTGGTCCTGCGGAAGGGGGAACCCCGCGACCGGGACGGGTATTCCGGCCGGGACGAGGCAGGGCGCCGGTCAGTCCCGCAGCGCGTCGCGGTGGTCGGCGGCCCAGGTCGCGAAGTCCTGCAGCCGCGGGTTCAGGGTCCGCACGTACTCCGGGTTCCGGGCACCGGCGAAGTACTCCTCGTGCTCGGCGTAGTAGAAGAACATGTTCGCGAGGTCGTCGGCGCCCGGCACGTCCTGCGCCCGCACCGCGTCGAGGCCGACGGGCCGGTAGACGACCTGCTCTCCCAGCACCTCGCCCAGCCGCCGCGCGTACTCGTGACCGGTCAGGTTCTCGCCGGACACGCTGATCGTCCGCCCGGCCAGCTCGGTGCCGCGGCGCAGGATCGCGTAGGCGGTGCGGCCGATGTCGTCGGCGGCGATGCCCGGCAGCGTCGCCTCGCCCATCGGCAGGTGCAGCGCCAGCGTGCCGTCCTCGTCGCGCACGGGGCGGAAGAAGTCGAGGAAGGCCTCGAAGAAGAACGTGGTGGACAGGAACGTGGTGGGCACGCCCGCGTCGAGGAAGAACCGGTCCGCCTCGGCCTTGCCGTCGAAGTGCGGGACCTTGTAGGTGCCGTGCAGCGTCGGCGCCCGCTCGTCGTCGGCCGGGATGTGGTCGCGGGTGTCGGGCAGGGTCGACCAGATCGCGTGCCGCACCCCGGCCGCGCGGGCCGCGTTCGCCATCGCGCGGGCCTGCGCCTGCTCGCGGGCGACGTCGTTGTACTCCCAGAACGCGGTCACGAAGAAGGCGCCGTACGCGCCGTCCAGCGCCGCGCGCAGGCTCTCCTCGTCGTCCGCGTCGGCGCGCACGACCTCCGCGCCGCGGGCCGCGAGCGCCTTCGCCGCGACCGAGCCGGGGTCGCGGGTCAGCGCCCGGACGGCGAACCCGCCGTCCGGGTCGTCGAGGATGGCGTGGACGAGGCCACCGCCCTGCTTGCCGGTGGCGCCCACCACGGCGACGATCTTCTTCTCGGTCATCGGGACTCCTCGGGTCGGGTTGTGGTCCCGATACAAGTCCCGCGACGTTGGCGTGGCGTGCACGTCCGGTGCACGCCGTGTCCACTCGCGCGTGGCGGTGTCTACTCGCGCGCGGCGCCGAGTTTCCAGTAGCCGGAGAACAGGACCCGGCGGCGGTCCACGCCGCGGTCCTTGACCAGGTGGCGGCGCAGCCCCGTCGCCAGCGCGGACTCCCCGCACACCCACGCGTATCCCAGACCGGCGGTGTCGAGCGCCTCGACGGCGGGCAGGAGCAGGCTGCCGGGCGCGTCGGCGCCGCGGAAGAGCCACGTCACCGGGACTCCCGAGTCGACCGGCAGCCGGAAGCTCTCGTCCGGGACCTCGACGAACGCGCGCAGGTCGGCGTCGCCGTGCGCCTCGAGGATCGCCGACAGGGCGGGCAGCGCGGTCTCGTCCGCCGCGAGCAGCTGCGGCCCGTCGTGCACCGGACGGTAGGTGGCGTTGCCGGCGCGGAACCCGACCTGGTGCCCGGGCCGCGCCCGGGTGGCCCACCGCGACCCCGGGCCGGCGTCGCCGTGCAGCACGAAGTCGACGTCGATCTCGCGGTCGGAGCGGCGCAGCCGCCGGATCGTGTACCAGCGCAGGTCCGGGCGCTGGTCCTCCGGCAGCCTGCGGATGGCCTGGCGGATGTTGAGCCGGTCCTCGTCCGGCATCGCCGGGACGGTCGTGCCGGGCGGCGGCATCAGCAGGCCGAAGTACTCGTCGGCGCCGGTGTGCAGGTAGTCGGCGAACTCGTCGGCGCCGAACGTGATCCGCCGGATCCGGGGGGCCAGGTCGACCGTGGCGGTGACGGTCATCGTGAACTGGTCGAAGACCGCGCGGTCGGCGGTCGGCGCCATGACCAGCGACACCGCCTTGTCGAGCACCTTGCGCTGGAGCCGCTCGAGCGTGGAGTAGTTAGGCACGCCTAACCTTAGCGGAGGTGGGTGAGAAGTCCATCCACGACGATCTCCAGTCCCAGCGCGACCCGGTCGCGGCCGGCCGGGGTCAGGGGCAGGTTCGCGGCGGTCGCGACCCGCACCGCGAACGTGTCGCCGCCGAACTCGCCGAGGACCGCCCCGTACACCTGCTGCCAGATGATCCTGGCCGCGCACGCCACCTCGCTGTCCGGCACGCCCGCCGCCCGCAGCGCGGCGAAGACCCGCTCGACGACCGGCAGGGCGCGGGGGCCCGCGAGACCGTCGAACGTGGTCGCCGGAACGGCCCACGGGTCGGCGGCCAGCGCGCGGTGGGTGGCGGAGACGATCGCGAGGATCTCGGTGCGCGGGTCGGCCGCGGGCGGGGGCACCGCGATGTCGGCGGCGAGCGCGTCGAGCATCGCGACCACCACCCCGTCGCGGTCGCCCGCCACCTGCCGCACCGCCGCGACCGAGGTGCCGAGCTCGTCGGCGACGGCACCCACGGACACCGCGTGCAGGCCACCGCGGCGCCCGACGGCGCGCCCGGCCGCGGCGATCGCGTCCCGGTCGGGCACGGCCGCGGGCTCGGGTGCCGGCCCGGTCCCAGGCGGCGCCGACGGCTCACCGAGCCGGGCGGCCAGCCCGTCGAGCATGATCGCGAGCTTGTCGTCGAGCCAGCCGCGCCGCTCGAACGGCGCCGGCCCGCCCGCGGGCACGAGCGGTGTCTCGTACAGCTCGCGCAGGCTGCGGCGCCCGCGCGGGGTGTCGAACACGCGGCTCATCCGACGCACGCCGATCTCGGCGGCCAGCGTCAGGTCGGCGGTGAGGTCCACGGCGATCACCGCGTCGCGGCCGCTGAGCCCTTCGGCCCGCAGCCGGGCCACGTACTCCTGGGCGATGCCGAGCGCCTTGGCGGGCATGCCGGGCACGACCTGCGTGGCCTCCGCCATGCCCGGGTACCGCTGGAGGAACCGCCACACCGCGTCGGCGAAGGAGGTCAGCAGCTCCCGCCAGCCGAGGTCGGCCGGGGGCCACTCGAACTCCCGCAGCGCGAGGTCGAACGCGGCGAGCAGCAGGTCGTCGCGGTCGTGGACGTACCGGTAGAGCGTGGAGTGGCCGACGCCGAGCCTGCGCGCCACCGTCGGCATCGACAGCTGCGCGACCCCCTCGTCGAGCGCCGCGCGCGCCACGTCGTCCCGGGTCAGCGACGGCGGCCTGCCGGGCCGCCTGCCCGGTCGGGGCTCCGCGCTCACGGACGTACGGTACCCATCGCGTCGAGCTGGTGTGTTCCCACGCAGCCGAGGTCGCCCGCGGGGGCCCCGGCGTTTCACCGCCCGCCGAACGGGAGCTCAGGCGTCGCGGCGGCGCAGCGACAGCCAGGCGGCGGCCAGCGCCACCGCGACCCAGGCGAGCAGGATCAGCAGCGCCCCGCCCGGCCCGAAGTCGCGGTGCCCGATGAACGTCTCCTCCGTCGCCACCACCTGCATCATCCCGGCGCCCGCCTGGTCGGGCAGGTACTGGGTGACCGGCCGGATCGCGGGCAGGTTCGACAGGCCCTGGGAGTTGAGGAACAGCACCGGGACCAGGATCCCCAGTGCGAGCGCGCTGCTGCGCAGGACCGTGGCGACCGCCATCGAGAACACGCACATGAGCGTCAGGTACCCGACCGCCCCGCACACGGCCCGGAGCACACCCGGCTGCCCGAGGGACGCACCGTGCCCGGCGAGGCCCCACTGGGCGGTGAAGAACGCGCCGAACGCGACCGCGACCGCGAGCACCCCCGCGACGGCGGCCGCCACCGCGGTCTTGGCGGCGAGGAACACGCCGCGGCGCGGCACGGCGGCCAGCGACGCGCGGATGGTGCCGCTGGTGTACTCGGCGCTGACCAGCAGCACCCCGAACACGACCAGCGCGACCTGCCCGATCAGCAGCGGGTAGAACCCGAACTGCACCGGGTCCCACGCGGCCTTGGCGTCGGCGGACATCCGCTCGTAGGAGGCGGACATCTGCAGCCCGAGCAGCAGGGCGAGCCCGACGCACAGCACGGCGGCGGTGGCGAGGCTCCACCAGGTGGAGCGCACGGTGCGGGCCTTGGTCCACTCGGCCCGCACGACGGCGGCGAAACCGGTCAGCGCGGTCACGTTCCCTCCCGGAACTCGACGGCGTCGGCGGTCATCCGCACGAACGCCTCCTCCAGCGACACCGTCCGCAGCGCGATCTCGTGCACGACCACGCCGTGGGCGGCGGCGAGCTCACCGACCCGCGCCGGGTCCGTGCCGTGCGCGGCGAGCGCCCCGTCGCCGGTGTCGGTCACCGGTATCCCGTCGGCGGCCAGGAGGGCCCGCAGGCGCGCCGGGTCCGGGGTGGTGACCCGCACGTGGGACCGCGAGTCGGCCGCGACGAACTCCCGCACCGTGGTGTCGGCCAGGAGCCTGCCGCGCCCGATCACGACCAGGTGCTCGGCGGTCAGCGCCATCTCGCTCATCAGGTGGCTGGACACGAGCACCGTGCGGCCCTGCCCGGCGAGGTCCCTGAGCAGGCCGCGCAGCCACACGACGCCCTCGGGGTCCAGGCCGTTCACCGGCTCGTCGAACAGCAGCACCGGCGGGTCGCCCAGCAGCGCGGCCGCGATGCCCAGCCGCTGGCTCATGCCGAGGGAGAAGCCCGTCACGCGGCGGCGCCGCACGCTCGCGAGCCCGACGAGGTCCAGGACCTCCTCGACCCGCGCGGCCGGGATGCGGTTGGTCTGCGCGAGCCAGCGCAGGTGGTGGTGGGCGCGGCGGCCGCCGTGCACGGCGCGGGCCTCGAGCAGCGCGCCCACGTGCCGCAGCGGGTCGGTCAACGCCCGGTAGGGCCGCCCGCCGACGAGCACCCGCCCCGCCGAGGGCCGGTCCAGGTCCAGCACCATCCGCATGGTCGTCGACTTGCCCGCGCCGTTGGGGCCGAGGAAGCCGGTCACCCGGCCCGGCCGGACGGTGAACGACAGGTCGTCGACGGCGACCGTGCGCCCGTACCGCTTGCTGAGTCGTTCCACTTCGATCACGCCGGGCACGCTAGGCAGTGCGGCGGGCCGTCCGCCGTCCCCGGAAGTCGCGCGGCCGGTCGACGAAAGTCGACCCGTAACCTGCTCGCATGGGCCGCCTCCCCGCCGCTGTCCCCGCCGCCGCTGTCGCCACTGTCGTCCCCGTTGTCCTCGCCGCCGTTGCCGTCGCCGCGGCCGCCGTCGTGGTGTTCGTCGCCGGGCAGCACGACAGCCGCGGGGTCTTCGGGCTGCTCACGGTGCTCGCCTACGCGGCGACCGCGTGGATCGCCTACCTGACCGGGCTGACGCTGCCGTCCCGCCGCGACACCGCGGTCGTCGCGGGCACGGCCGTCGCCGCCGCCGCGCTGCAGATCGCCCACACCCCCGGGCACGCCTCGCAGCACGTGTCCGGTCTCGTCGCGTTCGTGGTGCTGCCGCTGCTCGTCGGCCGCTACCTCGCCCAGCACCGGACCCTCGTGCGCACCCTGGACGCGAACAACCGGCAGCTGCGCACCGAACGGGCGCTGCTCGCCGAGCGGGAGCAGCTGCGGGAACGGCTGCGCATCGCCCGTGACGTGCACGACTCGCTCGGGCGGCGGCTGAGCCTGGTGTCGGTGCAGGCGGCGGCGCTGGAGGTGGGCGACCTGCCACCCGCGGCGCGGGACGCGGTCCGGGCGCTGGCAGGCAACGCCCGGACCGCGGTCACCGAGCTGTACGAGGTCGTCGGGTCGCTGCGCGCCACCGCGGAGGAAGGCCCCGGCGTCGAGCGGCTCCCGGCCCTGGCCGACGAGTTCCGCGCCGCCGGGGTCGGGGTCACCGTCGGCGGCGAGTGCGGTCCACTGCCGCCCGCCGCGTCCCGCGCGGCCTACCGCGTCGTCGCCGAGGGGCTCGCCAACGCGGCCAAGCACGCCCCCGGCCGGCCGGTCGCCATACGGTTGACCCGCGAAGCGGACTCGGTGGTCGTCACGGTCACCAACCCCCTCCCCGACACCCCCGCCGCGGGCGCGCCGGGCGGCTACGGCCTCGCCGGGCTGGCCGAACGGGTCGGCGCGGCGGGCGGCTTCCTCGACCACCGCACCGGCGAGGGCGAGTTCCGGCTGGTGGCGATGCTGCCCACCGCGGATCCTGAGCCGGTGGCGGTGTCGCGGGTGACGGTGCTCGGTGTGGTGACCGGCGCGCTGCTGTTCGTGCTGCTGCCGGTGAGCCTGCTGACCGGGGTCGGCTGATGGCGGCCCCCGCGCCCGGCCCGATCCGGGTCCTGGTCGCCGACGACGAACCGCTCATCACCGCCGGCATCCGCACCGTCCTGGAGTCCGCGCCCGGCATCGAGGTCGTGGCCACCGCGGCCGACGGCCACGCCGCGGTCGCGGCTGCGGTCCGCCACCGGCCCGCCGTGGCGCTGCTGGACCTGACCATGCCGGGACTCGACGGCCTCGGCGCGCTCGCCGAGCTCGCCCGCCAGGCCCCGGCCGTGCGGGCGGTGGTGCTGACCGCGTTCGGCACCGAACCCAACGTGCTCCGCGCTGTGCGCGACGGCGCCGCCGGGTTCGTCCTCAAGCACTGCGCGCCCGAGGAGCTGGTGCGGGCCGTGCGGGCCGCCGCCGCGGGCGACGCCTACCTCTCCCCCGAGATCACCCGCATGGTGCTGGGCATGGTGACCCCCGCGGCGGGCCGCCGGACCGCGGCCGTGGCCCGGCTCGCGGCGCTGAGCCCGCGGGAGACCGAGATCGCCGAACTGGTCGCCGAGGGCCTGTCCAACGCCGAGATCGGCCGCCGCGTCCACATGAGCGAGCCGACCATCAAGACCTACATGAGCCGGGTGCTGACCAAGCTGGGCTGCGCGAACCGGGTGGAGGTCGCCCTCCTGGTCCGCGACGGGCAGTAGCCCCGCAGTAGCCCCGCGGATCCGGACTCCGTCCGGACCCGTACTAGCGGCTCCCGGGACCGGCCGCGCCGCCGGTCCCCGGAGCCGCCACCGCCAGCTCGGTCCACTCCTCGGTGCTGCCGCGGCCGACCCGCAGCAGGACCAGGTCGCCGGGGGCGACCACGCCACCGCGGACCTCGCGGTGCAACACCGGCCACACCACCTCGGAGGTGCGGCCGCAGAACACGTGGGACACGCGGGCCAGTACCGGCAGCGGCGGTGAGCCCGTGCCCGATCCGGTCACCCGGACCCGGGCGAGGTCGCGGCCGGCGCGGGGCGCCGGTACCTCGACCGCGGCCACCGCTGTGCTGTCGTCCATGCCACCGTCCTTCGTCAGGCTCCTACCCACGTGTTCGCCACCAGCTCGGCGACGAACAACGCGCGCACGGGGTGGTCGGCGTGGTAGCCGTCGGGCCCGAACAGCTTCGCGACCTGCCAGTCCAGGCGCGTCAGGCGCGTGTGGACGTCCACGACGGCCGCGCGGGACGGGTGCCGCGCGGTGCCCTCGAGCAGGAGGCGCAGCGACTCCAGCGCCGAGAGGATGTCCGCGATCGCCCCCAGGTTGAGGCGGTGGCGCAGCAGCGGCTGCGCGATCACCGGGGCCGCGACGGCCCCGACGGCACCGACGGCCGCGGTGACCCCGATCGTGGCGGTCGCGGCGGCTCCGACGGCGCTGATGGCGTCGTCGAGCAGCTTCCTCGCCAGCCCGATCCGCACGGCCGCCAGCCGCAGCCCGACGACCTCGGGCCGGTCTCCCGGGTGCCGCAGCGGGACCAGGCCCGGCGGCAGCCGCACGTCGAGGATCGCGACGCCCTCGGAGGTGGCGAGGCGGTGCTCGACGACCGTGGCGCCCTCGTCGACCCGTTGCGCGGGCACGGCGGCGTAGCCCGCGCGGGCCGCCGCCACGAGGTCGGTGTCGTCCAGGTCCGCGAGCGCCTTCGCGAGGCCCGCGGACAGGCCGGACGTGTAGCCGACCGACTCGTAGTCGGCCACGTCGAACCCGTGGTTCACATCAACCTCCCCGCGTTGTCGGAGTTGATCGCCGGTGGCGGCACAACTGCCGTGAGGGGGCCGGCCGGAGCCGTGCCGCCACCGGTGCAAGAGGCCGTACCCGGCGCTCCTGACATGACGAAACCCGATCACCGCGGCCACGGCCAGGCACTTCGACCGGCACAACCACCGGCACAAGAGCCGCTGCGCAGCGGCCCGCGCACAGCCCGTGACCTACCCGGTCCCCGGACGCCCTCGCGGAAGAAAATGGGTGGTCACCACCCATGTGCGGACCCCCGGGGGTGAGCGACGGTGAGATCACCCGCTCCGTCCCCGCCACCGACAGGGAGGTCCGCCATGGCAGCACGCCCCGCGTTCGGCACGGTCCTGCGGACCTACCGCGCCGCCAGCGGCCTCACCCAGGAGCAGCTGGCCGACCGCTCCGGGCTCAGCGTCCGCGCGATCCGCAACCTCGAGATCGGCCGCACCGAACGCCCGCAGCGGCAGTCGGCCGCGCTGCTGGCCACGGCGCTGCGGCTCACCGAACCCGACCAGGCCACGCTGCTCGCGGCAGCGGGCCACCAGGTCGCGCCCCGCCGCTGCGGACGCTGCGAACTGCCGCCCGACGTGCCCGAGCTCGTCGGGCGGGACAACGTGGTCGCATCGCTGACCCGGCTGCTGACCACCCCGGGACCCCGGGTGGCGGCGGTCAGCGGCGCACCGGGCGCCGGGCGGACCGCGGTGGCGGTGCACGTGGCGCACCGGCTGCAGGACCGGTTCCCCGACGGCCAGGTCTTCGCCGACCTCGACCAGCCCGACGGGCTGCCGATGCCGGTCGAGGCCGTCCTCGGGCGGGTGCTGCGCTCGCTCGGGGTCACCGACCCGCCCGCGAACCGGGACGAACGCGCCGCCGTGCTGCGCGCCGAGCTCGCCGCCCGCCGGGTGCTGGTGGTGCTCGACAACGTGGCCGCCGAGGCGCAGGTGCGGCCGCTGCTCACCGGCGCCTCCCCGAGCGCGGTCCTGCTGACCGGCCGCCGCACGCTGGTCGCGCTGCCCGGGCTGCACGCGGTGCGGCTCGACCCGCTCGGCGCGGACTGCGCGACGCACCTGCTGTGGCTGCTCGCCGGCACCCGCGTCCGCCACGAGCCCGCCGCCGCCCGCGCCGTGACCGAGGCGTGCGCGGGACTGCCGCTGGCACTGCACATCGCGGGGTCGTGGCTCGCCGCCCACCCGCACCGCCGCCTCGCCGACCTGGCCGCGTTGCTCGCCGACGAGGACCTGGTCCTGGACCGGCTCACCCTCGCCGACCTGTCGGTGCGGGCCGGCATCGCCGCGCACGTCGCCACGCTGCACCCCGCCGAGCACCGGCTGCTCCACCGCCTCGCCCACCTCGGCACCGACCTGCTCGACCCCGCGGGCCTCTGCCCGGTGCTGGCCGTCGCCGAGGCCGCGCTCCGCGACGGCATGGACGGGCTCGCGCAGGCCGGCCTGCTGACCCCCGCCGGCTCCGGCTACCGGATGAACCCGCTGGTCAGGCGGTACGCACGAGAAGACGCCGGGCTGCCCCGGCTGAGGGCGGCGCGATGAGCTGATGCGCGTGCGGAACAACTGAACACCCGGTTACTCCCCGTGCGGGGAATATGCGTAGTTTCCACCCATGACCCCGCACCCGGGGGCTGGCACCGTCCTGGCCATGACCGACTCGGGACCGGCCGGCGCCCTGCACGCCGGCTGGTGGGCCCGCGGCCTCGCCCTGGCGGAACGCCCGGCCCCCGCGGCAGGCCCCGTGCCCGGCGAGGAGGTCCGGGACCGGGTGGCGCGCTGGCGCGCCGGGTTCGGCGACGGCGACCGGTTCGCCCTGCGGCTCGCCGCGGCCGGGCTGGACGAGACCGCGCTGTCCGGGCTGCTCGCCGAGCCGCCGTCCACGCTCGCCGACCGGGTACCGCGACCGGCGTGGGCCGGCACCGTCGAGCGCGCCGTCGGCGCGGCGGCACCGGCCGAGGTCACCGCCACCGACTGGCGCGGTGCGCTCGCGACGGCGCTGCGGCCGTTCGTCGCCCGCGCCACCGAGGACCTCACGGCCGCCGTCACCCCGCTCGCCCACCACACCGACCTGGCCGCGGTCGTGCCCGGGTTCGCCGACCGGCTCTCGCGCAGGCTCGTCGCCATCGCAGCCAGGACGTTCGCCCACGAACTGAACACCGGGCTGGCCGCCGGCACCACCACCGGCGCCACCGACCTCGCGGCACGGCTGACCGAGCCCGCCGGGCTCGCCGCCCTGTGCGCCACGTACCCGGTGCTGGCCAGGCTGCTCGGGCAGGCCAGCACCTTCCACACCGACGCGACCGCCGAGCTGCTGGCCCGGTTCGCCGCCGACCGCGCCGCGATCGTCACCACGCTGCTCGCCGGCGCCGACCCCGGCCCGGTCACCGGGCTCCGCACCGGGCTCGGCGACACCCACCGCCACGGCCGGTCCGTCGCGATCCTGTCGTTCGCCGACGGCCGCCACGTCGTGTACAAGCCGAGGGACCTGACCGCCCACGAGCGGTTCACCGCCGCGGTGGCCTGGCTCAACGGCATCGTGCCCGGGCTCGGGCTGCGCACCGCCGCGGCGCTGCCGCGCGACGGGTACGGCTGGGTGGAGCACGTGTGCGGCGCGCCGCTGCCCGACCTCGCCGCCGCCGACCGGTTCTACCGCCGCCAGGGCGCCCTGCTCGTGCTGCTGCACACCCTGCACGCGGCGGACATGCACTTCGAGAACGTCATCGCGAGCGGGGACCAGCCGGTGCTGGTCGACGTCGAGACGCTGTTCCACCCGTCGCTCGCCGCGCCGGCCGCCACCGCCGACCCGGCCGCGCGGATGCTGGCGGAATCGGTGCAGCGCACCGGGCTGCTGCCGGTCGTGGTCGCGGGCGAGGCCGGGGTGGCCGACGTGTCCGGGCTGGGTGGCGCGAGCGTCACCGACACCGTCACCGACTGGGAGCCCGACGAGCGCGGCGCGCTGGTGGCGGTGCGGCGGACCGTCACCCGCACGGGTGCGGGGAACCTGCCGCAGCTCGGGAACGACGACACCGCCGACACCGGCGACACCGCAGGCGCGGTGGACGTGGCCGCGCACGAAAAGGCGCTGCTGGAGGGCTTCCGCACCGCCTACGACGCGATCACCCGGCACCGCGGCGAGCTGACCGGCCTGCTCGAGGCGTGCGCGGGCGACGAGGTGCGGGTCGCGGTCCGCCACTCCCGGGGCTACGCGCGGCTGCTCGCCGAGTCGACCCGCCCCGAGTTGCTGCGCGACGGGCTGGCGCGGGACCAGGCACTCGACGTGCTGTGGACCGAGTCCGCGCACCACCCGCTGCAGTGGCGGGTCTGCCGCCACGAGCAGGCCGACCTGTGGGCACTGGACGTGCCGCTGTTCACCACCCGGCCGGGCTCGGCCGACCTGTGGAGCGCCGCCGGGGAGCGGCTGCCCGCCGCGCTGGAACACCCCGGGCTCGTGTCCGCGCTCGCGAAGGTCGCCGCGATGAGCGAGGTCGACCGCCGCGACCAGGAGTGGATCGTCACCGCCGCGCTCGCCACCCGCTCCCCGGCGGGCGGGCACCGCAGCGTCCGCGCGATGCCGGGCCCGCTCGCGGGCACCGCGGCACCGGCGGAGCGGCTGCTCGTCTCCGCGTGCGCGCTCGCCGACCGGCTCGTGGCCCACACCCTCGCCGACGGGGACCGCGTCAACTGGCTGGGCCTGGAGCTGGTCGACGACCGACGGTGGATGGTGCTGCCGATGGGCGCGAGCCTGGGCACCGGCTACCTCGGGGTCGCGCTGTACCTCGCGCAGGTCAGCGAGCTGTCCGGGATCGCCCGCTACGCCGAGATGGCGCGCCGGGCCCTGCGCGGCCTGCCCGCGGTGTTCGACGCGCTGGCGGCCCGGCCGGACCTCGTCGCCGCGATCGGCTGCGGCGGGTTCCACGGGTTCGGCGGCATCGCCTACGGACTGGCCCGGCTCACCACCCTGCTCGGTGACGACCGCCTGCTCGACACCACCCGCACCGCGGTCGCACTCGCCGCGGCCGCCGCAAAGGCACCCGGGCCGCCCGGTGTGGCCGGCGGCGCCGCGGGCTGCCTGGCCGCCATGACCGCCGTCCACGCCGAGCTGGGCATCCCCGCGGCCGCGGACCTGGCGCGGGAGTGCGCCGCCGGGCTCGCCGAGCTGGTCCGCCGCACCGACGGGCACTGCGGGGTGCCCGGCGGGCCGTCGGGGTTCTTCGACGGCGCCGCGGGCATCGCGTGGGCACTGGCCGGGCACGCCGCCGATGTGACCGACGGTGACGTGGCCGGTGCGGCCGGGCTCGCCGCGGCGCGGGCCCGCGCGGGCGACCTGGGCTGGTGCGCGGGCGCGGCGGGCCTGGCCATGGCAGGCTCCGGTGATGTCGACGCGCTGCTCGCCGACCGCCCCGTGCTGCAGGACCTGAGCCTGTGCCACGGTGAGCTGGGCATCGCCGAGGCACTCACCGTCCTCGCCACCGCGGGTGACCGGACCGAGCCCGTCGCCGCGGCCCGGCGACGACGGGCCGGACTGGTTCTCGACGCCTTCACCCAGTACGGCGCCTCCTGCGGGACCCCTGGCGGGGTATCGACTCCCGGCCTGCTCACCGGGCTGGCCGGGATCGGCTACGGACTGCTCCGGCTCGGCCACGCCGAGCGGGTGCCGTCCGTGCTGCTGCTCGAACCATCACGACCGACCGAGCACAACCGACAACAACAGTAGGAAGAACGGGGAGCACAGTGTCCGAGGAGCTGTTCACCACTGGCGCCGAGAACACCGACGAGCAGAAGGGCGGCTACCCCACGCCGCTGCTGCGCTTCATGCCGGCCATCACCTTCGGGGTGCGCGCCGCCGCGCTCGCGGGCATGGCCGCCTCGGCGGGCGCCCTGGCCTTCGGGCTGGCCGGCGTGTTCGACGACGTCGCCGCGGGCGGGAACACCACCTGCTGCGGCGGCGAGATCGACTGAGCACCACCGGTGTGGGCCGGTTCGAGCCGGCCGGCCCGCACCACCATGGATCACCGTGATGAGGCCTCGGTAGTGTCGGCAACCGTGCGGAACCGCTCGTCAACCGTGGTGGGCCGGGACCAGGAGCTCCGTACCGTCGAGAACGCCCTGGCCGCGGCGGTCGCCGGGCGGGGTGGCGCGGTGTTCCTCGTCGGCGAGAGCGGGATCGGCAAGTCGAGACTCGCCGCCGCGGCCGCCGACCGGGCGTTCCAGTCCAACATGGTCCTGATGCGCGGCCGCGGCAGCGCCATCGGGCCGATGGTCCCGTTCCGGTCCCTCACCGAGGCGCTGCTGTCGCTGCTGCGCGCCGACGAGGACATCGACGTCGCCGCGCTCGGCCCCTACCGGCCGGTGCTGGCCCGCCTCATCCCCGACTGGGGCACCCCCGCCGCGCAGCAGGAGGGCGGGTCGCTGGTCATCCTCGCCGAGGCGGTGCTGCGGCTGACCGGTCTGGTCGGCAAGGGCCGCGGGTGCCTGGTCACCCTCGACGACCTGCAGGACGCCGACGCGGAGAGCCTCGCGGTCGTCGAGTACCTGATCGACAACCTCGACCGGCAGCCGACGCTGCTGCTCGGCGCGATCCGCGGCGAACCGTGCCCCGCGCTCGACCTCGCCCGTGCCGCGGCCCGCCGCGGCACCGCCGTGCTCATCGAGCTGGACCGGCTCGACCGCGCCGACCTGCGCGACCTCGCGGGCGCCTGCCTCGCGATCCCGGCCGCCGACGTGCCCGAACCCGCGGTCGACCTGCTGTGGGCGGGCAGCGCGGGCAACCCGTTCCTCATCGAGGAGCTGCTGGGCGGCATCGTCGACGGTGGCCTGCTGGTGCCCGCCGAGCCGGGCTGGCGGATGGCCGACCGGCCGCCCGCGGACGTGCCCGCGACGTTCGCGCGGACCGTGGCCCGCCGCGTCGAGGCCCTCGGCCCCACCGTGGCGCACCTGCTGTCGGTCGCGGCCGTGGTCGGCAGGCGCTTCCCGCTCGCGGTGGCGCAGGCGGTGACCGGGCTGCCCGACCGCGAGCTGCTCTCCCACCTGCACAGCGAGTCCGGCGCGCAGCTCGTGCAGCCCGACGACCAGCTGCCGGACTGGTACACCTTCCAGCACCAGCTGATCCGCGAGGCGCTGCTGACCCTGCTCACCCCCGCCGAGCGGGCGCGGCTGGCCGGGCGGGTGGCCGACGCGGTCGAGTCCGTCCACCCGGGGCTGCCGGGCGAGTGGTGCCAGACCGCGGCGACGCTGCGGCTCGACGCCGGGGACACCGCGGTCGCCGGGCGCCTGTTCGCCGAGGCCGGGCGCCGCGCGCTCGCCGAGGGCGCCGCCAGCTCGGCGGTGGGGCTGCTGGACAAGGCGTGGGACCTGCTCGCCGGCGACGAGGCCGCGGAGCGGGCCGACACCCTCGAGCACCTCGTGTACGCACTCGCCGAGGCGGGGCTCGTGGAACGGGCACTCGCGTCGGTCGACACCCTGGACCAGGTCGGCGGCCTCGACCCGCGCAGGCGCGCCCGGCTGCACACCCGGCTCGCGTGGGCAGCGCAGGTCGCCGGGCCCGGCCCGAACAGCCTCGCGCAGATCACCGCGGCCCGGGTCCTGCTCGGCCCGGACGCCGACGAGGCCGACACCGCGCCGGTCGACGTGGTCGAGGCCCACCTGGTGCTCGACGCGCCGGGCCAGGGCCAGCTCGACAAGGCCGAGCGGCTCGCGCGGCGCGCGGCGGAGGTCGCCGAACGGGTGCCGCTGCCGGTGGTGGCGTGCCAGGCCTGGCAGCTGCTCGGTTCGCTGACCCGGTCGAAGGACCCCGAACGGGCCACCGCCTACCTCGAGCGCGCCCGCGCCACCGCGGTGCGCCACGACCTGCCGATCTGGGAGATCCACGCGCTGGTGCGGCTGGGCAACGACGCCGCGCTGCGCGAGGGGCACCTGGACCGGCTGGAACGGGCCAGGACGCAGGCCACCCTGGTCGGCGCGGTGACCGCCCGCTACCAGGCCGAGCAGAGCATCGCGCTGTACACGGTGCTGGAGGGCGACTTCGCCGCCGCGGAGGCGCTGATCGACCAGGTGTTCGCCGCATCCACCCGGCTCAAGCTCGTCGAGAACGTCCACTACGTGCTGGTGGTGCGGGCGATCCTCGCGGGGCACCGGGGCAGGCGCAAGGACATGGACGAGGCGCTGGCGACGTTCCGCCGCTGGGAGGGCGACGCGCAGCCGCTGTACGCGCCGCGCGTCTACGGTCTGGCGCGGGCGTTCTGCGCGTTGCTGGAGGAGAACCGGGACCGCGCGGTGGAGGAGCAGGCGTGCGCGCTGCGCGCCGAGGACTCGACCCCGACGGTGTACCACCTGGGTGGCCGGTACGGGCTGGACCTGCTGTTGCGGGCGGTGACCGGCGCGATCGGCGCGGCGGAGTTCGAGGCCGTGGCCGCCTCGCCTGCGGCGGGGCTGCGGTGGGACCGGATGTTCGCGTCGTTCGGGCGGGCGGTGCTGGCGGGCCGCGCGGGGGACGCGGGCGGGGCGGAGGCCGCGGTCGCCGACGCGGTCGCGGCGGGCGCCCCGTACGCGATGGGCCGCCACCTCGGGTTGCGGCTGGTGTCGGAGGCGGCGCTGGCCGACGGGTGGGGCCACCCGATCGAGTGGCTCCGGGCGGCGGAGGACCACTTCCACTCGGCGGACGTGCCCGCGGTGGCGAGTGCGTGCCGGGCGTTGCTGCGCAGCAGCGGGGTGCGGGTGGCGCAGCGGCGGACCGGGCTCACGCAGATCCCGTCGGCGCTGCGGTCGGCGGGGCTGACGGTGCGGGAGTACGAGGTGCTGCGGCTGCTGGCCGACCGGCTGGGCAACCGCGAGATCGCCAACCGGCTGCACCTGTCGCCGCGCACGGTGGAGAAGCACGTGTCGAGCCTGATCACGAAGACGGGCCTGCCGAACCGGATCGCGCTCAGCGAGTACGCCGTCAGCACCGCGGAGACCGCCTGAGCGCGACACGCCGGGCACCCACTCCCCGGTGCTGACCGGATCGTGCGCGAGAATCAAGTGGTCGAGCCCGAAACGCGGGTAGCGCATCAAGCAGGGAGGCCGTGTGGACCGGCTGGCTCACCTGATCGACCCCGTGCCGCCGCTGGAGTTCACCGGCGCCATCTGCCGGTGGCTGCGCGACGCGCACGAGTCCGCCGCCGAGCTGCAGCGGTTGCGGCGCAGCGGCCCGCGCGGCAGCTGGCACAACAACACCAGCTTCGGGGTGGACCGCTACCAGTTCCTGATCGCCACGGCGGGCTCGCTCACCGCCGAGCTGCCCGACCTGCAGGTCGACTCCGCGTTCCAGTCGGTCCTGCTGAAGCTGCCCCGCGTCGGCATCTACCAGCTGCAGGTCCCCGCCGGGCCCTACGGCTCGCTCGGCGACACCAGCGAGCTGCGCCGCGAGCTGCTCACCGGCGCCGACGACCACGGGCTGATCAGCAGGCCTGACATCTGGTTCGGCGGCCGCGAACGGCTGTTCCTCGTGTGGAACGGCACCGAGGACCACGGCCTCACCGGCGCCTGGGCCGGTCAGGGCGAGCTGCTGGAGAAACGCATCGACTGGCACTGGTGCGTGAGCCTGCCCGACCTCACCGGCTCCGCCGCCGCCCCGCGCGCCACCGGGGCGCTGGACCCCACGATCTTCGACCTGCCCGAGCCCGCGCTGGCGATCCGGCCGCGGGACGCCGGGGACGGCCGCCGCTCCGGCTGATCACCCCGGCACCCGACTGGCGCCACTCTCCGTGCTCGACCACCATGGCACGGACAACGAACCCGCGTGACCCGTCAGGGTGTCGCGCCACCCCGTGCCCCAAGGAGCCCGACCGTGCACCCGGATGCCTCCGCCGTCGCGCAGGCATTCGCCCCCGCGCGGCTGACGATGGCGCGTGAGCTCGCCGGCCTGCGCAAGCGGGACCTGGCCGAGGCGATCGGCCGCACCGCGGCGGCGGTGTCCCAGTACGAGCTCGGTCAGGCCCGGCCCAGCGGCGAGACCCTGCGGCGCTGCGCCGCGGCGCTCGACGTGCCGGTGTCGTTCTTCACCACGGGCCGCCCGCAGCTGCGGCTGGACACCGCGGGCGCCCACTTCCGGTCGCTGCGCTCCACCACCGCCCATCAGCGCCAGCAGGCGCTCGCGCACGTGGAGCTGCTGTGGGAGCTCGTCGACCAGCTCGACCGGGTCGTCGAGCTGCCCGCCGTCGACGTCGGGCTGCCGCTCGGCGAGCGCCCCGGCGCCCCGGCCGTCGCCGCCGCGCTGCTCCGCGAGGCCTGGGCGGTGCCCGCGGGCCCGGTCGTGCACCTCGTGCGGACACTGGAGACCCGCGGGATCGTCCTCACCCGGCTGCCTGGCGTGGACGCCGCGACCATCGACGCGTTCTCCGCGGCGCTGCACGGCCGCCCGGTGATCGTGCTGTCCCACAAGGGCAACCCGATGCGGCAGCGGTTCTCCGTCGCCCACGAGCTCGGGCACCTGCTGCTGCACCCCGACCCCGCTCCCGGCTCCGGTGTGCACGAACGCGAGGCCAGCACCTTCGCCGCCGAGCTGCTCATGCCGGCCGCCGAGATCCGCGACCGCCTCCCCGCCCCGGTCGACGTCGCCGCCCTCAAGGAGACCGCCGACGGCTACGGCGTGTCCGTCGCGGCGCTGGCCTACCGCGGCAAGGACCTCGGCGTGTACAGCGAGTCGACGCTGCGGCGGGTGCTGGCGACGCTGGCGCGGCTGGGCTGGCGCACCGACGAGCCCGCGGGCTCCCGCTACCCCGGCGAACGCCCGGAGCTGCTCACCCGCGCCGCCGAGCTGGCCGCCCGCCACGGCCTGCCGCTCCCCCTGCTCGCCGACCGCCTGCACCTGCCGCTCCCCCGGCTGCGCGAGCTGCTGGGCATGCCCGAGCCGAGACCGCGGCTGCGCCTCATCCACGGCGAGGGCTGAACAGGACGAATTGTCCGACTACCGCCGGGGGAAGGTGGTACCCGGGCGCACGCCGTTCACCGGGCGTTCATATTCTGGCCAAGATCGCGGAAGGGAGGGCATCGATGCGCCTGCGTCTCAAGCCACGTGACAACCGGTTCTTCGACCTGTTCAGCGTGGCGGGCACGAACATCGCCACGGCCACCACGGTGCTGCGGGAGTTCGTCGCCGTGCCCACCGAGGAACGCGCCGAGCTGGGCAAGAGGATGCGGGAGGCCGAGCACGCCGGGGACGACGCGACCCACGCGATCATCGAGCAGCTCGACCGCTCGTTCATCACCCCGTTCGACCGCGAGGACATCTACCGCCTCGCCGTGCGCCTCGACGACGTCGTCGACTACATGGACGCCGCGGTCGACCTGACCACCCTCTACAACCCCGAGGCGCTGCCGGACAACGTCCGCCTGCAGGTCGAGGTCCTCGACAAGTGCGCCCGCCTCACCGCCGACGCCATGCCGCGCCTGGCCACGCTGCGCAACCTCACCGACTTCTGGGTGCAGATCAACGAGCTGGAGAACGAGGCCGACCAGATCTACC
>WUUC01088487.1_pt1 | contig 27737 bp, 10 predicted proteins | sample 6278441 | NCBI WGS metagenome assembly WUUC01 (sample SAMN13675441, study PRJNA597444) | soil metagenome | isolation source: soil | place: USA: Washington | collected 2017-10 | reverse complement strand
ATTATCGGTTATACAACCGACAGCGTCGGTAACAGTGAAGTTCGTTGTTCCGGCAACGTTTGGCGTAAAATCAATAGCCCGGCTGGTGGCTGCGGTGCTCCACGAATGATTGGTCCCAGGCCAAGTTGCAGTTAACGTGACAGGTGTATTCACAGCCACTGTATAATTGTAATCATTGATCGGGGAAACGTCTTTCATAATAGTGAATTGGTCGAATATCGTCCCGTTTCTTCTGAGCATTTTCGCATCAAGCCTGTTATCCTCCACTTCGAAATAGAAAATACCCCCATCGTTTACCGAAAAAGGAAAGGCATTAGCTCCGAAACCGGTATGAGTAATACCACTGGCACCGGTCGATCCGGCAACCACATACACGGTCCCGTGATTTGCAGGAGTGGAGTTATACATATAGGGACAGGTTGTGTTACTCGTGTAAGTAGCACTTGACGTACTAACCGCGTGTGTACCTGGCGTAAAGGATGTCCAGGAACCAGTAAAATTTTTCAACAAATAGCCTCTTTCGTAACCATGACTATGCCCGTTGATGATGAGGTCGACCCCCCGGGCCTCGAGGTAGGTAATAAAGTTTTGGCGTATGGCGATCAGGTCGGATTCGCTATCTGAGTTATGACTTGTTTTAGTATACGGTGGATGATGCCAGTATGCAATGGTCCATTTTTTTGTATTAGCGGCAAGGTCAGCAGCCAGCCACGTTTTTAACGAGCTAGTGCCAGTAGTGCCCATATCTGTTGCGTCAGCCTCAGTGCCGTAGGCGTCTAAGGAAAGAAAATGAATGTTCCCGATATCGTACGAATAAAAATTCTGTTTGCCAGACGCTACACCGCCGCTTTCACCATTTTGTGGCACACTGAAATTATTATGATACGGCATAGATCTCGAAGCCTTATTTGCCGAATTGTTACCATAGTCATGATTACCGGGTGCCGGGTAAAGCTTATGATTTTTTAAAATATTGCTTCCGTAGATCCCGAAGAAATTAGACGTATACTCAGCGTCTGTTCCTGAGTTGTAAGCATTATCACCTAACAGTATCCATGCATCAGGTGCATCAATTCCGTTAGCTGTAAGATAGTTTCGATAATTAGTAAGGTTATCATCCTGGTAAGCAGCGTTTCCCCTGCCGCAATCCCCAAAGGCCGCTATTCTGATCTTTCGTGTGGTTGTCGCTGGCGGAACAGTGGTAAAGAAATTATTAACACCTGCTTCAAACACCGTTCCTGTTGTGGAACTGATCCTGTAAAAATATTTTGTATCCGGTGATAATCCTGTTACCGTTACGATATGTTCGGTTGTTGGACAGGTCTCATCTGCGGATGCAGTTGTATATGTACCAAACGATGGGCCGACTTCCAGTCTTCCGTAACAGGCATTACTTGTTCTCCACCGTACGGTAATGGCCGTTTGACTTCCCTTTTGGAGGTAAGGTCCGCGTGATAGTGTAGGTACGCCACCTCCCACATTTCCTATCAACTGAAGATCAAAAGAAAGATCAGAACTGCCTGCATCGTTCTGGTGCATTTCAACAGCGATCGTATTAATCCCTTCTACAAAATTACAAGTAGAAAGGCTGAAGGATATTGCCGTTGTTTCTCCAGCGCCACTAATGGCCGCAGATGCTAACGTAGTATGTACCGGCGTTCCACCCGGCATATTATCCCGTGCCACTTCCACTCCATTGATATAAACTACCAGGCCGTCATCCCTTATAACGTTCAGTGTAAAATTATTAAGGGATGCAAGATCCGCTACATTGAACGTTTTACGGAAATAGGTGGTGATGTATTTATTGGTTGAACTGGGACCGAAACTTACCGTCGTCGCCGGAGCATCCCCGTATCCAAGTTCCGATGCGCCTCCAGGCCATGTTGCATCATTGAAGCCAACTGTTTCCCAATTGGCGGTCCGGGTATTGTTATCCCTGTACTTCCATGTGTCACCGAAATTGATAAGGCCCACAGGAGCCATATTGGCCAATAGTTCAAGGTCAAAAGTCAGATCGGAACTGCCCGGATCATTCTGATGTATTTCGACAGCGATTGTATTAACTCCCGGTGAAAACACGGACGTCGCCAGCGTAATAGTTTGTGGCGTATTTCCATCATCAGCAGGAGCGCCAGATGCAAGTTGCGTATAGCCCCGGCCGGCGGGCATATTGTTGGCATATCGTTCAGTGCCGTTAATATACACAACAACGCCATCATCACGCCTCACGTTCAATGTAAAATTTGCGAAAGCTGATGGGTCGACCATGTTGACGGTCTTGCGGAAATAAGTGGTGATATACTTGTTAGTAGAACTTGGACCATAACTAACAGTAGTCACGGGTGCATCGCCGTAGCCTAACTCTGCAGCACCGGATGACCATGATCCATCGGCAAAACCGGAAGCCCGCCAGGCTGTACCCTGGTTGCTCCCATCATCAAGGTATTTCCAGGCGCTACCATATGGAATGACCACTGTTTGAGAAAATAATGTACATACGAAAAGGCAGAGCAAAGAGCATAGCAAAGCTCGTTTGAGATTGAAGAATGGTGGTTTCATTAGATTTTGAATATTGGTTCTCAACTGTAAAAATGCGAAGGATTCTGTATATACGCAATAACCTATGAAAAAAAATCGCTTACGGTGTAAGCAATTACTCTTAAAACAAGCTAAATTTAGCACTAAAGTGGATGTCGTTGAATAAACAAATGTCTCCAGAAGTACCCCGAATAGTAAAACCTCCCCGTAAGATTACCGTTGTAATTGCCGTTTTTATCATCATCGTCTGCACAGCACACTTTGACCGCGTTGATGCTACACTAAGCGAAAAAGTAGACCGGTATTACATGGGCGAAATTCATTCAGTAAAAGAAAAGCTTACAAAGTTTTCAAGTTTGTGCGATGAACGATCCTCTTTGAAAACATTGCAGCAACAATTTGTTTTATGCAGGCTTGCCTATAAAAAGCTCGCTGTCCTTTCCGAATACTTTAATGGTTACGACACAAAATTCCTAAACGGTCCGGCACTCGGCAGGTCCGAAGATGGAACGCCGGATATCATTATCCCACCACAAGGCTTCCAGGCAATTGAAGAAATAATTTTTGGTGATCCAACACCGGGATTCACTACTGACGTGAGCAAACTGCTGGAAAAAATGGTAGGTACGCTGAAGCGAATGGAAAATGAACCAGGCAGGATTTATAAATTTCGCGAGGAATTAGTGTGGGATGCTTTGAGGTCGGCTACTATACGTCTTATGGCTATGGGCATTACAGGTTTTGATTCACCTGTTTCACAGAACTCGCTACCTGAGGCCGGGGCCAGCATCGATGGAATAAAAAATATTTTGCGTTTATTTACGTCCCGAATTGATGAAAGATCCCCTGGAGCGAGCGACCAATTGATCCGTTTGCTGAACAATGCAGTTGTGTACTTGCAAAAGTATAATAACTTCAACGCGTTTGACCGGTTAACGTTTATTTCAGCACACATCAATCCATTTTATAAACGACTTGTACAAACGAGATTGAACGCCGGCATTCTCATTCCTGACGGACGAAGCCCGGTTAATTTTAACGCTCAATCCATTTTCCAGGAAGATTTTTTTGACATAAATTTTTTTTCCCCGGGCAAAGAATACTGGAGAACCAATAAAAGGATCGCACTTGGTAAAAAATTATTTTCAGATCCTGTTCTTTCAGGTAATAACGATCGTAGTTGTGCCAGTTGCCACATGCCGCAGAAAGCGTTTACTGATGGAGTACCGGTTCCCTATGCATTAGATAACAAAACGCTTTTAAGCCGCAACACTCCTACGTTATGGAACTCTACTCTTCAAACGAGACAATTTTATGATACACGAACAGATATGCTGGAAAACCAACTAAAAGAGGTCGTACACAATACGGACGAAATGAAAGGCTCCTTAAAAGAAAGTGTCACCGACTTAAAAAAATCAGCTGAATATGTGCATCTTTTTAATGCGGCTTATGAAGAAGAAAAAGAACCGGTAAATACTTTTAATACCGCCAATGCTATCTCGTCTTATATACGTTCGCTTATCTCACTTAATTCACGGTTTGACCAGTATATGCTCGGACAGAGGTCAAAATTAAACAACAGCGAAAAAAACGGTTTTAACCTTTTTACCGGTAAGGCAAAATGTGCAACCTGTCATTTTATTCCTTTATTTAATGGGCTAGTACCGCCTGAGTTTACAGACACGGAAACAGAAGTGCTGGGTGTGCCTGCAAAAAGGTCGAAAAAACATCCGACGCTTGATAATGATCTGGGAAAATACAATATCACCAATTCCCTAATTCATAAATACGCTTTTAAGACTTCTACGCTACGAAATATAGAATTAACCGGGCCTTATATGCACAACGGCGTTTTTAATACGCTGGAAGAGGTAATGGATTTTTACAACGAAGGTGGTGGAGAAGGTTTGAAAATCGCTCCGGATAATCAAACCTTACCCAAAGAAAGATTGAAGTTGACCAAAAAGGAAATTTCAGATATAATTGCGTTCATGAAAACATTGACAGACACAACAACTCGCTATCGGTAAGTTAATTTCATTAAATAGAAAATCCATCAATACAAAACTCCCTCTTTATCAGATAAAGAGGGAGTTTTGATACTACATATTAATTTTCAGAATTACAATTCCAGAAAGATCCCATGTTACAATTTCTGCAGTTTCATATTTTGATCAATTCCTGCTCCGGAGATATTCAGGTAATATAAGCCCCCGGATAAGCTGTTTAGATTAATTGTAAAATTATTGCTTCCCCTGTTAACGTAAACAGCATCCTGCATTACTACCCGGCCGTTGTTATCCACCAGTTTCCATTTTACTGTTCCGCTCAACGAAGCTGTGATCATTACCCTGGTTTCGTGTTTGGCGGGGTTAGGAGATATAACTACTCTTCCAGTAATATCTGCCAGATAGATGGTGATAACCTGGGAATATGAATACTGCCCATCGGCATCTATCATCTTCAACCTGTAATATATAATTGTAGAAGACAGGTTGCTTACATTATTATCTATGTAAGAATATTTGTTTGCATTCACACTATTGCCAAGGGCTGCTACTGTTCCTATGCCCTCGAAACTTCTGCCATCTGTGCTTCTTTCAACAGCGAAATGAGATGTATTGTTTTCATTAGCTGTCTCCCACTGCAGCAATGTGGCGTTATTTTGTAAAGAGCCTTTGAACGTTATCAAATCCAATGGTAGCGTGATATTGATAGCTCCAAAATAGAATGAAGAGAAGCTGGAAACATCGCCTTGCAACACATACCCATTTGGACCATGCTCCAGGTCAACACCGCTATTGGTCTTGGCTACTTCCATAGTAGAAGCTGTTAGGGTTGCGCCACATGGATCGGCATTTTTCAAAATCTTCAGCTGGCCTATGCCGGTTGTGATCCCGCTCAAAAGATCAGCGTCCAATAAATTAAACTCAGCCCTGGTAATATAAAGCCTTACTTTAACCGGGATAGCAAAACTTGTTACTGCCGGCGTAATGGTAATATTCCTGTTGAGGTAACGGAACCCTTTTTTAACCCTGGTTGGCCCCGAATGAGTGTAAAACGCTGAAGTAATAACACCAAGGCTTTGACCCATAGCATTGATCTCTGCCATGATATTTCCATCAGGTCCTGTAATGGGTACCCAAAGATGGCTATTAGTACCATCGATTGTTATTGTCGTTCCCTGGTTAATGGTATTGTCAACGCCAGCAGTTACATCAACTGCAGCCGGTATTGAACTTTTACCCCCGTTATCGGCATAACCAAGGAATGAATATTTTACCAAACAACCAGCGCAAGCCGGGGTAACAGGCGGGTTGCCGTCAGTGGCAGCGGAAGCCGCGTTGTTATCCATGATCACATAAATGTCCCTGCCATTAGGACCAAAAGCAATGTCCCGGTATCGGTTAGAGCTTTGAAAATACAGAACAGTATCACTGGTATTTTGGTAGGCCAAATTACTGGGAAGAGTAGTATTGCCATCGGTTCCCAGCTTAAGCCTGATCAACCGTCCCCATTTTAAGCCGCTTGCAACCAGGGATCGCTTCCATCCCGGAATCATTTTATTGGTGTACAGGTCAAGCCCGGACCAGCCTTCAGAAGGCCACGTGTCATTGCCGGGGTTGTTTCGCCATATATTAGCCACGGATCCTGTTCCTGTACCGGTAGCTCCGGGATACCCGGAAAAAAGCGGATCCTTATAAGCGCCATTCCCATTGCTTGTAATAGTCGCCGCATTCGAGGCTTCATTACCAATCGGTGGGCAGGTTGAATTACCCGAACCCACGGGAAATGGAGCGCCGGCAGATATACTTGTATTTGTGCTTGGGGTAGTAGTACCATTATAATTACCGTCTGCGGCAAAGCCTATCACCAATGGATGCCCGTAATTTCTTCCTCTTTCCAATATATTAATCTCATCATCGCTATACGCTCCGTGGGAAGAACCATATAGAATATGCGCTGCGGTATCGTACACAAAACCCTGGTTATTTCGTTGACCAATATTCCAAACGGCACTCTGTTTACCCAGCATGGCATTATAAGGATTATCATTAGGGATCCACCTGTTGTAGTTAATGGTTGCAGGAGTTTGTACCGCATCGCCATCCTCTTCCAGGTTGAAACGTAATATTTTCCCTTCATAGGAATTGGGAAATTGGGCCCTTATTGTCCGGGCCCTGTTGGTGGCATTGCCCTGACCGGCACCCATATCCCCCGAAGCATAAAAAAGGTATTTTGGTCCCCCGGCAACCTCAGGGGCTATGATCATTCGTTGTGAATTATGATCATTACTACCGGGCAATGAGTCGCAAATGGAAACGGGAGAAACTAACCTGTTTGTGCCGGGGTTATAAATAAACCTGACCAACCGATTGGTAAAATAGCTTCCCGAACCGGAATATATATAAGATATATACACGGAATTGTTTTCATTAGCAGTGCCATTCATGAAATTTGGGTGAAGCGCTAAACCGGCAAGACCACCCTGTGCACCTGATCCGTTATCAAACAGGCACCTGAAACTATTATCTGGAGCTGTAGTACTGTTTTGCGAAATATCAAGCACGGTAACTTTAGCTCCGGTATTGGGATCTATCCGATAAACTCTATAGTTTTTTGAATCAGTAACCCATAATTTTTCATCGGGGCCGTAAGTAACTTCCCAGGGATTGTTCATCGCCGATGCACCCGAAAGAACCGTACGGGAAAACACTTCTTTCATCCGGCTGGCTTTTGTAAGAGCGTCTGTGACGCAAATATTAAATGTGTGATTAGTTCCTATAGTACTGGTAGTGTTTTTATGGATCCTTATATAGTAAGTAACTCCTTCAGTCAATGGATTGGTAAGTGAGGGAGTAAGTGAACCGCTGGTACCGCAAGCCATTTCTGTAAAAGATCCGCAGGTCCCGGACAATAACTGCATCCTTATGTTACTGATCACCCAGCCACTGCCCGGATTGCTAACGGTAATGACAGGATTTTTGGTCTTAGCGATAAATCGATACCATACATCCCGCGCAGTTTGTGACATTCCACATGAAGACGTAATGGTATAGGCCTCGTTGCTGGCTCCTGTTAGCGTTTGGTTGGTAAGCCGGCTGGCCCCCGTCACACAGGTAGAATCCGTTGTGATCCATGCCGCATTTGCACAGTTGTTATTACCGGGTTGGGCAAATAAATAAACGGAAATAAAGATCAGTAAAGAACTGAGTAGTGGTTTTTTCATCAATTGGTGGATTTTGGAGTTGCAAAATATAAATCAAATGGAATATTTCTAAGAGTAGTTACACTTCTTTTTCCTAAGTATAAACGCTTAGGCATTTCTAGGAGTTTTTCTATTGCAGCATAGTAAGTGTTTTACTTATTTTGCCTTATCCACTATTTTGAAAAACCAATAGATTCCGCCATGAACCCTTCTGCTTTTTTCCCACGTAACTATAGAATTATAACAGCCATAGTAACAGGGATATTTCTATCCCTGCCACTATGTTCCTTCACGCAAACATTTTTTGACGAATCTGGTAACCCCGCAGACGGCGGATCGCGGACGACAGCCACAGCTACCGTTACACCTCCTGCATTGATGCTAGCCGGTGACCTTGTTGTAATCTATGCGCATTACCGGAACACCGGCGGAACGCTGGATATAACAACCGATGGAGGACAGGTCTGGGCTTCGGAAACTCAATCCAATGGCACCACTCAAAGAACCCGTATTTTCTGGTGTCGCTTCGACGGAACGTGGGGATCAAACCCTGTTGTTACCAGGAGCGGCGGAAGTGGCACACAGCCCTTAACAGCAGTAATGTTTGTATTCAGACCCTCCGCCAGCACAACTACATGGGGCAAGCATCTGGGACCGAACAGCGTAAATTCGACAACCGCCGCTATTACTATCAACGGATTGACTAATACTGTCCCCAACACAGTGACAATGGCTTTTTGGGGAAGCCAGGACGATAACACATGGGGAGCAGCAACTGGCGCAGGCTGGAATAACACAGGTACTGCGCAGTACAGAAATACAGGCGGTAGCCAACAATCCCATACCGCTGCATATAAAATCCAGGCCGCTGCAGGCGCTACTGGAAACGTATCAAAGACACAGTCTGCGACTGATGCCGGCCGTACAAGCATAATCTCCTGGTATGAATTCACACCTGCGGCTAATGACGAATGTGCCAATGCAGTGCCGCTAAACTCATCGCCAACCTGTACTATACCTACCGGGGGAACATTGGTTAACGCAACTTACGCAACCATACCAGGTCCATGCGGCGCTTCCGCTGGAATCAGGAACGATGTGTGGTACAGCTTCGTGGCTCAAACCACTAACCCCACGATCACTCTATCATCTGCACCCGCAGAAAGAAGCATCCAGCTTTTTTCGGGCGCCTGTGGTTCACTTACATCGATGGCTTGCGTTACCAACAACAATAACCTTATAGCCTCGGGGCTGACCATCGGCGACACTTATTATGTAAGGATATTTTCCAACAACAATACAGCGGGTAATTTCAATATTTGTATAACAGATGCGCCACCTCCCAATGATCTTTGCTCCGGCGCTATCACGTTAACAACATCGGGTCTCTGCGCGCCTACATCAGGAACGTTATTCCTTGCTACTTATACAAACATTCCGGCGATTGGTTGCGGCGTCGCTTCGAGAAATGACGTATGGTACAGATTTGTAGCACAAACAACCAATCCGGTCATAACGTTGACAACCGCAATGGCCAATCCACGGCTTCAACTTTTTTCAGGTACCTGCGCCTCCCTCACATCAATGGCATGTGGGATTGGATCTATCGCACCGACGGGGCTTACTGTTGGCAGCACCTATTTTATAAGAGTATATACAGATCCCAACGTTTCAGGGACATTTGATATTTGTGTTGCTGATCGGCCTCCTTCCAATGATGACTGTACCGGCTCAGCCAACCTTTCCGTTGGCTTTGCTTGTAGTAATATTGTGGGCAGTATGGCCTTTGCTACTCCGTCATCTACTCCTTTGGGAGGAGCCTGTACCGGTAGTTTGGTAGCCGACGTCTGGTATAAGTTTACTGCCGTAAACAATACGGCTACGGTTAACCTGAGTAATATAACCGGTATTACAAATGCACGCATTGAAGTACTGGCAGGGAGCTGCGGCTCTTTCACTACCGTAGCCTGTGGACCATCGCCCTTAAACATGGCTGGTACGTTAACCACCGGTAGTACATACTATGTAAGAGTCTATGCTAGTTCGGGCACCCTTCCGGTTGCCAACGCCAGTTTTGAGATTTGTATTACTAGCTCCCTGCTTCCCGGTGTTAAATATGGCAATAGCTATGTAAATATTTCTAAAAAAACCACCGGTGGCGTCGTAGAGCCGGGCGATACCCTGGAAATAAGAATGACCGTCAATCACACCTCGGGAACCATGTACTATTTAAGGTATGCAGACAATATACCCACACATACCACCATGCTTAGTGGCACAGGCGATTCCATCCGGGTCATCACTAACGAAGGGCTTACTTTTAGAAAATATACCCCGTTGGCAGGCGATGACGCTGCTACTTATCTCCCGGCGCCGGGAGTTGGCGAGTATAATATCCGTCTTAACCTGGGATTCGGAAGCTATCCGCCGGGAACGCCTTCCAACAACACGTCCACGTCTACGGGTGGGGCCACGGGGAGAATGGTAGCAGGGTCTGACAGGCCGAGAGGCGGTAGCGGAATGTTATTTGCCACGGCGTATAGGGTGGTTGTAACAGGTAATACCGGTGACACCATTAGCATAAATCCTGGCCAGTTTCGATACAAAACAACCAATTCAGCTGTTGCGGCTGATGTTACCTTGTCAGCTACTCCATTTAATATATTGATCAGCGATCCGCTCGATCTTTGCGCAAATAGCATTGGGGTAAACAACGCAGCGGAGTTGGGCGGCACCTTTGGATACGGCACCACACTAAATCGCAGTACTGATCTTACCGTCCCGATTGCCGGGTATAGTTTTCAAAATAATATATCGGCTACAGTGGGCTTAAATGACGGACGCTATGCCCTTGTAAAAAATATCAGCCCCCGCAACGGTACGAACAGGAATGCAGACCGTGTACCTCTCAATACTGCTGCCAGCTATCCTGCCCAGACATCGACCGCCTACCGGATGCACGGCGGCCACTGGGATATTGATGGGGATCATACCGGTACTGCCAACGCCATTGGCAATATCCCTCCCGATGAAGCCACGCCTGGCGGATATATGCTCATGGTGAATGCCGACTTTGTAGCATCTGAAGTATTCTCTCAAACCCTGAACAATCTTTGCCCCAATACCTATTATGAATTTTCTGCCTGGTTTCGGAATATTTGCCCTACCTGCGGTATGGATTCAACCGGTGCGCAATTTACCAATCCGCCGACCGCACCTGCTGCAGGTTATGTCGGCGTTTACCCCAATCTATCTTTTGCCTTAAATGGATTGGATTACTATAATACCGGCGAAATAGACCTCGGAGGCTGGCAGAAAAAAGGATTCGTTTTCCGTACCGGTACGGCACAAACCAGCGCCACTTTCTCTATCCGTAACAACTCGCAGGGAGGCGGTGGAAATGACTGGGTGATGGATGATATTGCTGTCGCAACATGTTTGCCCACAATGAGCTATTCCCCGACCATCAATCCGAATGTTTGTGAAGCGAATGCCATCACCATCGCCGATACGATAAGCTCGTATTTTAAAAACTATACTACTTATAAATGGCAGCGAAGTACTAACGGGGGCGCCAATTGGGCCGATATTACGGGAGTCACTACATTGCCTGATACCAACTATTACATCACTACCTATACGGTACCCCATACCGCTACTACACTTGCTGACAGCGGTACATTATACAGGGTTGTTGTTGCTACTACGCTGGACAATCTTACAGACCCTAACTGCAATATTTCAGATGGAGTCACAATTACGCTGAATGTATTGGATTGCACCCCTGTATTGGATATAGACCTGCTTTCTTTCAATGGCAAACTTGCTGATTCAAAAGCTATTCTGTCATGGAATACTTCACAGGAGGGCTCACTGGTAACTTTTATAATTGAAAGAAGCACCGATGGAAGGAATTTTTCCACTGCAGGGGAATTATCAGGTTATAACAACGGTAGGAATATCAACCATTATTCATTTGCAGACCCGCAATCTGTAAGCGATAAAATATGGTACAGGATCGTCATGGCAACCCCTAACGGCAGGAAAAAACATTCCGCTATTATCCAGTTGAAGAATGACAGGCCGGACTTTGATCTTAGTAATATCATCAACCCTTTCCGGAGCAACCTTACATTCAATATTACCAGCTCAGGTAGTTCTATCATAACTATCGAGTTGATAGATATGACAGGTAAGACCGTGCTATCGAACAAGCAAATGGTGTATGCGGGTACCAATAGCATAAATCTCACCGGCACGCAGTCCCTGGCTTCCGGGATATATACATTAAGGGTAACCAAAAAAGACAAGTTTATCACTAAGCGGATGGTCAAGAAAAATTAATACGTACATTTCATCTATACAAACGGGAATGCCAGCCTGGTATTCCCGTTTGCTATTAAAGCGCTATTTTTATGGCCTTCAACAATTAACTATATGACCCTTGACAATAAACCCTTAATTGGCATTTCCTGCGGCGATCTGAACGGCATTGGCATGGAACTGATAATAAAGGCATTTTCCGATAACCGGATTCTTGATCAATGCACCCCGATTATATATGCCTCAAATAAAGCGATCAATTTTTACCGCAAATCAGTGGCGGATGCTAATTTCAATTTCCAGAACACAAAAGATTATAGCCGGCTCAACAGCAAACAAGTAAATATTTTCAATTGCTGGGAAGAAGAGGTTGCTATTAACCCCGGCCAGTTAAGCGATACAGCGGGTAGGTACGCAGTTCTTTCTTTACAGACGGCGGTTGCAGCGCTGAAGCAAAAACAAATTGATGGCCTGGTAACCGCTCCTATCCACAAGAAAAATATCCAGTCGGCCGATTTCAATTTTACAGGGCATACACCTTATCTTAAAAATATTTTTGAAGTGAAGGATGTAGTGATGATGCTTTATGCAGGCAGTTTCCGGGTGGCATTGGTAACCGAGCATATTCCTGTCAGCGATATTGCGAAGCACATTACAAAAGAAGCAATACTGAGCAAGCTGGGCATTATTCATAAAAGCCTTCAAAGAGATTTCAATATTGACAAACCCCGTATTGCAGTATTGGGATTAAATCCCCATGCCGGCGATGAAGGGCTGATTGGCAATGAAGAAGAAACGATCATTAAACCCGCAATTAAAGAAGCGAAGAACAATAACATGCTTGTCGTAGGTCCTTTTAGCGCAGACGCTTTTTTTGCAAGAAATAATCACCAGAAATTTGATGCAGTGTTAGCGATGTATCACGATCAGGGCCTGATCCCCTTCAAAGCATTAGCCAATGGTGAAGGTGTGAATTACACAGCAGGTCTGCCGTCTGTCAGAACATCGCCTGATCATGGTGTAGCATTCGATATTGCCGGAAAAGATAAGGCGGATCCATCTTCTTTTATAACCGCGTTGTTTGAATGTATTGATATTATTAACCGCCGCAAAGAATATGACGAAAACAGGAAAAACCCTGTACGTAAAATCAGTTCAGAAGCATTTGCAAGAATGGAAGATGAAGAAGTAAAAGAAGGCTAAGCCGGATGACTTAGCCTTTGTTGTAATCTCCGTAAATTCTTAATTTACTTTAATGAGCTTGACAAACTTTCGCTGGTTATCCTGTATCACCTCCACAAAATAAGATCCGCCCGACCATTTGTCACCGATCCTTAGTAAACTTTCAGCAGCAATTTTTTCATGTCTCTCTATTACTTGTCCCAATATATCAACCACTTTTATTGTAACCGGATTTGCGTTGCCACCCGTGATAAATAAGTTGAAATAAGTATGACTTGGATTCGGCATAACATTCACCAGTAGTTCATCGACAGGTCGAATTGATAGCTGATTTTGTAAATTCGTTGCACGGGTTATTAATTGTCCTACAGATCGTTGCCCGCTTGATACATTACAGGATACAGAATTGGTGCCGCTATAATTGCCCGTGTAATTTGATCCACCCGTTCCTTTCGCTCCACCAGTCAAAAATGAGGTGAAATTTTCCGGTGTCCCTGCCTTATGCGAATTTGGAAAAGGATTTTGCGTGTTCCCATTGATCGGTTTAATAGTCAACCCTGCATGGCCCGTAAAATTCGTATAAACAGCAGCGGCCCATTTCCATGCAATAGCTATACCTGTTTTGTCAGCGGTGATATCCGCCGTCCATTTTACATTACTGATATTTTTTGGAAGATTAGAGGGTACCTGGTATGACAAGCCGGTCATAAACGCAAAATTCGTATATCCCCTTGGAACCGCAGTTTCCCAAGCGTTATTGATAAACTGCGTACTTGCGGATGTTACCGTTTCATCAAACCTAATACGGCCGTTTGGCACATTCAATGTATACTGCTGGTTATTGGCTGTAAAAGTGATTTTACTGTTGGTAACATTAAATGTTACTGTGCCACTAATGCCCGAGAAGCTGCCACGATCCATTACACTACTAAACCAGATAAACCGACCTGCAGGGATAGTTGTGTTATTGAATGAAGATGTTATCGAGCCGTTCATCAGGCAATTAACTGCCTGAGCCGGGTCAACAGTGACTACCAAATTTTGTGTATTAGTGCAGCCGTTTGCCGTTAATGTATAAACATATGTAACATTTACCGGCGAACTGGTTGTGTTCACAAGCGTTTCGGTTATACCGCCCACGCCATTTGCCGCAGTATTGCTGATACCTGAAATAGCCGCACGACTCCAGCCGAATATCGTTCCTGCTATTGTGCTTGCCGGGCTATAAGTCAATAAAGTGCCGCTGCTAACTGTAATAGCCTGGTTGCCCGTTAATGACGGGATTGATTTAGGTGCTGCTACGCCGCCACCAGATGCACTGGTGCATCCATTGAGGGTTTGAGTTACCGTATAAACTCCTCCTGTTGAAACTGTAATGGATGGTGTTGTTGTACCATTACTCCACAATAACGATCCGGTAAATGCGCCGGCTGTCAATATTGAATTTCCGCAATTATTAACCACAGTTACAGTGGGCGTGGTAACAGAAGAATTTAGAGGCGCTGCTACCCCGCTGCCTGCTGCACTGGTACAACCATTCATTGTTTGCGTTACCGAGTAAGCCGCCCCTGACGTAACGGTAATGGAGGAAGTAGATGCGCCGTTGGTCCATAATAAGCTGCCCGTAAAGTTTGTAGCTGTCAAAACAGAGCTACTGCAATTGTTCACTACTGTTACACCCGGCGTTGAAGGAATTGGTTTTGGCGCAGCTATACCACTTGTTTCGGCACTTGAACATCCGTCGATAGTTTGTGTAACGGTATATATCCCACCGCTTGCTACAGTGATCGATGCGGTCGTTGATCCATTGCTCCACAACAGTGACCCTGTATATCCAGATGCGGTTAAAAGTGAGCTTCCACAATCATTTGTCACCAATACTGTGGGTGCTGGCGGAACCGATATCGGTTCAGCAAGTACGCTAAGTGGAATGCTCGTACAGCCATTCACCGTTTGAGTAACTGAATAATAAGTCGCGGGAGTTGTTACGATGATTGATGGCGTCGTTTCGCCGGTTTCCCACAACAATGATCCTGTAAATTCAGATGCAGTTAAATAGGAACTTCCACAGCTATTTATCACATATACGGTGGGCATCGGCGGAATTGGGTTCGGAGCAGCTACACCATTGCCCATTACACTTGTGCAGCCATCTACGGTTTGAGTTACTGTATAGGCTCCTGCTGTAGTTACTGTAATAGATGGCGAAGTAGCTCCATTGCTCCACAATAAGGATCCGGAAAATGCTGTAGCTGTGAGCGTTGAGCTTTCGCAATTATTAACTACGGTTATTATCGGTGCAGCCGGAATCACTTTTGGTTCTGCAATGCCAGTAGCCGCGGCACTGATACATCCATTGTAATTTTGGGTAACTGAATAGATTCCGCCTTCTGTCACCGTAATAGATGAACTTGTTTCGCCTGTACTCCATAATAACGAACCGATAAAACCTGCCGCTGTCAAAACTGAATTATTGCAATTATTAACTACACTTACTGTCGGTGTAGCAACCAAGGAATTTAATGTTGCGGCCATACCGCTACCTTCTGCACTGGTACAACCGTTTATAGTTTGTACAACGGTGTAAAAACCTGGTCCGTTCACTGTAATAGATGGAGTAATAGCACCATTGCTCCATAATAAGGAACCCGTAAAACCTGCCGCAGTCAAAACTGAATTGTCACAACCATTAATTACGGTTACTGTCGGCGTAGCCACCGACGAATTTAATGGGGCTGCGGTACCACTACCCTCTGCACTGGTACAACCGTTTATAGTTTGTGTTACGGTGTAAACACCTTGTCCGGTTACTGTAATAGATGGAAGGGTAGCACCGTTGCTCCATAATAGAGAACCTGTAAATGATCCGGCAGTTAAAACAGAACTACCACAATTGTCAACTACTGTTACTGTTGGTGCAGGGGGAGTTGATTTTGGAGTGGCTGTAGTGCTTCCTGCTGCACTTACACATCCATTAACAATTTGCGTAACGATGTAAAATCCTGCTTCGGTTACTGTAATAACTTCGGTTGTTTCATTTGTATTCCATAATAAAGAACCTGTAAAACCTGAAGCATGTAATGTTGAAATATTACAACCATCCAATACCGTTATTCCGGGAGCAGGTGGAACTATTTTTGGAGCAGCAACAGCATTGGCTGCTGCGCTGGTACATCCATTAACAGTCTGTGTTACGGAATAGGTCGCACCAATGGTTACAGTAATAGTGGGGGTCGTTTCACCGGTACTCCATAATAAAGAACCTGTAAACCCTGTTGCTGTCAATACAGAGTTGCCGCAATTATCAACTACATTTATTCCCGGAATAATAACATTGGAATTTAATGGGGCTGCCGTTCCGCTAGCCGCCAAACTGGTACAGCCATTAAATGTCTGCGTTACAGAATAAGTTCCGGGTGTTGTTACGGTAATAGATGAACTTGTCGCTCCATTACTCCATAATAAAGAGCCTGTGTATGCCGCCGCTGTTAGCACTGAGTTGCCGCAACTATTAACAACGTTGACAGAGGGTGCAGATGGACTTGTTTTCGGCGTCGCTGTCGCAGCAGTTGCTCCGCTGGTGCAGCCGTTAACAGTTTGGGTCAACCAATGTGTACCCCCGGTGATTACCGTAATAGATGTTGAGGTTTCACCTGTACTCCATAATAAAGATCCACTAAACGATGATGCCGTCAATACTGAGCTGCCGCAATTGTTTGTTACTGATATTATCGGTGCTGATGGAATCGCTTTTGGAGCGGCCACAGCACTACGCGGTGCACTGCTGCATCCGTTTATTGTTTGGATCACGGTATATGCACCTCCCGTTGTAACTGTAATAGATGCCGTTGTTTCCCCTGTGCTCCACAAAAGCGAGCCAGTAAAACCTGTAGCCGTCAACATTGAACCACCACAATTGTTAACCACATTTACTACCGGGCTTGCTACAGCCGAATTCAATGGCGCTGCTAAACCGCCACCGGGCGTACTGGTACATCCATTTGTAGTTTGAGTAACAGTATAGATTCCTCCGGATGTAACTGTGATCGACGAGGCGGTCGAACCATTGCTCCACAGTAATGATCCGGTATAAGAACCCGCTGTCAATACTGAATTACCGCAATTGTTGATTACAGACACAGTTGGTGCTGATGGAATTGCTTTCGGACCGGCTTCAACATTAGCCGCGGAACTTGTACATCCATCTATTGTCTGCGTTACACTATAGTTTCCTGCCGTAGCAACCGTAATAGACGGTGTTGTTTCACCATTGCTCCAAAGTAGTGAACCGGTGTATGATCCGGCAGACAATACAGCGTTGCCGCAATTGTTGATCGCCGACACGGTTGGTATAGATGGAGTGGCTTTTGGAACAGCCATGCCGCTACCAGGTGCACTTGTACATCCGTTTACGGTTTGAGTTACCGTGTATAATCCACCTGTTGCTACGGTTATTGAAGGCGTCGTTGCACCATTGCTCCATAATAATGCGCCGGTAAAAGCTGTCGCTGTTAATAGAGAGGTTCCGCAATTGTCAACCACAGTTACCTGCGGAGTTGCTACTATTGAATTTATTGGCGCCGCAATACCGCTACCTTCTGCACCTGTACAGCCGTTCACTGTTTGTGTTACCGTATATGTTCCGCCAGTCACTACGGTTATGGATGGGGTTATGGCACCGTTGCTCCATAGTAAAGAACCAGTAAACGAGCCTGCTGTTAACACGGAATTGCCACAATTATTTGTTACCATGACGGTTGGTGCGGAAGGAATTGGTTTTGGAGAAGCGCCTCCACTACCCGCTCCGCTCGTACATCCATTAACTGTTTGTGTTACCGTATAAATTTCAGCATCTGTCACAACTATAGATGGTGTTATGGCTCCGTTACTCCACAATAATGAACCGGTAAATGATCCAGCCGTTAAAACAGATGTTTCGCAATTGTTGATCACAAGGACAGTAGGTGCCGGGCTTGAGTTAATCGTTAACGTTGCAGCGTTAGAACTTACCGGGCCTCCGCTATTGCTCCAGACAGCTCTGTATTGTTTATTATTATCTGCAGTTATTGTTGCAAATGTCAGCACTGCATTCACCGCGCCATTGATATTTGTCCATGTCGTTCCATCGGCACTTGATTGCCATTGTACAGTGGGACTACCCCCGCTAGCCGCAGACGTGAAATTCACATTATTCCCGGCACAAATTGATTGTGAAGAAGGCTGTGTTGTAACAGTAGGTGGGGGAATACCGGCGACCCCTGCAGCACTTCTTATTTCTAATAATGCAGTACTGGCCTGTTGACCTGTTGGAAGACTGACGCCTTCTGTGTAAGTTCCTATTGTGGTCGCATCTTTAGTAAAGTGATAGGTAGTAAAATGACCATCTCTGAAATAAAATCTTTCTGTAGCAGCATCTCTTAATGTCCGTGTAGTTCCATTTATTGCTTTCCAGTCTGCTGTACAACCAAAAATGATACTGTTCTCTCTTGAAGTTGTTATAGTGACTGACGGAGCGGATTGTAAGACGCCTGTGCCAAAAGCACCGCTTAAGCTCGGTTCCGCATTTAATACTACGTAACATAAACTGACCTGGCTAAATTCTTCACCCCAATCGGTTGTTATCGTAAGAGCGCCTCCTGCCGGATAAACCGCGGTCCAAATTTCAGCATTGTCACTGCTGGGAGCTCCGGCATCTACCCGCTTCATCCATGTAAGGGAAGGAGAACTTGAAACGCTGCAATCAGATAGAAAAGCATCGGCTGTTGTAGCTAATACTAACAACGCACCAGCTGGCACACCTGTTAACGAATGTGCAATTGGCCCTGTTCCTGTCCTGGTAGTAACGCTTTGTATTGTTACAGGGGGCGCAGATGTTAGCGCCATGGTAGTAAATGACCAACTGTAATCACTGGGAAGTGCATTGCCTGCTGGATCCTTAACACCAGCAGACCCTCCCTTAATGGTAAGCGTATAAGTAGTTGAGCCAACCAATGGCGATGATGGAATCAACCTTACCTCGTTGGATAAGATACTTAAGCTGGCAGCAATAACATTATTACCTGGATCTTTTAATTGGACTGTAGTACCTGTTACAGTTAACGGATTAACTGGTTCACTAAAATTTGCAGAGACAGTTGTCTCCGTACTCACACCTATTGCAGCATTTACCGGTAAAACAGATAATACAGTTGGAGAAATATTATCAACGGCCCCGGTGGTAAATGTCCAGGCAAAATCATTGACCATAGCGTTCCCCGATAAATCCTTCACACCAGCAGTTCCTCCTTTGATTGTAGCTGTATAAACAGTTGAGCCTGTTAAAGCCGCAGAAGGGATTAATATTATTTGATTGGATGAAGTACTGACCGTAGCAGCTATGATATTGTTACCCGCATTCCTTAATTCAAATGTAGTTCCGTTTATAGTCGACGCATTAATAGCTTCATTAAAGTTCGCAATAACAGTAGTACCAGTGTTTATAGTTGTTGCTCCATTTACAGGTGATACAGAGGTTACAACAGGAGTAGTAATATCCACAGCAACCGTCGTAAATGTCCAGCTATAATCGTTTACCAATGCATTACCTGCAAGATCCTTTACTCCTGAAACTCCACCTTTGATCGTTACCGTATAAATTGTTGAGCCCGGCAATACGGCTGATGGGGTTAGTGTAAGTTGGTTAAACGAAGTATTGATCGAAGCAGGTATGATACTATTACTTGCATTTTTCAACTGGAATGTAGTTCCGGTGACGGTCACAGGATCTATCGTTTCATTAAAAATAGCAGAGACGGTAGTACCGGTACTTATATTAATTGCTCCGTTCAACGGTGAAACAGTTGATACGACAGGTGGGGTATTATCGGCGCCTGGATTACAATCCGGAAATATTTTTGACGAATCAACAGCCGATAAGCCGGCTGCATCAGTCACCGTGAGTTTAATAAGCCAGTAATAATCATCTCCGTTACATCCTATTCTCGATATATGGGTGCTGGTACCAACTGATGTACTTATTGGTTCGGGGTGAGCATGACTATTATGTCGTAAAAAGGTTTGCCATTCATATTTTAACTGCCCGCTTGTATGTTCCGCATCTGTCACTGTAGCTGTGCAGGCGTAAGTAGTATCGGGGCCTATTTTGTAAAGCGAATTCTTGATAGGACTCGTAATATTTACTACGGGTGGAGTATTGTTTACCGAAATAATGATACTGTCCACAGAAGATGCGCCCAGGTTATCTGTTACTGTAAGCTTAACAACATATTTCGCCGGTGTGTTTGCGGGAGCAGTAAAATTATGAGAGGGGTTAGCAATCGCGCTGGTACCTCCATCTCCGAAATTCCAGGCATAACTGGCAATGCTGCCATCAGGATCAGAAGAAGCGTTGCCACTAAAATTTACACCTAATACAGAAGGCCCATACGTCTTATCGGAGGTCATTTTTACCACCGGTGCCTGATTACCGCCGTATCTTACTTGTTTGATCGTAGTGGGTATGGTTGAAAAATTACCAAGTTCTACAATAAACAATGTGCCATCCAAAGGATTCATAGTTAAAGAAACTATACCTGAAAACCCGCTTCCAAAGTTTTTAACTTCTGTTACAACATCAGTGAAATCTACGCTAAAGCATTTTATCCAGTTCGCATCATGGTCTGCTACGAAATACCTGTCATTAAAAGCGGCCGGAAAATTTGAACCGGAATACCATGGGCCCCCGGTTACGCAGTTTCCCGGAAATGGCGTGCCGATAACATTAGATGCAGGAGAACCTATTTGTGCAGTCGACGCCGCATTTCCGGAAAAAATACCTACCCTCGCATCATTGGTAAAATGCCTCCAATCAATCATGGGTCGGTGATGAACAAACCGATCACCTGAACCTATAGGTGTTGCTGGGTTGCAGGAATTATATACTGTTTTATTGTTGTCGGCTGTTGCCTGTTTGATCAGGTCCTGGAAATATAAAAATTGCTGTGAGCAACCCCCAATACCAAACAGTGGATTGGGTTCCTCGCGGTTTGCGGTAATGGCGCTGGTATAACCAGGTTGAGGAGTAAGTCCTTCAAAGAGAGGCCATCCGCAATTAACACCCGGTCTTGATATGACATTTACTTCCTCGTAAGTGTTCCAGCCTACATCACCCACATATATTTCACCTATGTCTCCGGCAGCAGGATTGGTAGAGCCTGTGCCCGGCTTAACCGAAAAACGATACGGGTTTCGCAAACCCAATGCCCATACCCTTGATTTGGCAGAACGTGGCTGCGCAGCAGAATAGTAAGGATTGCTGCTAACCCCATTGCCCGTTACCGGATCTATTCTAAGTAGTTTGCCGCTATGGGAATTCAACATTTGCGAACGGAAAGCACCAACGTTTTCCTCTGGCCGGATAATTCCATCAGTCAACGCCTCCTGGAAATCTGTATCAGTATCGCTTCCCTTATCAACCAAATAATAGCTTGCGCCATCTCCACAAGTCACCAGCAATGTACCATCCGCTGCAAATGCAAGAGAGCCTACGCCATGTGAATCGTGTAAGATCGGGAAACCGGTTGACTTGCTTTCGCCTAACAATATCATTCGCGATCCCGGGTCGGCCAACAGATTGCTGCCGCTTGTGATAGTTTTATATCTTGTAACCCGCCCGATCGTAGCACCGGACAGTGTAGTTGCCGGGTTATAAGAGCCTGTACCAAAATTTAGAAGATAGTGCCTGTCCACAACATACAGTAAATAAATAAGCCCATTATTTTGAAAATTGGGATCAAGTGTAAAACCCAGAAGTCCATAGTCGCCCCAATTACCTACTTCTTCGGCTATATTTAATACCGGAGTACTTTGCTTAATGTAGGCGCCAGCCGCATTCCTGTTGCAAACAAATACCCTCCCATCTTTTTCCCAGACAAAAAGCCTTTGCCCGTCGTTGGTAAACGCAGTACCCATAGGTAGCGCCCAACCAGAACCAACCACCGAGGTCGAAAATCCCGCAGGAAGTGTTTGCGAGTGAATAACTTCACAGAAACCCATAGAAATAACCGCGAGCAAAAGAAAAAGAACTTTTCTCATAAAAGTATTGTTTAAACGGTAAGCGGCTGCTCACTAGTAATAATGGAAAATGCGAAAGGTTATTACTTTCTGGCGGTAATCAGCATAGATTGGAAGGGATAGCTGCCTGAATTTAAATCCATGTAATAAGGGATAAAAATAAATAGCTGGTGAGTACTTAATAGAGGTGGGATCTGCACGCAATATATAAATTATTGTGAGACCATGCAAACAAATTAGCCCTGTATGTCTTTTAAAAACATTTTTTTCGTGTCAGCCTGCCGTATGTGTGCTATCGCAGGAATAGTGCTGCGTGTTGCCGATGTAAATCGGTCATGAAGAAGAGAAGAAAAATAAGCGTAAATAATATACAGAAAGCTAAGCGCTTCAGCGCTTAGCTTTCTGTATAAAAGTGATTAATGGATTTTTATGAATTTAACTTGCTTCGTATCATTTTTACCCTTGACAGTAAGAACATATACACCCGCCAGCCAATCGGGTGAACTTTGTATGTATATTACATTTTGTCCTTTGTTTGCACCTTCCTTCACCGTATGAATTAGTCTTCCGGTTACATCGTTTATTTCAATAGTTACTTTGTCTTCTTCTGCGGCAAAATAAGTTAATGAAAAATTACCTGCGACGGGATTGGGTGCGATTCTTAATTGATTGTCTTCGGTTTCAGATACTGTTCTTATCACAACCGAATACCGGATAATGTCACCGTGCTCAACAATTTTCAACCGGTAGTAATTTAGTCCCTGCGAAAAACTGTTGTCGGCAAAACTATACTGGCTGGTCCCTGGAATATTGCTGGCTGGCTGCCTGTTGATTGGTTGAAAATTAATACCATTAGTGCTTCGTTCCAGTTCAAAATATTCAATATTCGATTCAAGTTCTGTTGTCCATTTTACCAGGTTTACCGTACCATTTTGTGTTACACTGAATTTATGAAGAAAGATAGGCAAAGTGCCAGCACAATCAGGGTAAATGCGCGATGAGTCAGAGGTAGACAGGCCGGCGGGATCGATAACATTCAATGTTATCAGCCAGTGATAGTCGTCAATGCAACCGATCCGCGTAATCCTTGCATCCGTTTCCTGCTTGGGGTCGATCGCCTGGGGATGCTGGTGATCGTTGTGCACTAAAGCAGTTTGCCACTCATATGTGAGTTGCCCGGAACTGTGCTCAACATCTTCAACTATGGCGCTGAGTTCATATACCGAATCCGCTGCTACTTTATATTTTGAATTTTTTATCGGACTGGTAATATTGACGACCGGCGGCGTATTAGCTGCAGATACGATCAACTGGCGGATTGATGAAGAGCCGCTATTATCCGTTACTGTAAGTTGTACAATAAATTTTTTAGACCCTGTTGCTGAAACAAAGGTATGAGACGGCGTAGGTGACGTACTGGTATTACCTCCGGGGCTGCCGGGGTCCCCGAAGTTCCAGGAATACGTGGAAATGCTGCCATCCTGGTCCGAGGATTCGGTGCCATCAAAGTTCACGGTAAAGGAAGCGTCGGGACTATAATATTTATCAGCGTTTATTTTAGCGACGGGTGGTATATTACCTCCGTACGACATTTTTTTAACTGTTCCATTTGTTGCACTACTGCCCACGTTTACACAGACCAATGTCCCGTCAAGTGGGTTTTCTACCAGGCAAACAACAGATCCCATATTGGTCCCAAAAGCGTCCACTTTTGTTACCACATCAGTAAAATCAATGGAGAACCTTCTTAGCCAATTTGTATTGTAGTCAACGCCGAGGAAAGTGTTTTTATATTCCGGAGGAAATGAATTGCCGGCCCCGGTATACCAAATACCCCCCGCCGTGCAATTGCCCCTGAAAGGTACGCCGTTGACCTCTGAGGCGGCTGTGCCAATCGTTGGACTGATAGCTATGCCATTGGCATCAAATCTTCCAACCCTTGCAATATTATCCGATGGAAGGCTACCATGCTTCCAGTCGATTGCCGGCCTTGCATGAATAAATCGATTGCCAGAGCCTATCAATTGAGTATTATTACATGCATTATATACATGGTTATCCTTCTGTGCATTGTCTTGTCTTAGCAGGTCTTTAAATCTAAAAAAATCGCGGCCATTACAGGGCCCAAATGTATTCGGCTCATCTTTGTTCTGCGTATTTAAGGCCGTATAGCCAGTATGGGGCGTCTGGCCTTCATATAATGGCCAGCCGAAATTCATACCGGGTGCTTTTACAATATTAAGTTCTTCCCAGGTAGTATATCCAACATCTCCTATAAAAACTTCCCCGATATCACCTGCTGAAGGATTGGTAGATCCGCTTCCGGGCTTTACTGACATACGGAAAGGATTTCGTAATCCGAGGGCCCACACTCTTGATTTGGGTGATTTTGGATTTTCAGCGTCATAAAAAGGATTGCTGGGTAAGCCATCCCCATTCTCAGGGTTGATACGAAGCAATTTACCGCTATGTGAATTCAGCATTTGTGAACGGAACGACCCCACGTTTTCTTCAGGCCGGATAATACCATCATTTAATGCCTGCTGATAATAAGTATGGCTTACACTGCCACCATCCGTGGCACTGTAACTGGCGCCATCTCCGCAGGTGACCAGTAAAGTACCGTCTGCGGCGAATGCGAGACTTCCTATACCATGTGACTCATACAGGATAGGAAAACCTGTTGACTTCGTTTCCCCAATTAATATTTTCCTGGTTGAAAGCTTCGCTATCATGTTACCACCACTCATTTCCGTTTGGTATTTGGTCAATCTACCAATAGTAGCTTCATTTATATCATCCGGGGTAGTATTATTATTCATCAAAAAACGCCTGTCGACTACGTATAGAAGATATATATAACCATTGCTCGAAAATTCGGGATCCAGGGCAAATCCCAATAATCCAAAATCCCGATCATTTAATACTTCGGCGGAAAGATCAATTACAGGTGTTGACTGCTTGACATAATCGGTGCCGACCCTGTTGTTGACATACACTTTTCCACTTTTTTCCCAAACAAAAAGCTTTAGTCCATCCGTTGAAAAAACAGCGCCAACGGGTTGAGGCCAGTTGACGTCATTAACATCGGTCATAAAAAAACCAGAGGGTAGCGTTTGAGCAAAAACCTGCCCGTACAAAAAGATAGCGCAAACCAGAGAAAATAGCGTTTTCATTATACCTAATATTTAATAGTATGAAATGCGGCTATTCCATAACGATAAAGGAGCTGACTAATCAGGCGTTATTATTAAGCAATTCAGGGGAGATCAGAACGGGTCAGTTAAAAACTGAGCCAAAAAACGAAGCAGCTATTCATGGAAGAAAGGAAGTAAACGAGCATGTAAGATAGAAAAATACTTGAAACAATGAAAATATTCAAAGTTTAATTATACTTATTACTCCGGCAAATTTCTATTGCTACAAGTAAGAAACGAGTATCGTTTCCGACTTTTTTTTAAAAAGGTTGTAAATGCTAAAACAAGTTATTAGGTTTGTTGAACAATTGGGAAATCGCATAGAGCAACCCAGCTCAGACCGTCTTTTTGCATAACCATTCCCGCATCCGTACCAATCCCTTCTAAAACCGCTGAGTATCCAATTTTTCTGTGGGCCATTTGAAAAAACATTCAAAACCACTGGAAATGAAAATATTTTTTTTGTACTGCATGATGATCGCTTTTTTATCAGCATATCGAACGCCGGCGTTTGCCCAATCAAATTATACGGCAAAAGTTACAATACCCCCGCAGCATTTTACTGCACCTGTCAGCCCTGTAGTAACCTTTAATGGCATTATTAACACTGATCGTGTTTTATTGAATTGGACCCTCGATAAAAATCAGATGGTAGACCAAATACAAATAGAAAGTAGCGCAGATGAAAAAACGTTCATTATGGCAGGATTGGTTTTTGGAACAGATCAGCCAGACAAAGCAGAATACCTTTTTTACGAAAAAAATAAAAAGAAGAAATCGTTCTATCGGCTAAAAATAATAAACAAAGACCAGAGCATCACCTATTCTTCAACCATTGTTCCGGCATCTTCACATGCTAAACAATAAACATACCCCACTATGGCTTACAATGTGAAAAAAAATTTGCAGGAAAAATATAACCGCCTGAAAAAAGTATTGAAAAAAGTTTTATCTCCCAACCATGAAGAAGCGCTTGCGCAACTGATATTACAGCCTTGCAGAAATAAACAGCGGTTTGAAAGATAAGCCGCTCATCTTTTTATACACGTAGAGTTTACCAAGACACATTTTTTCCTCCCGTTCTTTTAAGCGAAAATATTTCGTTATGGCGCATGAGATCCAGGATACAGTAAACTTTATCTAACGTAGAAAATATGAACCTGGACTCTGTTAACGAAAATCGTGAAAACACTATTGCCATGCTTTCCGTTTAGGCGTAGTCAACTATAGGCATATCATCATAAGTTCTTCCATTGAGCACTCTTCCTGTTTTCTTTTTATTGGTACCTCCCCATTGCTTAAAGAAGAAAGCAACTTTGGCTTTTTCACATTGCTGTTGGATATCCAAAACCCAATCAACATCCATCGGCCTTGGGTTCCTGCCACTTTCCCCGCCAACAATTACCCAATCAATCTTTTTGAGATTTAGTTTTGCTAAAGGGCCAATCAATGGTTCGCAGGAAAGAAATTTGGTTCTTGCATTTGTTTTCCGCAGGTCATCGATACGGTGCGTCACTCTTTCATCCTCTACAGACACACCCATCCAGATATTATGTGTCCAATTGAGTTCTTTATGATATTTCAATAGAATATCTGAACGCTTGGTTAAAACCTGGAAAGTATGTTGCGGGTTTTCATTCATAGTTTTAAAAACCTTTTGAACAAACTCCAGTGGTACGTTTTTATGAAACATATCGCTCATGGAGTTTACAAAGACGATCTTTGGAGATTTCCAGCCGTATGGTATTAATAAGGCATCTTCATGAATCCTCAGTTTAAATCCATCTTTATATTTATCAATTCCCATTGCTTGTAGCCGGCGAGACATTACTTCGGCATAGCAAAATTTACAGCCTGCAGAGATTTTATTACAACCTGTTGTAGGATTCCAGGTCATTTCGGTCCATTCGATGCTATATTGTGCCATAGTTAGTTAGCCCTGCTTGTGTTTATCGGCTTAAAATCTAAGTTTCCGAGTTCGTCGGGTATTGCTTGAGCAAATGGTATAAACCAAATGTTTTTATTATCATTGGGATTCCGATTAACCGTATACAATACTACCAAATCACAATAAATATTTTTTCTGTCAACATATTCTTTCGTTAAAACAATGTTCATTCCCTCGCCTTTTGTATTTGAACTTGGATATATTAATGCATCATATGTAGGCTCCCCCAATCTTCGGCCAGCAAGGTTAGAGTTAATATAACTCGATTTATTAACTTTAAACT
>WUUC01195884.1_pt1 | contig 27752 bp, 19 predicted proteins | sample 6278441 | NCBI WGS metagenome assembly WUUC01 (sample SAMN13675441, study PRJNA597444) | soil metagenome | isolation source: soil | place: USA: Washington | collected 2017-10 | reverse complement strand
TTTATGTTATTAAATACTAATTTTTAGATGCTTATGTAAAATTAGTTAATAAAAAATAAACAACTTTTCCACGCAAGACACAAGAACTATATTGCAGCACCGACACGCATGCATATATATAACAACTTTATCTAGGCGCACCTTTATCAAGCCATAATTTTGCGCCTAGATAAAAAAATAGTTTAAATGCTAATACAGAGGTTTTCAAAACGCAATTCCGGGATTTGCGCATAGATGAAATCATATATAGTCTTTTTACCTGCTCTTATAGCAGTTCTATACATGTTATTTGTAGCTTCCCAAGGCACACGAAATCCGATTTCAAAGGCGTTTTTAAATGTTTATCTTCCTGTATTACTTTTATTACCCCAAGAATTAGAAGCCCCTCTACCAGTACTTCCTGATTTCACATTTGGACAAGCTACGCTGCTGCCCATCATCATAGCCTATTTAATTTTACCCACAAAACATACTGATGCGCCAAGAGGAATATGCCTGTTGGATGTTCTAGTAGTGGGATTCGTGGCAGCTTGCGTTATTTCTGAGTATCTCAACATCGGAATGAATTTTATTCAAAAAATTGAACAGGAAGAAAATGTTTGGAGAACAATCCTATATCGTTCTGTTTTCAACATTTTGATTCCATATTATCTAGCAAGAAAGCTCATTTATCCAGAAGGCTTGACGCCTGCATTTGCCAAGAGAATAATCCTTTTTACTTTAGTTTCACTTCTTGTTTCAGCATACGAATGGAGATTTGTAATTAATTTGCATATGGAGTTCGTGCAACTCTTTTTCGAAAATGTTGTGAATAAGCCCTGGATTCCCACTTACAGATTTGGACTCGTCAGGATTTCAGGACCGTTTATGCATCCCATCTTATTTGGATCCATCCTTGCGGTAGGTTTAATTTTCAACCACTGGTTAATGAAAAATAGACTGTGGAAAAATAATTTTTCCTTTTTACTTCTTTCCTCCTACAGTAAGGGAATATTATTCGGCGTCTTACTATTTATCGGTTTGGTTCTTACATTTTCAAGAGGTCCTCTTTACAGTTCAATTTTAGCTTTTTGCATTTTAGGATTGGGTTACACACCCCATAAAGTATTCGGCGCTATAATGCGCATCATCCTGTTTGCAATTATAGGGCTCTTTATTTATGAAGCTATATCTTATTACTCAGGTCTGGGCATGGATTTGGCATCCAGAGCTCTCGATCGTTCAGCCGCATACCGTTCTCAGCTTGTCAGTAGATACCTAACTTATGTTTATGAAAAACCTTTCTTTGGCTGGGGGACATTTGGTTGGCCTACAGTTCCAGGGATGACATCGATAGACAATCATTTTCTTTGGATAGTCCTTAAACATGGCGGGATTGCACTAGGATTACAGGTCCTAATATTTTTTATAACGTCATTTAAACTGATTCGATTAGGTTTTAAAATTCCCTACAAAGAAAGAATCGATCTTTCATTAGCTTTTACTTTGTTTAGTATTTTATTTATGCTCTTCGTAACTCTTGTTACTGTATTTATGGGTGGCCAACTCGAGCCTATGACTTTTATGATCATTGGCTTATCACAAGGTTTTGCCGAAACTTATAGGGCGCGGCATCGCAAACTTTCAAAAATCAAATCTACTTCAGATTTCAGTACTGCCCAAATCTGAAAAAGATGGTCATCAATCTCAAAATCTTGTATATTTAACTGAATGTTTAAATCAAATAATTTATAAAATTGAATCTCGCTGTTTAGGTGCTCTTTAACCCTATGATCACCCAGTATCTACTCGCATTTGTTTGTTATTTCCTCATTCTTTTAGTAATCGGCGTTCTGTCTCATCAAAAGCAGGATTCCAATGCGGAATTCATTGTTGGCAATCGCACATTAAATTTTTGGTTAACTGCACTTTCTGCCCACGCCAGCGACATGAGTGCTTGGTTATTTATGGGTTTGCCAATGGCTATCTTCATCAACGGAATGAGCGGTAGCTGGATTGCCATAGGACTTTTAATCGGCATGTTCTTAACGTGGCAGTTCATTTCGATAAGATTGCGTGTTGCAACTGAACAAACTCAAACATACACTCTTTCTTCCTATTTTGAAGCTCGCTTTTCTGATTCTTCAGGGATCTTGCGTGTGCTAACGGCAATTATTTTAGTATTTTATCTCACTCACTACCTTGCCGCTGCCCTCACTGCAATGGGACTTCTAATCGAATCGGTATTTGGAATCGATTATTACTTGGGATTGACTTTTGCAACAATTGTCGTCGTCTCTTATACCTTTGGCGGCGGATTCGTCACCATTGCATGGACAGATCTTTTTCAAGCTATTTTTTTGCTATTAGTTATTATTCTCATTCCCATTATGGCCATGCTTTCAATGGATAATGGCTTTGAAAGAATTAGGATGCTTGAAGAGCTGGATCCTGGTTACTTGAGTATTTTTGGAGATATGTCTCCCGGCTCTCTTTTGTCCGCCATCTTTTTGGCCTTGTCTTGGGGCTTGGGATATTTTGGAATGCCTCATATCGTTACAAAGTTTATGGGCATCCGTGATGTCGTTGCATTAAAAAAATCAAAATATTTAGGGATGACTTGGCAATTGCTAGCCTTGTCTGCTGCAATTGTAGTGGGTATCGTAGGGGCAGCATTTTTTAACGGAGAAATGGACAATCCTGAACTTGTTTTCGTAGAAATGGTAAAAATTTTATGTCCCCCATTCATTGCGGGTTTTGTGCTATGCGGTATCCTGGCTGCAAATCTTTCCACAATGGATTCGCAATTGCTTGTTTGTGCTTCGGCAATTGGGGAAGATCTTTTCAAAAAGATGGCGGGAAAATCGGTATCTGCCATCCAATTAGTCCGCGCTTCCAGAGTAGGGGTAGTCCTGATTGCTGCAATTGCACTTATTATCGCATTTTATAAAAGCGAAACCATCATCGAAAGCGTTTTTTATGCATGGGCAGGGCTTGGCAGTTCCTTCGGTCCTTTAGTATTAATGTCTCTATACTCCAAAAAAGCAAACCTTTACGGTGCTATTGCTGGAATTCTAGTGGGAAGTGCTGTTGCAGGCATTTGGCCCCAACTAAACCCTTATATTGTCGACTATCCGGTGCCTTCTATGGTACCCGGCTTCTTCTTAAACTTGGCAACGATCTATATTGTCAGCTGGGCAACTACTACTCAGACAAAAGTTGCGAAGTAACAAGAAATTAGATAGCATACATTTTTCTTGATTTTCTACGAACAGGGCTAATCATCTTATGAGAAAATTATTTCCAGCAATATTGATAATTATCTGCATCATTGTTTTCAAATTTTCTGGAATAGAAAATTCCTTGGCTGCCGCTCAGAAGGATAAGACCCCTTCACCCATCGCATTTCAAATAGAGGATAATATAATCATTTCTCCAGTTTCGAGATTAGGAATTGATTTAGTACGTAGGACAACAGAGGGAGCTTTACAATACTCCTCCAACATTTTAATGGACCCAGGTTTCGAAGGAAAATTAGAAAGGGTCATCGTGATAGTCTCTCGATTAACCCAAAATAGTTTTTCAGATGAAGCGGGCTTGGGGTATCCGGATAATTATTGGAATGAGGCTGAATTTGATGTTAGATCAGGAAAGTCGGCAGGAAAAAACGGTGTTATTAAAACCTCATTAAATTCTGGCGAAGAAGGACTCCCACAATATTTTTCTCAAAATCCCCTTCCCTCTCTTCAAGAGGGTGATGTAATCGTTTTAACCAAATCCAATCGGTTTGACACTGTCCCAAATTGGTGGGTAAGCGATCCAGTACACGTGCAACTTGATCCATACAACAACAAAGATAATAGTCCCGGTAATCAATCCATAAAACTCCGATCCTCAAAAAATTCTGTCGCCCACATGAAATTTTTTTCTGATACAATAGCAGAAAGATCAGGCAACATGCTTTCAGTGAATGGATCTTGGAAATTATCATTTTGGGCCAAAGCTGAACGTCCTGACGGTCGTATTGACTTCATTTTCCAAAGAAAGAATCAATCTATTCCATTTTTGAAAAAAACAGTCGCCATCTCTACAAGGTGGGAAGAACACAAGATAGAATTCGAAGCAAAAGACACGGAAGCACCGGGCTTTCTTGAGCTTTCAATAGCTGCTGCGACTCCGAATAACTCAATTTGGATTGATGATATTTTTCTCGGTGCAAACAACAATGGCGAACTGGTTTTTCGCAAAGAGCTAATCGATGCTTTAAAAGCACTTAAACCCTCATATCTTCGAGAATTCCCCTCTCCTGGAAACACTTGGGAAAATCATATTGCCCCTCCTGCAAAGAGAAAATCATGGGTTTCTTTTACAATTGGAAACCCTTCGCAAAATATATTTAATTACTCTTTGACCGAGTTTCTTGATCTCTGTCAATTGGTTGGAGCCAATCCGTGGATCATTATTCCTCCTACCTTTTCCGATTATGAATGTAGCCAAATGGGAACCTTTCTGGCTGAAAACGCACCCAAATCTAAATTTTCTGAAATTATATTGGAGTTCGGCTCAGAAAATTGGAACTGGATGAATCGCCCTTTGGCTATTCCTTATCAAAAAGAGTATGGTTTTGTAGCCGACCGGGCATTTGATGTAATTTCAAAAGCCGTTAATAAGAGATCTAACTTAAAATTTTTGGTTAATGGGGAGTATACTTTTTCAGAAGATTCCTTTAAGTACCTCAACTTTTCAAAATTAGCGACCGGCATGGCTGTTGCACCCTATTTTTTCAAAAGTTTACAAAAAGCAACTCCTGATGAAGAAATCTTAGAAAGACTATTCAATGGTACTGATGCAGATTTAATGAGTTTTTTTTCGGATGAATTGTTTTCAAAAGGTAAATCTCTTGCCATTTCTGAAATCAATCTGCATGCCACACAAGGAGATGCCAAATCTTACGAAAGAAACAGAGTTGTTTCAGGTGCCGCTTCAGGCAGCGCATTGGCAAAAAAAATTCTAGAGGCCCTATCTGCTGGAGCAGATCCGATCATGGTCCACAATATTGGACAATATGACACTACCACTTGGGAGATTGGCGATTACGTTAATCTGTGGGGAATCATCCGAGATTACGGCCCACCGCTACTTTTTAGACCTACCGGGCTCGCTGTCGTGATGTTAAATCAAGTTATAGGAGGCAACTTATACGCCACCAAACTTCTCAATCCCCCTTCAAAGGAAACCAATGCACTTACTCTTGCTCCTTTTAAATCAAACTCAGGTTGGACAGTTGCAATTGTGTCCAGCTCTCCGAAAGCTTTGGATATTGAAATCCATTTTCCCAACGATAATCAAATCCTCCCTGATACGACTCTCAAACTTGACACAAGCGACCCCTTTGCAACCAACGAATCTGGTGAAATAGTCAAGATAATCCAAGAAAAAACCTCAATAGATGGAAGAGTGGTTCAAACAACGATTCCAGCCTGGGGACTGGTAGTGCTAAAGCAGGCTGAAAAACAACAGCAAGAAGCTAACCTTAAAAAAGTTAGATAGGCAAAATCCTTTTCTCTCGATAAATACCCATTCTTTTGCTTTAATCTTCTTAAGAACGTAAACTATATTTTTTACCACATAGCTCGCTTTCCAAAAATTTTAGGAGTGGAAAATGAAAAATCTCTGGTTAGTACCACTAGTTGCCTTGTCACTAGTTGTCATTTATGTCGTCGTCGACACGGAAATGTCTACTGCTCAAACAGGATCTACAACGTCAACCGCCGTTGCACTAACAGTTGACACCTCTAAAATCCTCAATCAAAACGTTGGTAGAATTGGAATCAATTATACCGCATGGAATCAGTGGGGTGCGGAACAATATGGAAAGAATCTCATCTTAAACCCGGGTTTTGAAGGCCAAATTAAAAGAGCATTGGTATTTGTCAACCGTTATGATTCCACCAGCTTTTCCGACGATAAGAAAAATCTCTACCCGAATGATAATTGGAATGGAGCGACTTGGGAAGTGCGCACTGGAAGCTCAGAAGGTGCAAAGGGAACCGTAAGTAAATATCTCACTTCAGGAGCTGGAGGTTTTCCGCAATTTATCAGCACTACTTCTGTGCCGGCTCTTAAATTGGGAGATGTCATCGTTGTCACAAAAATTGAAAAAGGGGACTTAAATAGGTTTTGGTACATCAAGTATCCTGCAAATACGGATTTAGTCAAGGATGATAAAAGGCCAGGCACCCCTGGAGAGCAGGCATTACTACTAAAAGGTGACCAAGGAAGCGCTGAAGCCGCCTATTATATAGACAGCAATACAGCACGAGCCGGCAAATTGATCAACATCAATGGTAAGTGGAGGCTATCTTTATGGGCAAAAGTTCAAGGTCAAGGTTCTTTAATAATTTCATTTAAGCGATTTGGAACCCCAGACTTTTTAAATCAGACCATCCCAGCCACAAACAATTGGCAAGAATACTCCTACGATTTCGATGCGGCGGATACGGGCCCTCCCGAAGTTGTTGAATTTAAAATGGTGGCACAAGGTGCAAAAGTCTGGGTTGATGACATCTTTTTAGGCCCTCTTCAAACTGCAAACGATACTGCCTACCGACAAGAGGTGATAGATGTTTTAAAAGAAATCAGACCTTCATTTATTAGACACCAACCCTATTATGGTGATACCTTTGAGAATATAGTCGTTGAACCTTTCAAAAGAAAATATACTCTCGAAAAAATGAGAGTCGATCATATTGACTCCTCATTTAACTTCTCAATCGGTGAATTTTTAGATCTCTGCGCAAAGGTAAATGCAAATCCTTGGCTTGTCATACCCACACTCTTATCATCGGAAGAATATTTCAAACTTGGGCAATTTTTGGTTGATACGGCCAATAAAAGCCGATTTTCTCAGGTGATCATTGAATTTGGAAATGAAAATTGGAATGAAGTCTTCCGCCCGCATGGATTTGTCTATCCCTACTATGACAAACTAGGACTCGTTGGCCAGGATGCATTCCAGAACATTAAAGATGCTGCCGGAAGCAGTGTCAACCTAAGGTTTACCGTTGGGGGCCACCTAGCTAACTCTTATACATCATTCTCCTTTTTAGACAGCCTCCCTCTCGCCGAGACTTTGGCGCCTTCCGGTTATTTTATGTATACCTTAAACCGCGGCACTTCGGATCAAACCGCTTTGAACATGATGTTTGAAGATGATCCGGGAGCAGAAATTAAAACTCATGCTGACGGAGTTAAGCAAAGAGGCAAAAACCTTGCTCTTTATGAATTCAATTTCCATACGACTGAAGGAGATGCCCCTGAAGCTGAACGCAATCGCGTCGTCGCAGGAAGAGCTGCGGCAGCTGCGGTGGCAAAACGGGGTTTGTATGCACTTAGCATGGGAGCAAATCCAGCCGTCCTTTTTGTATTGGCGCAATATGACTTTAAACAATCAGATGCCACAGGTTACATTAAACTCTGGGGGGTTACAAAAACCTTAGGGCCTCCACCCATATTCAGACCGACTGGGCTTGCAGCAGTAATGCTTAATCGGGTTATTGCTGGGAATATGTATGCCATTAAGCCTTTGAACGCAGCCACTACTGAATCAGACAACCTTACAACCGCTGCCTTCAAAGCCAGCGACATGTGGACCGCTGCCGTAGTCTCTGAAAATAGCAAGGACGTAGAAGTTGAAATCAAATTCCCTGATGATGGCGTTAAAATTCCAACAACATACCTTGTTCTTAGCTCCAGTTCCCCTTTTGATAACAACGAAAGTGCTGAAAACGTAAAAATCATCCAGAAAAACCTCACTGTAAATGGCAGGGTTGTGCGCTTTACGGTGCCCGCCTGGAGCCTTGCTGTAGTGGGTTCTACAGCAGATTCAACTCAACCTCTTACACCAACCACTCCTATAACCCCCACCACACCTACTACACCTACTACTCCAACTACCCCGACCACTCCAACTACGCCCACTACTCCAACCACTCCTACCACTCCAACCACCCCGACCACCCCGACCACACCTACTACGCCTACTACTCCAACCACTCCTACTACGCCTACCACTCCTACCCAGCCTACATTAGATGATTTAAGAAAGAGAGTAAGAGAACTTGAAGATAAGCAGGAACAAATCCTCAAGGATCTACAAGACCTCATCAACATCCTTGGAATCACAAATCAATAAATCTATTTTAAGGTTAACTTAGGGACTATTTCGAAAGAAATGGTCCTTTTGATTTTAAGGAAGTTAATGCATTGCCGGAAGGTCCAAAACTTTAAGGCCTTCAACAAGCCAATTACTAAGAGAACTACTTTCTCCGTTTACGCTAGGAGTAAGCCCCTTTTAATTATGTGTGAAGAAAAAAGATCTCGGCTTAAGCGCGATTACTCCAGGGGCTGGTTTTTTTTGCTTTTGAGAAGTAATAATGCACATATTAAGAGAGCGACGAGAAATAGCTTATCGCGCGGACGCCGATTGCTCCGCTGCTTATAAGAATCGATTTGCATCGATTCAGGGTGAGTATTTGGAATAATTCCACCGGGAGTGATATCACTTAATAGATTCTTTGATGAAATCGACAAAGGCTTGTTCGTAGAGCTGCAGCATTTTGGATTTTTGAATGCCAAGGTCCAGCCAAACGGTGCTTTCTTTGATCTGCGGTAATAGTTTTAGGATTCTTCCTTTGCGCAGGCTGTCTTCGATTAAATATTCGGGCAGAATTGCAATTCCATGCCCACCTTCTACGATTGCTTGTGCGGCAATATGATTTGGTACGATCAAATCAGGGGTTCTGTGAATTAACTCCGGAAGTTTGTTTTCAAAGTTCTTGCGCACCCATGCTTTAAATGCGAAAAAGTTGAGATCGAAATCGATAAGGTCGGCATCGAGGACTTTGTCAATTGTTTGGAAGGGTCCATTTTTTTCCAGATACTCTTTAGAAGTGACTACAAAATGAGCAGCTGTTGACACTTGGATAGTTTCAAAAAGTTCGCGTTTCTCAAATTGGAGCAAAAAGCCGATATCATATTTATTATCCAGAAGCTTCTCTTCGATATTTGAGTTGATGTCATAGGAAACTTCAAAATCGATCTGGGGATAACGTTTCCGGAAATTTACCAAAAGTTCAAATAATGGAAAGGGCGTAGCATGGTCTTGGAGATAGCCCACGTGGATGCGCCCTTTCAGATTCTGTCCCTTGGAGATCACCCAGTCTAGTTGTTTGTCAAGATCACCTAGTTTTTCTTTGGCTAATTCAAAGATCTCTTGGCCTTCTGGAGTAAGCACGATCTGCTTTCCAATTCGCTCAAACAATTTAGTCTGAAGCTCTTCCTCAAGTTTGCGCACTTGCTGGCTAATGGCCGATTGAGTGCGTTTCAATACTTTAGCAGCCTTAGAAATGCTCTTCTTTTCAGCGACCTCGACAAAGTATTTTAACTTATTGTAATCCATAAGAAAAACTTAATAAGGTTAAAAAATAGAAATTTCTCTGTTAATATAATTTTAATACTATTTCTTTTAAATAACAATGTTTTGCTGTAAGGTTTATTTCATAAAATAAAGAAACAGCAGGTTTATTATGGTGCAGCATATTTAGGATAAGCGGTTTATATTATTTAAGTGCCGACAATAGGTTGCACGTTTTTTTGTAATGGATTGAAGCTAAATGGTTTAGTTGGTTAAATGAAAAAAAGCCGGGAAGCTTTGACTGCTGCCGGCAATTCGTGGAAAAAACCCGGGCGATCCCCGGGCCATCCATTTTATTTTAGAGTTTGAATAACGAAGGTCTAGTTGCGGCTTTTTGAAGTTTCTTCTCTGCAGCTTGAGCCGCAATGCCGCTGACCGCATCTTTATCAAGTTGCGAACCGGATTTGGTTATTTGCGATCCTGGCTTTTTAAGAACATCTAAATCTAGTTTTTTGGCTGACATTGATAAGGCCGGTAAACCGTTCAGTTTTCGCTTTTGATTTTCTAGATTAAACTGCAAAAGACTTTGAGCTTTCATGTCTAACTTGTCTTTATTCTCTTCAATATCTTTGGCAAGTTCTTTTTCCAACTTCTTCACGTGTGATTCTAAAACTTTGCACTTAATTTCTTTGGTTTCTCGAGTCAACTTAGCAAGGATTTCATCCTCTCCAAATAATTTCATCGTTTCATCGTTAAGAACAACAGCATTGTCGGCAAGTTTTTCTTTTTGAGTTGTAAATTTCTTAATATTCTCATTTGTTTCCTGGATCTCGTCCCTTAATGCTTTCCATTCTTTTAAAACTTCTAAGGCGATAAGATGATCATATTCTCTAACAACACCATCTTGACCGATGCTGATCTTTTGTTCTCCGTTGGCAAGCTGACTTTGAATAGCCTGAACTGTTGTATCAAGTTTCTGGAAACCAATTTTTCCGAGAGCTTTATCATGGTCTTCAACTTTGCTTAAGTACATTTCAAGAGTCATTTGAGACTTCTTATAATCATGATATTGTTTGGAGCTTTTTTGCAGTTCGAGGAGTTCTAAATAGTTCACTAACTTTTTCTTTTGGTCGATATCCTTTTCTAATTTTGCAATTTTATCTTTTTTTATTTGCTCGGGATTTGCCATCATCGGAGGAGCTTTAGGTGCCCCGCTGCCAGGTGTTATAGGGATAAAAGGGGGAGGTTGCGCGATTGAAGAAGGTGTTTGCGGGATTGAAGGAGAGGGCATGGCATCAGAATTTACAGGCGACTCCAACTTAAGTGGAGGAATGAAAGTTTTAGATTGAGGCAGAGGGTCGCTTTGCAAAGTTGCGTTTTCTTTAGTCGAGGGCGTGAGTGGCAAATCGATTTGAGCCTCAGTTAAAATTGGAGATGCCGGTTTTGAAGAAGGAGTGAGTTGATTTTCCTTACCTCTATTGAGGAATTTTAGAAAATCTTCAACTTCTCTTCTTATCAGGACTGCGGCTAATGAGTGTACTTTCTTCTCATCTTTTTCAAATTCTTCAATCATCACTTTCATAGTGAACTCATGCACTTTTTTTACAGTTTCGAGAAATTCCGGGAGTTTATCTTGTATGATTGTTGGATTGGTTTGTAGTTCTACGATGCTGCGCTTAAGAAGATCTTCCATTCCTTTAAAAACGGTATTTGTATTTCTTGTATAGCCGCAAAGATAATACCAAATGATCTTAAAGAACCGTGTAAAATTATTGGCGTATGTCATGTTCTCTAATTGTTTTTTATTCTTATTAAAGAAGAGAATATCGTCTGTCGAAGAAAGAGCTTTCCATTCCTGAACGAAAGCTGGATTTGTATTAATACTAGAAGTCATGTTTTTCACCTAAATTAATTTATAATTTTAAATAAGTTATGAAGTTAACATGATCATATAAAATTAATTAAAAGAATTTATTAAGAAATGATTAATAAATTAAATTTAACCATTTAAATACAAATAGAATAATAGATTTTATTGTAATTAAACATAAAGTTGAGTTAAAAACGGAAGGTGAGTATGATAAATGCTTATAAATTCAGCCGAAAAAATGAAAAGAAACCATTTCTTTACTTCCTTTCGATTTTGGTGGCCAACCGGCCTCTAAATACGTTATCCTATCACGCACATTATTTTCTGATTTTAACAAAAGAGTAAATCCTAATCTCTGTGGTTATATATGAATGACATAAATGTTTCTTTTGGAAGAGTTTTTGGGGCCATCTTGCTCGTTGCCGGTTGCTGTATTGGAGCCGGTATGCTAGGCCTACCGGTATTAACAGCCTTAGGGGGTTTTCGCCCAACCATCGTCTTGTTTACACTGAGTTGGCTGTTTATGGTGATAACTGGGCTGCTGCTGCTTGAGGTCAATTTATGGTTTAGAGAAGAAGTTAGCATCGTTTCGATGGCGGAAAAAACTCTGGGTACGATAGGAAAGTTTCTTGCCTGGGGACTTTTTGCTTTTCTTTTCTACTCATTAATGGTGGCTTATGCTGCTGGAAGCGGGCAGCTATTTTCAGACTTTTTGAAAGAATTGTTTTCGATCTCCATTCCTGAATGGGTGGGTAGCCTATTTTTTTCTGTATCATTCGGGATCTTTCTCTATATGGGTACGAAATCGGTAGATGGTATTAATCGCGTATTAATGGCCGGTTTGGCAGTGACCTATTTTATTTTGGTTGGTATGGGTAGCAAGCATGTGAATCCGGAATATCTAATGAATACCAACTGGACGGCATCTCTGATAGGAATCCCTGCTATGATCATTTCGTTTGGATACCACAATCTTATTCCAAGTTTGACAACCTATTTAAAGCATGATGTTAAAAAATTAAGGATCGTCATCTTGGTGGGCAGCAGCATTCCTTTGATCATTTACCTTATGTGGGAATGGCTTATTTTAGGAATTATCCCAGTTGATGGGGAAGGCGGATTTCGCGAGGCTTTGAATCAAGGAGACATGGCGACGAGGGCTTTAAGAAGTGCCGTTGGATCTTCTTGGGTGGTGGATGTGGCTGAATATTTCGCTTTCTTTGCGATTGTAACTTCGTTTTTAACAGTGGCTTTAAGTTTTGTAGACTTTCTCGCAGACGGGTTGAAGGTCAAAAAAGATTCGAGAGGAAAAATAATTCTTAGCTTTTTGTCCCTGGCTCCTCCCTTTGTATTGGCCCTGTTGTTTCCAAAAATCTTTCTGGTAGCGTTAAATTATGCTGGTGCTTTCGGAGCAGTCATATTGTTCGGGATTTTGCCCGCGTTAATGGTGTGGTCAGGAAGATATAGAAATAAAATAGCCGGAAGTGTCTTGGTTCCTGGCGGAAAGATTACGCTGATCGCAGTCATTCTGTTTTCCTGTGCGATTTTTGTTTTGGAACTCGTTCATCAACTCGTACAGTAAAGGAAAGAGATATGAAATTGCAGCAAAGTAAATTGATAGGAGGAATACTTCTCGTTGCGGGGACTACGATCGGCGCCGGCATGTTAGCATTGCCGCTTGTCACGGGGTTTGCTGGATTTATTCCTACGGTGTGTTTATTCCTGATATATTGGTGCTACATGACCTTTACGGCATTTTTGATGCTGGAAGTCAACTTGTGGCTGGGTGAAAGAGTCAATTTAATTACTATGGCAAGGAAAACCCTGGGCAGGGGCGGGGAAACTGTCGCCTGGATCACATACCTTTTTCTGCTTTACTTGCTTACTACCGCATATTTAGCAGGCGGCGGGCCCATTCTCATCGACTTTATCACGACCCTTACAGGAATTCAACTTCCCCCATGGGCGGGTGTGTTGCCTTTGTTGTTGGTATTTGGGTATTTTGTTTATGAAGGAACTAAGTACGTGGATGCTGTCAATCGTGTTTTAATGGTGGGACTCGCAGTAGCTTATATATTAATGGTGATCTTCATTACTCCCCATATTGATCCAGAGTATCTTTTTCATGCAGATTGGAAGTATACTTTGCTCGCTGTGTCGCTTGTGGCAACATCCTTTGGATATCATATCATCATTCCAACACTCACAACTTACATGAACCACAATGTCAAAGACCTTAAACTTGCGATTTTAATCGGCAGTTTGATTCCATTGGGAGTTTACATTCTATGGGAGGGAATTTCTCTAGGTGTTATTCCGGTACAAGGAGAGATGGGAATTGTAGAAGGATATAAGCAAGGCGCAAGCGGTGTAAAACTTCTTTCCAGCCACCTCAATGATTCCAAGCTTTCCATGATTGCAGAGTTCTTTTCATTTTTCGCCATTGTAACCTCCTTTTTGGGAGTAACTTTAAGTCTTTCCGACTTTTTGTCCGATGGGTTGAAGATTAAAAAGACTCACGCAGGCAGGCTCATTCTCTTTGTTCTTACATTTACTCCTCCACTGATCTTTATTTTTACTTATCCCAGAGCATTTTTAACTGCTTTGGAATTTGCGGGAGCTTTTGGAGTGATCGTGCTTTTGGGCTTGCTTCCAGCGGGAATGGCATGGGCGGGGAGATATCATAAAGGAATGAAGTCGCCATTTACTGTGCCTGGTGGTAAAATTTCACTCATCGCTGCAATGCTCTTTTCTTTGCTGATCATAGGAATTGAAATTGCAAACAAAACTGGCTTACTGGAAAAAATTGTATTTTAATGGATAAACTATGGAAGAGAAAAAAAGAATTTTAACAGGCGATCGTCCAACCGGCAGGCTTCACCTTGGACATTGGGTAGGGTCCATCCAAAACCGCGTTGCGCTCATGGATAAATTTGACTGTTATTTCATCATTGCCGACCTCCATACACTAACAACTAAACCAGAAAAAGAACATATCCTCGAATTGCGGGAAAATATTCAACACACCGTATTAGATTATCTTGCATGTGGAGTCGATCCTTCCAAAACAACGATCTATCTGCAATCCGCTTGTCCCGCCGTTTATCAGATGAACCTAATTTTTGAAATGCTGATTTCCATCAACCGTTTGACTGGGCTTCCAAGCTTAAAAGAAATGGCGAGGAACGCTCATCTGGAAGCTGACAGTATTCCATTTGGGTTGATTGGATATCCGGTTTTGCAAACTGCTGATATCCTAATGCCGAAAGCTCATTTAGTTCCTGTTGGAAAAGATAACCAAGCCCATATTGAATTAGCTCGCGATATAGCCCGCAAATTTAACATGCTTTATGGCGAAGTTTTCCCAATGCCAGACTGCATTCTCAGCGAAGTGCCTACCTTGGTAGGTACCGATGGAAAGGGGAAAATGAGCAAATCGGCAGGCAACTGCATCTTCCTATCAGATGATGCAAAAATTGTAGAGAAGAAGGTTAAAGGCATGTACACAGATCCCAACCGCATCAGTGCAGATGTTCCTGGCACAGTTGAAGGGAATCCAGTTTTTATATTTCATGACATTTTCAATCCTAATAAAGATGAAGTACAGGATCTCAAATTCCGCTACCGCGCAGGAAAAGTAGGAGATGTAGAGGTCAAAGGGAAATTAACTACTGCGTTAAACGCATTTTTAGATCCTTTCAGAGAACGTAGAAAACAGTTTGAGGATGAAAAGGGTTATGTTGAGCAAATACTTTATGAAGGCACCCAGAAAATGATCGAAATTTCAAATGCCACCGTGAATGAAATGGTTAGCGCTATGGGGTTGCGTGGTGCTTGGAACAAGATTTCTCGTACAGCCAGAGAGCGTATGGAGAAAAATAAAAAATAGTACGCTTAAAGCATGCGAGTTAAGCCATGACAAAGATTCTCGCCTTATCTTGTAGTGCTCGAATCTCTTCACTTAGAAGAAATCATTATTATATATAGATGAAACGGTAAAAAGGCTACTCCTGACCAGGCTTTTCGGGCTATAACAAACCCCATTTGAATTTGCGATAGGGGTTGTGATTAAAATAGCGTACTCTCTGCCGTTTTACCCAGTTTGTTTCTTGCGTTTAATTTTGTTCTCCAAGGCGCTGCAAAGCCAATTTGGCCTCTTCACTGCCTCTTTCTGCGGCGCGTTTGTAGTAGTTGATAGCTGCATTTTTGTCTGCCGCCATTCCTTTTCCTGATTCAAACATGCGCCCAAGATTATACAAGCCATTGATGTCGTCCTTGGCAGCGGACTTCTGATACCATTTTAGGGCTTCTTCATCACTGGGAGGTACTCCTTGCCCTCTTTCATACATAACGCCTAAATTACTTTGAGCTGTGGCATTTCCGGCATCAGCAGATTTTTTGTAGTACTCGAAAGCTTTAGTCAAATCTACAGCAGTGCCCAATCCCTTCTCATATAGATGCGCGAGATTATTTTGAGCCAATGCAAGACCTTTGTCGGCAGCTTTCTGGTAAAGCTTTAGAGCCTCCGCGTAATCCTGAGGAATTCCGCGTCCTTTTTCGTACATGACTCCAAGATTATATTCTCCCCAGGCATTGCCTTGCTCTGATGATTTGCGGAACCATTTGACCGCTTCAGCATCATCATAAGGAACGCCTAAGCCTTTTGTATAAAGATGACCAAGGTTGCTTTGTGCGATTGGATCGCCTCCATCTGCGGCTTTTTGATACCATTTAACCGCAATTTTGTAATCGGGAGGTGTGCCTAGACCTTTTTCATACATAAACCCTAAAGCGGCTTGAGCTTGTACAAGGTCTTTATCTGCTGCCTTTGTGTACCATTCTAATGCCAAGGCATAATCTTGTGGCATTTCCACTCCGTTTTCGTAAAGCCGTCCCATATTATATTCGCCTTGGCGATTTCCTTTTTCGGCCGCACGTTTGTAAAAATCCATGGCTTTTTTCATATCTTTAGGAACGCCGAAGCCGCTCTCGTACATCACACCCAAGTCGTTAAGTGCTGGAGGATCTTCATGGGTAACCGCTAATCTTAAATATTCCAAAGCTTTATCATAATCTAATTCAACTCCTGAACCTGTCATGTAAAGCGAGCCCACTTTCTGGATTCCGCGTACATTCCCTTGTTCTGCGGCTTTCATATACATATTAAATGCCTCGAAAATGTCAACGCCATTTCCAGTACCGTAGAAATATTCGTCGCCTTTTTTGACAAGTTCATCTGCGTTTTCAAGGGTAGGAAGGACCTCTTCGGCTTCAGGAGAAATAATGCGCGCGATGTAGCCGGCTTGCGGTTTTAGAAAAAGTTTAGTCTCGGGTTTAGCCCTCAAAGTATTGTTTTTAACATCTTCTACGATCCAGAAACCTTCTAGCGTAATTAGTTCCCCTCCCTCTTTAGTATAACTGAGCTGCACTTTGTCACCTGCATGCGGGATAAGTTCATTATCAAAAGTGATCTGTACTTCGCCGTTTTTTTTCACTTCGGTCACCTTTCCTGGAATATCGATCGCGTACAGCGAAAATTGACTGAGTACAAAAATGGTTATGAGAAGATATTTTTTCATTGGTTTCCTCAATTTGTTAAAACATCAGAGCGGGTGTAGGTCATAAATATATTCCTATACATATCATATATACAAAAAAAGAATATTTTATAAAGGAAAAGCGCCACGAGATTAAACAAAGTGTTTAAAATTTACATAATGTATAAGTCCTGTTAAACTTATTCTGTTTAAATGTAATGGAGGCATTCTGATGGAAAAAGTGAATATTAAAGATAAACTCCAAAAATTCCAGGATCTTTGGAGTCCAAAAATCGTGGGAGAATTGAACGATTCCTATATCAAGCTGGCTAAATTCAAAGGTGAATTTGTGTGGCATCGCCACGATGATGCTGACGAATTATTCCTGGTAGCAAAAGGGAAACTGACCATCCGATTCAGAGACCAAGATGTTATTTTAAATGAAGGTGAATTTTTTATTGTTCCAAAGGGAATTGAACACCTTACTAAAGCTGAAGAAGAGGTGCATGTCATCTTGATCGAATCTAAAACCGTCATCAATACGGGCGATGTCGTAAACGAAAAAACAGTGAGCGATCTTCATTGGATTTAGATTTTTTTGTAGTACGCTGTCTCAGACAGCGCGCTACATTTTTTCTTTACTTTCGTTCCTCGACAGAAGAAGTTGCTGTATCCAAAACTCTAGATGGGTTTGGAAGTGTTTCTCTCCATCTTTTCATTGCCTGAATGAAAGAATAGATGCCCTTTTTAGGGTCTTTTTCCAAGATGAATTTTCCATTGGAATTAGACACTTTATAAACTCCGAATTTTTGAGGATCCATTCCCATGTCCCATTCGAAATTATCGCATAAAGACCAGATGAAATAACCTTTTAGGTTGTCTTCGCCGATGACTTTTTGAGCTTCTTGCGCAGAATACAAAGCGCGTGTCATATAGCGCGATCTTTGTTCATCATTTGTTGTTGAGATTCCATTTTCAGTAACGATTACGGGTGCCTTAAATGCTCTATGCGCTTCGATGATGGCATGATAAAGCCCTTCAGGATCTTCTCTAAAAGGCATGTTTGTCATTTCTTCATGTTTGCTGGTTGAACCGGAAAAACCGATTAGTGGTCGTGCATAAAATTGGAGGCCTACGAAATCTGTTTTTGGGTGTAAGTTTTTTTCCTCAATTAAATTATTCGACCAAGGCATCCCAGGAACTTTAATACAAAAATTTCCCGTTTTAAAACAGTTCATAGCGACCTCATTGACGACGTATGTTAAATACTTCGTAATAGGAGAAATTAAAAAATTCACAGGCTTAAATTCAAGCATCTGATGTACTATTCCTATCTTTACCTTAGGATTCATCTCCTTTAAGGTATCGTATGCCAGCATATGAGCTTTGATTGCGCCTTTCAAAAAAAGGGCAGCTCTTGTAAATTCCATATTGAGTGCAGGGGAAAATGCCCCGCGAATATACCTGGAAAACGCTTCTATTGCGGGCTCATTGATAGTGCAATAATTTTCAACAAGCGGCTTGCCTTGATAGTCTTGAGAAAGTTCTGGGAACACTCTTTTGGCGAAGTCGACGAAGTATTTGATATTGCCTTCATTTTCAAAGCTGCCCTTGGCGTGGAACCATTTGGGTTCAGAAAAATGGTGCAGTGTAATCATCGGCTGAATGCCTTCATCACGGAGATGTTTACACATGTCTACGTAAACTTTCAACATTTCAGGGTTGAACTTACCTTCTTCGGGTTCAATGTGGCTCCATTCAATGGAAAATCGGTAGGAATTGACTCCTAATTTATGAAGGCGGTCTGTTACTTCTCTCCGTCCTTCGGGTGTTTGGTAATGTTTAAAAAGGTTGGCGCTTTCACCCGATTGATTTTGCGGCAGCAGACACTGCTTTTCCCGATCTACCCATTGCGAATCAGGACAATTGACCATGCCGGAATCTTGATAGGTGCATGTAGAGACTCCAAAAAGGAATTTTGGATTTCCATGTCCTAGTGTGATTTTGCCTTCAATATTATCCAATACGCTCCAAAGGCGGGAGTCGTGCAATATTTCTGAAAATTCAAAGGTATCTTTTTTATCTTCTATGAGACGAGCGTAACCTGCAGAAGAAGCTTTAGTGACTGTTTCTTTACTTTCAATTCTCTCTTCACCTAGTAGCGGTGCCTCATCCAAATATTGATAATTGCCGCTCACACTTTTCATTATTATTACCTCGTTAAAAGGTTGGTTTTGCATTGTTTTAAATTATAAATAAAATATTTTAAGGAATAATAAAGAATTTGTTTTGTTATCTAAAAAAGCGACTTCAATATGGTTCTTTTATTTGTGTTTTAGAATATAATAATTCTTAAGATAGGGTATATGTACGCTCAGCGATTTCTTTCAACTTTCAACACTTGTTAAAACTTGATATCTTTTTTGAAAAAGGAATAAATATTGGCCAAATTCAAATTAATTACAGATTATGAACCGCGCGGAGATCAGCCTCAAGCCATCGAAAAGATTGTAAAGGGGATCGAATCCGGCCGTCGTTCTCAGGTGCTGTTAGGAATTACGGGTTCCGGTAAAACCTTTACCATGGCGAATGTGGTCGAAAAGGTGCAGCGTCCTACGCTTGTAATTGCGCATAATAAAACTTTGGCAGCGCAATTGTATCAAGAGTTCAAGGGTTTTTTTCCGCATAATGCGGTCGAATATTTCGTTTCATATTACGATTATTATCAACCGGAGGCGTACATAGCGCGTACTGATACCTATATCGAAAAGGATATGGCGATTAATGACCGGATCGATAAGATGCGATTAAGCGCCACCCGCTCTTTGCTTGAAAGGGAGGATGTGCTGATAGTAGCATCCGTTTCTTGTATTTACGGTTTGGGATCCCCTGAATATTACCGAGGAATGAACCTTACTATTGAAAAGGAAAAAGAGTATCGCCGCGACGATTTACTACTGCATCTTGTCGAAATGCAGTATAAAAGAAATGATTATGACTTTGCGCGCGCGACTTTCCGCGTGCGGGGCGATGTATTGGATATTTTTCCAGCCTATGAAGAGGATTTGGCTATTAGGGTCGAATTTTTTGGAGATGAAGTGGAGAGAATGTCCGAAATCGATCCATTGACTGGAAAAATGCGCCAGATTCTAGAAAACGTGACAATTTATCCAAGTTCCCACCACGTTACACCGGAAGATGTGCGGCTGGAGGCCATGGAAACCATCAAGGCCGAACTGCAGGAGCGTGCAGCATTTTTCGAAAAAGAAAATAAACTACTCGAAAAGCAGCGTATCTTAGAGCGCACGATGCATGATCTCGAAATGATTCGGGAAGTGGGTTTTTGCAAGGGAATCGAAAACTATTCCAGGCATTTTGGAAGAAGAAATGCCGGCGCCCCTCCAACCTGCTTGCTTGATTATTTTCCAAAAGATTATTTGATGATTGTTGATGAATCCCACCAAACAATTCCCCAATTGCATGCTATGTTCAATGGAGATCGTGCAAGAAAACTATCTTTAGTCGATTTCGGATTCCGCCTTCCATCAGCATATGACAACCGGCCCCAAAAATTTGAAGAAACCTATAGTAAGATGAATCAAGTTGTTTACGTTTCCGCAACACCTAGTGAATGGGAAGTGCGCGAAGCCGGAGGAGAGGTTGTCGAACAAGTTATACGTCCTACGGGTCTTTTGGATCCTCTAATTGAAACTAGGCCGGCAGAAGGGCAAGTTGATGATGCCCTGGACGAGATTCGCAAAGAAGTATCTAAAGGAGGAAAAGTTTTAGTCACAACGCTTACAAAACGGTTGTCGGAAGAACTCACCAACTATTTAGTGGATCTGGATGTGAAGGCCAAATACCTCCACTCAGACATCGATACCATTGAACGAGTGCAGATCATTCAAGATCTTCGTGCGGGCGCATTTGATGTGCTAGTGGGAATCAATCTCTTGAGGGAAGGATTAGATATTCCCGAAGTTACGCTTGTCGCAATCTTAGATGCCGATAGAGAAGGGTTTTTGCGCAGCGAAACTTCTCTGGTCCAAACCTGCGGAAGAGCCGCGAGGAATGAGCAAGGAAGAGTCATCATGTATTGCGATAAGCTCACGAATTCCATCCGCAATACGATTGCCATCACCCAGCAGCGACGCGAAAAACAGGATCAATATAATAAACAACATGGCATTATTCCAAGAACGGTTAAACGCGACATTTTGCCCCTTGTAATTCCTGAAAAAGAGGAAGAAATCGTCGAATATCCTATGAGACACAAACTTTCTCAGTTAAAAGTCGCTGAAGAGGTGCATGAATACCTCACGCAAGATGAGGTGCGCCATAAAATTTCCCATTATCAAGACGAAATGAAAAAAGCCGCAAAAGAGCTGCGTTTTGAAGATGCTGCGCATTTCCGCGATCTCATGAAACGATACCAGCAGATCGAACTCAGCATGAGCTAATCACCTAGTATAGTCTTTTCGATAAAGCCCCTGGTGTAATCGATGCAAATCGAATTTAAGGTAGCCGACATTTGGCCTCCCCTTGGTATAGTTGCCTTTAATAGCGCATCCAGCAATTAGCATTCCACACGTACCGCATTTGCTGGACTGCAATGATTGAGTTATTTTTCTTCTGCTATTTGGAGCAATTTGCGGGTTTCTTCAAGTATTTTCCTACTTTCTTCCGAAGTTCCAAGTAACGGCTGGACTAACATAGCAACCAGAGCTGCTTGTTCACAAATTTTTTTGTACTTTTTTTTCAGGGTTTTATGTTCTTTTTCAAGGAACTCTGTTTTTTCAAGTTTTTGTTTTGTGCGTTCCCGAGATAACAATGAAGATTCTCGATTTTTCTTTTTTCTCTCCAATACTTTTAGCTTTTTTCCCGCTTCTTCAACTAATCCCAGTTCTTGGAGTTTTTGAATTTCTGCTTCTTCTTTTTCATAGATATTTTTTTTAGCCCTTTTTTTTGTTTTTCCGCCGCTTTCCTCTGGAGAAAATTCTGATTCGGTGGGTGATAGCTGCCATAATTCGTCTTCATCGCAAAGAAGGCGTTTTTGCGCTCTTTTAGCCAATTCAGGTTTTAATTCCACAAGCGTTACTCTATCTTCTAGTGCAGCGGGCTTTTGCTTCGGGGGAGAACGATTACCTTCCAAATCAGTTTCCGGAAGTATTTGATAGGGATAAAACTCAGGTAGTGAGAGGGTATTATCACTTTCCAGTAAACCAGAATCTGGAAGAAGCACATTACTAGGATCAAATTCCCATCCACATAAAGTAAAATCGAGCTTTTCCATGCATTTTTCTCCTTTTTTTAATCATTACTCCAGGATCATAAAAGTTTTTTGGAATGGAGGCGACTTTTTTCTCAGTATATACTTCTAATATCAAATAAAAAACTTGAATGATTATTTATTTATAATTGTAAAATTAATAAAAAATGATCATTATCTTAATCTTTTGTTTATGATTTTGACGTAATATTGTTATTAAATAATTTAAGTATTATTAATAAACAATAAAAAGGAGTCAAATAATGGTTTCGGCAGATAATATCTATAAAACAAGTGCATATCAACCCTGTTCCAATTTTATTGTTTCTGTCCCAGAAAGTCTTGAGAATCCCGGAAAAGTAGAATCACGCACCGCCAAAATCGCGTTTGAGAAGATCGTATTGACTAAAGATAAGGAACCGACTCGAGATTTACGAGGCTCAGCTGCCCTTACAATTGACGAGCATCATACCGGCTGGCTTCACATTTTGATTTATGTAGGCCAGGTATTGAATGCCTTTTTTACCGGAAAAAAAATGGATAGCGTCAATCTATGCCATGGTGAGGTTATACTTGGAGTCAATCCTAGTCCCGGAAAACAGGATCAGCTTTTACTAGCGCATGGTTTATTCAATGGCATCAAAACTACTTCTGAAGATCACAAAAAAGACGAAGTAATCACGGGAATTAACATTTACCGTCCTGTTGATGAAAGAATGAGGGATCTTTTTGCGCAATTTGCTGAACAGACTGCTGTTAATTTTAAAAAGGAAGGCATTGATCCCAAAAGTAAAGATTTTAAATCCAGGTTGAGAAAAGAAGTTGGCCAGTTTTCAATCAAAGATATGATCTTTAGCGTATTCCATAAACAAGTGATCAAACCTGCCGAAGATCTTCAAAAGCAGGCCGCTTTTGCGGCAGCCGATCTTTTAAAAGGTGATAAGCTGCTCGATGAAAATGGAAATTTAGCATCTTACTACTGTACAGGTTATTTGATGACTTTAATGCAGGGCACCGCCTTGGTTTCTGCTTTGAGTGATAAAGAACAAGAAACCCTCAAAGGTAAATCCCGTGAAGAAATTGCGCAGCTTCTTGTTTCCAGAATCAAAGAAAAACAAGAAGGAGATCATTTAGCGGCAACTTACTGGGAAAATGAGTTCATGCAGGTGGATGCGCGCTTTACAATGTCCTATTTTGCTGGTGAGGTGTTTGATAAGGCTTCGGGAATTACCAAAGGATAATATCTAGAACAAATCCTCTAAGGCAATGTACTCGGATTTAGCGGGCCTTTTCCTCTGTAGTCATGGCAATCGCTGGCCTGCTTTAATTCTAAAGCCGTGGGACGTTCACTTTCATGAACCAACCCTTTTAATTATACCTCTACAACCGATTGCGGTATGGCGCTTTCTGGGTAAGATGACCGATGATATACTGCCCCGATTCAGAAAATGTATTTTGTAGCAAGGTAAGCGCTCAAGGCCAAAAGTGCGCCTGTGGCAATGGCTTTTACTACATTTCCTCGTGTGAGCTGGATTTTATTACCCATTCTGCGGTAATACGCTTCGCGCAATGCATGACATGCATATTCCCCCGATTCCTTTTCACATTTGTCCTTCATCATTTCCTCAAAGCGCTCGCGAGCGTAATAATATGTTTTGAGGACTAAATCTTTCGAAGTGCCCAGCAAAAAACCGCCAGCGGTAAAAGCTAAGTAGCCGCCGCCAGTACAAACGCCGGAAGCTGTGCATATTTCTAAAGCCATTGTATTTTCCTAATATTTAATGATTTTCTAAAAGTTCTACATGTCCATGGGAGAGTTTATAGTAGCCCCCCACAATTTTTAGTTTCTTATCTTTTATCAACGAAGCAAATTGAGGATGCTGCCGTAAGATCTTTGCGGCAACCAGGGCATTTTTTTTGATGGCTGTTTCAAGAGTATAATTTTTTAGATCTTTGGGTAGGTTGAGAGCTGTTTCAATCTCTTTGGCAACAAATTCTATGTCTCCAGTTTGTCCAGCTAATACGGCTTTCATGGCACCGCAATTTTCATGCCCTAGGACAACAATTAAGGGAACGTGCAGATGAATTACAGCGTACTCTATGCTATCAAGCTCAAGGGGACCGACGACATTACCTGCGACTCTTACTACAAATAGATCGCCAATTCCCTGGTCAAATAGAATTTCTGGAGAGACGCGCGAATCAGCGCATCCCAAAATGACGGCAATGGGAGCTTGTTTGGAAACGAGCGCCTCTCTTCTTTCCTGGATGCGGTCTGGACACACTAATTTATCCGTACTATAGCGTTCATTTCCTTTGATGAGCCTTTCCAGGGCTTCTTGTGGGTTTAATGCTTCTGTTCCAAACGCGGCGGTTCCCATTAAAACCAAGCTGCAAAGGCATAGACTAAATTTCATCTGCGAGATCCTTATTTTTTTTGTTTCATTATTACTAAACAGAAGTTTTTAAAAAGATTTTTTTGACAAATTTTAACAATAATCCATGAAGGGCATCTTATTTATAAGTGGAATTAAGGATAGTAAATTTTTCTAAAAATTCATGTTATTTTTTGAAATTAATTAATTAATCTGATAAAATTGTCGCTTAATTTAATAAATAGGTTAATAAAAATATGACTTTGGACGCTTGTCTTAATTCTATTCCTGCAGTTTCTACTCTATCACAACAAATTCAAGAGTCAATTTCATCTATCTTAACGCCAAGCCCGTTGAACTTAGAAATAGACATAATTATTAATGCCCTAAAAACTGAAAATTTTTCTCAAGCAAAGACGGATTTTAAAGGCAAATTAGAAGCAATGGATGCAAGTGAAATCAAAATCCTTTTGGACACACTAGCACAGCAAGCCTGCAACCAAATCCTTACAGCAGATCCGTTTGAGGTATTGGACCGTATTTTGAATTTAATGACATTAGAGCAAGTAGAAGCCGCCGTCAAAATCAAATGTGGCAATTATGAAAGCGCTTTGAAAATAGCTAAAGAAATGCTTATAGAAGCCCAACTAGTCATCGAGAATACTGAAAAAAAGGAAGTTTCTCCCGGCATTATTGCTAAAATAAAAGAAATGTTTAATTCAATCCTTATAGTCTTAGATACGTTGCTTGCAGGTTTTGGGCTATCAGATCTCTTTACTCAGTCAGACAACGACTCGCATGCAAATTTAAAAATCCAAAAAATTCTCATGCTAATAACATTGCTTTCAACTCTAACGAGCTTGTTAGTGGTCGTAATCGGAGGATCGTGGATCGCAGCCGCTGTTACGGGAGGACTTTTTATTCTTCTCATCGTACTTGCTGCAGTGTACATCAAGTTTCTCAAACCTTCGCCTATCGAAATTCCCAATGGAGTTAATTTAAGTGATCAGGTCAGCAAGGGATTTATTCCCCATATCGATGGAAGAAAAAAAACAAAAGACCAACTGGCTGCAGCTCTGATTGAAAGTAAAAAGACAAAACACCACCCAATGCTTACTGGTGCGACGAATGTAGGAAAAACTGCCACAGTTAAAAGTTTGGCGCGCGATATAGTCGAAGGAAGATATCCAGAACTCAAAGGAAAAACCGTATTTTACTTCAATGTGGCGGATCTTTTGGCTTCATCTGAAGGACTCTGGTGCGACAATGATAAAAAATTAAAAAAGATAAGCGAAGAAATGGGACGCAATAAAGAAAATGTCATTTTGATTTTAGACAATATTCATTATGCCTTCCCTGACGGATATCAACCCCATCTGGCTAATCAATTGAAGTACTTTTTGGAGGCAGGAGAATTCCCCTATTTGATCAGCATTACTCGAGAAGAATCCGATTTTATTAACAAAGCTCTGGGTGATGCTTCTTTCTGCAAACATTTCAATAAAATCAAAATGGAAAACACAACGAAGGAAGAGACCATCGCTATTCTTTATAAATATTTACTCAGAAAAGCCCCTCAAACATTGATAGAGCCATTTGAAAAAGAAGGCAAAGTGCATGACATAATAGAATATATTTACAACGTGTCGAATGGCTTTACAACCACTAAAGCAAATCTCACGCAGCCTAGTGCAGCATTGAATATTTTAGCAAAGTGCCTGCACCGCATAGAAAATGAACCGTTGTCCAAAACAGATAAAGCAGAAGTAATACAAGATAAGATGCAAACGTTAATTTTAGAATGCGCATTTTCAGTGAAGGGAAAATCCAAAAATTTGGAAGAAGCTGCTAAGCAGCAAATAGAATTGAATGATGTAGACACTCAATTGCAGATGCAGCAGCAAGAGTTGCAAAGTTTGCTTAAAAGCAAAGAGGTCCTTGCGCAAGTCAAAACGAATCTTTACAAGACGATTTTAAAAGTTAACGCAGCTGGAGCAAAATCAAGTGCTGAAAAGGACGAATTACCCCTAAAACGACTTGCTGTGTTGAAGTATTTCTTTCAAGAAGATCTTGGAAATCTGGTCAAAGCTGAAGCCGAAAAGAAGGGAATGCATCTGCTTCTTACCAAAAAACTCGTCGATGAAGTCATGTTTGATATCAAATTGAGCACCGAATCCGCACAGACTGCCACCTAGTCATAATACGTGAGGAGATATCGTTGCCAAGCTATTGACCCTTAACGCAATAAATTAAAAGGCGCAGCAGAGGCGCAAGATCTTCATCAAGTTAAACCTGCATCCCGCTTAAACCACATGATTAATCTTTCATGTTGTCTTATGTGACTTTGAGAAAACCTTTGTGCCTTTGCTTTTAATTTTTTTGGGTGAATGTCGGCAACTGTGATTTGGGATATTATTTATTGTATGATTCGCATTGCGGACATTGGGTTACAGGTTTAGTCACACGGTCCAGATAGGCAAAGTGGCAGTATTCACAGACGATCAGCCTCTGATGCGAAAGATCGACTTTCTTTTTTCGCGACTGATAATGATGATATCCCCATAGGGAAAGAAGGGTGGCCAGCGTCATGCAAAGATAAAGCATAATGGCTGTAGTTGTGGATAGTTCGATCATAGCTTCACCTCCCGATTTCCAAGCAGGAACTCAATTTCAATATCGCCCTCCGAAGAAAAACCTTGCGAGCTTTTCTCAAATTGCATGGAAGCTAGAATCTTTTCGGCAAGGTGAACGAGTTTTTTTCTTTCGACACTTTCTAAAGCATGCGACCAAAAGATTTTGCCTGTGCGATTCTCCACTTTGACATGATAAGAAACGCCTCGTTTCTTTGACCCATCTCCGTGCATATCTTTAAGTTGTAAACTATTTTTATCAATTCCAATAAGCGCATAAGGTTTATTAGCCAAATCTCCCGCAATCCGGATTTTAATAGGTTCCCCTTTGTTTGGAGCAGGCAAATCAATGTTGATGAAATTATCTGCATAGGATTCGAAGCTTCGCGCGTTGAAGGGGAAATGCGTTACGGATTTTACTCTTGGATGCGCGACATTTCTTACAACAGTGATAGGCGGCATTGCTTGGATGTGAGGTGTTGCTTTCGAAGGCTCTGGTATAGGAGGCCTGGCAGGACCTTCGTTTTCGAGCTCAGCTAAAACTCCGCTGTCGATTGAGGCAACAAAATCGATTTTAACTTGTATCGGACGAAAGATTGCATCGGAATGCCGCAGCTTGAATGGGGCAATATGGAAAACGGTGATGCCAATGAGATGCATGGCCAAGGCTATTCCAA
>WUUC01227912.1_pt1 | contig 27824 bp, 20 predicted proteins | sample 6278441 | NCBI WGS metagenome assembly WUUC01 (sample SAMN13675441, study PRJNA597444) | soil metagenome | isolation source: soil | place: USA: Washington | collected 2017-10 | reverse complement strand
TACCACCGCTCACACTCACCGTGTGGTCCTGAGTAATACCGGTCTGTGATACCAACCCTTTCCAATCTGTCGTCGTCACTTGTGAACCATCCCATTTGCCCCCAGCCCAGCCTTTCTCAATATTGGCCCAGGCAGCAGGATCACTGGTTGCTAAAAATATGGTTTTGTCATTAGCTATATTTGGATTATCACCGCTGGGATATACCGCCGGGTTTGAATAATAATATGCCCAGCGGCGAAAATCAATAGCTTCCGAAGCTGTCATCGCCGGTGCTCTATCCACTATCTTCTCGGTAGTAACAGCGCTGTTTAAACTTAATTGCAATTTTCCGGCTTTACCCTGCTTGGTTGTAACAATTACAACACCATTTGCACCCCTTGATCCAAAAATTGCCGTAGCTGATGCGTCTTTCAGCACATCTATCGCTTCGATATCGTTAGGGTTAATGTATTCAATACCGCCGGTGCTCAATGGAATACCATCCACCACAAAAAGCGGTGAGTTGGATGCAGTTAAAGAACGTACGCCACGAATATTAATACTACCAACCTGGCCCGGTCGTTCATTGGAAGTAATATCCACACCGGCCACTTTACCCTGCATGGCCTGCAGCGCATTGTCAACCGGCCGTGACCTGATGTCTTTCTGGTTGATGCCGGCAACAGCACCGGTTACATCCTTCTTTTTTACAGTTCCATAGCCAATAACTACGACATCCTCTAATAATGAAGCAGCACTTACAACAGATATGTTCACTTCTGCCTTGTTATTAACGGCAACTTCCAGTTCAGCATATCCAACTGATGTAATCACAAGTCTTGAGGTGCCTGAAGGGGCAATCAATGAATAAGAGCCATCGGCTACAGTAGCCGTGGCTATGGCGGTCCCCTTTACCTGTACCGTTGCTCCTTGTACTGGCTTTCCGGCATCATCAGTTACTTTACCTGTTACCTTGAAATTGTTTTGTGAAAATGAAGGCTGTGCAATAATTAATAGCAGCAAAACGACGCACACATTTTGCAGCAGAAGGACTTTTTTTTTCATATAGCAGTTTTTAAGAGACAATAGCAATATGTCATAAATTTATTATACCGCTGATTAACAATCATCCTGAACCATCCTGCCGGAAAGAAACATTCTACGCAATCGTTCCCGGAAATAATCATTCGCAATTAACGATTTGGGGCTTTAATCACTTGTAACTTTATAAGCACCTTTCTTTTTAGATGTGCTGATTGATTTAATCTTCAGTCGGTCATCACCGTTAATTGATCGGCTGCTCACGCTATATCTTGTCAAATGAAAAAGGAGAATATCTTCAGGCATATTTTTATTGACTATTATTCTGCCACACCAAAATACCTGCAGTTGGCCAACTCCCTCATTAAAGCAATTGGTGAAGAAAAAATTGTCAAGGACGATTTGCTGCCCTCTATCAACGAGATGAGCTTCGAGTTCGAGATATCGCGGGATACTGCCGAGAAGGGTTACAAACACCTCAAACAAATAGGCATATTGGGATCCGTTCCCGGAAAAGGATACTTCATCAGGTCAACGGAAGTAAACCAGCGGCTTAAAATTTTCTTGCTGTTCAACAAACTTAGTGCGCATAAGAAATTAATCTATGATGCTTTTGCCAATACACTCGGGGGACTGGCGTCGATTGATTTTTATATTTATGATAACGATTTCGCTTTCTTTAAACGGCTGATCCAAAATAAAAAGAATGACTATACACATTATGTCATCATCCCCCATTTTTTAGAAGGTGGGGAAAATGCTTATGAAGCCATCAATATTATTCCAAAAGACAAGCTGGTATTACTTGACAAACTCGTTCCAGGAGTTGATGGAAAGTATGCAGCGGTTTACGAAAACTTTGAAAGAGATATTTATTACGCACTGGAACAGTCGCTTGACAGACTAAGCAAATACGATACTATCAAGATAATTTTTCCAAACTATACCTACCATCCGGGTGAGATACTTTGTGGTTTTTACCGGTTTTGTGATCAATACGCATTTAATTATAAAGTGGTCAATGATATCACTGCTGAACCGATAAAAGAAGGAGAGGTATTTATTATCCTGATGGAAGATGACCTGGTAGTGCTTATTGAAAAAATACTCGCTTCGGGCCTGCAGGTAGGAAAAGACATAGGTGTGATTTCTTACAATGAAACACCGTTAAAAAAAATCATCCTTGATGGCATTACTACCATATCAACGGACTTCAGGTTGATGGGAGAAAAAACAGCGCAGATGATCCTTGAAAATTCAAGGGAGCATTTCGAAGTGCCGTTCCGCATTACGCTCAGGTCCTCCTTATGATTACAGTGACAGCTTTATTGAATGAAGTATATACATTACCGAAAAAAGCGTCCCCAAAAGGAGACGCTTTAAATAATATAGCGCAATGAATTATTACCCGAGTGCTACTCTTTTGAATTCGGCCACTTTCACATCACCGGATTCTTTGAGGTAGTCGGCCACAGTTTTACCATTGTCTTTTACAAAAGCCTGCGCTGTCAACGTTTGCTCTTTGAAGAAAGCACCCAGTTTACCTTCAGCGATCTTAGCCATCATATCTTCAGGTTTGCCAGCCATTTTAGGATCTTCTTTCATAATATCCATGATAATGGTTTTCTCACGTGCTATTACATCAGCAGGAACACTTGCAGCATCTACCGCTACAGGATTCAGTGCTGCGATTTGCATGGCCAGGTCCTTGCCTACTTCAGGTGCGTCTTTGCTCAATCCTACCAATACACCAATACGGTTAGCCCCATGAATATAAGAAGCCACATAAGGAGCTTCTACTCTTTCCAATCTCGTAATTCCTATCTTTTCGCCGATAGCAGCCAGCTTATCATTGATAAGGTCAGCTACCTTTGCGCCGTTTACTGAAACTTCGTTCAGCTCTTCAGCAGTTTTTACATTATTTGCAATCGCGGCATCAGCTATGCTTTGAACAAATGCTACGAAATCCGCATTTTTAGAAACGAAATCAGTTTCACAGCTTACACATACAACGATCCCCGTTTTTTTATCGGCAGTTGTTTGTGCAATTACAACACCTTCTTTTGCTTCACGGTCACTTCTTTTAGCAGCTACTTTTTGTCCCTGCTTGCGCAGCCAATCAATAGCCGCTTCAAAATCACCACTCGTTTCTGTAAGCGCCTTCCGGCAATCCATCATACCAGCGCCAGTTGCCTGGCGTAGCTTATTTATATCCGCTGCACTTATAGTTACTGTGCTCATATAATTTGAAGATTTGAAAAATTAGATAATTTAAAAATTCACTTTCTCATCCACAATTCAGGTTGCTGGTTTTACTCAATAGCGCATTATCGAACGTTGAAGGTCCGATAGCGATCCGATGCGACGCAACAAAAGTTAAATAGAAATTTTGTTGCTGCTAACATCCTCTTTACATTCTTTTTAAAGAGCATACTAAAGTAAAAAGACCTTTCAACCTAAGTTCCCCCTTTAGAGGACAGGGGTTATCTTCTTCCACCACCAGGGCCACGTCCACCGCCGGCACCGCCGCCGCTCGTGCGACGTCTTTGGCCACCAGCGCCGGGAGCATTAGTTCCACGTCCACCAGCACGGCTACCGCCACGGGCTCTTGCTGCTTCAGCTTGTGCTTCTGCTTCCATACGTGCTGCACTTTTTTCCTTATCGTCATCGATCGTTTCGTCGGTATCATCGTCTTTCGCAGCCTGGCGTTCAGCTAATCCTTCCGCAATAGCAGCAGTAAGATAATTAGCCAGGATAGCAATTGATTTTGTAGCATCATCGTTTGCCGGGATAGCGAAATCCACTTTGTTCGGATCACAATTGGTATCTACCAGTCCAAAAGTTGTGATGCCTAAACGTTTTGCTTCAGCCAATGCGATATGCTCATGACCGATATCAATAATGAACAGAGCAGCAGGTACACGACCCAACTGGGCGATACCACCTAAAACTTTATCCATTTTATCCCTGTCGCGGCTCAATGTCAAACGCTCTTTTTTAGTGATGCTGTCGAAAGAACCATCGCCAAGCATCTTTTCAATGCTCTGCATTTTTTTAACGCTTTTACGAACCGTGTTGAAGTTGGTAAGCATACCACCCAACCAGCGTTCGGTAACAAAAGGCATGTTCACCCTTTTGGCGCACTCACTAACGATATCTTTCGCTTGCTTCTTTGTACCGACAAAAAGGATCTTTTTTCCGCTACGGGCAATCTGCTTCATAACAGCCGCAGTCTCCTGCAGGCACTCAACAGTTTTGTTAAGGTCAATGATGTGAATACCTTTCTTTTCAGCAAAGATGTAAGGCAACATCTTGGGGTTCCACTTCTTTTTCAGGTGACCAAAATGTACACCGGCGTCCAAAAGTTGCTGTTGTAGTGAAGTGTTATTTTCCATTTTCGATTATTGTTGTAAATATTTTGAAATACAAGCAGTGAGCTGAGAGCGGCGAACTGTGAGACTTAGGCTCGCAGCTCAAAGCTAATAGCTCGTAGCTTTCCTTAACGTTTAGAGAACTGGAAGCTCTTTCTTGCTTTTTTATGACCGAATTTCTTACGCTCAACAGAACGTGGGTCACGTTTCAGCAAACCGGCTGCTTTTAATGCCGGGCGGAAATCGGGGTTTAGCTCAACCAGGATACGGGAAATACCCAGCATCGCAGCTTCAGCCTGTCCTTTCATTCCACCACCGGTAGCATTGATCTTTATATCAAACTTACCGACAGCGTCGATAGTCTTTAAAGGACGTTCTACCTGGTTTTGTAAATACACCAATGAAAAATATGTTTTGTAGTCTTTGTCGTTAACTATGATCTTACCGTCTCCTTTAGAAAGGAATACTCTTGTCACAGATTCTTTACGACGTCCAACACCTGTTGTTTGCTTTTCCATTTATGAAAATTTGAGTGTGATCTGGAGTTTTGAAAAGAATTTCGCAACCTGCAAATCTTAATGATTTAAAATTTAAGTTCTTTCGGTTGTTGTGCCGTATGCGGGTGAACATCGCCTGCATACACAAATAACTTCTTATACATCTGGCGACCTAACCGGTTCTTCTGCAACATACCTTTTACAGCTCTTTCAATCACTACCTCAGGCCTGCGATTGATAAGCGTTCTTGCTACTTCTTCTTTACGGCCACCGGGATACCCGCTGAAGGTGTCATAGATCTTTTGATCGAGTTTGTTACCGGTTAACTTTACTTTTTCGCAGTTGATCACGATGATATAATCGCCCGTGTCAACGTGAGGAGTATAAGATGCCTTGTTCTTACCGCGCAGTATAGCGGCGATCCTGGCACACATACGTCCTACGGTTTGATTAGTACCGTCTACAACATACCAATTACGTTGTACGGTAGCCGCATTCGCATGCTTGGTTGTGAAATGTAATTTGCTCATTCTTTTTTCTTTGAACTGCTAACCGGGGCTAACAGAAGGTTTTTAAAATGTAACAGCCGGGCCATCCCCCGGTTGCTCCTTATTGTTATAGCATAGCTATTTTTGGGGGTGCGAAGATAGGTCCAACCAAAGCGTTTTTCCAAGAAAACGAGAAACTATTTTAGCGGCAGCCTTTGTAATGAACTGATTTACAGTAAAAATTTTGTCCAATTATTTTAAACGCTGCTGTTTTGTGTGTTTACCCGCTGTACAATAAGGCGGCTGGCGCTTAAAAAGGTAATGATCACTGTTAATTTATCTCCTGGCTTTACCGCTTCTACCTCTTTAGCGGGTAATTCAATTTTTGCCTGCAGCTTTTCGCCAAACAAAAAAACATACACGGCGAAGGGCGAAACACGGGAAACCACGGCGTCTGTTTCCTTTTTGTTTTTGAAATATTCAACTGCCTTCCGGTATTCGGGAATAAAATCATGCGAAAACAGTTCGGCAGCAATTGAATCAGGTTTGCCGGTATTTATTAATTTGAAACTGATAGCCTCATTAAAGGCCGATTCAGCGGGCGGATTTTCCCATTTGGATAATTTAAGGGGGAAAAAAATATAGCTCTCCCATTCCTTTACAAAAAGCTCGTTGTCTACCATTTTCAGGTACCCGGAAAACCTGTTTTCGAGTTGTGATCTGTTAATCAACTTCTCCAATTGGGTATTATACAGGAATTTAATATTATAAGCGATCATCTTATCACCGCGGTCCGAACGCCTTATTTGAAAATTCACTTCGTCGTTAATACGGTACTGGTGCTTCCTGCTTTTTTTATCCTTGTCCTGCTCATCAGTTCTGCCGTTGATCGTTTTCTTTTTTTCATTGATCAAATAGTCAATGGTAACATATTGCTTGTCGTGCTCGACAAATGAAATAGTGCCTTTATAAATAGTATCGCTCATGAGTGGGTTGTACAAGCTTTTTGATTTGTTTCTATTCCTGCGCAAAGTTATGTACCAACAGGCTGCACCGATAGAAAAATGTCAAGGCTGCTCAATGTTGTGAACAAGCCTTGCTTATATTTATACCAACAATACACGTATGGCAACGCATCATCTTGGTCGCTCCAGCTTTGGCGATCCGAAAAACGCTGGTAACTTAATTTCTATTGAAGAAGCTACTGCCTTATTAAATGATTGGGTGCCCAACGAACGCCTGCGCCTGCATATGAAACAGGTAGGTGCTGTTATGAAAGCGTGGGCTTCGGAAAAAGAAGATGCCGATGCAACTACTGCTTTAAAATGGGAGTTGGCCGGGCTACTGCACGATGCAGATTGGGAAAAATACCCTGATGACCATTGCCGGATCATCATTGAAGAATTGGAAAAAAGAAATATCGATCCCGATGTTATTCATTGCATCGCCTCCCATGGCCCCGCATATTTTGGCGTAGAGCCGGTAAATAAAATGGATAAAATGATCTATGCGATAGATGAGCTATCAGGCTTCATCCACGCAGCAGCGCTTATAAGACCTATGTTGTATGAAGGCCTTGAATTAAAAAGCATTTTAAAAAAACTAAAGACCCCTTCCTTTGCGGCGCAGGTAAACCGCGATGACATTTCCGATGCGTTGGCGAGAATTGACGTTTCCCTGGAACAACTTATTGAGTTTATCATTCAACATCAAAAGGATGTGAAATAGAAAGGGCTGCCTATTGAGGCATCCCATACTTCTTTATTAACGCAAGTAAAACACCGTTGGTCCAGCCGAACCCATCCTGGCCGGGGTATTCGCCGCCACCCGCTTCGAGATGGAGATCTACTACATTATATTTTTCCATCAGTTTGCCTGTCCGGAGAAAAACATCGTTGTTCAATTTGATCCAGCGTTTAGCGATGTCTTCTGCTAATTCTTTTTGCCCGCAACGGTCCATACCCCAGATGGTCATCCACTGCAACGGTGCCCAACCGTTGGGAGCATCCCATTGCTGTTCTGTATTGATTTCCGTTGTTACAATGCCGCCATCTTTCAAGAGCTTCGTTCTTATTGCTTCTGATGCTCTTTTTGCCAACAAGCTGAGGTAATCCGGTTTGTTTTCAAAAAAACAAAAAGGATACATTCCCGCAGGAGTGATATTATTCCATATTTTCTGTGTCCGGAAATTATAATCTGTATAGTAATTCAATTTTTCGTTCCAGCAGTATTTATCGATCGCCGTCTGCCGCTTATCGGCTTTCTTTGTGAATTCATTAGATCCGACTTCATCGCCTTTCATTTTCCTGCCTTTAGCAATTACCAGTTCCAGGTTATATAACAACGAATTGAGATCTACAGCTATCATATTGGTCGTCTGTGTCGTTGTGATATTTTTCCCGTCAGCAAACCAACGATTGCTAAAATCAATCCCGCTTTCAGCACCTGCACGGAGCTGTTTATACATTTCAATTTTATTCCTTCCTGATTTAACGGTTGTTTCTATATCCTCACGCCAGCTTTCCTGCCTCGGTACACTGCTGTCATCCCAGTACCGGTTAAGTATAGTTCCGTCCTTCAATTTAACCACGCGGCGGTAAGCCTGGCCTGGTTTTACTTTTATCGCTCCATCCATCCAATACTGGTACTCTTTTTCCAATGCAGGTAAATACGCAGTGAGGATTTCATCGCCTTTTATGGAGGCAAGCAGCTGAACCATGGCGGCAAAAAATGGCGGTTGCGAGCGGCCGATATAATAACTCCTGTTACCATTAGGTATGTGACCATACGTTTCGATCAGGAACGCAAAATTCTTTACCATGTTTTCGATCATATCGGTTTCACCGCTTTCTTTTAATCCAAGCATGGTGAAATAAGAATCCCAGTAATAGATCTCCCTGAATCGGCCCCCGGGAACTATATATGGATTAGGAAGTGGTAATAAAGAACTTCCTTCTACAAGTGTATCGGCATCGCGTTTCAGCACTCCCCAAAGATTTTTTATGTGCGTTTCAACGTTTTTTTCCTGGGTAACATAGTTGAGCTGCGGAGTTTTTGGCAATTCAAAATTTTCCTCTACAAACAATTTGAGGCTAAAGCGCAAAGCCGGGTTGTTTTTGGCAGCTATGTATTCTTTTACAATTAATTTCGGATCTTTTTTGGGTACGCAATCCACGAAAGTTTTTCCATCAGGGAAAATTTGTGCCATTTGCACGTCTTTAAACAATTCGCCATAAACCTTGTCGGGTGTTTGCACTTTTTGCGAAAAGGATTGGCTGAAAATCAATGCTGCAAAAATCGTAGCCAGGCACTTTTTCATTTTATAAGTTATTACTTAAAGATACAAGAAAAAACACGCTGGACACTTTGGGGTGCCAGCGTGTTATGTACTTCTATAACCCTTCAATATTTTTTTGTACCGGGATTGAATGTTCGCCAGCTATGCCAGAATTCCTGGTAGGCCTGGATTGGCTTCAACAACAAGGATGTGTCGATCCCCTTGCCGTTAATGGCCAGGCACCGGTTATTGTACAGGATCGTATCGTTCACCAGCGAAAATTGCGCAACAGCATCAGGCCTTTCAAAAGCAAAAAAACTTTTATTATCGCTTGCCAAAACAAGAAACAATGGTGTATTTTCTATCTTATCATGAATAATGCGTTCCCTCCTAAGTTGGTTCCAGTCGTAAGCTTTTCGCTGATCTCCTATTCTTACTCCTATTACCCATGACTTATCTTGCCAGGACAGGCTATCTGTCCCCGTCAAATGACTTTTACTTTTACCGCTCTCATACTTCAAAGTAGTATCATACGATCCTATATAGCCGGGATCTTCCTGCATAATAAGAGAAGCCGGATTTAATTGTAACCATTTGGCGAGAGAAGTTTGTGTACTAAAAAGTTCCGGCAGCTTCTGTCCTTTTAATTTTCCGGTAATAGCTTCGCCATTCACCTGCCTCCACCAGCTTTTTGTTGTTTTATCTTCAAACATGGCATTGAAGTGATCCATGCCCACCAGCCTGAATTGTTCTGGCCGGCCATTTACTACCGGTTCGAATACACGACCCGTTCTGCATACGGTACAATAAGTAACGATCACTGGTTTGCCACCAATGGTATCCTGTACCTGGTGGTGATAACCTAAAAATCGTATAGGATATGCTTTAGCTTCACCATTATTTACGATACCAATTACCAGGCGTTGTGAATCCACTTTATTATTGCCCGCATTTACCAGCAACAACTTATCGGGTTGATAAAACATATGATCAGCAGCCATTTTAAAATTGGCCATAAATATGGCTGTTGCTACGATAGCTATTGGAATAAGCAATAACCATTTTCGTTTCCATGTAGCTTTGAAAAGTCCGGCCACGATCATTATTCCAAATAAAATCCTGAACACCCAACGCCATTTATGCAAAAAATAAGCGACATCAATGCTATTCATTTCCTGGCTACCCGGCATGGGCATGATGAAATACACATTCAATAATTCAAATATGAGAAGACCAATAATTCCAACCCAAAAAAGTTTCTTCATTTTTATTGTATTCTTTAAAAAACAAATGCGAGGATCACCGGTTTCCCGGATACAATTTTTTCAAGAAAACTTGTTACTTCGGAGAACAACTTATTATGCCCTTGTGATGCGACGTAAAATCAACTTTTTGTAATTCAATTTTCGTAAAGGAATTTTCCCCTTCTTTTATTCGTAAATTTTGTCCCGCCTGTATATCCTTAAACACCTGTATGGTATTACTGCGAGGCCATTTTATTTCGATACTTTCAATTGCTGCTGCACGACCAATACCTATGTGCTGCATCAAAGGATTAGAACCAAAACTTCCCCCCGAATTGACATCCCGGTAAACAGATCTTGCTGTGCCGTTCTCCCGGAAGGTTACTTTAATTTTTGCGCCAATTGCGAGCCGGTTATTGGCGACCCCTTCTAAAGAAAGATTTATCCAATTATTATTATTTTGACCGGGGTTTAAGTATAATGCATTTTGGTATGCATCACCATCAAAGGCGCCACCCATATCGATATGAATATCCTGGTCGCCATCATTGTCTAAGTCTGCAAAGGAAACCGCATGTCCTTTTTGAAGATTGCCGACACGAGCAGATCTCGTAACATCAACAAAATTGCTACCATTTATATTCTTAAACATTTTATTGGGCACTAACGACTGATACAGTGGATTACCTGTTCCCAGGTAAATGTCGAGATAGCCATCATTGTCAATGTCGCCGAAATTAGATCCCATCGCAAATGCAAACTGGTCCAAACCGACTTTGTCCGAGACCTCTTCAAAAGTTCCGTCCTGACTATTTCTGAACAAGAACACTTTTCCAGCTTTACCCATAGGTATACCTAAAGCTTCTGCCGCAACGTATGGAGCCAATGACCCATCATACTCATAACCGCAAACCAATATATCAAGCCAGCCATCATTATTATAATCCCAAAACCAGGTAGGAAACGTTCGTGTTTTATTTTCCTGCAAACCTGCCTCCTTTGCAACGTCTTTAAACTTTATTTTACCGTTGAGCGTTCCTTCATTTTTCAATAATATCTTACGTCCATCCAGGGTGGATATAAAGATATCGGTGAGGCCATCATTATCGTAATCGCCGGAGGTAACTCCTTTTACAAAAGCTGTGATATCACACCCTGATTTTGCAGCGCTTTCCGTAAAAGTTCCATCCTTATTGTTAATATACAATTCGCAGGCATGGATATACTCGTCCGATGATGTTTCATTTCCGATAAAAACATCAAGCCATCCATCATTATTAAAATCGGCCCATGTCGCCGTTTGCGTAGGGTGAAATGAAAGCAAGCCGCTTTGCATAGTAACGTCTGAAAATGTACCATCGCCATTATTTTTCAACAATGAATTGGGCTGTTTACCGAACTCCTTCATCCAACCGCCGCGAAGTACAAAGATGTCTTTCAGTCCATCATTATTATAATCAGTTTGCTGAATGTTTAAACCACCGGTCAGTCTACCGAGGCCTGATGAATCGGATATGTCTGTGAATGTGCCATCCCAATTATTTCTGCCATAGCGCATACCTTCATTTAGTGACCAGCTACTGGTAACAAAGTCGAGATAGCCATCGTTATTAAAATCATCAATGATACTCCCGCCCGCTAAATTTTTTGTATTCAGGCCAACATTCATAGCCGCGTCTGTAAAAGGTTTTACGGGGACCAGGTCTTCATCATCCAATCCTTTAATCAAAAACGGAACCGGAACCTGCTGCGGATATCCCCCGGTGGTCATATAAGCAATGTTTAATAACCACCTCGATTCAAGATCGACGGGGTCACTATTCAGGACATGCTCATACAACGCAATTGCCTTTTCTGAACTGGTTTTATCGCTGTGCACACCTTTACCTGCAATAGGAAATGTACATGATTCACCTGAATGATCATTAATGCAATTAATTTTCTCACCAAGTCTCAAATAAGCGATGGCAAGACTTTTCATCGCAACTTTACGCTGTTCAATTTCATACACGGGTATTTTTTTAATCAGCGCTTCGCCCTTTTTCACTGCTGTTTGTTCGTCGCCAACTTCCAGAAGGGTCAAAACAATTATATTTTCTAATGCAATTATCTCGTTATTCTCCCGGGCTGCTTTAAGCGACGAATCATAAAAATTTAATCTCGCCCCGGCGCAAAAAGTATTCTGCACATTATAATTACCTTTTTCAACACTTGAAAGTAAATTTATCATTTCACTGTTGATAGAAACCCCTTCAGAACATGAAATAAAAAGGAGTAAAACCATTGTTACTATTGCTCTGGTAAAGCGGCTATCATTCACTTGCATATTTTATTGTTTATCGGGTAACAAGGATATCACATCAATAATAGCTTTGCGCCTTTGCTATTAATCTCAGATTAGTTTTTATACTAATCAATGGAATATCTGGCATACTATGATTTTTAAATAGTTTTATCAAAAATTATTTTAAGCAAGTAAGGGTACGGACAAAAATATTTACTAGTCTTAAAGACGAATGATAAGTGATGTACTGAAATTCCTTCCTTCTGATGGCCATACACCCGGTCCGGGATAAAATTGCGGACGTTTCGTAAAATATTGCTTATCTAAAAGATTGTTGGCATTAGCTCTCGCTTCTATATTTTTACTAATGCGGAAAGTAGCATTCAGGTCAAGCAAGCCATAGGCGGGTACCAAACCCACAGCTCCGGTTGTTTTAAGCGGTTCTATTGTATTCAATGCATCAGCAAATGACTTTGCCGTATAACTATATAATATAGAAAAACTGATTTTTTTATACCGCAGTGAAGCGCCATTCCGCGTAATCAGGTTTGGGGCACTTTCTACTTTGTTGCCATCAATGCCAATATTATCATTTCCTGATTTTACAAAAGCTTTTTTATAGCGGGCATCCAGGAAGGCTGTAGAAGTAAAAAGAGATAAACCTGTTCTATTGCCCAACAACCAATCGGCCTGGATCAGCATTTCCACGCCTTTCGACAAGGAGTTACCAATATTTGTGCGCCAGGTATAAAAAGCTCCCGTATTATCCGTTTCTGCCAGCTTACCAAAACGTTTATCATACTTAAGTAAAAAGCCCGTTACATCCCATCGTAAAAACTGCCAGCTACCCCTGAACCCCAACTCCGCATTATATCCTTTTGCATCTTTAATATTAGGGTCAACTTTTTCAAAAGTAGAACCTGGAATAAGATCAGCAAAAAGCATGGGGTGGTAGGCCTGTGACCAACCTCCATATAGTTCCAGGTTTCCTGCAGGCCTGTAGGAAAAATTTACGCCAAATAAAGGAAACTCATGTTTGATTGAAACCGGGAGATCATTGGCAGAATAGTAGCTGATCGTCCCACTCATATTGGTTTTACCTATTTCAACTCTTGCGCCCAGGTTCACCGACAAACTATTCAGCACCTGGAATTTATTCTCCGCAAACAATGCTATATTTTTTGTTTTTAAATGGACATCACGGCCCCAACCAGGTTCAACAAGCGCCAGGTCATAATCACTGCCGGTTGTACCTTTTCCCATTTGCCTGCGGTGCATATCATTATTCATGAATTGAATACCTGCAGCCAGGGTGCTAACCTTTTTTCCCAGCAAATATTCCTGCAGCAACCGCAGTTCGGTAGTATAACTATTGAATTGATCAATATCTACCTGGCGGTTATTGTATTGCCCGGCAGCGACATTAATCGTATCATGTATATTGGTAGGTTTATCAAATTGCACACTTCCCCTGGTTCCTATTACGGCCGATTGGATTAATTGCAATCTTGTTTGTGGAGCGATCTGCCAATTTATATTCACAGAGGGAAGATGCATATCGGGACTATAAAAATTCCGGGAACGGCTAGCCTGGGAAGGGTCAGCATGAAACATACTATCCGTTAATGGTCCGGGGATACGGTAAAGATATTTTGAACGTGCCCATTCTGCACGGATAGAAAATTTTTCAGTGGGCTCGTATGTCAAAATAATTGCCTGTGCTTCAGACTCCGTACGTTCATTATCGCGATAACCATTTCTCGATTTTTTATGCATGTAAGCATAGTATTTAAACTTGCCCGATTTGCCGCCAATCGCATTGTACGTACTCAATAAATTAAACGAACCAACTGTATTGATGCTTTCAAAACTGACTGGCCGGGTAGTATCGCCTTGCTTGGTAATGTAATTCAGCATACCGCCAAATTGCGCTCCATACTGTAGTGAGCCGGTGCCACGTACTATTTCAATGCGGGCAATACTTTCCAGTGGCATGCTGTAATGGCTGGCGGGATAACCATACATATCAGAATTGGTAATGATGCCATCTTTACGGGAATTAAATTCCCACCCCCTGTGTGGGTCCAATCCCCTCGTTGCGATGTTAACCTGGTTGCCCGCCCCATCCATATGATATACAAACATACCCGGAACCTTGGCAAATAATTGTCTTCCTGTCTTATTAGCAATATCAACGGCGGCATGTGTAAGATCAATCAGCTCTGTTTTTTTTCCTGATAAAATATAACTGCCGTGTACATTAGGCATCGGCCTGACTATATTTTGATTCAGGTAAGAAATAACAACCACACTATCCAATGAACGCGAGTGGGCCAATGTGTCTTGTTGTGCCATTGCGCTTATCGCTATGATCAGAACAATTATAATAATTCCGCATTTTTTCATCTTCAATTATCATTTTCCTTTAGCCGCATGGAGTTCATCATAAAAATTTTCATCGCATTGGTATGTTCCGATAGCCATCGGGATGCCCGCAAATTTTGATGACTCCTTTCATCGTTTTATTTTTATTCTACCAGGTTACCGTCATGACAGACAAATAGGTTGTTTGGAGTTAAAACAAGATTGCAAATAATATTTCGCAAATGCCTTGATTAAATATCAGCAGCTTTGTATTTTTTCCAAAAATAATTGAGGGCTCATAGAGAAACAGTCCCCGGTTGTGGGCAAGCTATCCCCTTTTCCGGTAGTTAAAAAAAGGCGTCCGTAAAGAATTACAACACCGTATGCTTATGTTAAACAAATTTTTATTTAATCTGTATTCAAAATTTTTGATAGCAAAAGAAAAGAGGCATCAGCCAGGAATGACAACGCCGTTAAATGCTTATGCTAAACGAGTTTATTCTGCTCCATCAATGATTGCTCTTTGTATGGCATAATCGCCAACATTTTTTCCTACTACCAACCCTCTTTCACAGTCGGCACGATAATGAATACCTCCATACATCCTGGACATAGATGCTTCAAGTGCCATCGCATCATATTCCACTTTTCGTTCCGGAATAATATGCCCGAGTACAGTAGCGGCTGCCGCACTAAATGTAGAGTGACCGGAAATGAACGCTGGAAAATTTGGAATGCCTGTCAGTGTTTTGATCCTTGGATCCAACTGTGTAGGCCGGGGATTAAAATAAAACATTTTCGCTTCCCAACATACAATAGCTGCATCCATCAACGACATGTTCAACAAAGCCATATTCCGGGCCCATCGCACTTCGCTATAATTTTTTGTAATAAAATCTGCTGCTGCTATGGCATCCCAATGACCGCCGGGAGTAGATGTGCCAACGCCATCGGCCCAGTGATGAACAATCCGGATTCTCTCCCTTGTGGGGTTATTTACAAATTGATATACTTCTTCCGTCTCATCTTTCATTAATTGGCTTTTTACGAGCGGCGGTGGATCAGGCCGTAAAGAAATTGCTGTCAATGAATCAAATAAAAATGCCTTTACTCTTCCAAACAACGGCAGCATAGGTGGCCGTTTAGGAACTTCCAGGCTATACCAGGGAGTTTCTCCTTTTGCTATACAATCGTCTTCTAATTGTTTCCAATAGGCAGGATTTCCGCCAGCGGTACCCGCCCTGTCTCCCCGGGCACGGGTTGCAAATTTTTGCGCTACTGCTTTTCCTAAAGTTTCACCGGCTTCAATATCGCTACGAACATTTGCCCCGGCAACAATTCTTGAACGCTTATGCTCTTCTGCTTTTTGCTGAATAAAATCCTGGTCGCCCGGAAAAAGTAATTTCAACATTTCGGCGGCGGCTCCTGCGATCACCGCATCCTCTGAAGGATAAGAAGGCAGGTCGGATTTAGGTAACAGCGAATTTACTGTTGCATCCACAGTATACGGTGCGGCACGGTTATATAATTTCTTATAATGCCATGCTGCTACTAATGCATCATATTGCGCAGCGCTTACATAAGCATAAGCACGGTTGGCATACGGCGGGTTGGCAAATGGAAATAGCGGATAGGCCAATGGATTGTTTGCGCTGGGAGCGGGATAAGTCCCATCCTCATTTTGATAAGGCGGTATGTTATGTTTCGCTACCAATTCACGCATTATTTCATTCCACCGAAGCACGGCACCCGCACTCCAGTATTTAACGATCTGCTTTTCGTCAGCGCTGAGATCAGCTTGCCATGATTTTATTTCGTTGACCTGTGCAATATAATCGGGTGTAGTAGTAGCCGAGGGCGCCGGCACAGCGAATTCATCAGGGCTTGTCAACAACACAGGTTTCCATGTACCCGCATTGAGGTCAATGTTTGCAGGCTGAAGTGAAGGAATATTGTCCGTTCTTCCTTCAACATCTTTATTACACGCAATGACAACTGTTATCAGGGCAGCAGCTGTTATTGCCGAAAAGAAAAATATTTTTTTCATGTGTATACTTTTATTTGTGTTTTGTCACATGGAATTCGCAATAAAAATTTTCTTGCGTTTTGTATATCCCGATAGCTATCGGGATGCTTGAAAATTTTACAGCTTATTTCATTTTAGTTAGTTTTTGAAGGTTGATCAGGTGATTTCTTTTTATGGCTAAAATCAAATACATAAAAGAACGAGCCATATACGTTGGTAGTCTGGCCTACATTTCTTCCGGCTACAGTGTACATACCACCGGCTACGATGGATAACTGCGGTAAAGAAGGAAGCGTATACTTGATATTAATTCCAGCCATCGTTGCATTCATTTTATTGCTGGGAAAAGGCATATTGTTTTTTGTAATGTCAAATCCTCCCAATGTTGTCCAGTTATTCACCACTGCTTCAGCGATCAATCTATGATTGCGAAAACCGGCACGAAAATTAAAATTGGCGCCATCCGGCATTTCCACTTCGCTGCTGAGATGTAATTGGGTGGTGTAATAAGCTTCCCTGTCAATTTCAATATTATCTCTTAGTACATAAGTAGCGGAACCGGTAGCGAAAAGATTACCGTGCTGGTAGTCAACCATGACCCGTGCAGAAGCTGTTTTACTTCTGAGACCAATTGATAATGGGAGATAATCAGCAACATAATTAGTTAACGGTGCAGACACACCGGCAATTCCAAATACCGATAACCTGCCATCGCCCATTTTTTTATTAACCGCTCTCCATTTTAAAAACAGGCTGAGATCCTGTATACCATCCAGCCCCTGCATGGTGCCTGCTGATGCTTTTGTTTTTACATAGGGCACACTGAACAATGCATTTAAATTGCGATTAATACCGTAAGCTCCCATTACACTGTACATCTGGGTAGATACTCTTCCAAGATTTTTGTTCTCTCTTTTAAATGTTCCTTCCCAATAATTTTTCCAGCTGCTGTGGCTGTACATTGGGCCCACACAAAAAGCATTTTTTTCCATCATAAGGCCGTCAATATCTGTTTGTGCGGACACTGGATTGCCTATAAGCAGCCAGGCAATTGCGGCGCTAATTAGCTTTAGTATTTTTTTCATTGAAAGCAGTTTAATTTTTCTGAGAATTATAACCGAAAAGAAACACCGGCGTTGACCAGGTAATCAGCAAAGGCTGCATCGCCCTGTACTTTTGTGCCCGTATCTACAGACCGGAGCTTATCGGAATAACTTTGTGTACGGTTGCGGTTTATTGCCACTGGCACTGAAAAATAAAAATTAGCTTTTTTTGTTGTGTATGAAATTAATGGTTCAATAGAAGTTACAGTTCCCGGGCGGCGAAAACCTCCGTCACCACCGATAAGATCACTGGAAGGAATCGCTTCAAGTCGGATGCCCCCGGAAAAAGTAAATTTATCGGCCATAAAATTCAAACCGCCTCTCATCATATACTGATCAGGCACACTCATAGTACCGGTAAAATATTTGATAGCGGCTGCATTGACTGCACCACCACGACCGGTGGATATTCCGTTCTGTTCCCTCGGATTAATGAGGTAATAAAAACTGCCATAGACACCGAACTTGTGAGAAATATTATAAAAACTATTCAGCTCTAAACTAATCCCGGTTCCGCCATCTCCTAACTGGATAGACTGATCTACAAATCCCATGATAGCACTATCGGCGCCTGTTGACGATAGTTTATGAAAATAGTCCTGGTATTGATAATCGCCTGTAGGTAATTTAATACCAAGGCCGGCCTGTATATTTCCTTTATGAGATTTTTCAGGGTTTAATAACCAGCGGTAGGCGGCAAGACGGATATCACCAATCCCAAACGACTCTGTATTTCTCCTTGCGCCGGGTTTCGCACTATTGTTATTACCGTAATGCTCATACATGGAAGAGCGAACATTTGAAATCAAAGGGATGTTTACAGCCACTGACCAACGACTATTTAATGCCCTGGTAAATGTAAAATCCCAATTGAAAGAATGGTTGATTACCTCAGTTCCCCTTTCTACCCTTTCCTTCTGTTCTTCAGTACCTACAAAATGTTTATAGGATTTGAAATAGCGGGTATTGAAGTTGAATTGCCAGCCCTTTGCTTCTCCAGGTTTGCCGAGGCTACAGGTATTGCCATTGCTGCGAATAGCAACACATCCCTGCGCATCTGATCTCAATTGCACAAAAAGAAATGCTATAAAAAGAATTAAATAAAAGCGCTTCATAAATAGTTATTTGGTTGTAGTTAAATTTTGGTTTGTAAACTTTAGTCGTTGAATTATAAATTCACCTAATTTCCGACCGGCTATATTTCCCTGGTCATTATCAAAGCGGTAGTGAATCCCGCCATATAAACGTGACATAGCGGCTTCCTCGGCTGCCTTTCGAAAGGAGACGATCTTCCTGCTTTCAATGCCAAATTCCAATGATGAGGTATCTGTAAAAGATAGATTATCTCCAAACCACCTGGTCATCACCTCTCCTGCAGCTGCAGAAATGGTAGCATGCCCGCTGGTGTACGAAGGAAACGGTGGTGTCTGGATATATGGCCGCCATTCTTCGCCCATGTATTTATTGATAGCAGTTTCCGGCCTTATGTAATTGCTGCGAAATTTTTCATCCCAGCAACTAATAAACGCATCAAATAAAGCGATAGAAGTTTCTGTATAAGCAGCAACTGTCGTCGCAAAATCCGCTTTTGCTTCCTGAGCTGCAATACCTACAATATTCATCCAATGCCCGGAAGGCGAAAACTTTTTAGTAGCAAACATAACATGCCCGCTAACATTTAATTTGAAAGGATTGTCATCCCAGAAATCAGCAATATGTTTTTGTTCTTCCGTTAAGCTATCCCCTATGTTCTTTACCTCATTAAGTGCTTTGAAATAAACACTGCTTTCATTTTTGATATCGAATAAAGGGGGTGGGGGAGGTAAAAACTGGGAACAGGAATCCAGCGTCAGGCACCTGATACTATTCCATTTTGGCTCAATAGCCTGTGCGTACATCGGCGGAGTTGGCACCCATCTGCCATCTTCGTCTCTTACTGTATATTTTTCTGCACTTCTTGTTTGCGCATAATTGTCCCCTTTGCTCCATTTCAAAACAACGGCAACGACGGTATCAGAAAAAGCGATAGTGTTCTTCAGTATTTCCGAAGTCATACCGGCTTTTTTTGCATTTTTTTTCAGCTCGCCATAATAGTCCATCATACTTCCTTCCGGGAAAGTGACCGCGTTGCCCACTTTACAAAAAGAAAATAAAGATGCCAGCGAAAAGTCAATGTCCTTACCTGCTTCCGGTTTTGGCATTACGGGTAAATGTTTAATCTGCCCCGCCAGGCTTTTGAAATCACCGCTGCCTGCAGCGATCGTCTCATAGGCCGCAATATTTGCATAGGCATAGTTACGTGTAGCGATCATAGGTGGAAAGTTGTTTTCCAGTACTACGTCGTTTAACTTCTTAACTGTTTTCGAATATAAAAACGGGTTCTCGGTGAATTTTTTATAATCACCTGCTTTTTCTGTACACGACGACAGAAGAATGACGCCCACAAGGGCCATCGCAACAATTTTTTTCAAAATAATAATTTAAATGTGCAAACAACTTCTTTCCCAGGGTCGGGAAGAAACAAAACCTTAACAAAAAATAGAAAGAAAGAGATGCTGGGGAGGATGTCCTGGCACCGGGCTATAGCTATCGGAAAGAGAGGCCGAGCTATTTAAAATAAATTTATTTAAGACCGCTGATAGATCAGCAATCGAATAATCAGTTTCGCGGTCATCGTATTCGCTCCAGAAATTTTTCGAAAAGTTGGAATTGCTTTGCTTTTTATCAGGTTGGTTATTGTCGAGTCCATTGGTCATTTTGAAAAAATCATTTCCTGCCGCCTTTATTTTTTCCTTAGCGCTGTTAGGAATACATTTTAAAACCAGGTAGCCGTTTTCGACCTTGCGCTTGACGTACGTATAGTATTTTCCGTCTACTTCCATTTCTCCATAATGCCTTTCAAACTCCGCCTGGTCATTCTGGTAGGGAACATTTAAGGCTATCCGCACCTCTACTAGCTGCGACTCATCGTATTGTGCATTATCAAGTTGCACTTCAAGCCTTTTGTCTGCATCCCTTGTTAAAACAGAAGTAACGATACGGTAACCGTACCAATTAAAGAATAGAATAGCAATGAGTATTATGGCTGCAAATTTCTTCAAAACAGTGTTGTAAAACACAATGTAAGACAAATTTGTAATACAAAAAGCTGCAAACCCGGTTTATTTCACGGTAAACGTTTTCTTACCCCGGCCGACACCTTTTACCGTGAGGCTTTTCCAGTGTGGCGGCACTGAAGATTTTACCTGTACAATGTTTTGTGCGGTAATTTCCGGCCCTCCGAAACCCATCATACACTTTGCAAAGCACCTCCAGCTCCCGTAGCCAAGCAAGGATTTGAGGTCGCCCCTGGTTTCTGTAGCACCCGCAAAGTGGAACCAGGTTAAGTTCAAAGGTTTCTTGAACCGGTGATTAGCCAAAATAGCGGGCCGCTCCGCTTCATTCAACGGATCATCTTGATACGCTGAAGTAATGGATGAACCTGCAATAGTGAACCGGTAGGTTTCAGCGGTTTTATTTTCTTACCGAATTTCATCAGGTGCATATTATTATACAACATTTCATGTATTACGCAAGGTGCCTGTCCATGGTGTTAAACAAATAAAAAGTATTGCTGGTGCACATCAGCAATTTCCCTGTTAGGCTTTTTGCAGAATACGCCAGCAAGCTGATAACAACATGTAGCCGGTCAATTTCGTTGTAATAGTTTTGAACATCACGCAATGTATCCCATCTTATTTTTTTCTACCCGATATTAGTGAATTTATCTTTATTTGCACCTTCGTAGGCTTAACTGTATATATTTTATTATATGAAAAAATGGTTGTTTGGTGGAGCTGCAGTTTTGCTTTTGTTTTTACTATCCTGTTTTTTTCTGATTCCCGCAAAGATCATAGTAGTAAGATCGGTCACTGCAAAAGCCAATATAAATGGCGTATACAGATTTTTAGAAAGCGATTCCAATTGGAAAAAATGGTGGCCGGAGCAGTACTCAACCGCGGTAGGGCCCACGGTTGCTTTACCTGAATCGGGGGAGTTTAAGTTTATAAAAACTAAACCGGGCTATAATTCCTTTGAAATTGTTATAGAAAAAAACGGGGAAGCGATACCCAGCCTGTTACATTTAGTTTCCCATGGTAATGACAGCATAAAAATTGAATGGAGTGTTACCCTGCAATCCAACAAAAACAATCCTTTTAGTAAGATCAGTCACTATTTAGACGTGCGGAAATTAAACCGTAGGTTAGAATCTATCCTGATCGCTATGCAAGATCATATCAGCCAAGTGAAACATGTTTATGGAGTAGATATAAGAAAAGAGAAAATAAAGCTCGAGTTCCTTGTCTCAAGAAGGATAAAAATTTCTCAATATCCTACCAACGAAGATATATACGGGTTGATCAGTGAAATAAAAAAGCATCTTGAACAAAAGCAGGTGAAAGAAGAAGCTTATCCTATTTTCAATATCGAGCCAACCGGGAATAATGATTTCCTGTTGTTAGTAGCTGTACCTGTCAGCAAACCGTTGGCGGACGAGGGCATTTTTACAACATTGAAATTGTTAAAAGGTGGAGATATTCTTGTTACTGAAGTAAATGGTGGCCGGGTGGCTGTTGATTTTGCTTTGAAACAAATAAAAATTTACACAACGGATCATCAACACCTGAATGTTGCCCTTCCTTACCAGATTTTTCTTACAGACCGGACAAAACTGGCAGATACCAGTAAATGGGTGACAAGAATTAATTTCCCCTACATTTAAAAATTCAAGACGATTTACGGCATTGATCTTTCCTGTTTTCCCTGGGAAGAAAATCCTATTACTAAAACGCTGTCATTATTTTTTGCGAGTATGTAAGCTTCCCGGCCTGCGATAGTAAGTTGTTTTATGCGCCGCGACTGGCCCTTAATAATTAACCCTTTAGTATTTTCACAACTAAAGCTGCCGTTACCTTTGTTCACCAGTATTGTCCCGAAATCTGCATCATATCTTCCCATTTGAATATTATTATCATAATAATTTCCAGCCAGTAAGATGTCCGGTAGTTTATCATTATTCGCATCGATCACTGCTGCGTCGCGGTAAGAGCTTAGTTGTGCCTGCCAGGGCAGTGCGATTGTAGAAAAATTCAGCCCGCCGTTATTTATCAGGATTGCATTATCAAAATAATCGGCTGTTAAAACCTTTGCATTTTTCAATTTATCTGAACCAAAAATTTCTGCGATAGATGCTTTTGCAAAATCTCCCGCGTAAAGAAATCTTTTCTTAATAATTGGTAGCTTTTTTTGCAACTCATCTTTACTAACAAAGGGTAATTCTCTTTTATTTACATAATATGTCAGTACCTGCTCTTTTTTTCCATTATCATCGAAATCGTTATAGTACAGGCTTACCGGCTCTTTAACAGAGGCACTTAAGCGACTATTCATTCCGAGATTTCCTGCAATCAAATCCATATTTCCATCGTTATTCACATCCACAGGTAATATAAAATTCCACCATCCTTGGTTTTTTGTCAACGATTTTTTTACAAATAGGCCTTCATTATTTAAAAATAGTTCGATACCGCCCCATTCACAACATACTAAAAGGTCTTCATCGGCATCGTTATCCATATCCGCCCATACAGCCCGGGTTACCATTCCGATCTTTGATAAACCGGTTGCTAGTTTATCAGTAACATCTGTGAATTTTCCCGAGCCATCATTTTGTAATAAATAAGAATCAGGCATCTCCCCATATTCCCAGGGCACGGCTCTTCCCCCAATAAACAGATCGATAAAGCCATCGCCATTAAAATCAGAAGGAGCGATGGAAGATGCCGTTAAAAACAAATTATTAAAAGCATTGTCCAGTTTCCTGAACTGGCTATTGCCATCATTAAGGTAAAGTCTTGGCGATAGATGTTTGTCTTTTCCATAATATTCATTGCCTCCACTTGCAATGATGAGGTCCGTATAGCCATCATTGTTCATGTCAGCCCAGGCAGCATCCACATCTTCATACATACTATCCTGTTCCATTTCAGGTTGAGGGACCTGCACAAACTTTCCACCCGGTTGTTGCAGCAATATTGCGCTATGCCGGGTTTTGGAGGAACCTATAAAAACATCGTCCAGTCCATCTCCATTAATATCAGCTACTGCCAGTCCAGGGCCTTCAGTAGAAACCATATGAGGAATTAATGGTTCCCTGTTAAATTCGTTAAACGGGTTTTCTGCGTGCCTGAAATTTATACTTACCGACGAACTGATATTTTCCATTTGTCTTACAGGATTTGTAACAAAAGAACTGATTCTTGTGTAATCAAACTTTGGAAGGCCCTTTGAATAAGTAATAATAATCCGTGTACTGTCACCAGGGGAAATAGATTGATAAGTGTTGTCAGGCCATATCAAAAAAACAGAATCAAGTTTTGTATTGTTAAGACCTATATGGATTGGCAGCTGCATACTTGACTGAAACCCCCGTACCGGATAGTTCTCATAAGTCCGGACTTCATTACCCGTAAAAACAATGACCTTAGCGCCTATCGCATTCCTGTTTTTTTCTGAACCTTTTGGTGTTATTTCGATAAAGCGTTTGTCTTTTGCATCGTTGCTTTTATTTTCATACAGCAATACGGGATCATCAATATTGTTCACCACCACATCCAGATCCCCATCATTGTCCAGGTCTGCATATACAGCTCCGTTTGAATATGTGGGCTTATCATTGCCAATACTATCAGCCATATCCGTAAACTGCAGCTTCCCTTTGTTTTTAAAAAACTTATTGGGAATTTTTATCTCGGGAAACTTATTCACCAGCATCATATTATTTTCATCCATTTTGTTTTCATTCACCTTTTTCTGAATCTCTTCGCTGGAAACAAAATTGATATAATCCATATCATTCAGACGCTTGGGGATACCGTTGGAAATAAACAAATCTTTCAAACCATCACTATCGAAATCCATCCAAAGGGGAGCCCAACTCCAATCTGTGGCATATATCCCTGAATACATGCCTAACTCACTGAACATCCCATTCTCCCTTTTGTATTGCAGGTTATTTCTTGAATACTGATAATTATATCCCGCTGAAATTTTATCCAAAAAAATATCATATTCATCATCACCAAAAGAGCGTTTCAAAATATAAGGATCGGACGGAAGCATGTCCATAGATATAATTTCAGGACTGCCATCATTATTTATATCCGCCACATCTACTCCCATAGAAAACTTGCTTGTATGCATCAAATGCCGGTCACTCTCTTCCCTGAAAGTTCCGTTACGTTGGTTGATATAGAGATAATCGTTCTCATGAAAATCATTGCCGATGTAGAGATCGGGATAACCATCCATGTTGATATCAGCTGCTACCGCACCTAAACCATATCCGATAGATGAACTGTTGATGCCTGCCTGTTTAGTAACGTCGATAAATATTCCATGCGTCTTTTTATCCCCAGTTGATGCAGGCAGAAATCCATCATTACGGAATATCCGGTCCCCGGAAAGTTCGCTATACGTGTCCAAAAAATTAGATCGGGATGCAAAGGATCCATTTTGATGGACCGCATGATTCAATAGGAACATATCGTTATCCCCATCCATGTCATAATCAAAAAAAAGTGCTTGTGTACTAAAGCCTGAAAACGCAAGGCCATACTGGCTGGCCCTGTCTTCATAGAAAGGGATGCCGTTTTTATCAATTCCCTGGCAGATGAGGAGTTGATTTTTGTTGTCTAATATTTCATACTTCCCAACCTTGCAAACATAAATATCAAGTAACCCGTCGTTGTTTATATCAACAACTGAAACACCGGTCGACCAGCCACGATCCTGTGGAATGGCGGCTTCCCTGGTTACATCAGCAAATGTCAATTTTCCCTTATTAATATATAATTTATTGTCGCCCTGGTTAGAGGAAAAAAACAAATCGACCAACCCATCATTATTAAAATCCCCGGCACCAATGCCCCCGCCATTATAGAAGTACATGTAGTTAAACATGTTAAATTCCTTATTTGGCTTTAGTTTATTAACAAAATGGAGGCCTGTCCTGGCATCATCCAATACTTCAAATGTGGATTGGACAGTATTATTCTTTGAAGTGCAGCCGGTTAGCGCTATTCCGAGGATTAAAAAGCTATTAATGTAATACTTTTTCAAAATCATTTGGTTACCTGCCCTCATTTTTTAATTCATATAAAACCGGATACTGGTTATTAAGTACGGTTAAAATATATCGCTTGTCTTTGCCATTAATCTCTTTAATATCTTTTACTTCACCTCTAAGATTTAACCCCGATATCCCCGGCTCTTGCCGTATAAATTCTCCATTACCTGCATTTATTAGGATATCGCCGTAACTGGCATCCAGCCGCCCGAATTGGGGCGGGAAACCCGATTTATTTCCCCCAATTATTAAATCCTTTTTACCGTCATTATTAACATCCACAATGCACACAGCATTGACACTTGACAATTGCACTTGCTGAGGCAGTTTTTTTATAGCGAACCCTCCCTTCCTATCGCTGATGGCTATTATCGAACTACTATAGTTAACTTCTTTTACCGTGGCCGTTTCTATCAATTTTTTATTAAATAACTGCTGTATGGTTTTAGTTGCATAGTCACTATTTTTTAAATTCTCTTTTTTTAGGGCCGGGAACTGTTCTGTTACATCACGTTTTACGAATACCGGCATGTCTTTCCCGTTGATAGTCGTGGTCCTGAACTGGTCTACTGAACCACTTTGGTCAAAATCATTCAACCACATTTTTATAGGATGCAGGGAGTCTGGCCTCAGATAGAAATTCTCTCCCATGTTTCCTAAAATAAGATCCTCTTTTCCATCGCCATTCAAATCTCCGGCTGCAATGGTTTGCCACCAACCGCTTAATCCTGCGAGTGCAGAATTTTCTTGCTCTTCAAACTTTTTATTTTTAAACGAAAAAATTCTTGGCGCCATCCATTCACCGGTTATAATGAGTTCCTTTTTATTATCATCACTTACGTCAACCCATACCGCACCGGTCACCATGCCTGCCTTTGCCAGGGCATTATTCATTTCGGGTGCTACATCCCTGAAATGCCCTTTTCCATCGTTCTCGAATAAATAACTAACCGGAGTTACCCCGTAAGCATAAGGCACACTCCGGCTTCCAACGAACAGGTCGATATCACCATCACTATCAAAATCCTGTGCTGCAGCAACCGATATGTTCATATTATTGCCAGGAAACGCCATCGAATCGCGGATAAAGTTTCCTTTACCATCATTCTTGTATAACCTGTGTTGCAATAGCCGCGATCTTGGTGGAACATTATTACCGCCTGCCCCGATAAACAGATCCATATCCTTATCGCCATCACTATCAAAAAATAATACAGCTACATCTTCAAGGTCGGAAAATTGATTAAATACTTTTTGATCTTTTCTAATAAAGCCATTAGTGGTTTGCAGGTATAATTGCCCCGCCTGCCCCTTTGCTCCCCCTATATATACATCGTCTAATCCATCGTTATTTACATCGGCTTTACCAATTTGAGGACCTTCCTTTGAAAGAATTTCCGGCAAGTTCCTTTCATAGTAGAAATCGGTATAATCATCCTCAGTATGCTTTGCCATTGTATTTGCTACCGGCTTCAGAATTGTAGAAGATGCCTTATTGGACTCCTCATATATGTTACCCGGTTGCGATGGTTGTTGCAATACATGAACTTTATTTATTTCCAGGCTTTCATATTTGCTAAATGTCCTGTCGGGCCAAACAATGATCATAGAATCCAGGTTTGTTAAATTTCCTAAACCGATTACCTGCGTATAATCCACCGATGACTGGAAGCCGCGGCTTGGTTGTATTTCACGATAAAAAACCTTCCCATCTTTAAATATTTTGATTTTACTGCCTACAGCGAATGTGTTGTTTCCCTTTCCCTTTAAGGATATGCTGATATAATTATGTTTAATATTTTCCCTGCTATTGTTTTTATAGATAAACGACTTTTCATTAACATTACTGATTACCAGGTCCAGGTCTCCATCATTATCAAGATCTCCATAGGCTGCGCCGTTAGAAAAAGATGGTTTTGTAAACCCCCACGATCCACCGGCATCCGAAAATTTCAGGTTTCCTTCATTCTTAAAAGCTTTGT
>WUUC01049875.1_pt1 | contig 27854 bp, 42 predicted proteins | sample 6278441 | NCBI WGS metagenome assembly WUUC01 (sample SAMN13675441, study PRJNA597444) | soil metagenome | isolation source: soil | place: USA: Washington | collected 2017-10 | reverse complement strand
CGATTCAGTAGGACGACAATGCATTGCTCTCAAGATCGGAGAACAAGACCATTGTTTCACGATCACCCAAGCTCTCCTACTTCGTGAGATCCTAGATGTCGCACTGCGATCGATGGCGAAGGTCACGCAGATGCCCACTACCCCATGCGCGACTCAGGAGAAGCCATGATGATCAATCTCCCCAAAAGGATCGTACTGTGTGGCGTCAGCCGAAGCGGCAAGAGCACGCTCGGCGAGCGGTTGTCGCGACACTTCGGTCATGTGCCCGTCGCCTTCGCCGACCCACTCAAATGCGCTGCGCAAGCGATCTTCGGTTTTGCAGACGACGACCTCTGGGGACCCAGCCACACGCGCGAGACGCCCTACCCCGCGTTCGCCTTCTCCGGCTGGTGCTTCACCTGCAACGAGCAGTGTGCGGGCCCCGAGCGTCACTGCGCGCTGCTTGAGCTCGAGGGCGACGCCACGAGCGCCTACGCCGTGCTCGAGGAGCGACATTCGACCGACAAGGACTTCTGGCGCTGCGAGACCTGCGGCGCAGGCTACGGGCGCTACGTGACGCCGCGCGAGGCACTCAAGACGCTGGGTACCGAATGGGGCCGCAGGTTCTGCCCGGAGCTCTGGGCAAACGCCTGCTTCGTCCGGATGCGCCCCAACCTCAGCTACGTGGTGACCGACTGCCGCTTTCGCAACGAGCGCGCAGCGGCGGCACGCTACCGAAGCTGCACCGTGCTGCTCCTGCGCGGCCTGGCCGAGTCGACCTCTCCGCACGCAAGCGAGGCCGAGGTCCGCGACATGGCGCTCGAGCCCGAAGCCTTCGACGTGGTGCTCGACAACAGCACAGACAGCGCCGACAAGAACTTCGACAAGCTGGTGCAGAAGCTCGAGGAGTTTTTCCGCTCCCCGAGCGCGCGCAACAAGCGGATGGACTGGCACCGATACGAAGACCGCAGGCAGGGCCTCTGAGCCCTACGACGCACGCGCTCCCTTCGGCGGGCGCTGCGTCTCTCTCGGTGCTGGGTGCTCCGCCGTCACGCGCTTGAAGCGCCGGGCCGACTTCTTCTGCTGCTGCTTCGTGCCATCGCAGTAGCCCGCAACGATGCCCCGGCACTCGTCGCAGAGAAAGTCGTAGCTGACCGCCTCCTTGCCGTCGATCACGATCACCAGCGCCTTTGCGCGTGGCTCGGCGTGCTTCACACGCATGACAGCTTCGTCGATCGTGACCGAGACGAGCTCCTCACGCGGGCAGCGACCACACTTCTCACTCAGCTTGATCTGGGCCATCGGTCGTCCTCAGCCAGGAGATGTAACTGCGGAGGATGGCGTGCTCGACTGAGATCAAGGGAGCGCCATCCATGCCGTGCGCCCGCTGCTGCGCGATGAACCACTCCTCGAAAGCGCGTACGTGCTCGTCGAGCTCGGCGCGGTCACTTGGGAGCGGGCTGCGCACGGCGAGGCTGCTTTCTGTCGGCCAGCTTCTTCGTCTGGTCGTTGGCGGCGGGATGCAGCGGACGCACCTGCGCGCCACGCGGTTCGAACACGAGGTTTTCCCACTCCCCGAGCTCCTCGCGAAGCTCCGAGCACTTGTGTTCAATCTCTTCGAGCACCGCAGTGAAGTGCGCCGGGATGGCGGTCGCACCATCATCGCGCGTGATGAGGACCTCTGCGGGGCCACCATCGCACGGCATGTAGTTGGCGTTGATCAGCTCTACCCACGCGTTGTAGATCGCGAGCTTACTCTTCAACTCGCTGATCTTGTCGCTCGCGGCACGCGCTGTGATAGTCATCGTCTTACGCTTCCAGAAAGGCTCGGAACCGCTGCTCTAGGCCGGCTCCACTGGCGGTATCTGCGATGATATTCGCCAAGGTATAGGTAATCCACTCTCTTTTGCTGGCAACCGCGGCGTACTCCTCGCCTCCGCGGTAGCTCGCGCGCTCGAGCGCGGCCGCCTTGTGGATGCTCCCGCGCTCGACGCAGATCCGAAGATCGGCATTGCAGTCGAGCACATGAAAGAGCTTCACGAGGATGCTCGCCCAGCGCTGGATCGGCACCTCCGTCAGAATCTGACCCACCAGCGAGTCCGTCGAACTGACCCGACGACACTTGGTGCAGACCACTTTCCCACCTGTCGCGAACTGCATGTCGATGGGCGCCATGCACGGCGAGCCGTTGATATCTTGTGGGCAGAGGTACACCGAGGCGTCGCCACCCCCGTTCAGAAAGCCGCCGTTGGTCCAACAAGCGATGACGCCGCGCACCGGCACGGTCTTGCGTGGCCCGCCCTTGAAGAACACCTCGAGCTTGAACTGCGCGGTGGTCTCGCGCGTATCGAGCGTGCTGATCAACTTCTGCAGCTTCGCCTCGAGCTCGGGATGCAGCTCCTCCTGCGGCGCCGAAGCCATGTCGTAGACGCCGTTCTGGACCAGCGTGGAGGTGCCGTCCGGGCGTACGGTGCCTGTGCGCAGCGTCACGAGGCACCTCCGCCGAAGCCTGCCGCGGCCGCGCCGATGACGCCCATTGCGGTGTCCACCTCGTGCGCGCCTTTGATCTTCCCGCGTGCCGGGTCGTACGGATATCTAATCCTGCCGACCAAAGGGATGCTGGTGATCTCCGGCGCGTGCGCCATCGCGGCCTGCACTGCGCACGCGCCAAACAGCGTGAGGGCCGAGTTCACGTCGCCAGACAGCACGATTCGCCAGAGGTACCTCACGCTGCCCTGCGACGCGTAGAAGTACTTCGAGATGTCCGCGCTATACGGCTTGCCGCTCGAGCCCGTAAGAAAGGCGGACACAGCGTCGACCCACTTCGCCCCTTGGTCGGGATCGACGCGCAGATAGTACGTGGCCTCGGCGTCGCCCAGCTTCTCCTTCACGATCGTCGCACCCACCCGCTTCAACGCTACCCCGAGCTGCACGTTAGCCTCCGATGTCCGCCGAGATGCCGTACGTCGAGTCGATGCTGTGGCGTGTCGTAGATCCCACGAGCAGCAGTTTCCCTTCCGGCAGCTGTTCTTCAGACACGTAGTTTACCGGAATGCCGAAGAGCCAGGACGGCAACGTGCCTGGCGGCTGCGCCAGAAATCGATCCAAACCATCTCCCTCCATCACGTACCAAGCGCTCGCGTACAGGCGCCGCATGCGCACGCGCTCCGCCATCTCGATCAGCGTGGTCAGCTGATGTCGATTGGGATCGAGCGGCAGCGCCTCGAGCTCCAAACGCTTGAGCAGGAAGTCGACGTCGGGTGAAAGAATCTCGAGGCCTTTGCCGAGCTCGAGCACGGTCTCGGGAACGACCGCCTCGTCGTCCTCGACACCGCGCCGAACCTCGATGCCGTGCAGCGATAGCCTCAACTCCTGCAGCTGTGGCAAGCGCATGAGAAGAAGGACGACCTCTTGCAGCCGGGCTTCGTTGACAGGCATCGGAACCCGTTGCGACTTGATCTCCATCACGCCCTCATCAGCAAAGATGATACAGGCGCCTGTCAGACCGCCGCAAGCGTCATGCCTCTTCACGCACGTAGCTGAGCGCCTGCAGGTATTGTCCAAGCCCTGCGATCTTGAAACGCTTCTCGATGATGCGAATGATGAACGCCTCGATCTTCCCGAGCGATTCATCGGTCGGCGGCATGCCGTTCATGATCACCACATCTCGGACGAGTGTCTCGATCTCCGAGTGCAGCGTCGGCCCAGCAGCAAGCCAGTAAGGTAGCCACGTCCAGCGCAGCTCGAGCCGCCCATCTTGAAAGCCAACAAGTCTCACGGGATCACCCTTTCGCTCTGTCGTCACGTCACAGTGGCGAAGCTGGCTTCTGCAGGACCTTGATGTCCGTCGCGGTGAAAGCGCCGGATCCACTGGCCGTCCCGACTGCAAACCCCATCTGCACGGGAAAGAGTGCATCGTCAGGTGACTCGTAGAAGCCGCATGGCATCATCTCCTCGACAGCAGGCCATCCATCCGCAAGCGGCCACTTGAGGATGTAGCCCTGCCGGATGCGCTTGCTCGCGCCTGAGATACGCGTCGCGAATACCCACTCCTGCGCAAGTGCAGCACCTCCCGTAAAGGTCGGCTGGTAGATCGTGCTGTTCCAGTCCAGGTTGCTTGGCGTCACCCACCGCATGCGCAGCTTGTCCGAGACGGGGTTGTAGAGATACACCGAGGCGTTGTTCGTGCCCGGACCGTAGCCCCACCCCTCGCCGCCCGTCCAAACCGTAGCTCCGCACTCCGTGGATCCCACGAACGCCCCGCTGAAGCGGACCATGGTGACCGTATCCTGTGCGTCGTCGTAGCCCGGCAGCTCGTTCACCACGAGGCACATGCGCAGTCCTGCGTAAGCGTTTTGCGAGGACGGCAGCTGACGCCCGTTCGCAACCATCTGCACGCCGGAACCCGACACGATAGACGACCCCGAGCTGCCACCGCCGTTGTGCCAGCCCCAGCGAGCACCATCAATCACCAGGCTCTGGTAGCCACTCGGTCCTATCAAGGCCATGGAAGGCGCATCGCGCAGATCGTATTCGTATAGATCGGTCCAGAAAGTGGACTTGGCCGACGCAGGCTTGGGCTCCCAACGGTTGTTCTCAGCCACCCACGTCAACCGGTCACCATCAACCGGCTCGACATCCAGAACAGCACGGCCCTGGATGCGCGCAACGAGGGGCTCTTGCGGCGTACCGCCTAAATCGGCCCCCACAACGACGCGCACGGCGAGTTCATCTGCAAGTAAGGAAGTAGCCTCTGCCAACGTCTCCCCAGGCGCCTCGCTGTCATTGGTCACCTGGGACGCGGTGTAGTCACCTGGCTCTGCAGAGACGTGGGGACCGGGTCTTCCATAGGCTGTCTGCACACTGGGCATCGCGAGGTCTCCGATCTTACGGTGGCGCCGAGCTCTCCCAGCGCTGATTCAAAGCTGACCATGTGAGCTGCTCACCGTCTGTAGGCGGGCCGGCGTCGACCGCTCTTCCCTGCAGGCCAGTGACCTGAGGAGCCGTCACATCGCCACCGAGATCCCCGCCCAGCTGCGCGCGGCTCGCCAGCTCAGCATGAAGCGCTGTGAGCTGCTCTGCGGCACTCTCACCCTCGTTCAGGATCTGCTGTCCAGAGTAGTCGCCGAGCTCCGCGACGACATGGCCTGAGCGTTCATGGAGCGTCAGGATGAAGTCGCCAATCGCGATGTCCCCGATCGGCTGCGTCACCCCCAAACACCGATCGCGCAGAAGAAGGCGATAGACTCCTGGGTCTGCAGAATCAGGAAACGCGACGCGATATACGGTGCGCGCGATGGGCGCGCCCACGGGCTCGTCGGGGGGCTCCCCCTCTTCGTTCATCGACGGCTCGTAGAGCTCCTCGAAGAGGGTCCAGACCTCCGGAGGCAAAACGCCGTTGTCTTCGGAGGTCTCCTCCACCTCGATGACGCCCGCGTACACCCTGCCCTCACCAACGAACCGGGCCTCCATGCACGCGGGGTCCACGACGTCGGTCATCAGCGCAAAGACCTCGCCGCTTGCGATACGCGCCTCTACGACCGTTCCGCCTCCCACGGGGATGCCGCCGCCTCTGGCGCGGTTGCAGCTGGTGCAGTGTCTCTGACGACTCCCTGAGAGCACTGAGAGCGTCTTCTTGCCATAGGTGAGCACCCCGGGGCCTTCCAGCTGCGGGTGAAAGGCGAGCCAGCGCGCAACAGGTTCCGACCTCGTGACCTCGGTCCGGATCGCCAGCGTTTCGTATCCGCAGGTGCACATCGCTCGGCCTTCCTCAGGAGACGCCTGCGAACGCGTAAATGTTCTGGGTGGTGCTCAGGCAGCGATCTACGAAGGTGAGGCGATACGCTTGGGCCGTATCAACGTCTATGGGGATCGGCACCCGGTAGACAAACTTCGGTATCGTCGCATTGATCGGCGCGGCGGCACGCACTAGCTCCGGCAACCCGACAGGCGGCGGCACCTCGGCGTCGGCCACCGGAAGGACCTCGATTGTGGTGTGGTGAGCATCCCCCTCGAAAACGAACTGCGCTGCCATGCACGCCGGGCTCACGACGTCGGTCATCAGCGCAAAGACAAAGTCATCCTCCCGCCAAACCGCCATCGCGGTGCCACCGCCCACGGGAAGGCCGCGACGAATACGCTGACAACTCAGGCAGAAAAGATTCCGAATGCCGGTGGTGATCGGCATCGTGAAGCGGCCCCAGAGCACCGGGGCTTCCACGATGCCAAGGCCGGCACCAAAGAGGCTGCCGAAAGGTGTCGCGCCCAGTCCACCGCCCGTGCCGCCTCCGCTCGCGCTGACCACGCGCCAGCGCTCGGCCGCGGGATGTCGCGTGCGATCGACACGCTCGGCAAACTTCGAGGCGCCACAGGGGCATCGAGGCAGCGCAGACACGCCTAGTCCTGCTCGGTCACGAAGAGCACCTCGTGCGATCCTGCACGCAGCGTTCCCGAGTGTGTGGGTACGGTATCGGCTGCCAGAGGCGTCGCGTTGATCGCCGTCTGCGTGTAGTAGACCCAGCAGCTGGCAGTGATATCCCAGATGCGCTGCGCGTAGCTGCGAACAACCTCGGCGGCGCCGTCTCCGGGAACGTCTAGTTTCTTCTCGTGGTTGTGCAGCACCTTGTTGAGGAGCCAGTAAGGCTCCGGATACGTCGTGGAGATCTCGTCATCGACCGTGATCGTTCTCGTCACAGGCGGAAAAGGATCGGGACTCGACAAAGGTCCCGGCTCGGCCGGCGCAGGCGTCGGATGATCGTAGTTGGCCATCGAATCACGGGCCCCAATCCGGCACCACGTTCGTGCTCCAGGGCAAGAGGAGCTGGCCTACTGCGATCTTCGGCTCGGCGCTGGCAAGGTTGTAAGTCGTTGGGTAGTCACGAGCCAAATAGTTCTGCAGGAAGTGCTCCGACCTTCCCAGGTACGCCGTCGCCGTGCGCGCCCGGCAGTATTGGGTGCGCCACACGTTGTCCGCGGGCATCGGCGGGTAGGAGGAGCCCGGGTAGTTGATGCCTGCCACTGCGGAGCCCGAGTAATCGAAAGACCACGGCACGAGCCCGGCCGTGATCTGCCCCAAAGTGGACCAGAAGGGTCCGTTGGACGAGGCCGTGCCCACAGTACCGAAGGCCGCGCCGAAACTGCCGGCGTTCGAGAGCAGCCACGGCTCCGTGTTGCTTGCCACCGCGTCGACGAGCGACTCGTAGAAGAAGCCCGCTCCGAAGGTGTTTGTGAGCTTGCTGAAGGTCATGAACGCAAAGGGACAAACACCGCCAGCACGGGCCGTCGTGGCGTGCCAAAAGTGGTAGACCGTGGTGGTTGCAACGGAGTGGAGCAGCTGACCTGCCGCCATGGTGGTGGCGCCTCGAGTGGCGACATTGCCGATCAGATTCACGAAGTTGTTCGAGGGTGCAGGAGCGGGGGCCACGCTGCTCGTCGCTCCTGTCGTTGCCACACCGGACGGGCAGAAGCGGAGACTGATGTTGTCGCTCGTGCTGTTGTGGCGCTGAAACTGAAACACGCGGGCGCCGCCGACTTCCTTGATCTGGAACCAAGCGTAGGGGTTTGAGATCGAGTTCGCCCCGCCAGTCGTCCACGTGGCGCTCGTATCGACATACGCCGGGGAGGCCGTGAAGACGTCGTAGCTCCCGCCGATGCCCGCGGTCTGCCCCTGGTTCTGCACGGCCGACAGGCCGTCACCCGATCCCGTTACCACCCACAGACCTGTGGCGACCAAGGTGTTCTTCAGATCAATCAAGAAGTGACCCATGCGATCGTGCACATGGGTCAACTGGCGATTTGCCGAGATATTCAGAGTCATGCTGCCACCGTCCAATCTAGGCCGCGGAACACGGCAGTCGTTGAGGCCTCATCTGCACGCAGCCTCAAGCTGTAGAGGCCGGTATTAGGAATCACGATCGTCATGCCGCTGTTCACCGGGGCAACCATCATGTCAGACGTGCCCGACCAGGATGCGATGGCTGCTCCTGCCGACTCGTCGACGAGCTCGAGCTCCGCGGCGCCGGGACCTACCCGGCCAAGAAAGACGCGCGCGGGAGTCGAGATCTCAGTGCCGGCATCGAAGTACAGCGACCCGACGTGATAGAACGTCGTGCCCACCACCTGCTCGTTGGCGAACTGCTTCAGGGGTTTGGTGCCAGCTTCGCCGCCTGTATTCGCCAGAACGAAGGCGAGCGTCGCAGCATCCTGCGGGTCGATCGGGTCGTGGAGGTCGACGATCCTCTGCCCGTTGACCTCTACCAGCGCCTCAGCCGCGCCGAGAGCCGCAAGGACACGGTCGGTGGTAACGACCTGCGCGCCGTTCTCGATGGTGTCGAGCTTTTCACCGTCCACGCTGACATCGCGACCATCCACCGTTCGGAGGTGGTCGAGCACGATGCTTCCGGCAACGTCGATCGTCACATTGGCCGACTCCACGGTGGAACCGTCTGTCCCGACGAAACGTGGAATCGCTGCGTCGATCGAGTAGCCTGTGCTGCTGAGGTTGCCGCCTCCGCCTCCACCGCCGGCATTGGCCAGCACGAAGGCGCGCGTCGCGGCGTCTTGAGGGTCAACAGGATCGACGAGTGCTGTGATTCGTCGATTGTTGACCGCGATGTTCGCGGTCGCGGCAGCCAGAGCGGTACGCACACGCGCCTCGGACATGACCTGGGCTCCGGCCTCGATGCCGTCCAGTTTGGTGCCGTCGGTGGCAGCGCTACGCCCCGTCGCAGCGTTCACCCGTGCCAGCGTGACGGTCTGAGCCCCTGGCTCGATACCATCGAGCTTCGTGCCGTCTGCTACGGCGTCACGCCCCGTTGCCGCGTTGACACGTGCGAGCGACGTAGGCTGCGCGCCCGACTCAATACCATCGAGCTTCGCTCCATCGGCACTCGGGTCGCGCCCGTCGACTGTTCTGTTGGCGCCGAGCAGGATGTTGCCGGCGTCGTCGATCGACACCTCACTCGTCTGCAGGGTCTTACCCGCGCTTCCGTGAAATCGGACCACGGCGTTGTCAGTGCTCGCGCCGGGGCCGAACACATCCCCCGTGGGCTCCTCTCCGGCTCCGTCTACCGCGAGCACGAGCTCGTAGAACGCCTGCGCAAAGCCACGCCAGTTCTGCCCTGAGCCCCCCGTGCCTGCGAGATCCTCGTAAGTCGCGTTGTCCGTGCTCGCGCTTGGATTCGGGTCGGCCAAGCGTGCGCTCGCGTCGGCCGTCTCGGAGAAGACAGGAGCGCGTAGGCCCTTGTACTCGCTGCGGCAGCTGACGATGCGCCGAACACTGCCGGTGAGCACCCCGTTCAGATAGGCGCGCAGCTCGACCAGCAGCGCAAAGGGACGCGCTGAGGACGGCGGCACCGTCACCGAACTGCCCGTGGAAGAACTGAGCTCTACATCGGTGCCGACGCGATCAATGAGCTCCCACGCGTAAGTGACTCCTGCTCCTGCTGCAGGCGCAACAGCCACGAATCGCAGCGGGACATCCACCACTGCGTCATGGCGGCTCTCGCCCACGGTCCCGAGCGAGTACTCGCCACCGTCTTGCCCACCTACGTCGATGCGGAAGCTGGTTGCCATCGGGCTAGACTACCACCCTGCCCTCCGCGGCAGAAAGGCCAGGCGCACGCCTCAGTAGCATGACGTCACACGACTATGTTCGATGTCCTCCCAGCGGATATCTGCCGGCATCGCGAAGCTCGTCTGCGTGCTGTAGGGGTCGTCACGCACCCACAAGATCTGACGGTTGTTCAAGAGCCAATCCGCATGATCAATGGCGCGGTGCATCAGGTTCGTACTGTCGACATGCACGAGACCTAGAGCGTGCCCCGCCTCGTGCGCGACCGTCAGCGCATCACAAGTCGCCAGTGTGATCTCCGCGGCAAAGACGTCGCCTCCAGGCGTCAGCGCAATGCGCGTCTCTCCGCGCACGTTGGTGCTGAGAAAGCCGGGCACCACACCGACCTCCCCACCGACGGCGATGCCTTGGAGCGCACGAGCGGAAGGGGGCGCGACCTCGACCGTCAGCGTGGCGCCAAGGGGCCGGTACCAGAGCACGGCCTCGACCAGCGCATCCTGGCATTCGTCGGGCAGCTCCGCGCTCGCCAGGATGCGCACAGGGCGCGAGGCAAAGCGATGCTCGAGCAGCTCAGGCTCAACGTCATCCCCGCCGCAGGCCGCCAGCAGAAGCGCCAATCCAAAGCCGCGGCGCATCACTTGCCCTGCGCCCTGAGCTCAGCGAGCTGGCGGTCGGTCTCCGCGCGCTGGTCGTCGATGTCCTTCCAGAAGTCCGGAATGCGGCGCAGCTCGGCCTTGGCGGCCGCAACGTTGCTGCCATGACGGCGGTAGAGCTCGGCGCCGAGCTCGAGCAGGGTCGACATGATGCGCCCAATGAACATCGCCTTGGTCATGGCTCCTCCAGCTCGAGCATCAGCGTCCGGAACTGCGCACGCGCCGCGTTGATGCGGTGCTCGGCCTCATTGACGTTGCCGGCTTCAACGAAGGTCGAGGCCTCTTCGTGCAGCATGCGAATCGTGTCGACGATCTTACGGATGGCGTCGCAGCGCTCGCGCGCCTGCTGGATGGCTGTCGTGGCCGTGGCGGAGCTGATCTTCCCCAACTTGGCGTCGGCCAAAAGCAGGTCCTCCTTGGACCTGCAGCCCTCGTAGGCAAGCCTCGAGGCCGGGCTGACGACGTCGGTCAGCACGTTGAGGGCCGAGCGAACGGCCGCATCGGGGCTGCTCCCAAAACCACAGCACGCCATCAACAGCATGCCTACAACAACGATCAAACTTCTCATGGCGGCCCCGGATTGCTAGACGAGTAGTAGGTGGTTTGCCCGTCGGTCCCAACGATGGCGTTACCGAACGCGTCAAACCGTGCCGGTGGCGGCGCGATGCTGCGCGACTTCGACAGCACAGCTTCGACAGCGATGGCTGCCTGCTGGTCGGTGAACTTCACCCCAGGCGGTGCGATGCTGCGCATGGCGGTGATCGCGACCTCCTTCTTCTGCTCTCCCGTACGCGGGCCTTCTTTGATCAGGCCCTTGAGCAGCTTGTCGGTCTGCTCCTGCGCGAAGCCGATGCCGAAGACGGCAAGCTTCTCGAGCATGTCCAAGACGGTCTTGTTCTCCTCGAACTTACCGGCCTTTGCGAGGGCCTTGTAGATTCGGTGGAGGTAGAACACGGCGATCGGGGTCGCCGCGGTGAACACGTACGCCGCGATCATCTGCAACGTCGCTACGGTTTCTGGGCTCATACTGTGATCCTTCCATTCTCGAGCGTTCGTATTCCTTCTTCAGATCTGTGGCGGCCTTGATCGTCTCGGCCAAGACGCGCTTCGTCTCGGCGTGGGCGCGGACCTCTGCGGCGCGTGCCTTGGCCTCGGCCTCGTACATCGAGCGTGCCTCCACCAAAGCGCCGGTCTTCTGCGTCAGCTCGATCTCGGCGTCGTCGAGCGATTTGCGCAGGCGGCGAAGTGCCTGCTGCGCCGAGATGAGGTCTGCCTCGATGAGCACCTGCTTGACGCGCGTGCTCTGCTGCTCGGCCTCAAAGCTCGGATGAAGAGCTTGCGGCATCGGCGGTGGTTGCGGCGCCGCGAGCGGCTGGAAGACGAGATCGGGAGAACCAGCTTTCACAGTTTCCCCCGCCTTGTCGTAGCTCTTGGCCCACTTCTTCTCTTCGAGCTTCTTCGTGAAGTAGCTGAAGAGCAGCTTGATCGCGCCACCGCCAGCTGCTCCGAGAATGGTCACCAGTATTGGAGAGATCACCATGGCTCTCCTTCTGGCTCCCCGTACTTATGATCCTCGCAACAAATGGTCGGTGCGACAACACCCAGGAAAGGTCGAGCTAGCCGGCGTCCTTCTTCTCGTCCCACAGGCCGCGTTCTTTGAGCGCCTTCTTGAGGACCTTCTGGGTCTCTGCAGGCTGTCGCTTGACGAATGCCTGGATCTCCTTCTTGTCGACGTTCGGATTGGGTTTCTTCTGCTTGTCGTCGTGCTTGTCGTCGTGCTTATCGCTCGGCATCAGGGCACCTCCTCTTCCGGCTCTTCTTCCTCGGGCGGTGGATCGTAGATGGGCATCCCCTCGTTGCCTGGTGGGGGACCGATGCGATCGGTGATGTCGGAGATCAGGAATGGGTAGACCCCTTCACCGAACCACAGGACATGCCCGCCCATGAAACACTCGGGATTCGTGCCATCGCCTTCCACACCGTAGATTACCAGTGGAAGGAATCCGCACATCAGCACGTGGTCGTCGATCTTGAGATTGCAGCCCGGCAGAGCGGGAACCGCAGGGTCACCTGGTTGCGCATTGTTGTTTGCACGCCACGTGTCGATCTGCGTTTGGTCGATGTCTGTGAGACGGTCCATTCAGTACCCCCATGCGCGCGCATAGAGCGGCGCGACAATCGGATTGCCTACCGTGGTGAGATGTTCGCTGCCGACACGATCGAGGATCGTGGCAGGCATCGTGCCGCCGTTCTCGCGGATGCTGCGCGTCAGCGAGTAAAGGGAGGTGGTCATCCCCGGCATCGCCACGACGTCTTCACCAGCCATCGACGCGTCGTAGTTGGCAGCGACCTGCGAGAACATGGGGATCCCCAGGCCGTGCTGGTAGCCGAGGATCTGAATGCCTTCGCTGGCATCGCTGACCGTGACGTCGCCGAGCCTGAATGGGTAACCAACTGCTGGTTTGTAGCCGGCCATAACGCCGCCGGTCTGGTCGAGGCGCTTCTGGTAGAGCTTGGCCCTGCCGGCTACCACATCGGCCACTCCGTAGATCGAAAGGACTTTGCCCACGTCCGCGGGCGCGATGATGATCGTTGGCGCCGCTGCTGCCACTCCTGCGGCGTTGCAGAAGACGGCCTGAAGCGTGTTGTTGCTCGTATAGGAGTACAGGGCGAAGCCCGCGCCGCCGGGATAGCAGGCCAGCAACGCGCGTGCGCGCGAGGGAACGTTCTGCGACGTGACGCGGAAGACGAGGTTCCACCACCAACCTGCTGCATGACCGCCAAAGCCCGGCGCCCGGCTGAAGTGTGCGTTGGACGCAAGGCCGTCTGCCGCATACATGATCGGCGCCGCCTCGTGACTCCACACACGCTCGGCCCGTTGCGCGACTTGCAGCGGGGCGCCGGTGCGCGTCATGTGATCCGCGCCGCTTATCCGCTCGACCGCGAAGGGAGGGACACCCCCGCCCGCTGCTTCGATGTCTTGGCGTAGGTCCCACTCGCAATCGGTCTTGGACGGCACGCCAACGAATGCGCCGGCCGCATGGGTGGCCGCTGCGGAGGCTGCGATCTCAGTCGGCGTCGGTACGGCGTGTCCGCCGCCTCCGCCGAAGATCACGCCGTCGGTGAACACATAGGTTGCGCCGTTGCAGGTGCCAAAATACGTAGCCAGTGTGGAGGCTGCGTAGTTGGGGATCGTGCCACTTCCTCGCGAAACACCATCCACGTAGAACGTCACGGTGCCATCGGCTTCCAGCACGAACGAAAGGTGGTATCGCTGCCCGTGCGTGAGCACGAACGAACCAATCGTCGACATGGTGGTGCCGTTGGAGATCGTCACCGCCGCATTGGCTCCGCCAAGATTCGACACCATGAAATACCAGCCGACCCCGCCGAGCGTGCTGCGGCCCATGGGAATGCGCGGATAGTTCACGAATGCTTTGGACAGGATGTAGCACCCCGCCCAGAAGCCCGTAACCGCGCCAGCAATGCCACCGCCGGTTGCGGTGCGGAAAAGATGTTCAGAATCGAATCCGTCAACACCTCTAGCCGTATCCGAAATGACCACAGACTGCCCGCCCCCGCGCCTCAGGTGATCGCTCCCGATGCGATCGAGCACCTGAGCAGGCACGCCGAGCTCGGGGCCGCCGTTAGCGGCGATGTCGGCCGTCAGGTCGTAGTAGTGGGCGCCTGCCCCAGCTGCAACGGGTAGCTTGCCGGTCTGCTTGAACGTCTCAAACGCCGCCACGGAGTCGGCAAGCGTTGGGATAACGTTGGCGCCAGACAGCCCCCAGATCGTCGTTGTGGGGGCTGGCCAGCCACCTGCCGTGAGCGAGCCGATGACCATTGACAGCGTCGCCGATGCCTCGGCAAACGTGCAGCTCGCGGCGGCAGAGGGGGCTCCGTCAAACCGCAGCTCCACTTGAAGGCCGGTGTAGACCAGCTCCACGAGATGCGGCACGCCGATGTCCGCGCTTGTAAGCGTGCGCGTCGAGGCGCCGGCCGTACCGTTGCCGCACAACACGGTAAGCGCCGCAACGTTGCGGTAAAACGCCCAGCCCGTCGTCGCACTCGAACTCGCGCAGCTCGCGGGATACTCCTGTCCGGCCAGCGACCAAAAGGTTATATGAAGCCGGATATGAAAGCCGGTCGTGGCGCCGCGCAACCCTGCACCAATGGCCGACTCAAGCCGGGCAGTGGCCGTGAAACCCAGAGCGCCGTAGGTCTTGCGGCCGTCTGTACTGGGATCGATCGTAACGGCAAGCGGCGTGCCTACTCGCGTAAGAACGTCTGCCGCTGCTCCTGTCACCGTATCGACCAGGGCAAGCGGGGCCGTGGGGCCTATCTCTACGCTTCTTGCGAGTTCCATCGAAGTCCCGACGCGCGTCAAATGATCAACGCCAGACACCCGTTCTTTGAAAACGGACGGCAAGACGTTGCCGCTCTCCACCATGTCCTGCGTGAAGTCCCACAACTTGTCTGTCTTGGCCGGGATGGCAGTGAACCTGCCACTGGCCAACGAAGCAGCTGCCGCTGTGGCGAGCTCGCCGGCAGTAGGGATGAAGTGGCCGCCGCCACCGCCAAACGTCACGATGCCTTCGTCGGAGGCGTACGTGCCCCCGGCATTGGAAACACCGAAAGTCGTTGCCGCGGCAGCTGCGAGCGCCGTGTACCCCGTCACGGGGAGCGAGCTGACCTCAACGCCGTCCACCAAGAAGTGCAGAGTCGTCCCGTCGTAGAAGAACGAGTAGTGGAACACCCTGGTGTTGAGCTCTGCGTTGCTTACTGCTGGACCCCCGACGCTGCGCCTGACGCCACCGCCATCCGCAATAACAGCCACCACATCATTCGACCCGCCCCACTGCATCAAGTACCAGCCAGCGCTCGACACATTGCCGCGAGAAGCGAGGGTGCGTGCGCCCGCGGCGCGATGCGCCTTGAACATGACCATCGCGCCAAACCAGAAGCCGGATGCGGTGCCGGCCACGCCTCCAGGGGCGACGGTCGTGAGGTAGTGCGCTTGACTGTATCCAACTACGCCGCGAGCACTTCCCATGATCGCGACGGACATGCCCGGTGGGCGGATGAAGTGATCACTGCCAATGCGATCGAGGACTTGAACGGGCACTCCGCTCGTATCTCCGAAGCTCCACAGATGCTCCGTCAGGCCGCCACCGATCGGCTGCAGTCGCCCGGTGCTCTCAAAGTCGTCGAAGACCTGCTGGACCTGCGCAAGCGACGGGTTTCCGTTCCCGCCCATGGCTTCAAAAACAGACAGGAAGGTCGCTCCTTGCGTCCCGTTGAACTGGCCGATCTGCATGACGGAGGTGGCCGGCGCGTAAGTACCGGCCGCGGCATCGGCACCTTGCTGCGTACGCTTCCTGTAGATACGCAGCGCACTGCCCGTGTAGTGCAAGAGGATGGGCTCGGTGATGCCGACGTCTGTTGCCAGCAGGGCGATGGACGGGGTAACGACGTTTGCTGGAGTGGTGTTACGAACCGTCCAGATCAGATTGCCGTTGATGACCTGCAGATACCAACCGTTGGTTCCATCGGTCGCGCAAGCCACCATGTACGAGCCCGCGCTGGGGGAGACGTCGTACCGCGGGGTGAGCGCAAGCCAAAAACCTGACGTGCTGCCCCGCACACCAGCGCCGACCGCTGTTGCGTAGCCATTTCCAGAAGAGAAGTTGCGGGCGCCATAGGCTGTACGGCCAGCAAGAGTGGTGACGTTGATCAGCGAGTCACGGGCGCTCCAACGATGTGCCGGCACACCGCCCTGAACAACCACAGCAGGTGCGCCGACTCTCGTAAGCTGTTCGCCGCCCGCGTAGTCCAACACTTGGGCAGGCACCCCAAAACTGTGCCCACCATTTGCAGTAATGGCTCGGTTCAGATCGTAAACATGCGGATTGATCTTTCCCGATGGTAAATCAAGTACGCCCGTAGCACGCACTGCAGCGTGAACCTGCGCCACCTCGGCAGCTGACAACGCCTGGTCGCAACCTGCGATACCCCAAAGGGTGATAATGCTGGCCGGTGTGTTGTCGGGACCATATCCGACCCACATTGGAGTGGTCGTGTTACGCGCAAATCCGCCCACGACGGGCGTCCCAGCAACTCCATCGAAGTAGGGCGTCCACGTCGTGCCGTCCCACGTAACGGCTCCGGTAAACCGTTGTCCAAGGTCGACCGTGGTGAATGCTCGCAAGTTGAGTGCGGGACCGCCAAACGCGTAAAAGCCAAGGCTTGGGCCGTTATCAAGATACAGGGAGCAGCCCGCACTGACGGCATCAGTGTAAGAGCTGTAGATGCGGCCACTCGCAGGCGCTAGCGCGTTGAGTGTAAAGTCAGCAAAGACAGTGAACCCGCTCGCAGCGCCTCGTATGCCAGCAGTCGGAGCGCGCAGGTAGTTCGCCGCGCTGAAGTCTCGCGCACCATACAGTGTGAAGCCGGGCATCACGCGCGGAAGATCCCCTTGACGTCGCACCTCATCGACGTAGGCATCGATCTGTGTGTTGGTGGGTACGCCGAAAAAAGTCGCTTCGCCGAGCAGTGTGATCGACGTCGCGGGCAGCGACACACCCGATCCGGTGTACAACGCGCCGAGAAAGCTGGGCCCGGACCACGGAGTCATTCCGCTGATGGCTCCCGCCGCGGGCGCGTAGCGATCCACCGTCATGCGCACGGTTCCGCCTGGCCCGGTGTGCTGCAGCGTGACCACGTGAACGCGGCCCAGGTCGCTCGCCGAGAGCGTGCGCGTCACTGTTGTGAACGCTCCGCCACCACCGGCTACGGCAACAGCGAGAACACCAGCGGACGTGAGGTAGGCGGTCCAGCCCTGATTGGCGTTATTGGTGCGACCGCAAAACGAGTTGGTAGCGGTCGGCCAGCTGTCGAGCTTGAAAACGAACACCGCTGTGAAGCCCGAAGCCGAGCCTGGCTCGCCGCCAGGGTTGGCTGAGCCGTAGTAGTTCGTGCCGGTGAAGTTACGCAGGCCATAGAGCGCGCGACCGCGCGTTGCCTGGATCCCACGCCGGATGGCTCGTGCGGCGTGTCCCATCAGGCGAGCAGCTCCCCAGAGAGGTCGTACTCGTTTGCGGCTGCCTTATAGAGCGTCCAGGGCGATCCCTCTTTGAGCGTGTACAGCTGCGCGCTGCACTTGATCACGATGCTGGCGTCGCCCTTGACGAACTGGGTGCGCCCTGCCGCGGCCTGGATGCCGGAGATGTAGCTGCCGATTGGCATCGCCGCGAAGTTCAGCGGAATGGTCATCGTGTTCGCGAGAAGACTGGTCGTCCGGATGTACCCCTCGACGTGTGTCGCATCGAGCGTCAACGCGGTGCCGGCGTAGTTGATCGGCGCCTGGTAACGATCAGCTTTCGCGGCAAGAGCCGTAGTGGTCGTCGCGGCATCGGCCTTGGTCGCGATCGCGGAGGTGTTGGCCGTGACCGTGCCCTGCAGCGTAGTCAGCGCAGAGGCGTCTGCCTTGGTGTTCACCGTGGCGGTCAGCGCATTCAGCGCCGAAGTGTCTGCCTTAGTACCCACAGTGGTCGTGAGCGAGGCCAGCCCGGACTGATCAGCTTTACTGCTGACTGTGGTGGTCAACGCCGCGACTGTGCTCTGATCGGCCTTGAGAGCGATCGCTGAAGTGTTGGCCGTGACCTGCTGCGCAATGCCGACGCCATCGAACACCGAGAACGTCAGGGGTGTCGTGCCGAGCACGATATCGCCTGTAGTCGTGAGCACCCAGCCCTCGCCCGCGCGTGTGCCCTCGGTAATGCGCACGAACATGCCCGACATGACCTCTGCCGAGGTGTTGGCGTCAGGAGCCCGTTGCCACGCGCCGTTCGCAACGACGTAGGGGCCGTTCTGCGCCGCTGAGCTCTGGCCCGCGACGAGGCACCTGTCCCCTGCCACCAGGGCGACGCCGTTGACCGTCTGGGCGCCGCTGAGCGTGATGTTGGTGGTCGAGATGGACCGAACGCTCTGCTTGACCTGCAGGCCCTGCGCCATGGCGTCGACGTAGGCCTTGGAGGCGGGGTCGAGGATCCACTCGCTCCAGTTGCCGGCATCCGAGGCCGGCAGCGCACGCAGCAGCCAGACGCTGTTGTCGTCGACCTGCCGGATCACGTGGCCGCGGGCGAGTGGCGTGGCGGCCTTGCCCTCGATGTTGTTGGGCAGCGCTGTCAGCGCGAGCCGTGCAGCCTGGTTTGCAACATCGACAGCGAGGATCGGATGGATGCCATAGGCCTGCGAGATCTCCGCATGCCTCACGGCACCACCACTTCATTCTCGTCGTCGCCTGAGCCGCCCGCAGGAACTGGCGGAGCGGGGGAATCGAAGTCTGCGTCGGCGCCGCCGACGATCACTTCGTACTCGGCCGGACCAGCGCGCGAGATCGACTTGATGTTGTCGCCCGGCACCGGCGACTTCACGGCAATGTCCGCACTCGTGCTCAGCCCCAGGAGGCCGTTTGCGGTACCGTCCTTGGTGATCGCCAACCCGCCATCGCGGTAGAGCGAGAGGTACTTCAGGATCGTGGTCGGCTGCTCCGAGCTGTTCTGGCTCGCACGAACATCGACATGAATGTCTGGAATCGTGGTCTTGAGTGCTTCGATGATGGCACCGAGCGTGACATTCGAATCCGCCGCTCCTGGGAACGTCACCGTCGCCGCAGGCTCCGTTAGGATCAATGTCTTCCCACCAACGGGCAAGCCGGACCAAGGAAATGGTCCTAGCAACTTCGCGTTGTTGAGAAAGTCGATGACAGCATCGGGACCAACGGTCCACTTGCGATAGGTCACAGCGCCTCCCCGAAGTGCAGCTCGCGCTGCACTCCCCCTGGGCGCTACTGTACCCGCTTCCAGTCTTCGCCGTCGAGCACTAGCAAAACGTCTGCCGGACGGATGCGAACGACCTCTTCATCAATGGATTTCTGGACTTGAGGGTTCGCGTCGGTCTTACCAAGCAGACGCAAGTACAAGACGCGATCACCCACCGAGATACCAGGAATGCTTGTGTGCCGCGGCGCGCGCTTGCCGGTCAGATGACCCACTGCAACAACACGCCCTGTTGCGTGCAGCGTGAGCGAGTTGACCGCAGGCAGGTGGAGGCCTCCGGCCGATTGCTTCGGCGCGGGGTCAGGGACGACGAGGAGGTTGTTGCCGACGACGCGGACCGCAAGCCCCTCAGCCGTCACGTAGACTGAGCTCACAGCTTCTCGAGCGTGCTGAAGTCGACCCAGGCGTCCGAGTGCGCCCACTTCACGCGCACGAGCTGCTTGTCCGTGTCGACGTCGAGCACCTCGCCGCTTTCGTTGGCGCTGGCCTGCTTGGTGCCGCGATCACGTCGCGACACGAGGTCACCAGGCGCAAGAGTGTTGCCGTTCTTTTCCATCATGGGACGTCTCCGATCTCGAAGCTTCCGACCTTACCTTCCGGCAGCTCGGCCGCCGGCACGTCCATCTTCGCATAGGCCGCGAGGATGCCCTCTCGGATGTGCGAATCCGGAATCGAGAGAAACTCCTTCAGCACGGACGGGTTGACCACCGACACGTGCGGCTTGCCCGTCGTGGGGTCTTTGCCGAAGATCGCCGCAATGCCGACGTCGACAGTGCCCACGCTGTCCGTGAACTCGAAGGCGATCCACTCGATCTTGCCGGTATTGATCACCTGACGCGGACGACCTTCGAGCACACGACGCTTGGTGGTGTTGTTCTGGACCTGACTCATGGTGGCTCTCCTAAAGGATCAAGTCGTCGGCCTCGAGGGTCGCGTCCTTGATCTTCTCTACGGTTCGGGGATCGAGGCGGTAGCGGGTCTTGGTGTTGTCGGGCCGCGTCAGCGCGAAGCTGACACCGTCGACGTCATGGTGCCGGATCGTGTTGACCACGAAGCTCACCCACTCAGGGCGCGTCACCACCACGTAGAGCGGCGGGCGCATGCTGTTGCTGGTGCCTGGCTCCACGAGCTCGGCGGAGCCGCTGTAGGCCCCGTCCTCGGCGCGCGAGTACTGGAAGAGCAGCTCAGCCTTGGGCGATTCCGACATCGTCGCCTCGCTCCCGCTTCATGGGCGCCAGCCGCCGCGCCGGCCGCTCCTGGCTCTGCACAGGCTCCGAAGGCGTGCTCGCCGCCTCTGCCTCGGTCACGAACGTGGAAGGGGCGGCCCGGGGCTCCGGCGTAAACGGCAGGAGGTCCTCGTCGCCCTCTGCGTGCGCTGGCCCCGTGTCGCTGGCTGCCTGGGAGATGGCGTGCATCAGCTCGTCTTCGGTGCACGGCACGCGGGTCTCCAGGCCGAAGACCTCGATCACCAAGTAGTTCTGCTGCTTCTGCGTGTCGAGGTCCCAGCTCTGCTCGGCCCGCTTCACGTCGACTTCGATCTTCATGGCATCACCCTATTTTGTAGCCGAATGGATCTGGCGGTCTGATGTCTGGCGGTGCCGGGCGCGCGGGCTGCTTCCGCAGCTGGATGAGCTCCTGAAACAGCTCAAGCCCCGCATTCACCCCGGTCAGCAACGTGCAGCGCTCCGCAGCGGTGGGCGCGTGCGGGTCGGTGAACGCAGTGCAGTCCGCCCCGCAGATGCGATGTCGGTCGAGGAAGCACGCGCCGCCCACGTCGGTGGAGATCTCCTCGGGCTTCTCGATGTAAGGGTCCGTGCTTAGATCCCGCACGAGCTGCTTGAGCTCCTCTTCACGACTCGTCATGTGCCCTCCCGGCAAAACTGAAGACACGCTCGGCGGCCGGCGCCATGCGCGCATCGAAGCGCTGATAGTGAGCAGGCACAACCTCGGCGGCGGACTCGAACGCGGAGGTCACCACGGCCTCGAGCACGGCCTTCATGACGTGCTCGCGCACGTGCTGCGCCGAGGCCTGCTCCTGCTCTCCCCCTTGGATCGGCGGCACGAGCCCGAGCACCTCGAGCACCTGCACCATGGGGCCGGCAGCGTGCTTGGAGGCTGCGACCAAAAGCACGTTGGCAACACGCTCTCCGGTCCAGAGCGACGTGTTCTCGGGCGAGACGGCGACCAGGAGATCGTCTGGCGTGCCCTGCCACTGGCAGAGGTTACAGCGCGCGATGCCGGGGTCGGCACCAATGATCACCGAGCGCTCGATGTGAAGCTCCATCCCCTGGCACTGCGGGCAGAACACCTGAAGATCACTCATCGCCGCTTCTCCCCGAGCTTGAACTTCTTCAGGCCCTTTGCTCTCGCTTCTTTCGCGTGCTCCTGACGGATCGCTTGGATGTCGATCTGCATCGGATACTTCACGTGTTCCATCAAACGAGAATGATCATCCGTGGTCGTGTTGGCTGCTTGCTCAAGGAACGGGAACATCGCGTCCGCGTAGGCCTGGTAGGCGTCGTACGCGGACTTGGCCGTCTCGGGCGACTTGGCGAGCACGGCGAACTGACCGCGCACCAGCGAGCGCGTCGCCAGGAGCTCGGCCTCTTTGCGCTGAATGCTGACGAAGAGAAACAGCGTCTCCAGCGGACTCCCACGCGTGGGAACGCCCGGGTACTTGTCGTACCAGACGTTGGCAAGCGCCCATCCAGCTGGAGACTTCAGCCATTTTTTAGGCGATCCGTCGTGGCGAAGAGCTCGCGCACCCTCTGCTCGAACCACGCGCCGTGCGTGCCAAGGCTGGCGATCAACGGCAATGGGAAGGTCATGAACACGCTGAGCTTCTCATCGAAGGCTTGGCGGTTGAACACCGTACGGCCTGCGGTGTCCTGGACCATGTGCTTGACGTACACGGTCTTGTTGACCGACACGACCGACGCGACAGTTTGATAGAACGCAAGCAGGTCCGAGCCGATCTGCGCTTTGCGAGGATCATCGCGCACCTGCTCATAGAGCATCAGGCGCAGCTCGTTGTTCTCGCCCGTCGTGAGGCAGCGAAACTTCACCTCGAGCTTGTCGGGCACGACGGGCACGACCTGGGTGAACTCGCCCGTGAGGAGCCCCGTGGCGAGATCGATCTCCTTTACGCGCGTGGCGACGGCCTTCCGCTCACGATCGTTCTGGATCACATCCTCGCGAGCGCTGCGAAGCGCGTCGGCGAACGCCAGGTCCTCGGGATCGGGGTCCTCATCGTCGGCCTCGGCGGGCGCGGGCTTCTTGTCGGCCTTGCTCTCGGGCGCCGCTGCGGCGGGCTTCTGCGCTGTTTCCTGGGCTTGCTTGAGCGCCTTGAGCCCCTCGACCGTTGCCTCGCTGAGCGCAGCGCGAGGCGGCGTTGCACCCTCTGGACGAGCTGCGTCTGCACGCTGCTCGCGACCCACGTCCTCGAGCGTCTGCGGCTCGTCTTGGTTGGCGCGATGCGTGACCGCGGCCTGCGCCAGATTCGGAAAGACGGGATTCTGTCGGCGCTCTTCTTGTCGCTGAGCAGTGCGCGCCGCGATACCGCCTGCGTAACTCACCACTGCCTGCGGTGGTCGCGATGATCGTTCGTCTGTCATTGGTTCTGTGCGCTCCCCAGCAACACAGTATCGCGTCGCCCTGAATAGGTAGACAAAAGAAAAAGATCCCGACCGGCCGAGGCCAGCGGGATCATGGCGACTCAAATACGCAATCCGATCAGGCTTGCGCGACCTCAGTCGTGGTCGGTGCGGGCGTGCCGTTCACCGCGCTCGCCGCTGCGGGCGCAGGGCGTTGAGGCGCGAGCCGACTGACGGTTCCGCCCGCCTTCTTCGCTGCGATGGGCGCGCGCTTGCGCTCCACCTTCACCGCGGACTTCTTCGCGGGCGCAGCACCCTTGCTGGCAGCCTTGGCCTTGGGCGCGTCGCCCTTGGCTTTGGCCTTTGCTTTAGGCGCTTTTGCAGCAGCCTTGGCCTTCGGAGCCTTCGCCGCAGCCTTGGCCTTGGGCGCTGCCTTGGCGCGCGGCGTCTTGCTGTTTTCCGACTTGCGCTTGTCCTGGTACTTCCTCGACGCCTTCGCGCGCCCGAGGCCGGTGTTGAGGATGAGAGACGCCGCCTGATCCATCGACAGCTTCTTGCCGTCGACTTCCTTGCTCTCTGCGAACTCTTTCAACTCTGCGTACCGCTCTGCATCGAGCTGCGCCGTCACACTCTTGGTCGCCATTGCTGTCTCCCTTTTGATCCTAAGATCATAGGCATGCGTTTCTGGGGTCGCAAGTACCAATCGATCGCTTGTCTGAGTAAAAGAGAATCTCCATGGTCTGGAGATCCTGAGGTCAGGTGTGGATGTTCCAGTGCGGCTTGTCCTGCGGACTAATCGTCACCGCCAACACGGGATAGGCGGCGCCGTTAGAGCGTGCCGCATGATGGACAAGTCCCCCGTTGAACCAGTGCCGGCGGCTGCCGTCCGCCTCCACCTTCAGCATGTTGAAGGCGAAGCTGTAGGGGGCGAAGTCGACCATCAGCTCGCACACACACGTGTCGCCCGCGTAGTGCTCGAGGTAGCTCAGCTTCTCCTCGAGCTGCTCGCGAATCTCCGCACCCAGTGACTCGGCATGGGCGCGGACCGCCGCCAGATGCTGTTCGCACTTCACCTCAAGCATCGTCACTCTCCTTCAGTCCATGGTCGCTATCGAGCTCGAGGACCTCGTAGATGTCGTCGGCCGTGGGCTGGTATTTGTCGTCGCAAGCCCCCCAGTCTCCCCGAACCTCTGCGACCCGCTTTGCTTCCTCCTCGCTATCCGCTTTCACGTGACAGTACCAAGGGATGTTGGCCCACACGCAGTACGTCTTCTTGGCTTGCTCCACCTTGGCGGCAGCCTCCTCGAGCTGCTCTCGTTGCAGGTCTCGTAGTCTCTCCAGACCATCGATCATCCCGTCGACCAGCGCCTCGTGCTGGTGAGGGCGAAGGTCATTCTTCAGCAAGCTGAAGAGGCCTTTGGCGCGTTGAAGGCCGGCGTCCCTCGCCATGGCACGCTCCTCTGCCTCCTTCTGCTCGGCTGCCATCTCCTCGGCGTCCAAGCGCTTCTCCAATGGATCTCGATTGTCAGAAGCCATGCTTCTCCTCTCATAGGACCGTGCGCACGATCGCGAAGGTGCGGTCGGGCCATAGCTGCATGTCGAAAACGCCGGCGTAACTCAGGCCACGGGCGTACTCGGTAGGTTCGTCGAGCGGGCTTCGATACTCGATGGTGCCAATCGTTTGCCCCAAGGCATTACGGACGACGGCAGCGTAGGAGTCGTAGTGCACCGCGCGAAGCTCAACTCGATGGCCTCGGCGCACCAGCACGCGCACGAGCTCCATGAGGACGGGCGGCATCAGACCTCCGTATAGGCCACCGCCACGTTGCGACCTGGGTACTTACTCTTGGCCTTCTTCTCCGCCGCGTTGTGGCTCGCCGCTTTGATCGTGCCGACCTCCTCGCCATTCACGTACACCAAGTACGTCTTCATCGCTGACCTCACCTTGAGTCGGCTCTTCTGTCTGCGGCTCCTCGGAGCGCTCGCGCATACGGCGCGTGATCTCATCCAGGTTCACCAGCGCCTCGAGCGAGGTACGGCCCGCCGTCCAAAGCCCCGAAGAGGTGCAAATCTCTACGATCCGTCCGCTGCTTCCTCCCATTTGAATCGTTGTGATGTCGTGCGTGTCGAGTAGGCGAGCCACCTCGTGCTCGAGCATGATTCTCAGGTTCTCTCTGATTGTCGGATGCGTCATACGTCCCTCTTGCCCTTGCGCAGATTATCCGCAGCCCATAGCGGCTGCAGATTGGTGTAGTGCACGGCTTGGCGAAACTCCGCGGGATTCTCGAGGTCGAATGTGGCGAGCGCCCGAATATGATCAATGTGCCAGGTCATCCGGCCCCAGTTCTCCCAGGACATACCCGGCTGAAACCTCGCCTCGAGGTGCTTTTTGAGATGTGGTATCGAGCAGCCGAGGTGCCGTACGGCTGAGCCCGCCTTCGCGTTGCTTTTTATCGCTTCACAGAGTCTTTTCCTCAACGCGACAGCCAGTCGGTAGTTCGGATCGGTGGCACACCGGTTCCGCTCGTAGCGCCTGCCGCTCTCACGCAGGTGGTCACGGTTCTCCTTGCGCCATCTTTTCATGTAGGCCGCGCGTCGCTGCTTTACATGCTCCTGCTCTTGGTAGCTCTTAGCGCGGGCCTTATTGCTCTCGTACCAGTTAGTGGCCCGCGCGCGGGCCTTGTCCGGGTGCGCCGCACCATAAGCTAGAGCCCATCGACGCGCGCACTCAGCGCACCGCGGATTTCGACGATCTCGCCGCGTCCTGTCGCTATAGAACGCCTCAGCCGGCTTAGCTTCACCGCACTGGATACAATGCTTTGTATCCTCAGCTTCGACGATCACGCATCTCTTCCTCCCGGATACCAGGCGACCGCACGAGGAAACCTCGGGATGCCATCCGGGGTCCTGCCGTTGAAGCGCACCGTGACCTCGCCACCGATGTACTTGCTACGGTTGTTCAGCAGATCGAAACGCTGATCGAGGTCGCCCTTGATGCTGGCCTTGAACTGCTTGCCCTTCTTGTCGCACACGATCGCGTAGCCAGCCTGACCGCTGCGGTTGCCCTCCCCTTCCTTGACGTCGACCACATCGAACTCGGTGTCCTCGAACTCCTTGCGCTTGAGCAGCAGCGCCGAGCGCTTGTTCTGGTACGGCCCGTTGATCCGCAGCATCTGCCCTTCGTAGCCCTGGCTCAGGTACTCGGTGTACCAGGCGTCGATCTCCTGCTCGTCGCGCGCCACGCCACTTGGCACCATCCGAACCGAGGGTTCATTCACCTTACTGACGACAACATCGATCATCGCAATACGCGCATCGTAGGTTGCGTCCTTGAGCGCGGGGCTGATGCAGTCGTAGATCCAGTACTGCGCCATAGCCGCGGACTGCGCGAGCTCCTCGGCGTTCGGCTTGGACTTGCGCACCATGCTGACGATCTGGTTGAAGTCCTCCCGCAGGTCGTGGTTGTAGAGCTCGCCATCGAGCACCAGGCCGGGGTTCTCAGCCAGTACCTGCTCGAGCGCGATCGATATGTGTGGCACTGCCGTGATGGGCCGGTTCTTCCGGCTGAGCAGGCCGCTGGCCGACGCGATACAGCGCACGCCGTCGAGCTTGGGCTGCGTGAACAGGTACTTCCGCTCGGCCGCCTTGAGCACCTCGGCCTTGCGCTTAGGGTCCGAGTAGCTCTGCGCCAGCATGCACTGGAAGGTCTCGGAGCCGTGAGCATCATCCGGCGTGAGCGAGTAGCCGTCGCGCTGCTTCTTCTCCCAGGCCGCTCGCATCTCGAGCGCACCCTGCTCCACCATCGTGGTGGCGTTGCTACGGCCTGCGTTCTTCGGCTTGGGCACCGTCCACTCCGACGTCACCATCTTGCCGTCGAGCTTGCCACTGACGGTGCGATAGCGGCCCGTGCACTCCTCGAGCTCGATGCTCCACACCTGGATCGCACCAGTGGCGGTGCGCTTGAATAAACGATCAAGCATCTCTTCTCCTCATCTGCCAAGACAGTAGCCTACTCACCATCTTATAGGCGCGATCACGACGGTTTTGGCATCTCTCGAAGGTAGCGCCCGATGATCGTTAGGTCGGGCGTCTCGATCGTGCCGCGCAAAAAGATAGCTCGCGTGATCACCGGTGATCCCGTCTCGAACACCTGCAGGTCGCCCCAGCAGTAGCTCCACGGAGATCGGTGATAGCGGGCCTGCGACTCTCTCACCTGCATGAGCGGCATAGCGCTCAGTGCCTGAAAGAGCGTGCCCCCATTGACCACGCATCGGATCACCCTCGGCGCGAGCCACAGCCTCGGGACGAAGAGCGCTTCATGGTCCGCGCTCCAGCTTGCTTCGCCGCGGCTCGCGTCCCCCAGGTTGAAGTGCGCGAGCTCGGTCGGCGGTTTGATCAAGTCGATGTGCGTGACGAACAGCATGCGCTCCATGCTGTCGATTATGGACGGGCTTCTGGGCTCAGGTGAACATCGACCAGTCCCACACCCGATTGCAGCGCCGGCACATCCAACGCCTGTCTCCCGGTTTTGGGCCTTTGGCCACCGCGATGGGCCTGTGAGACCCGAGCCAGCACAACAAGCGTCCCATCACCGCACCCTCAGTCGCGCAAGCTCCTTGGTCAGCGCATCTCGCAGTTGATCGTCAGGCACCTGAAGCACCTTCTCGACCTCGCCGCAGAGCTCGCCCTTGTACTCCCGAAGCAGCCGCGCAAAGAGCGGCACGTGCGACGCGTACGGCTCCTCCCCCTTGTAGACGTGCTTTCGCGCAAGCCGGTACGCGTCCGTTAGATCCTGATTCGTGTTCGTCATGCCCGCCCTCCTCTCGTGGGCAAGCATCTCACCATCACGGTGTTCGTAGGTACGTCTTGATCGCTGTTCTCGTGTTGGGAATGCAGAGACGCCGGCACGCCGACTTGATGGCTGGGCCGGACTGCTCGAAGGAGTTGTTGCGCAGGGCCGCCTCCATGCGTGCCAAGACGGTATCGAGCTGCTCGATGGGCCAGGCGTAGTTGCCGGCCGCATGCTCCTCGTGGATGCTCGCCTTCCAAAACGCCATGAAGCGCGCGAGCTTCTCCTCAACGATGGGCGCGTCTTTCTTGTCCACGTAGTCCTCAGCACGGAGGCTTTTCGCGCTGAGCTCACTCGATTCGACAATCTTGATCTTCATCTACTTCTCCTCAGACCGTTCATCTCGTACCCACAAATCGTCGTGAGGAC
>WUUC01098716.1_pt1 | contig 27901 bp, 31 predicted proteins | sample 6278441 | NCBI WGS metagenome assembly WUUC01 (sample SAMN13675441, study PRJNA597444) | soil metagenome | isolation source: soil | place: USA: Washington | collected 2017-10 | reverse complement strand
CAATGCACATAAACCAGCCGTTGGTGTGAATGTATAAGTACCGGAGTTTTGGTTGTCAACAATTGACGGGCTCCAGGTGCCATTTATACTGTTCGTCGATATGTTATTTAATGTTGGCACTAAACCGCCCGAACAAATGGTCAATGCTGTGCCAAAACTAAAAGAAGGTACGGTCCTCGGTATCACTGTCACAGTCATTGTTGCAGGTAATCCACATTGTCCTGCATTCGGTGTAAAAATATACGAGCCGGAGCTTTGATTATTAACTATGGCAGGGCTCCATACACCGCTGATCCCATTGTTCGACATAACAGGAAGTATCGGTTGTAGAGATCCGGCGCAGAAAGTAGCGATCTTGGTAAATGTTGGTGTAAAAACAGGGTTTGATAAAATGATCCCCGTAAAAAATTCGGTTGTACATCCGTTTATGTGTAATTCCAGGTTGGAATATACGCCGGCGTTTAATCCGCCTAGAATAGCCTGGCCGGAGCCGTTAGCAACAAGGTTAACAGGACCAACGGGCACGCCATCATCTGTATAATTAAGCGTATAATTGGCGCCGGCGATCAAACCGCTGATGGTTATTAATCCTTCTGTGCCATTGCAGGTAGTTGGATTATTACTCGCCAGCACAGGAGCCTGGATAGAAAACGACGCCTTAAAATTATTGCCCCCATTATTTACAATATCCGTTTCATTACATAAGATAGTGGAAGTAGCAGAGCCCGCAATTTCATAGTACACTTCAAGGAAATAATTACCTGGCGCAAACGCCGTCAGGTTTACCGGGGCGTATGGTAAACTTGCGCCGTCGGGTATCACACGATTCCATTTTTGATTTCCCGCTTCGCAAGCACCCCCTGAAGGAAATTGCCCCGCCGGGATATCACAATCGTCGAGCAATGGAAGATCAATAGTGGTAAAAGCACCACCCGTACCACTTTGCAAATAAATCCGGTAATGTAACCTGGCACCGCATACATTGGCCGTTGCCTCTTTAAGAGTTCGCACTTCTGCGCCCCGCAGGATCAGCGTCTCTGAGTTTTGTGTATGAACGCCAAGGTCCGCTCCTGTAAATATATTTGCCACGGGACCAATCAAGCCGGATCCGCTGCCTGTAGTATTAAAAAAATTACTTTGATTACAATCGGTTAGCCAAACAGCAGACGAGACTGTTCCGAAACTTTGACCATATATACCTGTGCTGGAAAAAACTGAGCATAGAAATGCCAGGAAGATGGGGAACGTGGTGGTTTTTTGGATCATTGGACTGGCAGTTAGTAAAAACACTTAGGAAGCCGCCGGAAATAAAAAACGGTGACTCGCACTCATCAACGGTAATCACTTAGAAATATTGTCAGGTATAATAACGTCTTGACGGTTTTCTGGCCGTTTAGGTTTAATTTATCCAAAAAAAAATCACATTAAGAAAGTTTGGCGCCAGGTATTGGATAAAGCATTACTTGATTGTGCCCAACCAAAGGAGTCCATCAACAATAAACTGGTTCTGGATTTCATTATCAAACTGAAACGAAAGTTCCTTATTTGTACCGTTCTCATAATCAATATCATTATGTCCCATATTCATATAAAGCATTTGATACTTTTTATTTGTCCAGGCAACAGGATAGTCGCCACTATGCCAAATTTCGTGGTGCTTTGGCCCGGTACCTAAGGGAAAACTTGCCGGATCAATTGATAACAATATTTTGATTGCATCATTTTTCCTGACATCCTTTTCCCAGCTATACCATTCATTAGGAGATGATTTGAATGTTTGCGGTAAATTCTTAGTAGCCGGATGAAGGCTGTCTTCAACACGAAGTATTGCGGACGTCGGGCGCCAGGTATTTCCTTTGTACTGGCCCGCAGCTATAAATTCGTTATGATACCAATTCCAATCCAGGTTAAAGGCAGATGGTGTAAGTGCAAACCCAGCAAAATGAAAACCCATCCATGCACCACCATTTTTCATATATTTTTCAAACGCAGCTCGTTGTGCAGGCATTTCAGGCCTGGAATCTAAAAAAATAACCACCTTGTATGCAGCAAGGAATTGTCCGTTCAGGTTGTTCCAGTCGTTCGTAGAATCATATTGAAAACCATTTTTCACGGCTATACCCGGAAACCATGTGTTCGCTTCATGTACAAAGCTGATATGAGCCGGATCATTTTTCGCTGTATAAAAAGCAATGACTTTGAAAGATGGTTTATTTTGTTGGGCCGTTATCGCGAGAGTTAGAGAAATACAGATAATAACAGTAGCGATTCGCAGGATAATTTTTGGAAACTGACACATGAGATGCGTACTTTAAAAACAACCTGGCAAATATACTGGTCCTTCGGTCTATGCAGTAAATAAATAGCAATTTGTCATTGGTTTTGGCTATCTTCACGGCGTGATCGTTAGTTCTTCTGACACTTAGTATTAGACCGCTCAAATTTTTACTCTTCCCTTCAGTAATAGTTTCTTCTTCTTTTTGCTTTGTTTCTGGTTCTCGTCACTGGTATTTTATTTATTTATTTAAAAATTATTGATTTATGAACATGTATGTGTCGAACTTAAGCTTTCATACAAATGAAGAAGCATTAAGAACCTTATTTGCCGAGTATGGTAATGTAAATTCTGTTAAAATTATCGCTGACAGGGAAACCGGTCGCAGCCGCGGTTTTGGTTTTGTTGAAATGGATGTTGTGGCCGAAGCGCAGGCAGCAATGAAGAACCTCAACAACAAGGAAATAGAAGGACGTGCATTATCAGTTACAGTAGCCAAAGAAAAAGCGGCTCGTTCTGATAACAAAAGATGGTAAAAGAAATTATTGAAATATAATTACGCTGAAACTGCGAAGCTGAATGCCTTCGCAGTTTTTTTATTGGCAACTACGTAAATCCGGATTGGTAAATTGAATAGATAAAATTACTGATCAATTTTCAACGGCGGCCCAACGATTTCCATTTCATTGTCCGCAAAGATCTGTGCAATCTGCTTCTGTGTTGGCGGAGTCTTTAACGCTGCCATTGTAACAAAAAAATCCTCCAGTTTTCCCGCAGGTTGAAGTATTACCGTCATTTTACCTTTTCCGCTGACCTGGGTCCATGCATGAGGAACTTTCCGGGGCAGGAACATACTGTCGCCCGCATTGAGACGATATTTTTCATCACCAACCTGGAAATAATATTCACCGTCCAATACATAAAATATCTCATCCTGGTAATGATGCACATGAAGAGGAGTTCCTTTTCCCTGGGTCAGGCTGGTTTGTTCAAATATGGCAAGGTCGCCGTCAGTGTCTTTGCCGGATACTTTCACATCTAGTATGTTGGCGTTAACACCGGTCAATTTGAGATGCCCGTGTATTCGTCCTTCCCCGGCTTTTATTCTGAAGCCTTTGCTTGCCCTTTCAACTTGTTTTTCACTTTGCGCTGATAAAGACAACGGAGCGGTGGCCGCGGCCAGTATTGTTGTAATGAATGTATTTCTTTTCATAATTAGCAATTAGGTTTTGATAGTCAACATTAATATATAAATATACTCAATTAATGACTGCACATCGGACAAGGCCTTTCCTTTGCAGCAGGGATAATAGCCCTGTAAAAAAAACATTTCTTATCGTGTAACCTCCCTTGCGATTATACCGTCATAGCTTATTTTATTAAAACCTTAATATGAATAAGCAAATCATTTTTATAGCTTTTGCCGTTTTTCTGACGCAATCCTGTTTCAGTCAAGCCACTGTAAAACTCGAAAAGCTGCTGAGTGCTTATGCGCAACAATATAAATTCAACGGGGCTGTTTTAGTGGCGCATAAAGGACAGGTCCTGGTTAATAAAGGATATGGTCTTCGCAATGCGGATGCGAATATCCCCAATGACAGGAACAGCATATTTCAAATAGGTTCTGTTACCAAGCAATTTACAGCCACTATTATTCTCAAACTGCAGGAAGAAAAAAAACTGAGTGTAAATGATAAGCTAAGCAAATACTTTCCTGGTTATGCCAAAGGGGACAGCATTACGTTGGAACATTTGCTGACCCATACCTCCGGCATCTATAGCTACACCAGCGATCCTGATTTTATGGCCAACGAGGTGTCAAAACCAGCCGACCGCCAAAAAATGATGGCTTTGTTCAAAGAAAAACCGCTACAGTTTTCACCAGGAACACAATGGGAATATTCGAATTCTGCTTATATGCTATTAGGATATATTATAGAGGATGTAACGGGCCTCCCTTATGAACGGGTTGTTCGTCGTTATATTTTCGAGCCACTTAGTATGAGCAACAGCGGGCTTGACTTTACACATTTAAGCAATAACAATAAGACGACCGGGTATTTCAGATTACTTGCGGATAAAAATACTCCTGCGCCTATCGTTGACTCTTCCGTATCCTATTCAGCGGGTGCGATCTATTCGACTGTTGGCGATTTGTATAAGTGGCACGAATCATTGCAGGCCGACCGGGTTATCAGCAAAGCATCCAAAGCCAGGGCCTATACGCCAATAAAAAACAAATATGGCTATGGATGGGTCGTTGATTCTGTAGCCGGGAGAAGAAAGGTCGGCCACAGTGGGGGAATTCATGGTTTTAACAGCAACATGGCTATCATACCGGAAGACACTACCTGTGTTATTTTATTAGCGAATGCAGCTAATCCAAATCTCGACAAGATCACGCAAAGCATTTTTGCTGTGTTGTACGATCTGCCCTACGAGGTGCCCAAAGAAAAAACGGCTATTGATCTGCCAGTTGAGGTATTGAAACAGTACACCGGCGTCTATGAATTATCCCCGCAGCTTATTATTACTATAAGCGTGGAAGACGGAAAGCTGATCGGAAAGCCCGAAGGCCAGGAAGCGCGGCAACTTCATCCCGAAAAAAAAGACCAGTTCTTTCTCAAAGAAATTGACGCACAGGTAAATTTCACCCGCAATGAAAAAAGTGAAATCACGTCGATGAGCCTTCTTCAAAATGGAAGAGAAACGAGCGGCAAGAAACGATAAACGCCTTTGTGGGCAAAGCACTCTCCAACTTATCAAAGAACTTAGGAGTGCGGACTTTGTTTTTCCTTGCCGGTTAGCTATCTTTCGACCGGTAAAAAATTACAAATGTTTAAAAGATCCATCCATCCGTGCCTTTTGCTGGTCACCCTGTTTTTCTTTCGATCTATCGTGCAGGCGCAGGATATAAAACCTGATACTGTTATCGTGGGCATTTACATCACCAGTATTCATGATATCGATTTCAGGGAAAAGGAATATAGCGTCAATTTTTGGCTATGGTTAAAATATAAGAACAAGGACTTTGATTTTTTAAAAAACCTTGAAGTACCGGGGGCAAAAGCCGTTGATAAATCATTCTCTACAATAGATACTTCGGGTGAGCAGATCTACATGCAGATGAAATTACAATGTGTAATGAAAGATTCCTGGAAGATCAGCAATTTTCCTTTCGACCGGCAGACGTTACGCCTGTCTATTGAAAATTCGCAGTTCGACTCGCGGTACCTGGTGTTTATTCCGGATACAGTTGGCAATCATTTCGATCCACGTTTTACATTGCGTGGCTGGATGATTGATAGTTGTGTTGTTTCCACTGGTATAAAAATTTATGAAACCGCGTTCGGCGACGAGGAAATGCTGGCCCCTCATACCGAATACAGCACATTCCGTGCGAGATTGAATATCAAGCGGGACGCCGTTGGCTTGTTCTGGAAAATGTTTTTGGGTATGTATATCGCTTTTTTGATAGCGTATATCTGTTTTTATATTCATGCAGATGGTATGGATTCAAGGTTTGGATTAAGCGTCGGCGCTTTGTTTGCCGTCATCGGGAATAAATATATTATCGATTCCTCGCTACCCGAATCAACGTCCTTTACTTTGGTTGATACACTGCACGGCCTCACCCTGTTCTTTATTTTCGCCGTGATCACCGCTACCGCTTATTCATTGAAACTCGTTAAGAAAAGTAATATCGAAAAAGCTCATCGATTCGATATGATGATCGGCCAGGTGCTTTTGGTGATTTATATACTTGCGAACATCTGGTTTATTTCGCAGGCAAGTAAGGGCTAATATGATTGTATCGCATCCCGCATTTTTCAGTGTTGAAAAATTTTTTGGGTGGAAGAGTGGTTTGGGAAAGCGTGCAAGCACTGAGAACTGTTGCCGCCCCGGATCCATAACAAGCTTCAACTCCGTAACCGCGACAACCGGTGCATTGCATTTTATTGTAGATTTAATTGATAAAATTTTTTGAACATGCCTTCCAAAATAGATTGGACCGAAGCTATCAAACCGCTGTTAAAAACTTATAAGGGTAAGCAACACCCCCTGGAGTATAAAAGTATTTACCAGTTGCTGGTAATGGTAGTTTTATCAGCACAAGATTCAGACCGGAACATCAATCAACTGGCACCAACCTTATTTAAGGCATTCCCTGGTATGAAGGCATTGTCAAAAGCGACGGAAGAAAACCTATACCCGTTTATCAGTAAAGTGAGAAATTTTGGCAACAAGGCCAAATGGCTGATCGAAATAGCGCAAAAAATAAAAGACGATAAAAATATTCCTCTCACACATGAGGGACTAACAGAATTAAAGGGCATTGGCAGTAAGTCGGCGAACGTTATTTTGCGAGAGGCCGGAAAGCCTGCAGAAGGAATAATAGTAGATCTGCATGTAGTCCGGGTTGCGCCGAGGTTAGGTATTACTACGGCAACTGATCCGAAGAAAATTGAAAAACAAATAATGGAGATCTTACCGCAGAAGCAATGGGATGCAGGCATGGCCATGTCCTTTCATGGCCGCGAAATTTGCCGGCCTGATCCAAAATGCGGTATCTGTTTTATGAGGCCCGTTTGTGCATATTACCAGGCATTGAAAAAGAAGCGATGATTTTTTATAAATACCGCGGCAGGATCATTCTTTTCTATAGCCTGCCATTACGTTTGACACATCGGTTATTACACGAACGCTGAACATCCCAGTCAACGACGCGACAGTTATGGTATTTGCCGTGGTTGTAAAATTTCCAGGCGCATAATTGATCATGCCTGGTTGCTGAGCCACTTGCCGGACTCGAACCGGCGACCCTTTCATTACGAATGAAATGCGCTACCAACTACGCTAAAGTGGCTTCGATGCTGTAAATGTAATAAGATCGTGAAAGAATACAAGGGTATCGATCATTCTGCAACGCCAAATTGAGCATTGGCAATTACCTGCCAGGCCTTGTTATTGTATTTTAAAAGAGAAACACTTTTGGCCGTCCAGCCAGCATTGAATTTTTTATCTTTTAAAATTTCCCATGTTTCATCAAAAGCCTTTTTGTAAAGATCCCTCGTTGCAATGGTTACATGCGGGTGGAATGGTCGAACGTCCTCTTTCAAGGAGTAAAGGCCGGTTTCCAGCAAAAAAGTTGTCAATTCATTTTTCAACCTGTTCAACGGTTCATTGGGAACGACATCAATATAGATGACCCTTGATTTAAAATGTGAAAAGTTATTCAATGTAATGGTTATGTTTTTTTGATTGGCTGAAAAAACATTGATCGTGCCGATTACTTCGTTTTCCAGTTCATTCTTCATCCAGAAAGGAGCAACGAGTGTAATATGAACCGGTGACCGGAGCGCTACTTCGCAGAGATATTTCTCTTTCATCCAAATCTTCCATTTAATTACCTGCTTGCCGATATCTTCAGGTGCCAGCAGGGCAATAAAGTACATATTCATGGTGTAAAAATAAGCTGTCGCTGAAACCAATGAATGGCGGTAATGAAGAAGTTTGCGCCCCAAAAATCCGGTGAAAAATTGCGGTAATAGGAAATAAGTTTTGTATCTTCTCTGGGTCGATTAACGCTCTTGCCATTTTAAATCATAACGAGATGAAAGCCATTACTACTGCATCAGCCTTTCGTTTTCTAACCAGCCTTCGCCGTCCTTTAAAGACGGGAACTGGCAGCCTGGTCGCCCAACCCGAAGAATTTCATGAGCCGCTTATTTTTCGCGAAACAATTTACCCGGATCTGCGTGCTCTTACCGCACTTCATGTAAAAACATGGAACGACACTTTCCCGGGTGCAAAGCAACCACCAACCTACGAATTGCTGGAAGCGCAATGGCGCCAGACATTCGAAGCATACGATGACAGCTGGTTTTGTTTTGTGATAGAAAATTTCAAAGGCGAGTTAATAGGATTTGCAAAAGGAATGAAGTATCATAATGACAAACTTTCCGGCTTTTCGGGGGAGTTGAGCAGCATCTGCTTGCTCCGTGAATACCAGCGACTGGGTCTTGGACGCCGGCTGATGGGATGTGTTTCCCGCAGGTTCTTAACGCACAGCATCACTTCAATGGTCACTTTTTCAGCCGATGGTAATGCTGCCTCCCATTTTTACGAGGCGTTGGAAGGACAAAAATTAGGAGGCGCCGAAAGCAGCACTTATGGCTGGCACGATCTTCAGCATCTTGCATCCATCTGCCCGATCGGTAAAAATTTGTCCGCACTTGTCGTCGATCCTAAACTTTAAAGGCGTAAAAGGCTTATCAAGCCAGCCTGGCTTCCTGCATAAATTCCTTGTACGGTCTTTTATTTCCGTAACCTTGTAGATAAAACGAAAGATGCAGGGGCACCATAAATACCACGATGTCAAATTTTTTTTAATTGCCATCGCATTTATCAGTGCATTTAATTATTATCTCACCTGGAGCAATATCCGTCTCAACTGGTTTCTTGTTCTCACCTATACTATAGACACTGTCCAGGGCTGGATTGCATGGTGGGCAATAAGAAGTATCATTATTTACCTCGATAAGCGACTGCCCTATACTCACCGGCCACTTAAAAGAATTGTTACTCAATTGGTAATCACTTCGCTGGCTGGCTTAGTCATCATTATACTTTTAACAGAGCTGGTCAGCTGGATCGCCCGGGGCCGCCCTGCATTATTGAACTTTTACCTTTTTGACATATTCATTATCCTTATCTGGTTCTTCGTGATCAACGGCATCTACATTGGTATGCATTATTATGGCGAATGGAAGCAATCTGAAATTCAACGACTGGAAGAAAAAAAAGTACGAACCGGCGGATTGAGTGTAAGACACGGTAAACAAAACCTCCTGGTATCTTTTAGCGATATACTTGGGTTTTATGCGGACGAAGGTTATATCGTTTTGCTTACATGGAACAACAAAAAATATTTCCTGGATAAATCGTTGGACAAAATCGAAGAAGCTCTGCCTGGAGAAAGTTTTTTCCGCCTTAACCGGCAATATATCGTTAACCGCAAAGCATTAGCAGGTTTTAAAAGAACGGGCGATGGAAAGCTTGATGTATTGGTCAATGCGGTTGATGACTTTCCCAAAAGCATCCAGGTGAGCCGGATAAGAGCCGTTCCCTTCAAAAACTGGTTTCAACCGGAGTGATACCGCGTATTCAGGCGGTATTTCAATACCTGTTTTGCTACATTTCAAAGTAAACGGACAAATTTCAAATCCCGCGGTCTGTCAATACAAGGTGAACTTTGCCGCATCTCGCCGGAATAGCAGGCCCGGGATTTGGAAAAGGGTATTCGTGCGACGTTGCTTTGTAAAAAAAACAAATTATGAAAAAGACCTTGATTCCTGCAATTGTCTTACTGATCACCTCAGTATGTAACGCTCAGCCCGCAAAAACCAAAATTGCTGTTTGCGAAACCGATGTAACTATCAATCAAAATTATTCGAAGGCGGCCGCTTTCGATTCCATCCTCGGGCACTATACTACGAACATGTTGCCCGGCGCACTGGTAGCCGTATATTCTGAAAAAGAAGGCTGGTGGGCAGGCGCAAAGGGGTATGCAAACCTGGAGAAGAAGATCGAAATGCAGAATTGCCATCTCCAGTACTTGCAAAGTATTTCAAAAACCTACATGGCAGTAGAGATTCTGCAGTTAAAAGAGCAGGGTAAAATAGACCTGGACGCACCAATGACAAAATATTTACCCGCCCGCTACAGCAAGTATATTAAAGATGCAGGCAAAATGACGGTGCGGATGCTGCTTAATCAAACATCGGGCGTTCCTGAATACAATCAAAATCCTGAATTTGTTTCCCAGGTTGTTCTTCACCCGCTCGAAAATTTTACGTCGGAGGAGTGCCTGGAAGCTATCAATGGCAAAGAATTACAGTTTGCACCCGGTAGTAAATATTTGTACACGAACACGAATTATCTTTTGTTGTCACTGATCGGCGATGCAATAACCGGTGACCATGCCGCCTTTATCAGGAAAAATATTTTTGAAAGATTGGGCTTAAATGAAAGTTATTACGGCAAAGGACATGATTACCTGAAAGGTCTTAATCTGCCTGAATCGTATTGGGATGTATTTAATGCCGGCGTACCGGTAAACGTTACACCGTTTCAGCAAGTGACTGTTGTCAGCTCGAAAGGCGACGATGGTATTGTATGCAGTACTACCGATGCGGTAAAATTTTTAAAAGGACTGATGGAAGGGAAATTGCTGAATGCTGCATCGATGAAAGAGTTGCTTGAATTTGTAAAAGATGAGAAAGGAAACAAACGCTATGGTATGGGGGTGATCTATTTCGACCTCGGTGGTATCCCGGCCTATGGACACGGTGGCGGTGGCGTGGGTGCAGGTTGCGGTTTACTGTACATTCCTTCTCATAAGGTGTATGTATTTTTATCAACCAACCTTGGATGTTTTGTAGATAGCAAGCTATCCGCGAAAGCAGGAGAGATGCGGGATGTAATACTGGCCACCCTGGTTAAATAATATTGAAAGGAAATTGCTTAAGGGGTTTCATGCAGAATTGAAAAAGGTTGCCTTGCAGACAATGCCGGGCAACCTTTATTTTTTACTTTGGATAAATATATCTGCGCACAGTTTATTTATATTATTCTTTGCGTTATCTTTTGCCCTAATCACTCAATCTCCGATATAACGCTGCTATATGAACCAATTACATTCGCTTGACTACATCGTATTCTTTATTTATTTCATTGTGGTAGCCGGGTATGGTTACTGGATCTATCAAAAAAAGAAATCCAAAGAAATGAGTTCAAAGGATTTCTTCCTGGCTGAAGGATCTCTTACCTGGTGGGCTATTGGCGCTTCACTGATTGCTTCTAATATCTCGGCAGAGCATTTTATTGGCATGTCGGGTTCGGGTTTTGCATTGGGCCTTGCTATATCTACTTACGAATGGATGGCGGCTGCTACACTGATCATCGTAGCGATATTTATCATCCCGATATATCTCAAGAACAAGATCTTCACGATGCCGCAATTTTTGTCGAACAGGTATAATGATAAAGTGAGTACGATCATGGCCGTGTTCTGGTTGCTGGTATATGTTTTCGTCAATCTTACTTCTATTATTTACCTCGGCTCGCTGGCAATTTCCTCTATTACCAATATTAGTTTTGAATGGTGTATTGTTGGGCTTAGTGTCTTTTCAATTATTGTGACGCTGGGTGGAATGAAAGTGATCGGTTATACCGATGTGATACAGGTTTTTGTTTTGATCGTAGGAGGTCTTGTTACTACCTACCTGGCGCTTTCTTTATTGTCGGAACAATTTGGTTATGGCGGAGATATTTTAAAGGGCCTTTCCGTTTTACGCAAGGAAGCGCCATCCCATTTCCACATGATCTTTGATTCTTCGCATAAATATTACCCGGAGTTGCCAGGGTTGTCGGTTTTGATTGGTGGTATGCTTATTAATAATCTTGCTTACTGGGGATGCAATCAATACATCGTACAAAGAGCATTAGGTGCCGACCTTAAGACGGCACGAAAAGGAATTCTTTTTGCAGCGTTTTTAAAGTTACTGATCCCGGTGATTGCGGTGTTGCCGGGTATTGCCATGTATGTACTGCATCAAAATGGTTTGTTCCAGGCCGAAATGACTGATGCCACCGGGACATTAAAACCGGATCATGCCTATCCTACATTAATGAACCTGTTGCCTGCAGGATTAAAAGGTGTTGCATTTGCAGCGCTGACCGCGGCTATTGTTGCTTCGCTTGCCGGCAAAGCCAATAGTATCTCCACTATTTTCTCACTGGATATTTACAGGAAATACTTTAATAAAGATGCGTCTGAAAAAAGATTGGTAAGGGTAGGAAGGTGGGCCGTCATTATTGCAATGCTGATCGCAGCTATCGTTACACCTGCATTGAAATCACTCGACCAGGCTTACCAGTTTATCCAGGAATACGTTGGATTTTTCTCCCCCGGCGTATTGGCGATCTTTTTATTAGGGATGTTCTGGAAGCCTACCACGGCCAACGCCGCATTAGCCGGGGCCTTACTAACCGTGCCATTTTCAACGGTATTAAAATTTCTTCCATCGTGGACAAATGGCGCTTTTCCTGATTACCCTTTTTTAGACAGGATGACCATCACCTTTTTTGCTGTAGTGCTGGTAATGGTCGTAATGAGTTTGGTTAAGCCGAGAAGAGCAGACGATATGCACACCATTGTAGTAGACAAATCAATGTTCCGTGTATCTCCGGGCTTTGTTATTGCATCTATCATCATCTGTGGTATCCTGGCCGCGTTATATACCGTGTTCTGGTAAGCACGGGGGAATGAAACGCACGATATCGAATAAGTAATACCTTTGCAAACATTAATTTGATATTCATTAATGAAATATTCATTGCTTGGTTTATCCGTATTTTTTTCGCTGGCATCACATAGCCAGCTTATCACCGATTCAATAGAGATTGAAGGGAACTACCGCAGTTTTCATTTTTATAAACCGGCCAGTGATATAAGAACCGGCAGTCTTATGTTTATTATGCACGGTTCGGGCGGTAGTGCTAAAAATATCATGAAAAACGCTACCAAACTCGAATCTATTGCAGCCAGTGAAAACCTGCTCGTTGTTTATCCCGACGGTTATAAGAAGTATTGGAATGAATGCAGGAAGTATGCTACTTCTGCTGCGAATAAAGAAAACATAAACGAAAACGCCTTTTTCAAAGCGATGATCGTCTATTTTTTTGAACGGTATGGCATCAATAAGAAACAAGTCTTTGCTGCTGGTTTTTCCGGGGGTGGCCATATGGCGTATAAATTAGGGTTAACCATGCCCGGTGAGATCGCAGCCATTGCAGCGGTTGTGGCCAATATGCCCGACTCAGCTTCCTCCGATTGCACTCCTGTTGTCAAGCCTTTGCCTGTACTTATTATTAATGGCACGTTGGATAATGTGAACCCTTATGATGGTGGTGAAATGTTTGTCGACAACAAAAGCTATGGTGTTGTACGAAGCAGCGGGAATACATTTGCATACTGGGCGGCATTGGCGGGATATTCAGGGATCGCCACGAAGCAGATGTTGCCGGATATCGATCCTGCAGATCAGCGAACGATTGAAAGCTATACTTACAAACAGCAAAATAAACCCACGATCAGTTTATTGAAAGTGATCGGTGGCAAACATGATTATCCCGGTGATATCGATGTATATGTGTATGCCTGGGATTTTTTTAAATCGCAAGGGCAGGAGTGGGGAATCGGTAAAGCTGATCCTTCTAAAAAAATAGAAATTGTTGAAGCTGCCTGCGGGCAGTGCCGCTTTAACTTGCCGGGCAAAAGTTGCGACCTCGCCGTTCGTATTGACGGCAAGGCTTATTTTGTTGATGGAACAAATATCGATTCGCATGGAGATGCGCATGCAAAAGATGGGTTTTGCGAAGCAATAAGAAAAGCGGAAGTGCAGGGTGACTTAAAAGATGGCCGCTTCAGGACAATTTATTTTAAACTGCTACCTGCGACGCCGGCTATTAGTAATTAAGATACATCAATCGACAATGCCGGTGTTTTAAAAACATGGCGCTAAAAATTTTCCGCTTTTCCTTTCAACGAATTGTTATGGCTAAATGGATAATTGTTTTTATTGTTACAGGATTATTATTTCAACCGGCATGCATGCAGCATAAAAACGCACCAGGCAACCTCGAAAAAGAAATCCGGGACAAACTGGCAATCGCGAATGCGCAGTTTGGAATAGCTTTCAAAGATCTTCAAACCGGCGAAACATTGTTGATCAATGAAAAGAAAAATTTTCATGCTGCCAGTACGATGAAAACGCCGGTATTGATAGAGTTGTTCAAACAAGCAAAGGCTGGCAAGTTTTCAATGACAGATTCGGTTGTAATAAAAAATTCATTCAGGAGTATCGTTGACAGCAGCGAATACTCACTTGATCCCGCGGATGACAGCGAGTTTGAATTGTATAAAAACATCGGCAGGAAAAAAACAATAGCATCGCTGGCTTATGAAATGATTATTTTAAGCAGCAACCTGGCTACCAATATGCTGATAGAGCTGGTAACACCTGGTAGCGTGATGCGCACCATGAAAGAAATGGGCGTAAATGATATTCAGGTACTTCGCGGTGTAGAAGACAATAAGGCGTATCGCAAGGGATTGAACAATACTACCACAGCCTACGATCTTTTATTGATCTATGAGCAGATGGCTATTGAAAAGCTTATTAGTTCCGCTGCATCACAGGAAATGATCAGGATATTACTTGATCAGCGTTTCAATGAGATCATTCCCGCACAGTTACCAAATGATGTAAAAGTGGCGCATAAGACGGGATCTATCACAGGTGTTCAACATGATTCGGGAATCGTTTTTCTTCCCGATGGAAAAAAGTATGTACTGATCCTGTTATCACGCTTCGATCCTAGCGATGAAAAAAAAGCGATACAGGCGATGGCAGAAGTATCCAAAATGCTCTATGAGCATGTGGCCGCAAAATGATTCAGCGCAGGCATTCTCTTTCATTACCACAACATGCTTTATTTTCGGGCTATGGCTTTATTAACAGTATCCGGTCTCAGCAAAACGGAAAGAAGCAAGTTTATCGTAAAGGATATTCATTTTTCTCAACAGCGTTTTCAGAAAATTGCAATTGCCGGAGAAACAGGTTCCGGCAAAACGACCCTGCTAAAAATGATTGCCGGGCTTATACAGCCGGATGTCGGTGTAATACTATTTGAGAACGAAAGGGTGATTGGCCCTTTGGATAAATTGATCCCCGGCCATCCCCGCATTGCCTGCCTGAGCCAGCATTTCGAACTGCGCAACAATTACCGCGTAGAAGAAGAATTGGAAGCTGTTAATAAACTCACCGAAAAGGAAGCGAAGGACCTATATGCTGTCTGCCGGATAGAACATTTATTAAAACGAAGAACAGATCAGCTTTCTGGTGGCGAAAGACAGCGGATCGTGCTGGCCAGGTTATTGTCAACTTCACCCGGGCTGCTGTTGCTGGATGAGCCTTTTTCCAACCTGGACGCTATACATACAAATATTACAAGATCCGTAATACATGATATCGGCGAAAAATTAAAGATTTCCTGCATCATGGTTTCTCATGACGCTTCAGATGTTCTTTCATGGGCCGATAGCATCCTGGTGATGAAGGACGGAGCGTTGATCCAGCAGGGAACGCCGCAGCAGATCTACAGGCAACCGGTTAACGAATATTGCGCAGCACTTTTTGGTGAATACAATTTGATCAGCGATTTAGCCCTTGCTTCCATGATACAGAACAGGAACATTAGCCAGAAACCAATTCTTATCCGTCCAGAGCATTTCATTATCACGGACGAGCGTAATATTACATTGAACGGAACTATCCGGTCCGTCTCGTTTCATGGAAGTTATTCGATGATCGTTGTGAGGGTGGCTGACCAGCTGATCAGGGTGCAAACCAATAAACACAGGTTAGCAACAGGCGATAACATCTTTCTTGCTGTATCAGCCGAAAACATTATTTACCTGTAGATACCTTTTTAGGAAATATTTTTTTGTAAAAATATTGTTGCAATGCAAGCGCAGCATTATGCTGCTCGTCTTTGGCTGCATATACCAGTGTAACGCGATCATGTTTTTTAATGAGCGCCAGCAATTCATCCACCGCTTTGCTTCCTTTTAATTCGCCATAGTACTTCTTTTTAAAGTCGGCCCATTTTGCTGGATCATGCGCAAACCATTTTCGAAGCGTAGCAGAGGGAGCCACATCCTTTAGCCAGGCATTTATTGCAGCGTTTTCTTTTTTCATTCCCCTGGGCCAGAGACGTTCCGTCAAAATGCGGAAGCCGTCCTTTGCATGCAGCGGTTCATATACCCGTTTGATCTGTATGGAACGCATACCGGTTTATTTCGTTAGTGAATTCAACCTTGTAAAGTTAAATGATAATGCAGGCCTGCGGGCAATAAGGTAAAAATGACGATGCTGATCATACCCCCAATTTGAGTTATACACTCAACGGTTTTGGTTATTGTACCAGGCGGATCTTCTCAGCAAATTTGCTGCTTCAAAAAGTATACTAACCGAATAAACTTAAGACTATGCCAACCCCATTAGACATTTTGCTCGATCCGGTGTCCCTCTCGATAATTGCTATGTATTTATTGCTGATGCTTTGGGAAGCGATATTCCCGGGCCGGAAATTACCGGTAGTGAAATACTGGAAGCTCCGCGGTATTGCCGTCTTTATTTTCTATTTCTACCTTTCATCTTATCTGCCCCTGTTATGGTCGCAATACCTGCCGGGTACCCAACTGGTTGATCTTTCCGGCTGGGGAAATACAGGCGGAGCCGTGTTTGGCGTGCTGCTATACGAGTTGGGCATGTACATATGGCACCGGGCTATGCACAACAATAAGTACCTGTGGAAAATGTTTCACCAGATGCACCATAGTGCAGAGCGCCTTGACACGTATGGCGCTTTCTATTTTAGCCCGCTTGATATGATCGGATGGACGGCTTTAAGCACTGTATGCTTTTCTGTATTAACGGGTCTTACTCCACAGGCGATCACAATCACCTTACTGGCTACTAATTTCCTGGGTATTTTTCAGCATGCAAATATAAAAACACCGGCATGGCTTGGTTATTTCATCCAGCGGCCAGAAAGTCACACCATTCATCATGCCAGAGGTATTCATGCTTATAATTATTCTGATCTTCCTTTATTCGATTTGCTGTTCGGTACTTTCCGCAATCCCGCCGGCTATGAACATGAGACCGGGTTTTATAACGGCGCTTCTTCCCGTATCAAGGATATGCTTTTATTCCGGAAAGTAGAAAAGCCATAATTAACATTGACTATAAAAAATATTATCATGGATCAAACGTTTTTTTATTATTCCCAACTACCGGAATTGCCCGTACCAAATGACCTGTTCCACGTCCGATTTATTAGTACAGCCAACATCACGGTGGCCTTCAATGAAATGAACGCAGGAGCAAAAGTGCCCGACCATGAACATGTCCACGAGACGATTGATTTTGTACAGGAGGGAGTGCTGGAGATGACTGTTGGAACTGAAACAACAAAATTGTATGCCGGTATGATAGCCAGGGTACCTTCTAATATCGTGCATAGTGCCAGGGCGGTCACCAATTGCAAAGTGATCAATATTTTTTACCCGGTACGTGACGATTTTAAACCACGCTAACCGGTTTTTACAAAGACATTTCTCCAGCATGATCGTTCGCTGGCGGCTAATGAATGATCACCCAGGAGCGCAAATGCTGCCACAATGAAAATTTTTTTATGAATGGCAACAAGCTGCCGAAGGATATAACTAATTTAGGTTAGCTAATTATTGCCTCGTGAAAGTTCTATTTATCTTTTGCTTATTCATTAGCCATTGTTCGTTCGGTCAGCAGATAAAACTGAGACCGGGAAATATAAAACCTGGTTTTACTTCCCTTACACGCTTTGATACAACAAGACCTGCCGTGCAGGAGCAACCAGATAAAAGCAAAGGAAGGATCATCCAAATAAATCTCTGGTATCCATCTGCAGGAGCTACCAAAAAAATAAGTTTTGCTGACTACATTTCACTAATTGGTAAAGAGCTGGATATTTCTCCGGCTAACAAGGACGCAAAGCAAAAAGGAATCAATAAATATTCTGAATGGCCGTTATCAGCCGGAGCGGATAAAGAAAAGTTTGAAAAGTTTATTAATAGTAAACCGCCAATGCAGGCGTTTGCGGACGCAAAATGGTTAACACACCGACACCCGCTTGTGATGCTGGTGCATGGCTTCGCCGCCGACCACGCCTATCTTGCCGAATACCTGGCTGGTCATGGTTATGTTGTGATGGAGGTTCCTGTAAAAGGCACAGAAACGTACGAACTGGATTATGAAGGAAACGGGATGGAGTCGCAGGTACAAGACTATGAGTTTGCCTTAACGATTGTTAAAAACGAATTCCCGGTTGCCACCGACAAACTTGCTGTCGCCGGATTTAGTTTTGGCGGACAGTCGGCTGTGGCCCTATCACTCCGCAATAATAAAATAAAAGCGATCATCAGTCTTGATGGCGGCATGGGTTCTGCTTTCGGCGCACAATTATTAAGTAAGCAATCGTATTATGATCCGAAGCGAATTGTTTCTCCCATTCTGCACCTTTATAATCCCACCGACACTTTTACCGATCTGTCCTGGTTTGATTCGATTGGGCATGCCGATCGGTTTCTTGTGGCAATGAAGAATATGCAGCATGGCCATTTTACTTCTTTCGGATTACTTAACAGGGTTATTCCCGGTATTATGGGAAAAACAGTGGCTGATCCGGGTAATGGATACGAGGCCGTGATGTGGTTGTCCAAAGAATTCCTGGATCTGAGATTTAATAAGAGCATGAAAGGCCCAACTGATTTTTTTGATAAGCAAAAAGCTGTGCATTCCTGGATCGGGGATTGTATTGGCAAAACTGCGATAAAAATCTCTGCGGGTTGATCAGCGAACAGGTAAGTCACATTTCCCGCATTACAGTGTACCGGCTTTTCAGTAACTTTCTGTAGCCGCCACAAAAGCCATCGTTGCAGGACTGTTTTAACGATCATTTTTTATTCAGCATATTGTTATGGATTATTTGAAGGAACTGCTCATTCAAATTGAACTTCATTCCCCGGAGGGTATAAAAGAATGTTTTGCAAATGGCATTAGTCCCAATGATCATTTCAGGGACGAGCCGCTCATTTACGAGCTGACGAGTGAGTATACACGAAGCCCAAAGTTTAAGGATTGCGTAAAAATGTTTGTTGACCATGGGCTCCTTTTCGATGACAAGGTTTTACTTGCCGTACTTTTGGATGATGCCACGTCACTGCACGCTGAACTTATCAATGACCCAACAGCCTTAGCAAGAAGATATACGCTCCGCTGTGCCTATACGCCCTTGTATGAAGCACCGCTGCTCCACATCTGTGCTGAATTCAATCATGTATCCTGTGCGGAAGTATTGATAGAACATGGTGCCGATATCAATGTTCCGGCCGGTATCGATGAAAATGGGTTTGGAGGACAAACCGCAATTTTTCATACAGTAAACCAGAATTCCGATAACTCCGCAGGGATGACGAATTTCCTGTTGGCAAATTCTGCTGACCTTGCCTTGACAGTTCCCGGCCTCATCTGGGGCAAGGGATACGAATGGGAAACGCTGATCCCATCAATTAACCCGATCAGTTATGCAATGATGGGGTTATTACCGCAAATGCACAGGAATGAATCAGTAATAGCAAGAGTGATCACAACGTTGCTACAGCACCGGTATGGGATCAGCTACGAACCGAAGAATGTACCCTGTGCCTATTTAAAAAAATAACGGCTACGAGATGTACAAAGCTTTACACCTGAGCCCAATGATTCCTTCATTTAACTTACAGGAAACGGTTTCGTTCTTTAGCGCTATCCTACAGTTTAAAATTGCACGAGACGATAAGCAATATATCATTGTTTATAAAAAACAACCTGACCGTTCATTTGCTGCCGGCAGGATTAGATATAAGCCAGATGGAATTTTATAGATAATGTGGATGCGGTATGGGAGTCAGTAAAAAACAAAGTCAAAGGCCTTAAAATAAGGTAGCCATTTGACCGTGACTATGGCATGCGGGAAATTCATATCGCTATTCCCAGACAAACACTTTGTTGTTTATCGGGCAAAAAATAAAACCCTAAAACGTTATGCAAGCTGCTGCGCAACCTGGAATCATAGTGGAAGCATGGCACCAATGCTCCAGGTATTTGATATGCCGGTCTCCATTTCGTTTTACCGCGACTCCCCGGCTTTACACTGGCCGTCAATCTCAACCTGAATTGAAAGACGATTGCGGCTGGGCGATGCTCCGGCATAATGATGCGGTGCTAATGCTGAATACAGCCTACGAAAAAGCAGGCAGGCTGGCCAGTGCTGATCCGTTCCGGGTAGCAGCCCATTCAGATACGTCGGTTTACTTCGGTTGTCCCGACGTAGACACCGCTTATAAATACCTGCTTTCAAAAGGTGTTGCTGTAGAAAAACCGGTTATTACAGGTTATGGTTGGAAAGCGATATACATTAGCGATCCTGATGGCTATTCGCTTTCCTTTCACTGGCCGTTGAAATAATTAAAAAAGGCCCGCGAAGACGCACAGGGCTTATAACCATTTAATCAATTTCTATTTACGATCGATGTGTGCTGTCATTTTGCCTTTGGTAATCTTTACCAGGTTACCATTGGTATCAAACACCTGCCCGCTGAATGTTAGCGTAGCAAGATTTTTTACTGCATCGTAGTAGGTAATGCTATAGTTCATCACGGCACCCGGATCAACGTTGGCAGAGGAATAGATGGCATCCCTGCTGCCGGCGGAACCGGAATAATAAAATGCTGTAGCGTCGGTTGATCCGCTGATACCGCTTTGATAGGTGCGGGCCGAAAGTTCAATGTCTGCTAATGATATGGCCATCGTTATAAGCTTGCCCGATGATCTTTCCGTGCCGGTCATATCGAGTACGAATGTACCGTTCGGCTGGGCCGTAGTATTAAGTACCGGGTTGTTTAAAAAAACGCCAACGTGGTGTTTAGTGCCATCGAAGAAAGTCCAGGTATTTACTTCGACTCCATAAGGCGGCTCATAGTCGCTGGCATGTTTCATGCAGGAAGTAAACGCTAAACTCAACAAAGCGAAAAGGGTAAAAATGAATGTTCTCATTGGTATTGGTTTTATAATGATTGGTACTCTATAATGTTGTTGCTACTTTAGTTCTTTAGTATGGTAAACTCCACTCTCCGGTTGAGCTGCCTGTTCTCCGGCGTATCGTTCAGTGCTACGGGTTTTGTTTCACCATATCCCTTCGAGATGATCCGCGAAGAGGCTATTCCTTTCGACAAAATATATTCCATCACCGAACGTGCCCTGTTATCGCTCAGCTTAATATTATACTCGTCCGTTCCGTAGCTATCCGTATGTGCACTCATTTCTATTTCAATAGCCGGGTTTTCGCTTAATAATTTTACAACCCTGTTCAGCTCCAGGTGCGATTCTGCACGCAGATCCCATTTATCAAAATCAAAGAATACATTGTTGAGGCGTACCACCTGCCCGATCTCTATCGGTACCAGGTAAAGGTCTTTGTGGATCTCTTTATAACCCGCTTTGACAAAAGAATCCAGGTTCAGGTTCTCTGATTGAGCGAAAAATTTATCGGCCGTTGCTTTTATCAAATAATTTTTGTCATACGGCAATACGATCTTAAACGCACCATCGTCAGGATTTGAAATGCCATTTCCGACTTCGATGCCATCAGGCAATGCTTCATACACCAGCGATGCACTTAATGGTTCGTTTGTTTTTTTATTATATACATTTCCTTTGACCAATACAACAGGGTCGGGCTTTTCTCTTTCAAGTAGTTTTATTCTCACGATATCACTTTCGCCATAAGTGTCGGTACTGTTTGTCATGTAAGCATATTCACCGCCCGCATCGAGTGTAAAAAAAGCGTCCCACTCCGGTGTATTGATCGGTGCACCGAGGTTTACCGGCTCACTCCATTTTGCCCATGTACTATCCAGGCGTTTACTCATCCAGATATCGTTGTCACCCAACCCGCCGGGCCGGTTGCTGCTATAATATAAGGTAATGCCATCCGCGGCGAGGTAAGGCGTCATCTCATCTGTTTCAGGCCGGTTGATCATTTTACCGAGTGTCTTTGGCTCCGACCATGAACCATCCCTTTGTAAGAAGCAGGCGAATATGTCGTTACTATAACTGTCTTTGAGCGGCGCCATGTAAAGCAATAATGTATTTCCGTCGTGCGACATGGTAGCACCATTCTGCCGGCCATTATCATACTTCTGAAAATTGCGGATCCGCAAAGCATTCGGCTTACTCCAGCCTCCATTGACTGTCCGATAACTCATGCTGACGCCGTTGCCCACATAATCCCCATCGATAAAAGCATTTCTTACCAGGATCTTGTTATTGTCAGGTGAGATCCAGAACACAGCATTGTAGTGATAGGTATTAAGGGGATAACCCATGTGGTAAGCTCCGCCCCATTTACCAGAACTGTCTCTTTCAGAATACCAGATATCCTGCGAATTGTTTACTGAGCGGTACTTGGTATTGTGCGGATCGTTTTCGCAAATAAAAAACAGCAGGTTGCCATCAGCAGAAACCGTAGGTCTTAGTTCAGGGAGTGCGGTGTTAATGTTGGGCCCAAGATTTTCGATCTTGATCACCGTTTCGGTCTTAATAACATTTTCCTTCTGGGCGATCAGGGTACCCAATGTATCTTTCGGGGGTTGGGCTATAGCAACGAACATGCTTATAGAAAAAATAAACAGGACGGTGGTTTTTTTCAAGACGGTGGATTTTGGCTTTCGGCCCTAAAGTAATAGAATTCTCTACAGGTTTGAAACGAAAAACTACTTGGATTTTTACGTATGGCGATAATTGTCGATAGATTCTGTAGCCGGCTTTGCTGGTAAGTACAGCAATTATTTAATTAAACTTATGTTCACCCCGTTTCTTACTGTGTTTTGTATTTCAGCTACTTTATCTGTATGCTGTATCAATTCGTCGATCACTTTAGGGTCAGCCGGGGATTTTACAAATGCCTTATACACCAGGTTAGAGCCTGCCTTTCCTTCGGCAGCAAAGTCGCCAGTAACTATTACTTCTACTTCCGCTATCACGATCCCTTTCTTCGCAGCTTCCCGGTAAAGGTCGTTACAAAAGCAGGTGGCTAATCCGAGCAGGAGCAATTCTGCGCCGTTTACAGATGAACCATAACCAGACGTTTTTGGTGCGATCTCAATAACTTTTGAATTGCCATCCGTTTCTACAAGCACGTCGTTTTGTTCGAACTTGTTTTTTACCGTAGCTGTTATCTTCATTCGATGATATTAAAAAGGTGCGTACTAATGATGCGTGGCCGTGCGTTCGTTTTCAAATTTATGGCTTCTGAAAATTAAACAGTCAATGATAAATAACAAACGATTTGTGTAAATTCGGATAATGAAATTCGATAAAGTAATACCGGTTCTTTATTCAGCTAATGTAGCGGCAAGTATTGCATACTACACCGATGTACTGGGTTTCGAAAGCAAATGGGGCTGGCAGGATCCGCCAACGTTTGGTGGCGTTTGCAGGGATAGTGTGGAAATATTTTTTTGTGAGAAAGGGCAGGGAAGTCCCGGCACCTGGTTATCCCTGTTTGTTGACGATGTGGACGAATATTACGAAAGAATAAAAGCGAAAGGAGCGAAGATCCTTTGCCCACCGGAAACCATGGAATGGAACGTTCGGGAAATGCTGGTAGAAGATCCGGATGAACACAAAATAAGATTCGGACATTCTATTGAACCCAAAGATTGATCCGGAAAATCCTGTTGCTATCGTTTCATTATTTGATATAATTCGGCGATTCGCATTCCTGCCAATATTCAACGATGATTTTTAGTGTACGTTTTAATTTTTCCATTGTATTGGGCTTAATAAAAAACCCCTGTACCGATTTGGAATAAGCGTCAACGACATGCGCTTGATCCGCCCTCGTAGTAAAAAATAAATAAGGGATGCATTTTACTCTCAGGCTCTCGTTGTTGTGGATTTGTTCCCTGAGCTGTATGCCATTTAATTTTGGCATATTAATGTCGGAAAGAATCAGGAATGGCTCCATTGCCGAAGTGGTTAAATAGTCAAGCGCCTTCACACCATCATCAAAATAGATGATCTCGTTTTCAAAAGCAAGATCGGTGAAAATCTCTTCGAGGATTTCCTGGTCATCTATATCGTCCTCTATTATTACTATGGGCCCTGCTTTATTCATGTAGTAGCTTATGAAAGTTGTGGGGTCAACTGACCCCAATAGTTGTTTGAATTTCTAAAGTGAACAACAATTATGCCCGGTAAATTTCCTGGTCGTATTAACGTGAAGATGCCCGGGTCAACTTCTGGCAAAATAGTTTTAACTGCTTTCAGCCGGTTGCCTGTGAAGCCGGGTCTTTTTTTCCTATTCGGCATAATTAATTTTATTTCCCGGGGCATTGCGAAAATCTACAATACGATCTTTTCCGTGTCCCTGTCACTTTTCAGAAAATACACTCCCTTTGCATAGCCGTTTACAGCAATGCTGTGCCCGCCCGCCGCAAATTGTTTTTTCCAGAGCATTTTTCCTGCGGCATTAAAAAGCGATAGGGTAGTGCTCTTGTTTACCTGCACCTGTACTGAACCATTATTCACCGGATTAGCTACTACGGAGAACGCCGCATTTTCCCTGGCAAATTGTATTGTTGCTATTTCACTATAGCTATGCCTTCCATCAAGGTCGGTTTGCAAAATGCGGTAATTATTAGTTCCTGTAACCGGGTTGCCATGCAGGTACTGGTAGCTACTTACTATACTGCTGTTACCATTGGCTGGCTGGCTGGCGATGGTTGTCCATGCGCTACCATTGCTGCTGTGCTGCACCATAAAGTCTTTTGCACGCTGTTCAGTTGCGGTTTGCCATTTTAGTAAAATAGTTTCTTCTTTTTGCTGCGCGGTAAAACTAAGCCAGCTAACCGGCAACGTGGAGAAGCCGATTGCAAAATGAGTTCCCTGGTTTACAAACAAAGATTGCCTGTCAGTGGATGAAAGTGTTGCAGGAAAAATGATTAGTTCGCTATAGCCCCCATCCGAAATGTGATGATAGACACGATCCTGGCCGATATTATCCCAACGTATATCTGTTGCGGGTGCTGAAGGAGCCACTTCATTGATGGTTAAAGTACCTGGCCATAGTATATCAAGCGGTGACGTGGCAACACCGTTTGTCCATGCGGCGCCAAAGCGGATAGAGTTAGATGTGTAACCGGCGTCAAACAACCTCCCGGGAGGAGCGGAATGCCAGTAGTAATGACCTGTATGTCCCAGTATAAATCCGTCAGTGCCCGGCGCCATGCGATGTACTGCTGACACATGCCCGACGGTTGTCATTTCGGTAGCTAACAGCAACGCGTTGGGAGCTGGTACAGTGGTAAACCTTATAAAGGGCCGTGCATTTTGCCTGTTAACAACCCCGTCTGTTACAAGCGAAGGCTGATTGATAGCAGTTGGCTGCGCCAGGTGCAGCGCATTTCCGCTTTGGTCATACCATATGGATACAAATCCATTGCCCGCACCTGTAAAAGTTTTTAACGTAGCGGTATCTAAATGACCAGCAGCAGTAAAGCCGATATTGAGAGTGGCATTGTCGCTGCTGCGCCTTATTTGTACTGCACTGCCTGCGTAACTGGTGCTGAGCAACCGCAGGCCATAAGCCGCTGAAACCGGTGCGCTGGCCGTAAGGCCGGCTTTGTCCAGAATATTTTGTGAAAAGGAAGGGAGTGAGACTAAAAACAGTGCAATGAAAGATAATAAATTCTTTCCCCTGTTAAAGGTGTGATGGTGGTTCATTGGATGGAAATTAAAAACAGAAACTATCTGCGACTGTAAATATATCATTAATTAAAGCAAAGGACAAGATAGCGAAACCTTATAAATTGGATACGGTCGGGCAGAGACATACTAGTGTGCCCGGTCGCTCTTCTCATAGTGCATAAAAATAGAATACTACCGCTATGCATGGTCAACAGAAAACGCTCCTGTAGTTATTGGCACTATCAGGTTGTCTTGCTTGCCGTTGCCGGTTGGGGATTGCTACCACACGGGTGTTTTTGAAAATCATCAATTGAACTTAGCAATAAAGTTTCAGCATACCGGGCCCGTCCGGGGTTTCGTTAGCGGGTCTTCCCCGATCGCCGGCTAAGTAAGTGGACGCGGTGAGACTGTATGTTATGGTTGAAGCAGCCGAGACCTGCAATAATGTAAAGTCTTGCGAAATGCCCTGATAAGATGGATGGTGTTGTCTAACATTCCGGCTTACTCGTCGATAAATGTTATTCATTAAGACTTCGGCGGTACAGGCCCCGAAGCGCAACGGCAAATCTTCCTACTTCAGCAGAAAATAATAGAGTACACCCCAAATTGCAATAAAGAACAGACCTGGGTACATCACGGTTTTAAGTTTTTTCAGGTCTTTTTTGATGAATAAAAGATATAAGCTATAAATGATAAATATGGCTATTAACCCGATTGCGATGAAGGGATATGTCATAAGTATTTTACTTTTTTGTTTTTTTTTATTGTTTACGTTCGGTTTGTAATGACAGCCAGTGTTACAGCCTGGGAAACTGCGATAGTCTGTGATACTGCTGCCTGGCCTGTTGCTGGGTAAAGATATAAAGCTGAAGTTATATTCCAAAGTTCATTGGTGATTCATTTGTCGAACCGAAGTTGATCCGAGCTATATAGTTGAGTATTGTCTGAAGCCAGCATTTTATCAAAGCCATGTCTGTTCAGCGAATCTACCCTTGTGATGAGAGCAGGTCTCTCGATGGGAGACGTAGAGCAACCTTCACCATCAAAACCGGTTGCAAAAATTGGTAAACATAAATCAACCGAAAGGGATGACGGAACTGTTCAACCAAACATAGGGTAAGCGCAAGCGTACTGATTGGTCGAGACGTCTTGAAGAGTTGTATGAATCGAGAGGTTCACGTACGGTTCTGTGAGGAGCAGGGGTGCGATCCCCCTTGCTTACTCGACTAGCAATAGTTGTCTCTGTTTATTTCAATTCTACTAAATAGGCCGTGGCCAATTTACCACCGCTGTTGATTGCAATATGTGTTTCGGCCTCGCTCCAAAAGGCTGCCCCGGCTTTTAGGTCGAAAATTTGTGTCTTCCCATCAGGCGTTGTCACTGTTACTTTAGCATCGGTAAGCAAAATCGAGAGATGAGGAGCATGTGTATGTTTTCCTTTTCCACAAATATCTTTTCCGGGGTTACTAATGTACTCCGTCATTTTTACTTTATCGTTTTCAAGAATAACTTTAATAGTATCTGACACGGGAAAGTTCTGTTGGCTTTTTCCGTAAACAGCAAAACAGAAAAGGCAGACAGCAAATAAAAATAGTTGTTTCATAAAAAATAGTTTTAGTGATAAATAATTTTAGAACACTAAAGCTATTTTGAACGGGAACAGTTCATTTTGCTGAAACGTTCAAAAGTTTTTCTTTTTAGAATAGAGCTTACTTTGTGCAGGGTAATTAATCGGAAACAGTGACGTTTGCCTTAAGACGATGTTGAAGCGGGGACAGTCCATACTTTTCCTTGAAGATTCGGCTGAAATGGCTCAGGTTTTCAAATCCGCTGGCGTAGGTTATTTCGGTTATGTTTTTTTGGCTTAAGTCCAAAAGTCGTTTTGCATATTCAAGGCGTTTATTGGTAAGCCATTTGCCCGGCGAAGTATGATAATATTCCTGAAATTCCCTCTTAAATGTCGCAACGCTTCGTTGGGCTATGCGGGCAAATTCAGCAATGGTTAAGTTGTAAGTATAATTGGCTTCCATCACCTGCCGAAGCGGAGTTTTATGCTGATCTGCAATGCTGTTAATATATGCGAGTAATGCTGCATTGGAAGGATCAGCAAAAATATTAAAAAGGAGTTCTTTAAATTTTAGTTCCAGCAGAGTTTCAGAAGGTG